>Ga0114946_10001177_pt1 | contig 17912 bp, 18 predicted proteins | sample WalLakDeSediment_FD_88676 | JGI IMG/M metagenome (GOLD analysis project Ga0114946, IMG submission 88676) | Lake sediment microbial communities from Walker lake, Nevada to study Microbial Dark Matter (Phase II) - Walker Lake 11/02/13 Deep Sediment | ecosystem: Environmental > Aquatic >...
AAAACATAATCCTGTTCCGCTCAAAAAGGAGCGGAATCGTCAGACCAAAGGAGGAATAATGGCCATCTACGAAACAATCTATATCCTGGACAGCCTGATGCCGCCCAAAGATATAGAAACAACCAACCAACGCTATTCAGGCATCATTAAGGATAATGGCGGAACTGTACGCAAATTGGATAAATGGGGTAAGCGACGCCTTGCCTACGAAATCCAGAAAAAGCAGTACGGTTTTTACGTATCCATCGAATTCGAGGGTCCGGGTAATATCCCCAAATTACTGGAGGGTGATTATAATTATAATGATAAGATACTCCGCTACCTGATTTACCGATTTGATAAATATAAACTCAAAGCCATGGAAAGAGACCAGGAACAAAAGCCCCTGAGCGGACGCACTGAAGTGCCAAAAAATTTGGAACCGACCGCGGCTGTTGAAGTAGAGGAAGAGGTATTAACATTAAACGGGGATGAGCAGGTCGAGTTTAACGATAAGGATGAAAATTTTGAAGAAGGCGTTGCCGATGATGTTGATACGACCGAGAACGCTGAGGAGGATAAAGAGTCATGAAAGTGAGAAGGAAACGTACCTGTTATTTTGAAGAAAACGATATTATTTATATTGATTTCAAAGACGATCGTTTATTACGCCGCTTCTTAACGGAACAGGGAAGAATTATTCCGCGGCATACATCCGGTACCAGTGCGAAATATCAGAGGCAGTTGGCCATCGCCATAAAACGTGCCCGGCATCTGGCCTTGTTGCCGTATGTAGCTGATTTCACCCGTTAACCAATATGAATTGAGAAGGTTAGAACAATGGAAATATTATTACGTCAAGATTTTGAAGGTCTGGGAAGCGCCGGTGATACCGTTAAAGTGAAAGACGGCTACGCCCGTAACTATTTAATCCCCAAGGGGATCGGCTATATGGCCAATGAAGCGAATAAACGGAAATATGAAAACGACATTAAACAACAGACCTGGCGTCTCGCACGCGATAAGAAAAAAGCTGAGGAACTGGCAAAGACACTTGTAAATATCTCCTGCACCATTACGGTAAATGTTGGTGAAGAGGATAAAATGTTCGGCTCGGTTACAGCCCAAAACATCGCTGACACACTTGCTGCGCAAGGCTTTACCGTCGACAAACGCAAGATATTACTTGAAGAGCCCATAAAGTCACTGGGCATCTATTCAGTTCCGCTGAAATTACATAATGAAGTGGATGCGACCGTTAAGGTTTGGGTCGTTAAAGAGTAAAGTTAATAAGGCGGGAAGTTACCCGCCTTATTTGTTTATACGATTTATCTAAAAATGGCTTGGTTTTTAATTATGCCTTTTGCCGAAGTTGTATTCAATACTCCCCTCAATCATGCCTATACCTATCACATCCCGGAAGAATTGCCTTCGTTAGAACCAGGAATGCGTGTTCTGGCGCCGTTTGGTAAACGCATCATTACCGGCATCGTGGTGGCGATTTCTGAAACAAGCAAATTTACTTCTCCCAAAAGCATCATCGATGTACTTGACACTGAACCACTGGTCTCCTCTGCCATGATGGAATTAACCCGGTGGATATCCGAGTACTATGTGTGCAGTTGGGGACAAGCCCTGCAGCTTGCTTTGCCCAAAGGTACGGATACGGAAGAGAAAGAAATCATTCACCTCCTCGATCAGGAGGCTGCCGATAGTCTACCCGAGAAACAGAGGCAACTCTATGTATTGATCGGCGATCATCCCGATAATTCCAAAGATTTTTACCGTAAAAAATTTGGCCAGGCATCCTTTTATGCCTTGCTCAATGTCCTCGAAAAAAAAGGCGTGATCCTTCGCGAAAAAGAAAAACGAACGGCCCGCGTCCGGGAATTATACCGCAAGTATGTCGTCATTCCCATGGAATACGGCAATCGCAAAAGTAAACACGAGGATTACCTGAGATACATTTCCAGGAGACCCGAAATCGATGCCTATATGCTGGAAAATTCCGGAAAAAGCATTCTGATGTCGCAGTTTTTAAAAGATACTTCCATGGCTTCGGGGACGCTCAAAAAAATGTCCGGATATAAACTTTGTGAAGTCATCGACAAGCAGATGGAACGGAAACCGGAATTCCATTATAAGGAAGAATCCAAGCAAATCACACTGACCGACGAGCAGAAAACAGTCATCAGTAAAATCTTGACTTTCTTCGAACAGGGCGTATTTAAAACCTTTTTATTGCATGGTATTACCGGTAGCGGAAAAACCCAGGTCTATTTAGAAATCATGAAAAAGACCATTCAAAAAGGGAAAACCGCCCTTGTGTTAATTCCTGAAATTGCCTTAACTCCTCAGACGGTTAGTCGTTTTGAAAACAGCTTTCCCGGACAAATTGCCGTTTTCCACAGTAAGATGTCCCCAGGTGAACGCTTCGACGCCTGGATGTCATGCTACCGGGGTGAGGTGAAAATCGTCGTTGGCCCCCGTTCGGCCCTGTTTGTTCCCCTGGACCATTTGGGTTTGATTGTGGTCGATGAGGAACATGAAACCACCTATAAGCAAACCGATACGGTTCCCCGCTATCATGCCCGTGATGTGGCTATTTATTGGGCTAAAATGCATCATGCTCTGGTTGTTCTGGGATCGGCCACGCCCGCCCTTGAGTCCTATTTCAACGCCCGTCAGGGCAAATATGATTTGCTGGAAATTCGTAATCGCGTTGATCATAAGCGGTTGCCCGATGTCACAATCATCGATTTGAAAAAAAACCGGTCACGCCTGCAAAACAGTCCTTCGCTCTTTTCGGAGGTCTTAATTAATAAAATCGCAGAAAGGATCGGGAAAGGCGAGCAGATTATTCTGCTGCAGAACCGGCGCGGTTATTCTTCCTTTATGCAATGCCATCACTGCGGATTTATTGCCATTTGTCCCCATTGTGATGTGACCCTTACCTATCATTCCTTTAACGAAAGACTGCAATGTCATTTTTGTGGACACACACAGCCCCGATATGCTACCTGCCCGAGCTGCTATGACGATGATCTGGTGTATAAGGGAGTAGGCACACAGCGTATCCAAAAGGAATTACTGACCCTCTTTCCTGAAGCCCGTTTGTTACGAATGGATCAGGATACCACCCGCCCAAAAAACAGCCATGATTCCATACTGAATGCGTTTGGCAGGGGCGAGGCAGATATTTTGCTGGGCACGCAGATGATTGCCAAAGGCCTGGATTTTGGAAATGTCACCCTGGTCGGAGTCATCTCCGCCGATGTCGGGCTGGCTCAACCGGATTTCAGAGCGGCCGAAAGAGTGTTTCAGTTGCTTACGCAGGTTGCCGGCCGCTCCGGCCGAGGGAAACAACCGGGTGAGGTGGTTATTCAGAGTTACCTGTTCAGCCATTTTGCCATCCAGTTTGCCAGGGATCACGATTATTCCGGGTTTTATATGCATGAAATGCAGCATCGTCAGGAATATCATTATCCGCCCTACATCAAGATGATCCAAATAGTTATTGTCGCTGAAAAAATGAGTAATGCCATCAATAATGCCCGGGCATTGAGTATAAATTTAAAAAAGAAGGCCCATCATTATTGCCAGGTGATTGGACCGGCCCCGGCCGCAATTCCGCGCATCAATAAATTATATCGCTGGCAGGTTGCGCTGAAACTAAAACGCGAATACGATCCTACCAGTAAACGCCTGAAAGAAATTCTCTACGCGACAGTGGATTCACTTTCCAGGCAAAGTAACCGTTCCGCACGCTATATCATTGATGTTGATCCCAGTGTCCTGAATTAATAATATGAATGACCGTTAGAAAAAGAGATAAATTGTAAATTAAAGAGTTATCACGGTTCGACTTTGCCAGCACCGAAGGTACCCCCTTGGGGCCGTAAGGCTGATCCGCCTGTCCGGCTGCGCCCTTGAGACAGGCCTGCTGGCGTGATTCACCGTGACATCAGTATGTCAGCCTGAGTCCGCCGCCAGTCGTGAGCCGGGTCGAACGAGCCGGCGGATCGAAGGCTTGATGTTCTGCTGGTCATTCAGATTAATAATGAATGTTATCCGGAATGAGGCCAAATCACTGTTTTCGACCTGACCATGACGTGATGATTATCCCGACCAAAGCTATCGGATGATTGCTTCAATCAAATCCCGAAGCACACAACTTTTTCTGATAAATCATCTGTATAAAGGTGACCGTAATTCAAATCCAATCAGCTATCTTTCGCGGGTAAGGGGAGAGAATGGCTTTTAAAACAGTCCAGAGCCGAAAAAAATCGTATCAGCCTGATAAGAGAAATAATTAACCCCGATTCCTGTAATTGAAGACTTGCAAAAATAATGGGTTATGCCTATAATTAGCAACGCTGTTGATCAATTAATCAACTGTCTATAGAGGAAATTTTGTGTCGTAAACCGGCTTGACATGAGTCTTTATTTTTAAAAGGTAAACAATGAACGAGCGTGACAAGCGTTTAGAAAAGAAGAAGTATGAAGCTCAGCGAATCAGGCAACTGGTTGAGGATATTGAGATAAAAAAGCAAAGCAGTACGGATTTGCGCCTGCTCAAGGAAAAATACAATCATCTTCTAAAGCGCTTTTCTGAATTAGAATCCGTGTTCAATTTTCATAAAGCGCTCATTCATACCATCAGCAGTGGCCTGCTTGCCGTTGATCGTGAGGGATTTATTACCTTTACTAATCGCACGAGTCTGAATACCCTGGGATATAATTTCGACGAATTGCGCAAAAAAAACATCCGGGAGCTTTTTGCCGATCCGAAAGAGGCCGATGAGATCGTTCCCAAAGTGTTGAGCGAATATATTATGTTGGAAAGTTATGAAACGTACTGGCTGTCTGAAAAAGGGGAACCGCTGCCAGTCGGTTTTTCCACCTCCTTACTGGGTGATGAAACCAATAAGCAGTCCAACAGTTTTGTTTTTCTGTTCCGCAATATTACCCAGGTCAATAACCTGCGCAAGCAAATCGAACGCATGGATCGTCTGGCTACCCTTGGAGAACTCTCGGCCGGAATTGCCCATGAGATACGGAATCCCCTGGCCGGAATCAAAACCTCCGCTCAGGTTCTGGAAGAAAGCTTCAGTCCCGGTGATTTCCGCAGTCAGCTGGTTTCAAGGATTGTTAAAGAAATAGATCGCAGCAACGAACTGCTTAAAAAATTCTTTAACTTTGCCAAGCCAAGTAAGCCTCGACAGGAATTTCATCATATTGAAATGATCATTGATGGTGTTTATTTATTACTCGCCCCCCGTCTGCGGAAAAAAAGTATTCATTTCCGGACCGAATTCGCTGAATCCATCCCGCAAGTCTATATTGACAGCAGTCAGATCGAGCAGGTGATCCTTAATGTTTTTATAAATGCGGTCGAAGCTATTAGGTCAGGTGGAGAGATTTTGGTGAAGACCCAGGTGGTCGAAAATATGCGTTTAAAAGAGGACGCCTCTGCGGTTGATGCCGTCTGTATAAGTGTTACGGATAACGGGGTAGGTGTGCCCACTGATAAACTGGAAAAGATTTTCAATCCCTTTTATACAACCAAAAGTGATGGTGTTGGTCTTGGTTTATCCATTTCCACACGCCTTCTGCAGGAAAACGGCGGAAAGATCGAATTGCAGTCGCAGGAGGGTGAGGGATCCACCTTCAGAATATATCTTCCTGTCTTAAAAAAATAACTTAGCAATAGGATTGGTCATGGCAAAACGGGTATTAATCGTCGATGATGAAGAAACATTGACCTTTAGCCTTTATCAGAGCTTCATACTCCTCAAAAATGATTATGAAGTCGTTACCGCCAACAGTGGGGAGGAAGCCATTGCCCGATTGGATGAAGGTCATTTTGATTTAGTGATTACCGATATCTTCATGCCCGGAATCAGTGGTTTCGCTTTACTCGACCATATTAAAGAAAGGTATCCTGATACGGAGGTGGTGGTCATGACCGCCTATGGTTCAAGCGAACATAAAGATGAAGCGTTTAACAAAGGCGCCCGCCATTATGTTGAAAAACCTTTTGAAATAAAAGAATTCAAAAAGTTAGTCATCGATTTACTGGGATAAAATGGCTTTAGTAGGAAACCTGAAAGATTTAAAGCTGCCGAGCTTAATTCAGCTGAATTGCATGGAGCGCAATGTCGCAAAATTAACCATCGAAAACGAAGGCAAATATGGATTCGTTTATTTCGACAAGGGGCAGGTCGTTCATGCTGAATTCGACCCGGATATCGGGGAGAAGGCGGTCTTCCGGTTGCTCTCCCTCTATGCGGGGCGCTTTAAGGTGGAGAGCGGGATTCGGGCTCCGGTCAAATCCATTCATACCAGTTGGAATAACTTGCTCCTTGACGGTTTGAATCAACTGGATGTCGGAGAGGATAATCCGGAGCGCAAGTATACGCATTTATTTGAACGTTTATTCACGGTGAAAGGGATCCAATCCGCCTTACTCATGAACAACAGCGGTGAAGTTTTAGCCAGCAGTTCGGATACGGCGCGCGATTTCAATTTCCTTTTTGCCCTGATTTTCATCCAGGGAGAAAAAATCGGTAACATGGTTGCCCGCAGTCATCCTGAATTTATCAGTGTTTTATGCACTTCCGAGCGTTTCGTGCTGACAAACTATCATAACCTTCGCCTGGTAATGGTCATGGATCCCAAGATGAAGCTGGACGTCGTTTTACCATTTCTCAAACAGGCCATTGGTCAATGAAAGTAAAGACACTATTGCCGGCTGGAAGACCTCTTCATGGAATGCTGGCGACGCACTATACACAACTGCGCAGTTTAATTTATGATTTGAAGGAAACACGTTTCTCCGGCTACTTAAAACTGGAGTTTTGGGAATATGAGGGTTATCTCATTTTCGATACCGGCAACATTGTCCAGATATATGAGCGCGATCATGATAAACTCAATTCCGGCCGCAGAGCCCTGTTAAACATTGAAAAACGCTTTCAGGATAAAGACGGCACCATCAGCACCTATTCCGTCGACAGTGAATTTGTTTTATTCATCTTTGGCAAATTTGAAAATAAGATAATCAGGGAATCCGAGAATCTGGACAGGAATCAATTACAGGATTTTATTGAAGAAGCGAAATCAGATGTTGAGCTGGGTTTCATCGATGTGGTTTTCGGTGAAGATCGCATGTGGGCCTCCTTCTATTTATTGAACGGACAGGTTGTCGCCGTTGCCACCAAGAACAGTGAGGGGCGTGAACGTTTCGAAAAAGGTCGGGGTGAGCTCTATCAAAAAATTTTACAAATGGCCGGCACCATTAAGAATATTGTGTCTTTAAAGAGCTGTTCGGCATTGAAATCCTATGAAGAGAATCAAAATTTTAATCAGATTCTCGATTTGCTCGAACTAACCCGGTTTGCTCTGGTTTTGATCAAACGGCTGGGCGCATTTATTGATCCCGTTTCGCCGGATATAACCGCCGAGCAATATTTCAGCGATGTGTGGCAGCAATGCAGCAATGAGACCGGTATTAAGGCAGTCTCTTACAAAAACGGGCAGTTCTACGGTTTGGAAAAAACTACCCTGTCCGATTTTGGATACCTGTTCAGTAAAGTGCTTAAGAAAATTAAACCAACATTTGATCAAGCAACGACAGGATCTTCCTATTTGGAGCAGATATTAAAAAGTTACACCTTTTATAATGAATCTCTTTTAACTAATTCGGATTTACTCGATTACATTATGTATTTCCGGCAAATTAAAAAGAAATAGCTCGATCATCCCCGACAAGAATAAAAAGGATTGCGGAGTATGAAGCGTTGGTTACAGGAAATAACTAATCTGGAAGGCATCGAGGGAGTATTTATTTCCTCGGGTCGGGCTAAGATAATTGCCAAACTTGGGTTGGATTTGAATGATCCGCAGTTGGAAGCCCTGGCGTTATATACGCTGCGGATTGTAGCCGCCTTTCATTTGAAAACGCAAAAAATAAATGAAATTGAGTTTTATTGGAAAAATTTGTTCATTATCGGCAGAGTTGCCGGCGACTTTTTGGTCATTACCATCTGTACCACACCCAAAGTACTGGCCTTGTTGCGGATTACCCTGAATGTTACGCTATCCAACCTTTTAGAGGACAAGAAATTTATGCGTGTGATTAAAGAACAGGCGGCAGACAAAAATATTTTACTGGAAAAGGGGGAGATGACTGAAATCGAAAAAAATTTAATTACAAAATTGAAATAAACTAATAAATATTTTAAATTCAAAATGTTACATGATGTTGGAAAAACCTAAAAAGATAACTGGGTGAAGTGAAGGAAAAAATTGTCCCTAATGAATTCGCCGTTTTTGCGCTTTCAACCGATAAATCGCCTTCAGAGGTCACACTTAGATCATCCGAATGGGCTGTAATTACCCAGATCGACGGCCATAAAAGTGTGATGGATATCGCCAACGCATTGGCGCTAACGAAAGAAGAAGCCATTCAGCTGTTTACCGGGCTATTCGAAAAAGAGTTAATAGAAATTCGGTCGGATGTTCTATTAGGGGCAAATCTTGCTCCGCTTTCTGTTTTCGAGAACATGGAAATGGAACTCACCCGGGTGATTGGTCCGGTCGCTCCCTTTATCGTCGACGAAGCGCTTATCGAAATGGGTTTGACCAAAGATAAATTCGTTCAGGACAGGCTGCCTGAATTGGTAGAATTGGTGAGTGAAGAGATTACCGATGCGCATAAAAAAGTTCAATTCCAGCAAATCATGCTCAAATACCTGAAGGAGCTGAATATTACTTGAAATTTATCAGTTTACGTTGGAAAATTAGTGGTGTTCTGGTCTTAAGTAATTTGATTCTTGGTCTGATTTTGATTATCATTGTCAATCAAACAGTATCCCAGAGTCTAAGCAAGGAGCTCATTGACCGCGGCAGGACAATCGCTCTTAATTTAGCGCAGTATTCAGCCGAGCAAATTCTGGCTGAGGATGTGATCACGCTCCGACATCTGTTGACCGGCAGTCTTACATTCGAAAGCGTTGAATACATTTTGGTGCATAACAGCGATGGCGTTATTATTGCCGATAATTACAACGGGGACGTCCCTGCTGAACTCGCCAATCGACGAATTTCCGATGTTGATTTTGAAAAGACACCGGAATTGATTAATATTGAGCGCAGCAACACCACCTGCTTTGATATTTGGGTTCCCGTTGAGGAAGGCTATCTGGGATTCATCCGGGTTGGTATGAAAAAGGTTTACATTGATGAAGCGGTGCGCCAAACCACGGTCATCATTCTTTCGATCATTCTGGGAGTGACGCTAATCGGTATCATCATCGTCCTTTTGCTGGCCAATCGTATCATTAAGCCGATTATCTATCTTACCAAAAGGGCCGATGAAATCAGTCAGGGTAAACTTGAAGAAAAAGTAACCGTTGGTACCCGAGATGAAATAGAAAACCTTGGTCAAGCGTTAGAAAGACTTCGCGAAAGTGTAAAAATAGCCCTTGATCGACTTAAAAAACAACAAACCTTGCGAATGTAAATCATATACAGTGAGGAATATATCATGGTACAAACCAGAAAGCTTAAGGATGGTAGCAGACAGATTATTTTAAATGGCAAGCAGTATGACGTGATCACCAAAGTTCTATCTGAACTTGCCACAAAAACAAAAGCTTCTGCCATATTGTTTGCCGATATGAGTGGTCAATTGATAAGTCAGCGGGGCAATACCGATAATATGAATACAACGGTCCTTTCAGCCCTGGCTGCCAGCGATTTTGCCGCAACCTCCGAAATGGCAAAATTGGTCGGTGAAGAGGCCAAATTCAAACTCCTTTTTCATGAGGGCGAGAAAAGAAACGTTTATTTATCTAATGTGGGTGATAATTTCTTCCTGGTTGTCGTTTTTGATGTCAGTGTCACCTTGGGTTTGATCAGAATTTACACTAAAAAAGCAATTGAAGATTTAGTTACCGTTCTGGAAGATACGTCGGATGATGATAAGATAGATGAGAATATCATCGATTCCGATTTCAGTACCCTGTTAGGTAATGCCTTGGATGACACGTTTAAATAATAGACGGTTTTGTGGATTTTAAAGCAAGAGGATCAGGATGTTTATAAATTGGGCGTTACAGGAAATTAATCTGAAAATTGTTTATTATGGGCCGGGAATGAGTGGAAAAACCACCAATCTGGAATATATCCATTCCAAATTAGACCCATCCCTTAAAGGCGATTTAGTATCTTTAAAAACAAAAGAAGACCGTACCATTTTCTTTGATTTTATGCAAATTGAAGTGGGCCGAATCAAAGGGAAAAAACCAAAATTCAATCTTTATACCGTTCCGGGTCAGGTGTATTATGCTTCCAGCCGGAAAGTGATTTTAAACGGAGTGGATGGCATCGTTTTCGTTGCCGATTCCCAACCACACCGTATGGAGGCCAATATTGAAACCCTGCTGGATCTGGAGAATAACCTTAAGCAGGATAGTCACACCCTGGAATCGTTCCCCTGGGTTATCCAATACAATAAGCGTGATTTACCTGGCGCGGAATCCATTGATGTTTTGCAAAAGCGCCTGAATTTTTTCAATGTACCTTACTTTGAGGGGGTGGCGGTCCGCGGTGATGGCGTCTTTAATACACTCAAAGCCGTAATCAATGGTGTGGTTCAAAACGTTCAGAATCAACTTTAAAAGTATCAAAATAACCCGCTCAGACCTTTTCTTTAGCAATAAACAAAAGGTTTTTTATTTGATTCGGCATTAAAATTCCCTCCTTTCTTTAAACTTTTATTTAGCCGGCCCAAACGATCATCTTCCTTATCCATAGCGGGAGATGCATAGGGATGAATTTTTTGCGGAATGTCCATTCCGCAGTCACTAATACCGGGAATTTTCTGACCTACAAAGAACACTTTGTCTGCTTTTTTTACTTTTGTGACTATCCCATCTCTGTTGTATATTTTGAGAACATTAACAGAGGAAGGTCATTATGCTTGATCAGCGACGTTCCATTTATTCCTGGGCGATGTACGACTGGGCCAACAGCGCATTTGCCACAACGGTCATGGCCGGTTTCTTTCCGCTTTTTTTTAACCAGTACTGGGCCGATCCAGCAAATCCGGTACGAAGTGTCATGTATCTGGGTTGGTCCAATTCCATTGCCTCGATTATCGTTGCCCTGATGGCTCCCTTTCTGGGAGCGGTGGCTGATATAGGAACAGCCAGGAAAAAATTCCTCATGCTTTTCGCCTTTCTCGGTATCGTTATGACCGGCGGGCTGTGGCTGGTAGCGCAGGGTATGTGGAAATTTGCCGCGTTTCTCTATGTCCTTGCTTCAGTGGGATTTTCCGGTGGGAATGTTTTTTATGATTCCCTTCTACCGGGCGTCGCTTCCGAAAAAAAAGTGGATTATGTAAGCAGCTTGGGATTTGCCCTGGGGTATATTGGCGGTGGATTGCTGTTTGCGATCAATGTGTTGATGTTTCTGAAGCCGGATTTATTTGGGATTCCGGATGGTGCTACAGCCATTAAACTTTCCTTTCTCAGTGTTGCGGTCTGGTGGGCTATATTTTCTGTTCCAATCTTTCTTTTCGTCAAAGAACCTAAACTGGTCCATGCAGTACATATTCATAAGGCCTTTAAGCTGGGTTGGAAACAGCTTGTTGACACATTCAGAGAAATCAGACATCTGAAGGTAGTGGGTCTATTTCTTTTAGCCTACTGGCTTTATATTGACGGAGTCGATACCATTATACGCATGGCAGTCAGTTATGGCGATTCACTGGGTTTTGACAGCGGTATCCTTATCACGGCGCTGTTGATTACACAATTCGTGGCTTTCTTCGGTTCATTGGGCTATGTTTGGTTTGCAAAAAAAGTTGGTGTTAAAGAATCCGTTCTGGTGGGTATTGGCGCTTATTGTGTCATTACCCTACTGGGTTACTTTATGAATCAATCCTGGCACTTTCTGGCTCTTGCCATCGCCATCGGATTATTTCAGGGGGGGATTCAGGCCATGAGCAGAAGTTTGTATACCCGTATCATTCCGAAAAAGAAGTCGGCGGAATTCTTCGGATTTTATAACATGCTGGGAAAATTTGCCGCCGTGGTGGGCCCCTTTCTGATGGGAACGATCGGTTATCTGGTCGGCAGCCAGAGGATAGGTATCCTTTCTATACTGCCCTTGTTTATCGGCGGAGGATATCTCCTCATGCGGGTGAATATCTCCGAGGGAGAACTCGTTGCAAGAAAATACCTGGCCGATTAATAATTGTTCCTGTCGGTTACGGTTATTAGTGAGAGTGTCAAAATTGTGTAATTTTATCCGGGAAATATTTTTATCATTAATTGTATTATTACTCCCCTGGAAATCGAGGGATGGGTGGTTTAGAGCATCATAATTGATAATTGCGAGTGCTCTGTACAGGTGAGTATGATCATAGTTGATCGGCCTTTTCGCCATATTTTTTTAATGATCCGTTCGCAGTAAAATAAAAATATAAAATAAATTTATACAACAACATTAATCTCTTGTCACACAGAATAAAAATAATTATATTCAGCACTTTTATAATTCTGCTTTCGGGTGCAGTGGATGCCGGTGCATCTTCCAAAAGGATCATTAAATCCGACAATTATCATTTTTTCTTCGAACAAGATGATAGTGTATTTGTAGCAACACTGGTTTCCAGAATTGAAAGTTCTTTGACAGATATTGAGGATTTTTTTTCTTACCGGCCGCAGAGCGTCATCACCATTATTTTAACCCGATCCCGCGCGGAATATGAATCCTATGCCCGTCGGGGTCTGCCGGAATGGAGTCAGGCAGTTGCTTTTACCCGGGAAAAACTCATCATTCTGAAAATCGAAACAGCTGAAGAATTGAAGCGCTCCCCGGAAATACTGCTGCATGAACTGGTGCATATATTTGTCGCTGACCGATTTCCCGGTGTGCGCCTGCCGGTCTGGTTAAATGAGGGTCTTGCCCAATATTTAAGTGGTTACAAATTTAGCCTGGATGATCGCATTGCCATCGCTAATGCCCTGAGTGTGAAAAAAATAATGCCTCTGTCAGAAATTGACTCGTTGCTTGATTTTTCACCTATGAAAGCAAGGCTTGCCTATTTACAGTCCCTGGCAGCCGTTCAATTTTTTGTTAATGAGTATGGTATTCACGCTCTGCAGCAGCTGATCTTAAAGTTAGCCGAGCACCGCTCCCTCGATGAGGCTTTTTCGGCTGCTGTAGGTCATGATTTTATTGATTTTGAAATTTTTTGGTATGAAGACTTACGCTCAACGAATCGCTGGCTTATTCTGTTGAACATTGAGAATATCATTTGGGTGGTCATGGGCGTTTTAGCTGTCACAGCAATTATTCTGGTGAGATTAAGAAACAAACGGGTAATCCGCAGTTGGGAGGATGAAATCCCATTAAATGAAGAATGATTAAATAAGGGAGGATTGTTAAATTGTATGTTCCAAGTAAAATTTTCTTAACCAAGGGGGTTGGTAAAAGTCGAGAGCAACTGACCAGTTTTGAGATGGCTTTGAGAAACGCCGGAATTGGACCGTTTAATTTAGTTGCGGTATCCAGCATTTATCCGGCGGGATGCAAAATCGTGCGCAAAGACAAAGGATTAAAAGTGCTGAGTTATGGCCAGATCGTTCATGCCGTATACAGTAAGAATGCCACCAACGAACCAGGCCGTTTGATTTCAGCCTCCATTGGGCTGGCTATTCCCAAAGATACCAATGCTTATGGTTATTTGAGTGAACATCATGGCCTGGGTCAAAATGCCCTTCAGTCAGGCACCTACGCGGAAGATCTGGCCGCAGAAATGTTAGCTACGATTCTTGACGTCGACTTTGATCCGGATTTGAGTTGGGATGAGAAGCGTAATTTATGGAACATATCCGGAAAGATCGTGCGCACCCGAAACATTACCCAGGCAGCCATGGGCGATAAACACGGTTTATGGACAACCGTAATCGCTGCGGCTATTTTACTACCCTGATAAGCGGGTGATTTTTCTCAACGCTTTTGGTGCGCAGGTAATTCTTTGAAGCATAATTTTTATCGATAATCACCCATAGTGTGTTTTAAGCAGGTCATCATGCAAAATTTTCTTGGAATTGAAGATATTTATACCAATGTGGACCGGGCCAAAGTTGCCATTATCCCGGTCCCTCTGGAGCGCACGACCAGTTATGGAAAAGGTACCCATTTGGGGCCCGAGGCGATCATCAATGCGTCTTCTTATGTCGAATTATACGATGAAGAATACAGTTATGAGGCTTATAAAAAAGGTATACACACCGCACCTGCAATCGATATGAACGGATCGGTTGAAGAAGTATTTGACCGCATTACCGGCAGGTTCAACCAATTTTTAAATAAGAATCAATTTGTCATTGGATTGGGCGGTGAGCATGCGGTCAGCTTTCCTATTTACCGGGCTTTTCACCAGCATTTTAATCATTTATCCGTATTGCAACTGGATGCCCATTCCGATTTGAGGGAGTCTTATGAAGACGATATTTATTCCCATGCGGCGGTGATGCGTCGTATTTATGAGTTAAACAACAACATTGTTCAGGTAGGCATCCGCTCGCAATGTGTGGAAGAAGCGCAATTTATAAAGGCAAACAATATTGCAACTTATTATGCCCATCGGCTTTATCAAGGTAGATTAAACAAGGACATCATCAATCATCTTAAACCCAATGTCTATCTTACCATCGATGTGGATTATTTTGATCCGTCCATCATGCCTTCGACAGGTACACCCGAACCCGGCGGAGGACTCTGGTATGAAACCCTGTCATTTTTATCCGAAGTTTTTAAAAAACGGAATGTGGTTGGCTTTGATGTGGTTGAACTGGCCCCTCAGGAGCATGTCTGCCATCCGGATTTTCTTGCAGCTAAACTGATCTATAAATTAATCACTCTGAAACTGGCACCTAACCAAGAATGAGATAACGGGACCATGAGAAAAGTAAAATTTGTATTCGGTATTCATAATCACCAACCCATCGGCAATTTTGATTTTATATTTGAAGAAGCCTATCATAAATCCTATCTACCTTTTCTGGAAATACTCAGAAAGCATCCCCGGATTCGCATAGCGATACATTTCACAGGCATTTTACTGGATTGGATCGAAGATCATTATCCGGAGTTACTGCAAATGATTAAAGAAATGGTGGCTTCGGGACAATTGGAGATCATGAGCGGCGCTTATTATGAACCGATCATATCGGTTATTCCCGAAGAAGACCGTATCGGCCAGATAAAAAAATTATCGGAACGGGCTAAAAGTCTTTTCGGATACGAGAGCTCGGGAATGTGGTTGGCTGAGCGCATCTGGGAACCGACTTTACCTTCGACCCTGTCCGATGCCGGTCTTAAATATACGGTGATCGACGATACCCATTTCAAGTATGCCGGTTTGACGGATAGTGATTTATCGGGTTATTTTGTTACGGAAGACCTCGGAAAATCAATCTACCTCTTTCCGATCAATAAACATCTGCGTTATACCATTCCTTTTCAGCATCCCGATGAAACCATCAAACTGCTGCGATCATTTGCCACGGAAGATGGTAATAATGTGATCGTTTTTGCCGATGACGGCGAGAAATTCGGCGTTTGGCCGGAAACGCATCAGCATGTGTTTAAGAATGGCTGGCTGGAACACTTCTTTAGAACCCTCGAGGACAATCTGGATTGGATTGAGATGCATCATTTCGATGAAATCATCACCCGGGTGCGGCCTAAAAGCAGTATTTACCTGCCAACGGCATCCTATGCCGAGATGATGCATTGGGCCTTATTCCCCAAAACCTTTCGATCTTACGAAGACTTTGAGCACTATCTGCAAAATCAGGGTATTTTTAATGACGTTCATATTTTTGTTCGCGGCGGCTTCTGGCGGAATTTTATGACCAAATACCCGGAAGTAAATGTGATGCACAAAAAGATGTTGCGCGTCAGTAAAAAATTATGGGCTGCCCATCAGAAAAAAGGCGATCAGTTGAAACCAGCCTTCGATCAGTTGTGGGCAGGACAGTGTAATTGTCCATACTGGCATGGCGTGTTCGGGGGTTTATACCTCAGCCATTTGCGGTATGCCATATTTAACAGCCTGATCAACGCCGAAAATGCTCTGGATGGTGTGGTAAAAAACACTTATCCCATCGTGGAAATTAGCGATTTTGATGTCGACGGGCAGGATGAAGTTTTGGTAGAGACGGCCGTGCATAATGCCTATTTCAAACCAGACAAGGGCGCGGCGATGTTCGAATACGATTTCAAACCGGTAGCCAAAAACATTCTTGACACCCTCAGCCGCCGTGAAGAGGGCTATCATTATAAATTACAGATAGCCAAATTATCCAATGATCCCGGTGCCTCAGGCCAGGGTTCGACAGCCAGTATACACGATCTGATCCTGACTAAGGAACCCGGATTGGATAAATACCTCAACTATGACTGGTATGAACATAAATCGTTGATCGATCACTTTTTTGATCAATCAGCGACACCGGAATCTTTCCTCCAGGTCAAGTATAACGAGCTGGGTGATTTTGTTGATCAACCCTATCAGTTGGTTGCCAATAAAAAAACCAAAGACGAAGTGATTTTAACCTTCACGCGCGATGGTCATATCCGGAACAATGGTCAACTTCATCCCGTTACTATAAAAAAAGCAGTGAGCATTCACATCGACAGGACAGACATCGATATTGATTATGAGTTGATCAATAAGGGTGAGGGGAATATTGCTGTGGATTTCGGCGTGGAATTTAATTTCGGTCTACAAGCCGGACATGCCGATGACCGCTACTATTACGATCGGCAGGGGAAACTGGAAAATTATTTTCTGGATTCCCTGGGCGACCTGCACGATCAGGATTTTTTAGGCCTGCGTGATGAATACATGAAAATTGATATTGCCCTGCACAGTAACAGGAAAGCGACAATCTGGAGAATGCCCATTGAAACCGTATCCCTGTCGGAAGCGGGTTTTGAGCGTGTTTATCAAAGTTCATTGGTAATTTTTAAATGGCATATTGATCTTTCCAGAAATTGGAAGGTATCCCTTTCCCATAAAACAAAAGTTTGGGGAAAATAGGTAATCCTGATATGAATGTAAAACGACGATATTTTGTTCTTCTTATTATCAGTGTCGTTCTGGTCAGCTGGCTGGCGTCGCATTTCGATGCACAGGTGCTGAGCCTTAATCCCGAGCAACATACCAGGAAACAAAATCTTTCCAAATTTAACGATGTCATCCGCTATATTGAAAACGTTTATGTGGAAGAGGTACGATGGGATTCAGCCATTGAAGGTTCCATAACCGGTATGTTGCAAACACTCGACCCCCACTCTGTTTATATCAATGTCCGCGACGCTGAACTCAACGAAGAAAGTTTTGAAGGAAAATATCAGGGCATCGGCATACACTTTGACGTCATCGAGGGATATATCAGCGTTATTTCGGTAATCCCCGGATCACCCTCGGATGAAGTGGGTTTGCAGGCGGGTGATCAAATTATTAAGATCGACGGTGAATCCACCTATCAAATCAGTATGGCTGATGTACCCAAAAAGTTGAAAGGTCCCGCCGGCAGTGCTGTCGAGGTGACCCTTAAACGTAAAGGTGTCGATGAACCATTAGATGTTCGGATCATTCGTGCCGAGATACCGATTTTCACCTTAAACACCTACTTCAAAGCCGATGAAAAGACAGGTTATATCTGGATTAATCGTTTCGCCCGCACCACGGCAATGGAGCTGGAGGAAGCGCTGCAACATCTGGAGGCCCTGGGCATAGAACAGCTTGTTCTGGATTTACGTGGGAATGGCGGTGGATTGCTGAAGGAAGCCGTTAAAGTGGTCAGCAAATTCATTCCCGGACACAAACGAGTCGTATACAC
>Ga0114946_10001178_pt1 | contig 17902 bp, 11 predicted proteins | sample WalLakDeSediment_FD_88676 | JGI IMG/M metagenome (GOLD analysis project Ga0114946, IMG submission 88676) | Lake sediment microbial communities from Walker lake, Nevada to study Microbial Dark Matter (Phase II) - Walker Lake 11/02/13 Deep Sediment | ecosystem: Environmental > Aquatic >...
CGGGTCGCGAAGGTCTCGTCGACCACGACCCGGCCGCGCACGGCGATCGGCAGGTAGTGCAGCTCCGCATGGTCGGCGCTTGCGAACAACGCGAGGCCGTCGAGGGTGTGCTCCCAATCGACCTGGTCGACGAGCTCGTCGAGCTGCTCGAGCACGGCCGCGGCCTCGCGCTTGGTCTGCTCGACGAGCACGCGCTCCTTGGCCTGGTCGACCAGGTTGCGGACCACGACCGGGTCAGCCTTGTTGTTCGGGGCGTTGCGGTGCGTCGGTGCGATGACCGACACCATTGGATAACCGCGGTGGCCCTGAAGGGCGATCACGTCAGAACGGTTCATTGGGGCCTCCTACCACGATCGGCGCGCGAGACGAACAGCGCCCGGGATTTTACGCGCAACGGTGCGCTACCATCGGCTCGCCGCCCGCCCCGCCCGGACCCGAGCCATGAGCGACGAACACCAAGCCGACCCGGTCACCTCCGACGATCTCGCCTCGCCCGACGCGACCAAGCCCTGGTCCGAGCCGGCCGCGGGTCCGCCGTCGAAGCTGCTGGGCTTGCTCGGCTTCTTCACGGTCGCGCTGCTCGCGGTCGGGGCCCTGTTCACCTACCAAAAAAATTGGGCGACCCAGGCCACGCTCACGCGCACGGCCACGATCGGCGCCAAGCTCGAGCTCGCCGCTGGCGAGGTCACGCTGGTCGGCGACGAGGAGCGGCTGCTCTCGGGCACCCCGTTGCCGCTCGGCGCGAGCATCCGCACCGGCGCGGGCGCCCGCGCGCTGATCCGCCTGTCCGATGGCGGCCACGTGTTCCTAAACGGCGCGACGACGATCACCTTGGGTGCGGGCTCGGGCTCCGCGGGGATCACCGTCGACGCCGGCCAGGTCTGGCTCGAGACCCAGCCCCTCGATCAAAAGCGCGAGCCGATGGTCCACCGGGTCGGGCCGGCCAGCCTCGCGCTGACCGACGGCGGCGCGAGCCTGACCTTGACCGACGAGGGCGCGACCATCTACGTGGCCAACGGCGTGGCCTGGGTGACCAGCGTCGGCGGGGCCAAGGAGGTGCGCAGCGGCGAGAAGGCCACGATCACCGGCGCCGGCGCGCCGCTCGTGGAGCCCGGCGTGCTCGAGCGCGACTGGACCGGGGGCATGGCCGGGCGCCAGGGCGGCGGGCGGATCGGCGGGGGCTCGGGCTCGCTCTACGCCGTCGATCGCAGCGCGCCGCCGGGCACTCGCGCGCTGCCGCTGAGCATCTCGCGGCAAAGCGTCGACATCGCGATCGACGGCGGCCTGGCCGAGACCCGCGTCGATCAGCGGTTCTTCAACGACTCCGATCGCAACGTCGAAGGCTGGTACTGGTTCACGATCCCCGACGGCGCGACCTTGGTCGGGTTCGAGCTCGAGACCAACGGCCAGCTCGTCACCGGTGAGATCGTCGAGAAGAAGCAAGCCGTCGCGACCTACGAGGCCGCGGTCGCGAGCAACGACAACCCGGCGCTGCTCGAGTGGATCGACGACCGCACCGTCCGCGCGCGGATCTACCCGGTCCCGAGCCTCGGCGAGCGGCGCATCGTCGTTCGCTACCAACAGCTGCTCAGCGAGAACCAAGGCAAGCTCCGCTACAGCTACCCGCTCGCGGGCGCCGGCGAGGCCCCGACGATCGAGGAATTTTCGCTCGCCGTGGAGCTGCGCGGGGATCTGGGCCAGCGCTACACGGTCTCGACCCTCGACGGCGCGACCGTGTCCAACAACAACGCGCTGGTGACCATGCGCCGGACCGGGTTCACGCCGCGCGCCGACTTCGAGCTCGAGCTGACCCGCAAGCCCGACGAGGAGCCGGCGGCGCCCCTGCGCCTGAGCCAATACGAGGGCGGCAGCGACCAGGCCCGGTTCGTGATGCTCCGGTGGATCCCCGACCTCAACTTCGCCAAGCTCGCGAGCCCGCGCGCGGACGTGGTCGTGGTCGTCGACACCTCGGCGTTCGGCGACGCGGCCGAGCACCAAAGCCGGATCGCGGTGGCCGAGGCGCTGCTGCGGAGCCTGTCCGAAGACGACAGCTTCGCGCTGATGGCCGCCGATCTCGGCGCCGAGGTGCTGTTCCCGGCCGTCGGCCTGAGCCCGGCCACGCCCGCGGCGATCACCGAGGCCCTCGCCAAGCTGCGCGAGCTCGCGCCCGGCGGCGCGACCGATCTCGGCGCGATCTTCGAGCACGCCCTGACCCGGGTCCACCAGACCGAGCAGCCGGCGATCGTCTACGTCGGCGACGGCCTCGCCACCAGCGGTGAGCGGGGCGCGGACGCGTTGGCCGAGCACCTGCGTCGGGCCCTGACCGGCTCGCGCGCGCGGCTGTTCACCGTCGGCGTCGGGCCGACCATCGACGAGCCGCTGCTCGCCCGGCTCGCGCGGGTCGGCGGCGGCCACAGCCTTCGGGTCGAGAGCGCCGATCAAGCGGTGGTCCGAGCCCTCGAGCTGTCCGGCGCCCTCAAGACCCCGACCATCACCGAGCTCGAGGTCGGGCTCGGGAGCGGCCTCGACGACCGCCTCGACAACGCCACCGGCAAGCTCGCGCGCGGGCAGGAGCTCGTCGTGCTCGCCCGCACGCACCACGAGCTCCCGGCCCACGTCACGATCCGCGGCCGCCTCGGCGGCGAGCCATTCGAGGAGGAGTACGCGGTCACGCGGACCAAGGGCGCGCTCGACTCGCTGGTCCCCAAGCTGTGGGCCGCCGCCCGGATCGAGCGCCTGCTCGGCGACGGCCGGGGGCCCGACGCCGTCCGCGGCAAGGTCCTCGGGCTCGGCCTCGAGTACGGCCTGATGACGCCCTTCACCTCGTTCTTGGCCCTCGAGAGCGAGCGAGCCTACGCGCGCCAGGGCGTCGAGCGCCGCAAGCGACCCTGGGACTTCGTACTGCTCGGCGCCGCGCTGCCGAACAGCTGGGCGATCGAGCCCAACGAGGTCGAGCTCGGCGAGCCCACGCCCGGCGAGCTGCTGCTCGGGATCATCAGCGCGCCGCTCGGGTGCAGCTTGTCCCGCGATGTTGACCGTCAAGCTGCCGACGACGAAGCGCCGGCCTCCCGCACAGAGGACAGCAAAGTCACCCGCGCAGCCGCCGACAACGAAGGCGCCGCGGGCATGGCCGATGAGCGGCCGCCAGCCGAGCCCGAGCCCGAGGCCGCGGCCGCGATGGAAGAATTGATGGCGGACGAGGACCTGGCCTACGACCAGCCGGCTCCGGCCGCGCCGCCCTCGCGTGCGATGGCGGTCGGTGGCGGCGAGGGCCCGTTCGGTGGGCCGGCTGATGTCGCGCCAGGCAGCGCCCCCACCTCCACCGCTCGCAGTGAGGAGGCCAAGTCGGTCAGCCGGCGGCCCAAGCCAAGCCAAGCCCGGGCCAAGGTCAAGCAGGATACCGGTGGTCGCGGTGGCGGTGGCGGTGTCGGTGGCCGCCAACTGGCCCAGCAGGAGCTCAAACCCAAGCAGATGATCTCGCCGGTCGCCCGCCACGAGAAGCTCGCCTGCAGCGACGCGTCGTCGCGGTCCTTGGCCCAGCGCAAGGTCCTTTGGGAGCAGCGCCTCGATCGCTCGCCCGACATGATCGCCCGCCTGCGCGCCTACGAGAACGCCGCGGCCAGCTGCGAGCTCGACAACTGGAAAGAGCAGCGCGTGTACCTGCAGCTGCTGCAATCCACGGCCAACACCGAAGGCGAGATCGATCTGCTCTTGGCCCACTTCGGCGGTGAGCGCGAGGCCCAGGCGTTCTTGGCCCGCGCCCTGCTCCGGCGCTTGGTCGAGCCGACGTTGATCGGCGCGGTCGAGCGGAGCATGGACGGCGGCCGGCTCGACACGGCGGCGATCACCCGGGAGGCCGAGCGGGCGACGAGCGCCGAGCGGGCCCTCGCGATCATCGACGAGAACCTCGCCAAGCACGTCGACGTCAGCGAGGACGAGCGCCTGCCGCTCGAGCTGCTCCGCCTCGATGTCCTCACCGAGCTCGGCCGCGTCGACCAAGCCCTCGCCGCGGCTCGCAAGCTGCGCGAGCGCGGGCTGATCACCCCGCTGCTCGCCCAGCGCCTCGGCGGGCTCCTCGTCGAGGCCGGCGAGGACGACGAGGCCCGGCGGGTGTTCTCGGAGATCGTCGAGTACGACCCGAACGGCGTGTCGACCCGGCGGCTGCTCGGCGACATCTTCCTGCGCCACCGCTGGCACCAGGCCGCCTACCGGCAATATCAGGATCTGGTCGCGCTGACCGGCGAGGCGACCGACGTGATCCGCTTGGCTCGGGCCGCGGCCGGGGCTGGGCGCGTGGACGAAGCGCTCCGCTTGCTCCGCAAGGTCGCCAGCGGTGAAGGCCGCCCGGGCCCCGACGATCCCCGCCGCTTCGCCCGGCTCCACGCCGCGCTGCTGCTCGCCGAGCTCCTCGCGAGCGACGCCGACTTGCCCAAGGCCGAGCTCGAGCGCGAGCTCAAGCGCCTGCAGCTGTTCGACAGCCCGACGACCTGGACCTTTTTGAGCTGGGAGGACCTCGAGCACACGCTGATCCTCGCGGTCGAGCCTGACGCGACGAAGCCCGCTGCGCTGCGGCTCAGCGAAGGCCGCCACGCTGGCGACACCGGGCTTTGGGCGATCCAATCCGGCGAGCTCGATACGCTCGTCGTCCGCCATCAAGGGCCAGTCCCGACCCGGGCCGTCGCGTTCGAGCGCGTGACCGTGCGCTGGGACGGCGATCACTTCGCGGTCCAACGCTCGCTCGGGACGATCGCCGCGAAAGCAGCCCGCGAGGGCGCAGCGGACGAACCCGACGAATAGCCAATTGCACGCAGTCGGCCGCCGGCGCGGCCCGCTACGAGGTTTGCCCGCAGCGTGGTTCGGCCCACGCTGATCGTGTGTGTTCCCGTCCAACCGCTCGCCGGGGCGTCGCGACCGTCGTCGCCAGCGCGCTTGGCGTTTTACTCGGGGTCTTCGCTGGCGCCTGTGACGAGGGCCTCGAGCAAGCCGCCGCGTGCAAACGCTACGTCGAGTGCATCCGCGCCCTCGACGAGCGCACGGGCAGCGTAACCGACCTCGATCGATTCGAACCCGGCGGCTCGTGCTGGGGCTCGGAGGAGGGCGCGACCCTGTGTGAGCGGGCGTGCATGCGCGGCCTCGAATGGGAGGTGCAACGCAGCCCGAACCCCCCGGCGGCCTGTATTCCATGAATATCCGCGCCACGATCCCGCCCTTGATTGTCTTGCTGTGCAGCGTCAGCGCCCCTGGCCACGCGCATTTGCCCGTGGTCGCCCAGCCGGTCCTGGAGATCAGCGCGGCGACGGTCAGCCACGCGGTCTACGGCACCATCGAGGGCCCCGACGACCTCTATGTCGTCCGCTTGCGCTTTGACCATGCGTTCGCCCTGCCCGTCGAGATCCTGGTCCCACGCCGATCCCGGCTGGCCGAGCACCGCCCGGCGTTCGCAATGGTCGGCCCGGGGCTGCCCGCGCCGACCGCCGAGCAAGCCGCGATCCTGCCCCAGGCCGTCGCTAAGGGCGAGGGCGTGTTCTTGGATCTCAACGACATCCCCGATCGCCCGGTGATCTTCGAGAGCTTCAGCAGTCGGGTGTTTTGGTCGAGCACGCCCGTCGCGCTCGCGCTGCCGGCCGGCGAATTCGAGATCTGGATCTTCTCACCGAGCGGCAGCACCGGCGACTTCGTGCTCGGCTTCGGCGTCGAGGAGGACTTCTCGAATTTTAGCTGCGGCGCGCTGCTCTCGGATTGGTCGACCTATGCCTATTAATTGGATCCGCGGCGCCCATGTGCTCACGAGCGTCGCGCTCGCGCCGACCCTCGCCCTCGCCGATCCGCCGCCAGCGCCCGATCCCGCCGCGAAGCGCGTCGATTGGTACGAGACGCCGATGTCCGACCCCAGCCGGTTCTCCGCGGCTGGCCACTTCGAGACCCAGCTGATCGGGCTCGGCTTTGGCGCCCGCGGTGATCTCCTCTATCGCCCGTTTCGACCCAATCGTGGGGCCAATCTGCGGCTCGGCCTCGGCCTCGCCAGCGGGCCGGAATTCGCCTATTTGCCGTTCGCGCTCGGCTGGCGCCAGCACTTCGTGGCCCACCGGATCGTCACCCTCGAGCTCGGCGCGGGCTATGAGCAGCAGAGCGTCTTCATCCCGGGGCTCGCGCCGATCTCGCGCGCGGCCGTCTATGGCGAGGGCGGCTTGGGCTTTCGCGTGGTCGAGCGCGGCTGGCTCGGCGTGCAAACCCAATTGAGCTGGGCGCCGGTCGAGCGCCCGGGTCCGGGGTTGAGCCTGCGCTTGGGGTTCCGCTGGGACTTTGGCTGAACCCAGGGCGAAGTCCCAGCCGCCCGTGGTACGCGGGCCCGGCGCGTGCTTGACCCCCGCGCGCGCCCGTGCGAACACGATCGCCAGCCCATTCGCGCGGGCGGTGCTTCCGGGGCAACCCGGCGGCCGAAGAGGGAACCCGGTGTGACCCCGGGACGGCTCCCGCCACTGTGAGCGGCTACGTCGAGGCAACCAAGGCCACTGGACCCGCTCGGGGTCTGGGAAGGCGCCAAAGACGGACGACCCGCGAGTCAGGAGACCTGCCCCCCGCGCTGATCTCTAGCCGCGAGACGGGAGCAACTCGCCATGGTCCTCACGTCTTTGGCGTGCGCGTGCGCGTTCGCGTTCGCGGCTCCGCCCCCCGATCAGCCCCCAACCAACCAGCCCGAGCCCGAGACCGGCCGCGAGCCCGCACCCGCGGCCGCTCGGACCGAGGTCATCGTCGGGCGTGAGCGGGGCGACGGGCTCGCAGCCCAGCGCGCGCTGAGCCGGCGCAACGTCGGCTTTGTCTCGGCCATCGATCTCGCGACCTTGCCCGATCGCCGCCCGGCCGACGATCTCGCCGGCGTCATCAGCCGAGCGCCGGGCGTGACCGTGCGATCGCTCGGCGGCCTCGGCCAATTCAGCGCCGTGTCGATCCGCGGGAGCAGCAGCCAGCAGGTCCCGATCTTCCTCGACGGCGCGCCCTTGAGCGCGAGCGCCTCGGGGCTCGTCGACCTCTCGACCCAGCCGCTCGACGCCCTCGCCCGCGTCGAGATCTACCGGGGCTATGTGCCGATCCGATTCGGCAGCGCGGCGATCGGCGGGGCCGTGGATCTCATCGGCTCGATCCACCGGGGCCCGGCCACGCTGTGGGTCGCTGGCGGCTTCGGCAGCTTCTTGGCCCGCGAGGCCCGGCTCGGCTTTGCGACCGCGCTGTCCAAGCGGGTCTCGATCGCCGCGCGGGTCGGCTACGCCGGGAGCCGCGGCGATTTTTTATACTTCGACAACGGCAACACCCCGCTGACGCCGAGCGACGACGGCGTGCGCGCCCGGGTCAACAATCACTACGATCGAAGCTTCGCGCAGCTGCGGATCGACGGCCGGTTCCCGGGCCCCCGGGCGCTGAGCTTCGCCCAGCAAAACCTGGTGTGGTGGCGGCAGCAGGGCGTCCCCGGGACCGCCTCGGCGCCGAGCACCGACGCCAATCAACGCAGCGTCGCGGCCCGCAGCATCACCCGCGTGCGCCGGGATCTCGAGCTCCCGGCCTCGCACGTCGAATGGGTCGGCAGTCTCGCCCTCGAAGATCGCGTGTATCGAGATCCGATCGGCCAAGTCGGGCTCGGGGCCAACGATCAACACGCCCTGAGCCTCGAAGGCTGGCTGTCGCCGCGGCTCCGCGCGGCGCTGTGGTCCGGGGCCTGGCTCGAGCTCGTCGCCGAGCTGCGCGGGGAGTGGATCGACGTCAATGAGCGCATCGGTGATCACGCCCCGCCCTCGGGTTCGGGCGCGCAGGCGCTGGCCTCGGGCGACGCGACCCGGACGCGGACCTCGGCGGGCGCCGGCCTCGAGCTCGAACAATGGCTGTTCGAGCGGCGCTGGTCGATCGCCGCGGGCGTACGCGCGGACTTGGCCGTGAGTCGGTTCGCGGTCCCGCCGGGCGAGGGCGAGGTCGGCGATGGCGGCCGCGACGACACGACCTTGGGCGTCACCCCGCGGATTGGCAGCAAGATCAAGCTCGTCGAGGGCCTCGATCTGCGAGGCAGCGCCGGCCGCTATCTCCGGTTCCCCACGCTCAGCGAGCTATTCGGCGATCGCGGCTACCTCGTCGGCAACGAGGCCCTGCGACCCGAATCCGGGACCAAGGTCGACGGCGGCCTGGTGTTCGAGCGCGAGGCGATCGGCGGGCGCAAGCTCTCGCTCTTCGCCGAGCTCGCCGGCTTCGCGACGTGGAGCGAGGACTTGATCCAATGGGTCCGCAGCGGTCCGGTGGTTCGCCCGCTCAACGTCGCGGGCGCCCGGGTCCGCGGGCTCGAAGCCGGCGCGAGCCTGCGCGGCTTCGGCCGCGATCTCGCCGTCGACCTCGCCTATACCTTGGTCGAGAGCCGCAACCTGACCCCCGAGGCCGAGCAATACGGCAAGCCCCTGCCCGGCCGCCCGCGGCACACGGCGCTGCTCCGGCCCAGCGGCGGCCACCGCTTCGTCGTTGGTTCGCGGGCCGTGGCCATCGAGCCCCGGGCATTTTACGAGCTAGAATGGATCGCCGGCACCTACTTGGATCTGTCCGGTCGCGTCGAGCTCCCGCCGCGGTTTTTGCATGGCGTCGGCGTGTCCTTGCGCCTCGCCGATCGCGTTGATTTTGCGATTGAAGGTCGCAACCTCAGCAACCGCCTGAGCGCGATCATCACCCCAAACTTCGGCCCAGCGACCCCCTACCCCGCGGCGATCAGCGACTTCATCGGGTTTCCGCTCCCGGGCCTGAGCGCCTGGGCCACCGTCCGCGTCGAGCTCGGGCTCCCGGCTAAGCCATCATGACTCAATTACCCATGACTCCGGCGCTGGGTTTAATCGCGCTCACGACCGCCTGCGAGCTGACCATCACCCCGCTGCCCGAGCCCCCGCCGATCATCGAGGCCGCGGTCGAGCCAGGCTACCCCCAGCTCGACGCGCCCTGCCGCGGGCCGAACCCCGCGCCCACCCACCTCGTCGTGACCAGCACCGACTTCAACACCGGCGCGGTCGGCTTGGTCGATCTCGGCAGCCGCCGGGTCACGCCGGATCTCGCGTTGGCCTCGTCCGACGCGATCCCCTTCGTGATCGACGACGCCGGCCGCGAACGAGTGTTCATCGTCAATCGGTTTGGCTTTGACTATGTCGATGAGCTCGATCCGCGGGCCGAGCTCGCGCTGCTCCACCAGCTTGCGATCACGCCGGCGACCGTCGCCGCCCCGGCCAACCCGCAATCCATCATCCTCGATCGCCAGGGCCAAGCTTGGGTCTCGTTGTTTGGCGCCGGCGAGCTCCACCGGATCGTGTTCCCGACCGTCGACGGCGACCGTCCGCGCGCGACCGCGGCCCTCGACCTGCGCCGGTTCGCCGACGCCGACGGGATCCCCGAGCTCAGCCGGATGATCCGCTGCGGTGATCAGCTGTTCGTCGGGGCCGAGCGGCTCGATCGCCGGACCTGGACCCCGGTCGATGGCGCCTTGTTGATCCCGGTCAGGCTCCCGCGCGAGCCCGGCGACGCGCCGACCCTCTTCGACTTCGATGACGCGGCCCCCGGGCCCGACGCGATCCACCTGCGCGGCGTCGGGACCGGGTCATGGCGGCTCGATCCCAGCGATCCAAATCAGCACACGATCCTCGCGCTCAACTCGGGGATCGAGCGCATCGACCTCGCGAGCGGGACCAGCGAATGGCTCGTCGACGAGCAGCTGTTCGCCGACGCGGGCTATGGTCGCTTGCAGCTCTCGGGCTTCGGCCTCGACGCCAGCGGGCGAATCTGGGTGAGCGCCGCGACCCCAGACTACGCCGAGTTTCGGCTCTTGCGCGTCGATCGGAGCGGGCTCGAGCCCGAGCTGGTGGTTGAATTCGACGGCCTCCAGAGCGTCACCGGGGCGCTCGAGATCATCGGCCACGAAGCATGGTTCGCCGACACCACGATCGGCGCCTCGGGCTTGCGCGTGTTCGACCTCGCCGCCCACGCCGTCAGCGAGGCCCCCGACTCGCCGCTCGCGGTCGGCTTGCCGCCCATGAGCCTCGCGCCGCTCTCGCTGTAGACCCCCGGCCGGTCGTGTTAGAGTCTCCGCGATGGAGCAATTTATCGGTCAAATCATGATGTTCGGTGGAAACTACGCCCCCCGCGGCTGGGCGCTTTGCGACGGGGCGCTGCTGTCGATCGCACAAAACAGCGCCCTGTTCGCAATCATCGGCACGAGCTACGGCGGCGACGGCCACACCACCTTCCAGCTCCCCGATCTGCGTGGCCGCGTGGCCATGCACCCCGGCCACGGGCCTGGGCTCACGCCGCGTCGGCTCGGCGAGCAGGCCGGGACGGAGGCGGTCTCGATGACCGTCAACAACCTCCCGACCCACAGCCACGCGATGCACGTGGTCAACGGCGACGCCAAGTCGCCGAGCGCCATCGGCAACCTGCCCGGCAACGCGCAGACCGAAGTCTACTCGGCCGACGCTCCGAGCGGGCAGATGAACCCCGCGGCGATCGGCAACACCGGCGAGGGCCAGCCGGTCCCCGTGGTTCAGCCGTTTCAGTGCGTGAACTACATCATCGCGCTCACCGGCGTGTTTCCGACCCGGGATTGAGGTCGGCGGCTCACGGCGATCCTTCGATCGCTATTGCTCCACCCGCGCACGCCGGTCCTTGTTAGCCTGCGCGGGTGCGTCGTTCGTCCCTGTCCTTTGCGCTGTTGCTGCTCATGCCCGCCTGCGGCGAGGGATCCTCGAGCGAGATCGGGGCCCCCGGCGAGTCCGAGTCCAGCGGCGCGCCCGAGACCGAGTCGGGGGCCCACGCCGAGACCGACAGCGAGACCGGCACGGGCACCGACACCGGCGATGAGCGGCTCGACCCGATCTGCGCCAGCGAGCTGAGCGAGTCGATCACCGCCGAGGCGATCGCCGCTCACCTCGAGGCCTTTGACGCCATCGCAGCCGCCAACGGTGGCAACCGCTCCGCCGGGACCGCGGGCTACGAAGCGTCGGCGGCCTACGTCGAGGCCCAGCTCCAAGCCGCGGGCTACCTCGTCACGCGCTGGCCGTTCGCGTTTGATCGCTACGTCGAGTTCTCGCCCGCGACGCTCGCGGTCACCCACGATCCGACCATCTACGAGCCCGCGGTCGACTACACCGTGCCCCAGTGGTCGCCCGCGGGCGACGTCAACGCGGTGATCGAGGCCGTCGATCTCGAGCTCGGCGCTGGCAACCAGAGCACCAGCGGCTGCGAGCCCGAGGACTTCGCCAGCTTCACCCCCGGTCGCATCGCGCTGGTCCAGCGCGGGGGGTGCACCTTCGCCGCCAAGGCCGCGAACGCCGAGGCCGCTGGCGCCATCGCCATGGTCCTGTTCAATCAAGGCAACAGCCCCGATAACCAGGGCCTGTTCGCGGGCACCCTCGGCGGCCAAAACCAGCTGACCGCCCCGGTCTTGTTCACCACCTACGCGGTCGGGGTCGCGTTGGCCGAGGCCGCGGCGCTCGGCCCGGTCAACGTCACGCTCTCGGTCGACGCGGGCACGATCGAGACCGAGACATTCAACGTCTTCGCCGAGACCCCCGCTGGCGATCCCGATCAGGTGATCGTGCTCGGCGCCCACCTCGACTCGGTCCCCGCCGGCCCCGGCGTCAACGACAACGGCTCGGGCTCGGCCTCGGTGCTCGAGCTCGCCCGCCAGTTCGCCAGCTGCACCCCCAACAACCGGGTCCGCTTCGCCTGGTGGGGCGCCGAAGAGTGGGGCCTGATCGGCTCGCGGCGGTGGGTCGAGGCGCTCAGCGACGACGAGCTCGCGCGGCTCGCCCTGTACCTCAACTTCGACATGGTCGCGTCGCCCAACTACGTCCGCTACGTCCACAACGGCAACGGCGCGCCCGAGGGCTCCGATCTGCTCCACGCCGCGTTCCTCGAGTGGTTCGACGCGCACGAGCTCCCGACCACGGGCTCGGGGTTTAGCGGGCGCTCGGACTACCAACCGTTCATCGACGCGGGCGTACCCGCGGGCGGGCTTGCGACCGGCGCCAGCGGCAGCAAGTCCAGCGCGCAAGCCGAGACCTACGGCGGCGTCGCCGGTGAGGCCTTTGACGGCTGCTACCACCAGGCCTGCGACGATCAGCAAAATTTCGATCTCGAGGTCCTCGGCCAAAATGGCCAAGCGACCGGGCATGTCCTGCAAAAGTGGGCGACCAGCCTCGGGCCGCTGGGCTTGGGCCGCGAGATCGTCACGGTCGCGACCGATGTCGCGCCGGCGCCCGCCCACGAGTGTGGCCTCAATCAGCGCTAGCTCAGCGCTCGCTCAGCGCCCGCGCGATCGCCCGCTCGACCGGCGAAGCGCCCGCCTGAGCGTGGTCGAGCGGCTCCTCCACGTAGATCATCGGGTTGCCCATCCACCGAATCCGCGCGGAGCGATTGACCGACGCCGAGTGCAGCATCAAGGGGTGAACCAAGAATATGTCGCCGGCCTCGCCGGTGATCTCGAACGGCCGCGCGCAGGTCGAGGTGATCGCCGGGGCCGTGTCGGGCCGGCAAAAATCCACGCCCTCGGGGCGAGCCGCGAGCGCCCGCGCGACCTTGGCCGGCGAGTCGAGGGTCAGCCAGGTGTTGCCGCCGTTTGGCTCGACGTCGCCGAACAACACGAACACCAGCAGCCCCGCGCGCAGCTCGGTCAGCCGCGTGCGCGTGCTCGGGGCGTCGAGGTGCCAGCTCTCCCAATCGAGCTCGGGCTGGCCGCTCGCGTTTGCGACCGCGACCGCGCCCGCGCCCGTCGACCGGCTCGGATAGTTGATGATCAAGCTGTTGGTCCACGCCCGGTTGCGCAGCCTCGCGCGGCCGAGCAGCTGGGTGATCGCCCGGTCGCACGAGGGCGAGAATTCGCCGATCGCAAACCGACGGTCGCCGAGGAGATCGACGCGCCCCTCGGGCCAGCTCTGCGGATCGTCGGGATCGTAGCTGGCCACGCGCGCGGCGAGCTCTGGCGCCCGATCCCCTTGCAGCCAGCGGGTCGGCTGGTCCCGCAGGCGGCGGTGGGCCCCGGCGACCACGGCGTCAGCCAGCGCCCGAGGGAACGCGCCGCGCAGGTGCACGTAGCCGTCGGCGATGAAGCGCTCGACCTGATCGGCGCTGAGCGAGCGCTGGGCCGGCGAAGCTTGGGCGGCCGCGGATCCGCGGCGCTTGTCGCTCGCGCGCAGCAACAACCGGGCGGCCTGGTCGAGATCGGCGGCGTCGTGGTCGTGGGCCCCGGCCGCCGAGGTGCTGCCGCGCAGGCGCACGCGACCCTCGACGGAGCTCGTCGCGTACCACGGCGGCGACTCGCGATCGGGGGTCAACATGGTCCGCGCGTGCTCGCAGCAGCGGAGCAAGGCCGAGCGATCGTCGAGCAGCCCGCCGTCGACCCAGATCGCCAGCTCGAGCTCCCGGGCCGCGTCGGACAGCAGGCCGGGCGCGCGCGCGTCGAGCTCGGTGACGCGCTCGTGGATCCGGCCGAGCACGCCCGCGCGGGCGTCGATGAGGATCGAGAGCAAGGCCGCGCCGGTGGTCCCTGACGCGGCCGCGACCCGCTCCCGCGCGCGGTCGAGCTCACCTAGATCGAGGCACGCCTCGGCCTCGAGCAGCGACGCGCGAGCGCTCGGCGAGACGCCGGAGCCGAGCAACGCCGCGTCGGCGACCGCCCGCGCGTCCCCGCGAGCCAACGCCAACGCCCAGCGCTCGAGCACCAGGCGCGGATCGTCCGGCGCCGCCTCGAGCAGGCGCGCCGCGTCGTCGAGCTGGGCGAGGCGCAGGTGCAAGCGCGCGCGCAGCATCCTCGCCGACCACGCGTCGGGCCGCTGCTCCAAGACCGCGTCGAGCCGCGCCCCGAGCTGCGCGACTTGGTGCTCGAACACCGACCACAGCGCCGCCGCGTCAGCCGTGACCCCCGGATCGACGCTCGCGCGGGCACGCTGGAGGCCCCGCGCATGAGCGTGGAGGTCGCGAACCCCAAGCCCGGCGAGCTGATCCCGAGCGGCCCGCTGCTCGACGAGCCAGCCCAGCCGCGCCGCTCGAGTCGCAAGCGCCCGCAGGGTCTGGGCGGCGATGTACTTGTGGGTCCGCGCGACCTTGGCGAACAACGCCAGCGCCCGGTCGTAGTCGCGGGTCACGTAGAGCACCAAGCCCGCGCCGAGCTCGACGAGCTCGTAAGCCGGGAGCTTGGCGAGCGCCCGATCGACGTCGGCCCGCGCCCGCGCGAGCGCGCCTCGCTGCGCCCACGCGACCGCGCGCAGCAAGAACGCGACGGTGCCAAGCTCGTCGCGGATGGTCTGCGTCAACCACTCTTCGAGCTCGTCGTCGCTCGCGGCCACGAGCGCATCGAGCTGATCGCCGACGATCACCATCGAACCATGATGACCCCAAGTCGCGCGACGAAGGCCGAAACCAGCAGCCGTCGAACGGGAGAAAGCTCAGCCGGCGTGGACCGCCGCGACCGCGTCCAGATCGAAGCCGCCGGCCCCCTGCTGGCCCGGATCGCACCACGGGCCCTGATCCTGCGTCACCCAATACTCGCTGCTGCGATCACGGATGCGGACGAAGAACACCCGGCTCGGCGCGCCCGGGAGCGTCGCGAGATCGAACCCATCGCCGCCAGCGACCGCCGGATCCGTGGGGTCGAGGCCGCTGCTGGGGTGCGCGAGGGTTGGCGTCACCCCGGCGCAGCCCTCGAGGGTCTCGGGCGCGCACGGGAACACGAACCAGGCCTCGCCGTCCTCGCTGACCGCGACCTCGCCGGGCTCCGGGAAGTCGAAGCTAAACGGGTTCTCGAACACGATCAGATCGACCCCAGGTCCATCGACGATCCCGGGCTCGTCGAAGCGCAGCACGACCTCGCCCCCGCAGCCGAGGCTCGCGACATCGAAGGTCCCGCCGGGCGGGCCGAGCACGACCTCAGGCATCCGATCATGGCCAAAGCTCGACTCCGGCGCCGGGTTGAAGCTGACGAGCTCGTCGGCGAACGGGTCGCCCGAAGGCTCCAAGCTCGACTCGCAGGCGCTCGCCGCCAGCAACGCCAGCACCACGGCCAGCGGCGCGAGCACCCGCAACCATGCGGCGCGAGCGTGAATCAGTGTACAGATCAGCGGCATCGAGGCGACCATCGATAGCGTCCGCGCGCGCAGTGGTCAACGCTCGCCGTGCTATGGTCGGCCGGTGAGCGCGGGCGGGTTGCGAGCCGAAACACCCCAGCGCGTGGGCCGTTACTCGGTCCTGCGTCAGCTCGGCCGCGGGGGCATGAGCACGGTCTACGGCGCCTATGATCCCGAGCTCGATCGGCTGGTCGCGCTCAAGCTCGTGAGCGCGTGGGACCACGGCGATGATCAAGGGCCCGCGCGGCTCGTCCGCGAGGCCCGAGCGATGGCCAAGATCAGCCACCCCAACGTCGCGCCGGTCTACGACGTCGGCGTGTTCGGCGACTCGGTGTTCATCGCGATGGAGCTGATCGACGGCCCGACCCTCGAGCGCTGGAGCCTCGCGACGCCGCGGCCTTGGACCGAGATCCTGCGCATGTACCTGCTCGCCGGCCGCGGCCTCGCAGCAGCCCACGAGGTCGGCTTGACCCACCGCGACTTCAAGCCCGACAACGTCATGGTCGGGCCCGACGAGCGTCCGCGCGTGCTCGACTTTGGCCTCGCCCGTCCGGCCAGCCTCGACCGCGACGATCAGCTGCTGCTCGACGACGACGGCCCAAGCCCGCCCCCGAGCCCGCTCCCAACCCCGCAGCCCTACCAGCTCGACATCGTCGAGACCCGCTCACACGAGCCCTCCGACGACGGCCCCCAGGGCGCCGCGAGCGTCAGCGCGAGCTTCGACTTGGTCGTCGACGTGACCCGCAACGGCGTCGTCGCCGGGACCCCGGCGTACATGGCTCCCGAGCAGCACCAAGGCGATCCGGGCGGGCCCGCCAGCGATCAGTTCGCGTTTTGCGTGTCGCTGTGGGAGGCCCTCTACCGCCAGCGCCCGTTCGCTGGCGAGAGCTTCTTCGAGATCGCCGACGCGATCGTCGACGGCCGCCTTCGACCACCGCCCGCGAGCCACGTGCCGCGCTGGATCCACCGCCTGCTCGAGCGCGGCCTCGCCGTCGAGCCCGCCGACCGCCACCCCTCGATGCGTTCGCTGCTCGGCTCGTTCGTGTTCACCTTCAAGGTCATGCACGGCCTGAGCTAGCAGCCCCTATGCTCGAGATTCACTTTGGCGACAACCTCGAGGTCCTGCGAGGGCTCCCCGATCAGAGCTTCGATCTGATCTACATCGATCCGCCGTTCAACACGGGCAAAGAGCAGCGGCGTACGGTCCTACGCACGACCCGGAGCGAAGCCGGCGAGCGCGGGGGCTTCGGCGGCCACCGCTATGCGGTGACCAAGCTCGGCAGCCGCGCCTTCGCCGACTCGTTCGAGGATTACCTAGGCTTCCTCGAGCCGCGCTTGATCGAGGCCCGCCGGCTGCTGCGCCCGCACGGCAGCTTCTTCTTACACCTCGACTACCGCGAGGTGCATTACGCCAAAGTCTCGTGTGATGCGGTGTTCGGCCGCGAGCGGTTTCAAAACGAGATCATCTGGGCCTACGACTACGGCGGGCGCAGCAAGAAGCGCTGGTCGCCCAAGCACGACAACATCCTTTGGTACGTCGCCGACCCAAAGCACTACACCTACCGCTATGAGGACATCGATCGGATCCCCTACATGGCCCCAGGCCTAGTCGGCCCCGAGAAGGCCGCGCGCGGCAAGACCCCGACCGACTGCTGGTGGCACACGATCGTCGGTCCGACCAGCAAGGAGAAGACCGGCTACCCTACTCAAAAGCCCTTGGCCATCATCGCTCGCATCATTCGGGTCCACTCAAACCCCGACGACCGGATCCTCGACTTCTTCGCGGGCAGCGGCACCGTCGGCGAGGCCGCGGCTCGGCTCGGCCGGCACGCCACCTTGATCGACAGCAACCCGGAAGCCATCGCCGTCATGCGTCAGCGCCTCGCCTTCGCCGATCCCCAGCTGTTCGGCGTCCCCCACCCAAATCCACCCTTTCCGGGCCCGCCGCAGGGCGATAAGGTGGAACCGTGAACCGCGAGAGCCCAGGCGTGGATCCCCAACTCGCCGTCGATGAGTGCAACATCGAGCTCGAGCCTGGCACGCATCTGACCCAATCAAAGACCTACAAGATCGTCAGCCGCCTCGGTGAGGGCGGGTTCGGCAAGGTCTACAAGGTCTTCGATCCCATCATGAACCGCTACGCGGCGCTCAAGATGATGAAGATGAACGTGCCCGAGGAGGAGCACCGCCGGTTCCGGCAAGAGGCGCGGCTGTGCGGGACCTTCACGCACCCCAACTTGATCCGCACCCTCGAGGTCGGCACGACCAAGGACCACGGCCTGTTTTGGTTCGCGATGGAGTACCTCGAGGGCTCGGACCTGCTCGGCTACCTCAACCGCGGCCAGCTCCTGAGCTTCGCGCAGCTACGCGAGGTGTTCTCGCAGACCCTCGAGGCCCTCAACCACGTCCACGCCCGCAACTTCGTCCACTGCGACATCAAGCCCGCCAACATCTTCGTCGCCGAGGATCAATGGGATCCCAACTTGCGCCTCGTCAAGCTCATCGACTTCGGCGTCGCCCGCGACCTGTCCGATCCCAACCCGCCGCCGAGTCGACGGATCATGGGCGACCCGTTTTACATGCCGCCGGAGCAGACCTACGCCAACCCGGTCCTCGACGCGCGCTCCGATCTCTACGCCCTCGGCATCACCTTCTACGAGATGGTCACCGGCGGCCACCATCCGTTTGAAGACCTGTTCGAGCAGCACCCGCGCGAGGCCCTGATCGCCCAGCGCGAGCGGATCCCCGCGCCGCCCTGCACCCTGATGTCGCCC
>Ga0114946_10001179_pt1 | contig 17888 bp, 17 predicted proteins | sample WalLakDeSediment_FD_88676 | JGI IMG/M metagenome (GOLD analysis project Ga0114946, IMG submission 88676) | Lake sediment microbial communities from Walker lake, Nevada to study Microbial Dark Matter (Phase II) - Walker Lake 11/02/13 Deep Sediment | ecosystem: Environmental > Aquatic >...
AAGAGGGCTGTGCCCGCCGAAGCCTTGGCGAAGAGGGCTGTGCCCGCCGAAGCCTTGGCGAAGAGGGCTGTGCCCGCCGAAGCCTTGGCGAAGAGGGCTGTGCCCGCCGAAGCCTTGGCGAAGGCGGGCATTAACGTTGATAACACGAGTGTATTCTCTGAGTTCTCCGTGTTCCCGATGCATCGCTGCCCGTGACACTTCACCCATTAGTGGCTCGCGGTGAACCATTACCGGTTTATGTGATGAATTTTTCCCTTTGAAAGCCGCCTGCTCTTTCGTAGAATGCCTGAATCATATTGATGCGAGGTCCAATGCGGAGCAGACCAATCTCAGCGAATTTCAAAATCGTTCTCGTCTTTCTTGCACTGCTCATTGTTGTCGGTGTTCTGCTGTATACGCAGACCATTGTCAACAAACTCCAGGAACGCGAGCACAGCAGCGCGGATCTTTACACGAAAGCAATCAAGTACATCGCCTCCGATGCTTCGCAAAGTGGCGATTACACGTTCGCTTTCGATATGATCAACGCTATAGACTTCCCGATTCTCCTCACCGACGATTCTCTCGTCCCAATCACCAGTAAAAACATCACCATCGATTCCACGTTCACACAGGAAGAGGAAATCGCGTTTCTAACGCGCGAGCGCGACCGCATGGCCGACGTGCATCAACCCATCGTCGTCAAACACGCAGATTCGATAATTCTCAACTACGTGTTCTATGATGAATCGGACCTGGTCAAACAGCTTCGCATTCTCCCCTACATCGAGATCCTCGTTGCAAGCATGTTTATTCTCATCGGCTACATCGGCTTCAGCTACATCAAGCGAAGCGAGCAAGCGAATATCTGGGTCGGGATGTCGAAGGAAACGGCACATCAGTTGGGAACGCCGCTGTCCAGTCTTATGGGTTGGCTGGAATTGCTACGCAGTCAGGCTGACGATGCGGAAGCGATTCGCAACACGCTGCAAGAAATGGAGAACGACGTCAACAGGTTGAACCGTATAGCGATGCGATTTTCAAAAATCGGTTCACGTCCGCAATTGAATGAGCAGAACCTGTTAGATACAATTCATAAGGCTGCTGATTACTATCGCCGCCGCACCCCGCAGCTTGGTAATACTGTGACTATCATCGTCCCGGAAGTCGACTCCGTGCAGGCGAAATACAATGCCGAACTGCTGGAGTGGGTGTTCGAGAACCTGATGAAAAACGCGCTCGACGCGATGGATAGGGACGACGGATTGATCGAATTCCACGTCGCGCAAAGTTCGCGCAACATTATCATCGATGTCCGGGACAACGGCAAAGGTATAGACACAAGACACAAAAAGGATATTTTTCGGCCCGGGTTCAGTACAAAACAGCGTGGTTGGGGCTTGGGACTCAGCCTTTCGCGGCGCATTGTGCAGGATTACCATCGTGGGAAATTGTTCGTCCACGACACCGCACCAGGCAAGGGAACAACGTTCCGTATCATGCTGCCAAGGAAATAACCGCACGGTACAGTAACCGCCGACATCCGTTCACGCTCTCGGGGGCATGTTCCGGAACTACCAATCCGATATATGCTCCGGCGACGAGCGGTGAAGAAGATCGGAATAGAAGAAGATGCCGGAACAAGTATTGTGCTCTTCCATACACAGACGCCATCCCGGGCGAGAGAGCGCCCGGGATAGTGATGATGCACTTGGAATCGCTCGCTATTCGCCCAGCCGGTAGTAAACCGCACTCCTCCGTGCATGATGTCACGGGGCTTTGCACGTGTGTCTGCCAATCAATGCATAGACGTGTCCTCCCGTCACCTGCGCGACTCCCTGCATCGGAAGTCCCAACGAGGGCGCGTTGAACACTCATTCCGCTGCGCTTACACCTTGCCGACATTCGATTTGACCAGACGTATCTTCCCTGAAGGACTGCGTTCGATGTCCGAGACGACCTCGAAACGGACGTCCAGGCAATCTCCGATATCACGACTGATGTTATCGAGAATGAGTTGCTGAACCGATTCGTCATAATCCGTATCGGGGACAATGCGAACCACGATTGCCCCGTGCGTTTCCTGCACGATTTGCGTCAGCCGTATGCCTTTCGTATGCGCGAACACGGCACGCAGCGCGGCTATCTCCTTTCCGTCCTTCGTGCGAATAATGTCGTCCGCTCGACCATCGATGGAGGCGAGCACCGGAAGCTGACGTCCGCACGGGCAGCTTTCACCGGACAAAACCGCAATATCGCCTGTATCGTAGCGAATGAGCGGCATCGCATGCGTGAAAAAGCCGGTGGCAACCATACGGGCCGGCTCCCCAACTCCGGCGGGAGCACCGTCCTGTCGCAGAAACTCCACGTACCCGAGTTCCGTACTCAAATGCAGACGTTTGTGCTCGCACTCTCCCGCCGACACGCAGCCTTCACTGTGACCGTAGCGGTTGTACACCGGACATTGCCAGAACTGTTCGACTTCCTGCCTGTGATATTCGTAAAGATTTTCGGAATAACAGATGAACAACTTCGGTATAAAAGGGCGAACAGCGTGCCTGGCACAGAAGCGTGTCAACACCAGCAGCGTACTGGGAAATATGGTGAGATAGTCCGGCCGGAATGCTGCAAGAAGATCAAGATAATAGCGGAGACCGTCATCATCAGTGTGAAATTGCGAGAGAATCAATCGATTGCGATACAGTTCGTATGGCGGGTGCGTATGCTCCTTCACAGGGTGCTTCATGATGGCTCGGTAAAAAATCGCGTGGCGCCAGTGCAGCTTCACGCCCAACCATCTGCGATAGCGCAGTGTGAATGCTTGCTCTCTATCGTAAAACTCCGCGTCGCGGCGACATTCCAGATAGTTCCCCGTCGAACCACTCGAAGCACTGATATAGGTCGCCGAATAATCGATGTTGTCGGGGAGAAGTTCGTTGCCGAGAGCTTTCACCTGTAGCAGCGTCAATATCGGCAATGATGCGAGGTCTTCGAAGGAGAAAAACTCCTCGGGAATGAACGCTCTTTCGGCGAACAGACCGCGATACCATGGCACATGCTTCGCGGCATGCATGAGTAAATGCCGCATACGCGCCAAACGCCACTCGTGCATGCTCGCATCATCAAAGAACTGCGTCTTCTCCAATTCGGCAAGGAAGTCGCGGGTCAATCCGGATCGCAACAAACGTTCGGGAACGAAGCGGTACAGTGCGTCGATAACAGAACGAACCGAACCCGGAAGCCCGGAATAGAATCGGTATATGTCGAGATGCGATACGCGCATTTATTCTCATGCCGCAACATTGCCGCAATGCCGTGATACATGAATGGGTACGCTACTGTGTCTGCTTCCTGCATGCGCGGCGTCAAACAGCAATATACGGCAGCAACGTATAAGAAATGTCGGTAATTACTATCGACTCTGCATGCAAGCAATGTCGCTTCATCATATCGGCACGCGCGGCATGAGAAAGAGCATCCGGCTGCCGTCCTTACCCGGAACTCCGACGTGCCAAACATGCGTGAGCAGCGGTGACATTCTGACCTTTTTCGAATGTTCCGTCCGAAGGTTTGAAGGGTGCCGCGATACGCTGATTCGTATCATTTGCGTTTGCACTGCTCGCGTCGGAATGCTACCGTTCTTCTGCCCTGTCGGCCGTCACATCCAGATCTCGCAACAGACCATCGCGAAGATCGTAAATCCACCCGTGCACCGAAAGAGCAGAACCTCGAGCCCAGGCGGAGCGTACGATGTCGCCGGCCGACAGGGTGCGTACCTGAGCGACAACGTTGAGTTCGCACAACCTGTTCCATCGTTGCTCGAATGACGCGATGGCATTCAACTCCTCGATATTCGCTTCCGCGATCAGACGAATATGCTGCAACCATAATGCCACCACGCCGTTCCCACTACCTTCCAGTGCGGCGCGTACGCCACCACAACGATAGTGACCGCACACCACGATATGCTTGACACCCAACACATTGACCGCGTAGTCGATAACCGACATGGCGTTGATGTCCGACATCGGGAGCACATTGCCGACATTGCGATGGACGAACAACTCACCCGGTGCAATCCCGACAATGGTGTTGGCCGGTACGCGACTGTCGGAGCATCCTATCCACAGATAATCCGGATCGTGGATATCGCAGAGCTTCGAGAAGTACTCGGGATCCTTCCGAAGCATTTCCGTAGCCCATTCCCTATTGCTCTCGAAGAGATGCGGGAGTACTTTCATTCTAAACGTTCTCCTTTTTCGATACTACACAACAGTGTACGCGGTAATACGTGATGCACACGCAAGCAGAGTAGACACGCACACATACAACCTGCATCAGAATATGAAACGCAACAACGCTTACCTCGGTTTTTCATCAGGGCAACCGTCGTCGTCCTGGAAGCCATTCCATGTCTCAGGGAGCCTCGGACATTTGTCCAAATTGTCCGGTATCCCGTCGCCATCGGTATCAGGATTCAGTGGATCCGTACCTATCACTCGCAGTTCGTACCAGTCGCTCAGACCGTCACCATCCGTGTCGGGATTGAGCGGATCCGTCTTATACAACATCACTTCCTCGAAATCCGTCAATCCGTCGCCGTCGGTATCGGCCTTGGTTGGATCGGTTCGCCAGATGAATATTTCATCATAATCCGAGAGTCCGTCACCATCAGTATCGGGAAGCAGCGGATTCGTCCCGTACAGCTTCACCTCATCGCCGTCCGAAATCCCGTCACCGTCGGTGTCGACCTTGTTGGGATTCGTTCCGAGCAGAATCTCCTCTCCATCACTCAGACCGTCGCCATCGGTATCGGCTTTCAGAGGATCGGTCAGGAAAATCCGGATTTCATCCGCATCGCTCAGACCGTCGCCGTCGGTATCGACCAAGTCCGGACGCGTGCCGTATTTCATCACTTCCTCGAAATCCGTCAATCCGTCACCATCGGTATCGATACGAAGCGGATCGGTATTCAGAATTTTCACTTCATACCAGTCGCTCAAACCATCGCCATCGGTGTCCGGATCGTACGGATTCGTGCCGAGCCGTTCCTCCTCCGCATTCGTCAATCCATCGCCGTCAATGTCATTGTCCGGGAAGAGATATACACGTATACCTGCGCTGAGTGAAAAAAAGAAGTCGTTCGCCGTTTCGGCTGCGTAGGGGTTTCTTCCAACACCGATCTGCTCCGCCCAGGTATCACGCACCTTGTCCGACGGAAACGCATCGATATCCCCCGACATAGTAAGGTTGACCCTGACCTCGGCATTGAAAGAAATCCGTTCGGAGAGAAACACTTCAAACCCCGTTCCGGCCGGAAACACCCATCCCAACTGTTGCGCTTCGTCCGGCTGGAGATACAATCCTCCAAGTTTATAATCTTCGGGCGTATACCAGAGCCGGCCAACCCCTCCCAGCACATACACATTCAGATATCTTGCCGGTAGGAGATCGAGAAAGAGAACGGCAGCGAGGGATTGGAACTCCGTATGCCGCTGCACCTGATTCGCATCCTCACCGAACTGAACCTCGTAAGCGCTCATCGTGTTGCTACGCCACCGGCGATTGAAGGAAAACCTGCCTCGTTCACCTTGTACGCCCAAGCGGAGATACGGCCCGATCGTCCAGGATGCGTTCATCCAATACAGCGCATCAACTTGCTCATCCGAAAACTCGCCATTGTATTTCCCAATCCCACCACCCGCAGTTACTGCGAGCCGCCCTTCGGAATACCGCGGTCGGCCGGGAAACACTACGGACTGTGCGACAGCGACCTCGACCATGACGCCGCACAGTATCGCTAGAAGCATGCAGCGGATAAGGATATTCGTTCTCATCCGCATTCCATACGGATGTACAACACGCGTACAACACGAAAAAACCAACCGATATCACGGGGGCATGAAGCGAATGAATTCTGATACGAGACCATGCCTGTGCGTCCACTGCTCATGCCGATTCGCGGAATAGCGGACTGCGTGCTTCTCCTCATCTGCGCTCCGGTCGCTTTTTTCCAAGCGTCAGAACGTGGATTTCAACACGCCGGTTAATCGCTTTACCGAGTTCGCTGGTATTATCCGTGAGGGGACGGGTTTTCCCGAATCCCTTTGCAATTAGTCGCAGCGGCTGTATCCCCTGTTTGACAAAGAAGCTTTTAACCGCCAATGCTCTGCGCATGGATAAACTGAGGTTGTAGTCGTCACGTCCTTCGTTGTCTGTATGACCACGAATCTCCACGACCATTTCCGGCCAGATTCTGAAAATTTTCGCCTTCTCCATCAAGTCCGCCAGGTACTCGTGCCGAATGCGATCACTGTCAAAATCGAAATGCACGTCCGTCATTGTGAAGGTTTTGCCCTCCTCGAGATTGTCAATGCTGAATTCGGGCGCGCGTCTGGGAAGATCAAGTCCAACAAGATCCCAATCCACCGAAAACCTGTATGAGGTATCAATCATAGAACGTGGGACGACATGTTTGACATGCCTGGGATCATATTCATAGTATCGATGGAGAAAGGGTTTCGGTAACGGACCGATGAGTTTGTGTCTTTCCCTGTTCCAGACCTCGCCGATACCGGTGCTGACTCCTGTCCCTGTTCCCCAATCTCCTTCTGCTCCAGCTTGAAAAAGCGTACCGCGCTCAGCATCGCCACCAATACCAGCACCCGGAGCGGTACCGCGTCCGTCATCGCCACCGACACCGGTGCCCGGACCCGTACCGCGCCCGTCATCACCACCGACACCGGTGCCCGGACCCGTACCGCGTCCTCGATCACCACCGACACCGGTGCCCGGACCCGTGCCGCGTCCTCGATCACCACCGACACCGGTACCCGGACCCGTGCCGCGTCCACCATCAGCCAGTCGTACCCTGTTCGGTCCCTGGCCTGGGGGGAAATGTCTCGCGATCGGCTTCGATGGAACACCGTAAACATCGGGACATCCGTCGTCGTCTTCGAACCCGTTGTAATTCTCGGGGACGAGGGGGCAAAGATCTATATCATCGGGAATTCCGTCTCCGTCTGTGTCGCGATCAAGAGGATTTGTTCTCAACACGACGATTTCGTAATCATCTGTGAGATTATCGCCATCAGTGTCTGCCAGGATAGGACTTGTCCCATAAAAAGCGATTTCTTCGTAGTCCGTAAGATTGTCGCCATCGGTATCCTGAGATAGAGGATTAGTGAAATAGGTGAATATTTCATTGTAATCGAAAATACCATCACCATCCGTGTCCGCTTTGAGAGGGTCGGTGCCGTAAATGCGCACCTCGTCCGCATCAGTCAGCCCATCACGGTCGGTATCGATATGTCTGGGATCGGTTCCGAGTTCTATTTCTTCCTTGTCCGTCAAACCGTCGCCATCCGTATCGGCCAATAAGGGATTGGTACCGTAGATGTATATTTCATCGAAATCACTAAGCCCATCTCCATCGGTATCCACAGCCAAGGGGTTTGTACGGAAAATGCGAACCTCCTCATAATCACTGAGCCCGTCACCATCCGTATCGACCCGCAAAGGATCGGTACCGTAAATATGTATCTCCTCGTAATCGGAAAGTCCATCCCCGTCCGTGTCGGGATTGTATGGATCGCTTCCCAATCGTTCCTCCATCCAATTGCTTATCAGATCGCCGTCGTAATCTTCATTTTGAAACAGGAACACTTTAAGCCCGACGGATACCATGAACAGATGATCGCGCGACTCCTCTGAACGATATGCTCGTGCGCCGCCTGCCTTGATGTAATCGATTGTCAACAGCTTATCGTCGTACGCGTCGAAGTCCCCTGTGAAGAGCATTGTATACTGTAGTTCGGCGCTCATGGCGAGAACCGACGTCAAATGAATATCGAGACCGACACCGAATGGCACACTGATCGTTCCTGGCAGGTCCGCCTTTGGCCGTACGCGAGCCAGATCGCTTCTATGATCCTGGGCATTGTACACCGCGACTCCCGCACCCACGAATCCGTAGAGATCAAAAACGGAAAACTGCAGTGGCGTCAATTGCAATGCCAGATGAAACGCGGAATATTCCGTATTATACATCCCTTTCGTTTCACCGAACTGGAAATCGTACAATGTCGCATCGACCTGAAGCGGATCGCGAGTGTACGCGACGATACCATAGTTGATGCGCAGGCCGGCGGAGAGGAATGGCCGGATCGAATACATCGCACCGAAGGTAAACGAACGCGTATCATCTCTCGAACGAAAATCACCGAGGTATCGATTGAATCCACCACCGATGCGCAAGGCGAATAATCCTTCCGAATACCTTGTGCGGTATTCATGATCGAGCATACCCATTTGCGCGTGTGCAACACACGAACACGCAGTACTGAGAACGACGACGACAAATATCGAACGAACAACACGCAGGAGAGCTACAGGCTGCGATACGCTCTCAGACTTCGAGAATACGCGCATTCCCTGGAATCGTGGTGGAAGGTTCAATTCAGTACAATACCGTGTGACAGCCTCTCGGGAAAGATAGGACTTCGAGCGGAAGAAACCTACAATACCCTTTGCATACGCTCTACATGACTTTTGTTACGATGTGTTGTTCGAGCAACTCGCCGACCATAGCGAGTATGTGTTCAATGCTTCGGAAGAGATATTTCTGAGGACTGCACGGACAGAGCGTACATGACGATGGCGTGTGCGATGGCGAGATTCAACGATTCGACACCCGGGGCACCCGGAATGCTGATGCTCTCTTCGGCAGCATTACATATATGCACAGGCAAGCCATGCGCTTCGGAACCGAACACCAGCAGCAGATTCTCGCGAGGTTTGAACGACGAGACGGGAATGCCTCCGCGCGCCGACGCGGCAACAAGCACGCGGCCCGCTCTGCCGGCGAGTGCGAGCAAATCGGCTTCATCTTCATACCACGCGATTCCGACTCTGAACAGTGAGCCCATCGCTGCACGGATCACTTTGGGATTCCAGGCATCGACACTGCCCCTCGATACAAGCAGCAACGTGCATGCAAACCAGTCCATGCTTCTGATAATAGTCCCGAGATTCCCGGGGTCTGCAATTCCATGCAACGCGATCACGGGTACATGCGCTGGCACAGTAGCTATAGTCCGAACTGCGTTCACACGCGGTATGTCGGCCACGGCGGCAATCCCCTGGGGATGTTTCGTATCGGAGAAACGCAAGAATCGCTTCTCGGTTGTGGAGTACACCGGAATTCCCATAGCCGTCGATCGAGCGAGCAGATCGGCGAAGCGCTGCTCTCTGCCACGTTGAACAATAACATAATGCAATGCGACACCCTGCGCGATGGCTTCTCCAAGCAATCGTTCGCCTTCCAACAACGCACGCCCTGATTCGTCTCTGTACGTTTTCACGCGCAGTTTCGCTGTTTGGAGGGCTGATTCCTGCGTCAACGGCCTGTAGTTCATAGAGTCAGTTGTGCTTCGCACCTTCATCAATCCAGGTCTTTATCCCCTTGAGCTGATTTTCGTTGATGATAATGGGTACCTGAATGGGATGTGGCAAACGACCATCGATTTTCTGCATCAGCAGACTGCTCTCGCTATCGAAGGGAACGACAACACCGGGACGCTCCGTCAAAGTGAAATAGGATGTGAGACTCAGATTACCTGCCCGTGTATGGTCTTCGTGGCAACCATAGCTTGCACAACGGAATGTGAAAAATGGCTGTACATGCGCGGCAAAACTCACATCCTTTTCAGGGAAAACGATTTCATCACCCGGGCGTATGCCATCATCACTACATGACGGTATCGATAGAATCAACATCGCTGCGAGGACTAGCAACAGAATAAGTATGGCATGTTTCATCGTCGTTCTCCAAGTATGCTAATTCTCCCGTCTATACGGGAGCGAACGCTGTGCTGTCGCCTGATGGCATCGATGAACACATCCCTGTCAACATGTACCGGAAGGACGGGTGTGACGGAGATATCCGCTTCGGGCAAGCCGAAAACGTCGTGCAGATGACTGGCGACATACCGATTGGTTACGATGCTGTATTGTCGGGTCAACTCGAGCTGCTCCCCTCCGACAGACACAACAAGCGCCTGATCGGCCGGTGCGTTGTGATCGTAGCTGTATCGCAATCCCGATACCTGGCAGAATTCACGGCTTTCCGTCGCTTGGTAACGCAACACTCCGAGAAGTTGCACTCCGCTTACATCGAATGTGACGAAGTCGTTTCCGAACGGACTGATTTCCCACATGTCGCGTAGAGTGATCGGTCCTGCCGGCAAATTCTTGCGTATGGCACCGCTGTTCTGAAATGCAATATCAACAGCAGCGAACTCGCGCATGACATCAGCTTGCCAATTTCCCATATTGCTTTCCGTGTGTCGGTCATGCACCCAGTCGACTTCAAGTGTTCCGATCACTTCGCGCATGCCTTCATCCACAAGCATTTCGAGTTCACGCACTTTTTCAGCCACTACGGGATCGGGTGTGATTGAATCAGCACGCGTGGGAATGAGTTCTCCCGCGGCCGAGAGTAGCAGTCCCGTCCCGGCGTCGATGCGCAGATCGAGTTTACCGAGCCACTTGCCATGAGCACCCGCCTGTACGATCGGCACTGCGTTGACGTGCTTTGCTTCGAACAGCGCCGTATGCGAATGTCCGCCGACAATGACGGTGATGCCGGGCACGTGTTCGGCCAGTACGGAATCCGCCTCGACCCCCATGTGGCTGAGTATGATGCACATTTTCGCACCGTGCGTATTTCGCAACTCATTCATCGTATGCCGCGTCGTCATGATCGGATCGAGGACTTCGATATCCTTCACATTGTCGCGCATGGTCAGGGATGGCAGATCTGGAGGTGACAGACCGATTATCCCGATCGTAACGCCCTGTATTCGTAACAGGCGATATCGCGGGACAAAAGGTGTACCGCGTGCTTTATCCCACAGATTCGCGGAGATGACGGGGAAGGTCACCGTCGGAAGCAAGGCACGCAGACGGTCGGCGCCGTAATCGAACTCATGATTCCCCACAACCATGGCGTCGGGTTGAAGCAGTTCGAGCAACTCGAATTGCGAGGCCCCGCGCGTAATAGAGCATACCGGAGATCCCTGAAAATCATCACCCGCGTGCAATAACAGTACATTCTGCAAGGAATCACGATATCTGTCGACATACGCCTTGAGAACAGCACTGCCACCAACCGGCACGCGAATGCGTTCGCCGCCTTCGTCGAGCACTGTGAGTTCACCCGTAGTGTTTCTCGCATGGAAATCATTGTAATGAAGAATTGTCAACTCGAGTTCGCGCTGCGAATGCAAAGGGGCGGCGAGAAACAGGAGAAGCAGAAGCAGACGTATGAAATATGACCCCATGCGAGTTACCGTTGATACGTTGACGATTCCGTGATCTCAATCGCCGTGCAGAACTGCTCTGTCGAAGAGCAAGGTCGGGCGACTACTGGTTTCGTGTACACTTCGGTGAATTCGTCGATTGCTGCATATCCGCCTTCAAGCGACGAAAAAACCCGGAGTATCCGGGTTTGCCGTTGTAGCGCGTACGGGAATCGAACCCGTGTTTTGGCCTTGAGAGGGCCACGTCCTAGCCGCTAGACGAACGCGCCTCGGAATCAGATACGTAATATAGCGCATCTTCGGTATTTGCACAATTCACTACCAAATGCACCAAACGCATTACACGACTCAATCCGCCAAGGCGATTGTATGACTTCAATTCCGGCGATGTACTTCACTATTGCTGCTCGCTCACCCTCTCATGCGCTCACAAATAGTAAGGGGATATCCCACAACATGATCTCCTCTTTTCGCAGCTTTGGCAAGAGAACTATTCACTCACAACATTTTCCGATCTTCGTTGAACGCAATGATTATGGATGAAGCATTGGACCTTTTCCCCGCTCTGAGTATTTTTCCATCAACCATACAGGAAAACGATGTCCATCATTCACGCTGATCAAATCACGAAAATCTATCAGGGGCGCGGAAAACACGCGATCAAAGCGTTGAACGCGATGTCACTCGACGTCCATGACGGAGAAATCTTCGGCCTTCTCGGTCCCAACGGAGCGGGGAAGACAACGTTCATCAAAGTCTTGCTGGGAATCGTTCACCCCACGTCGGGCCACGCAAGCATGCTGGAACGTCCGTTGGGGACTACCGCAGCGAAATCTCATATCGGATACCTCCCCGAGAATCACCGGTATCCGGATTTCCTCACGGGCGAGCAAGTGCTACGATACTTCGGCAAACTCAGCGGCGTCCGGTCGGACGAGCTGGAGGCACGCATCGAATCCGTCCTGGATTTGGTGGATATGTCACAGTGGCGAAAAACGAAAATCCGCAAATACTCCAAAGGCATGCTGCAACGAGTAGGATTGGCACAGGCCCTGATCAACAATCCCCGTCTCGTCATTCTCGATGAACCTACGGACGGTGTTGATCCCATAGGACGCAAGCAGATTCGCGATATTCTCGTTCGCTTGCGCGACGATGGAACAACAGTCTTTCTCAATTCCCATCTGCTCAGCGAAGTAGAATTGATTTGCGATCGCGTGGGTATTCTCAAAGACGGAGAAATTGTTCGCCTCGGTGCGGTCGGCGACTTGACGACGAAGCGTGAGATGTACATCATAGGCGTGGCCGGTGAGCCGCCTCCGGAATTGCTGCTTGAATGGGAGGCGAAAACGCTGAGGGTTGAATTCGCAAATCATACGCTGCATTTGCGTTGCGAAAACCTTCACGAACTCAATCAGGTCATCGACGCTCTCAGAACACACGGGGTGATGATCACCTCGATTCAGCAACAACGGCAAAGTCTCGAAGACATGTTCATCCGGGTGATTTCGGGGGAGGAATCAGAATGAAACTCTGGGCAATCATCACCTTCACGTTCAGGGAAGGCCTCGCGCGCAAAACCATCATCGCCTTTGCAGCAATCAGTACGTTTTTCCTGATCATCGCTACGCTCGCGGCGTTGCTCGTACCATCGACTATGGAACTCGGTACGCAAGAGCAGCAGCAAACCCTCGACCTCAACAGTTGGGAAGTCGTGGCAACCCTGCAATCGGGTTTGACCGGATTCATAACCTTCGTCGCTCTGGTGTTGGCGGTGTTCGCCACTGCCGGCATTCTTCCACGCGCGATGGAAAAAGGCAGCATCGACTTGCTGTTGTCCAAACCAGTCAGCAGAGGAAGCATACTACTCGGTACGACTATCGGGGCCGTGCTCATCGTGGCGGCGAATGTGGGCTACTTCGTGATCGGTATGTGGATTATCAGTGGCTTGCGATCGGGATACTGGAATTGGGGCTTCCTGGCTGTCGTGCTGCCGATATCCTGGACGTTTCTCGTTCTCTACACTCCGATGATGACACTCAGCATACTTTCCCGCGGTTCCGCACTGAGCATCACGCTTGTGTACGTGTTCGTGTTCCTCATCAGTCCCATCCTGGAAAGCCGTGCAATCATCGCTGAAGCATTCTCGAATTCCACCGTGAAAACCGCACTCGACGTGTTGTACTATCCGCTCCCGAAACCCGATGCCATGTCGAGCATATCAAAAGCGCTGGTGCAACATCAGCACTTTTCCTGGGTACCTGTCTGGACGGACGCTCTCTTTGCAGTCGCGATGGCTTCCTTAGCTCTGTGGCTTTTCAAGCGCAAGGATTTCTGATAAGCGAACGAAAATCGGACTCACACCGCTCCGATACCATTGCTCGGCAACCCTCCGAGCGTTTCTGCTTCTGTGCAATACCTGCCAATGCATCGCTGCTCAGTCAATGCTTTCGTGAACACTGAGCTTCGCAGTAAGCCGGACTCCGAGCAGCCTTCCCGGAATTCTCTTGCGGAGAGTGACACTCGACGATTCCATACGCTGAACCATTTCATCGAATGGCGTGAAAATAATTCACGAAGCATTTGCGTCAAGACCTTAAAGGATGTATTTTAGGTCAAAAATTCGTCCCCATTTTTCGGATGGAATTCCCACGAAGCACGAGAGAGAGAAAGAGATCGATACACGTCTCACACAACTGCGCACACAATCACAGCGCATTCGGAACACAAACACTTGCTTTTTCAAGGAGGCAGTATGGAACAAGGCGTCGTCAAATGGTTCAACAATGCCAAAGGGTTTGGTTTCATCAAGCCACCCGAAGGAGGTGACATCTTCGTGCATTACAAGGCGATCGAGGGCGAGGGATACAAAAAACTACGGGGTGGCGAAATAGTGGAATACGAAGCCCAGACAGGACCCAAAGGAATGCAAGCAACACTTGTTCGGCGGTCGTTCGACGAAACGGCCACATAATGTTATTAGCAGTCGTACTCGAACCTCTCCACTTCACGGTGTGAGAGGTTTTTTTTTATTGCCTAAAATCGGCATTTTCTCGCATACGATCGCGCAACGTCAATTGCGCCGCGAGATACGCAATCACAACATGAAAGGCACACTTCGCTCGCATGTACTTCACCATGGCAAATACGCTCACATTTTCGCGGCTGTTGCTCTCGCCTGTGTTCTTTTTGATGATCGTATCCGAGTCGCCCCTGTTGCGTCAGTTGTCGATACTCGTATTCTTGGCTGCCGCGATTACGGACTGGTATGACGGAAAAATTGCGCGAGACAGCGGCACCGTCACGAATCTCGGAAAATTCCTGGACCCCTTGGCGGACAAATTCCTGACGTCGGCGGCATTCGCCGCGTTCGCGGTGCTCGGATATGTGGCATGGTGGATGGTGATAGCCATCATCATACGTGATTTGCTTATCACCGGATTGCGATCCATCGCCGAACAGAAAAACGAGCCCATTATCACGAGCAAATCAGCACAGACGAAAACCTTCGTCCAGATGTCAGTGCTGTACTATCTGCTGCTTCTCATAGTCGGATACGAAGTCGCTTGGGTGCAGGCCATCATCGGACCAGTTCTCCATTCGCTTCTAGACCCAACGTTGCTGTTCATTCTCATGCTCATCGTGACGGTACTCACGCTGTGGACCGGTGTACAATACCTGCTGGACAACAGACGTTTCATCGCACGATTGCTCGGAAACGCCAGACAGGTGGTCTAATTCATGACTTCACCCCGAACATCCGCACAGACCGCCCTTCCATCGGCACCCGTTCTTTTTCTGGCGCGTCTCTATGGAACGTTGTTCTTCAGCGGATACGCACCCATCGCATCCGGCACCGTAGGTTCGCTTGTTGCGCTCGGCATCTACTGGATAGTCCCGTATAGCGACAACGGCGTCATACTTATCTTGTTCGCGTTCACCGTCTTGCTTACCGGAATTCCGGTGGCGACCTTGCTCGAACGCGTGCACGGCGACGATCCATCCATTGTCGTCTTGGACGAAGCTGTCGGTATGTGGATTGCCATGGCCTTCTTGCCCAAAACCTTGCCGGTCATGGTGGCTGCATTTCTCTTTTTCCGCCTTTTTGATATTGTAAAACCACCCCCCGCCAGACAATTCGACCGTATGGGCGGCGGAAGCGGCATCATGCTCGACGATGTGATTGCAGGAATCTATGCCAACATCGCGACGTGGATCATTCTTCCGCTACTATGAATCGGAGTACATTCACCTTACTGGAATCGATGGAATACATCATAATTGAAACGAGGCTACCCCATGATTCGCGGATTACTCATATTACTCATCGTCGTATCATACGCCGCACCTTTGCATGCGCAGGATGATGACGACTACCGTTTAAACCGTCGTGATCGCAGCGGTGGCATTGTCGGCGGCGGCGGTGGCATCGTGCCGACATGGCTCTTTCTCGATGCATCACGACTGAACTCCGAACTGTCCGACAAGGGGCTACCCACTGTTGGCGAACAAGGGTTGTTCCTCTTCGGAGGCCATGGACACGCCTACATCATGTTCATTCCGAATCTCAGAATCGGTGGAATGGGAATGGGAGGCTCCATGGAAACCCGACGTGACCAGGGTGGATTGTATCAGAGCACGAAACTGGACATCGGTGTCGGCGGGATGACGATAGAATACGTGATCCCGTTCGGCGCCTTTCATATAGCACTCGGAGGTCTCATCGGTGGCGGGAGGTATTCCCTGACTCTGACGCAGACGGACAACACGGGAAAAACTTGGGGAACGCTTTTCCCCGAAACTCCGCTCGCCGCAGTGGACAGCAGGCATGAACTCGTCAACAGCTTCCTGGCACTGCAACCGACCTTGACCATGGAATATGAACTGCATCCTTTCATCGTCTTGGGCTTGGTCGCCGGGTATTTCGCCACCGCTGGTGAATCATGGAAACTGGATGATAATTTCGAAATATCGGAAATGCCGGATTTCAAAATGAATGGCGCATTCGCCCGTTTGCAATTGACTATGGGATTGTTTCTCAGTGATCGGTGATTCAAGCAAGACAATTCGCTGCTACGCGAAAATCAATCTCGGTTTACGTATACAGCGGAAGCGCGAGGATGGATATCACGACATCATCACGGTGTTACGCTACGTGGACGTGTTCGATACGTTGGAATTCACTCGTACACCCGGTGGCATCAGTATGGAATGCGATCACGCAGAACTACCGTGCGACGCCGGCAATCTCTGCATCCGTGCGGCTGAAGCGGTATGCGAGAAATTGGGACGCAGCGGCGTCCACATGCGTCTGAACAAGCGCATCCCTATCGGGGCCGGACTCGGCGGCGGCAGTTCGGACGCGGCGGGTGTGCTGCGTGCATTGCCGGCATTATTCGGAATGCGAATCGATGAGTGTGAATTACGCTCCATAGCGATTCGTCTCGGTGCGGACGTCCCATTTTTTCTTCAGGACAGTACTGCTGAAGCACGTGGACGAGGCGATATACTACGACCATTCGATATGTCCTGGCCGTGGTGGATTCTCCTTGTCCGTCCACCCGTTAGCGTCTCTACCGCCTGGGCATACGCTTCGCTGCGATTATCGGGCGAACAACCGGACCTTCCACTTCGCGATTTGCTGCTACGCGCACCGCGTGACGAAGCTCTGTTGTCGAAAGCGCTCATCAACGATTTCGAAGCGACGGTGATGCTCGCCTGTCCGATTATTTCCCAAGTGAAAAGCACCTTGCTCGACAGTGGTGCAATCGCTGCACTGATGAGCGGAAGCGGTTCCGCAGTATTCGGTTTGTTTCGTGATCAAGCAAGTGCATTGGCGGTGAAAGCGGATTTTGACAAAACAAATGAGGTTTTTCTAAGCGCACCGGATTTTACACCGGAATTATTCGACTCCAATCTGTAACTTTCGGTGTTCTCGCGTGTTTATTAAAAGAGACAGTAGAACACGGATGTTGAATACAAGGAATAGAAGAATTACCATGAATCGCAGATTAGATTCACCCCTCGGAGGTGACGCCAGTCCTGTGGCGGATACAACGTAGATCAAATTCAACGAACACACGGACGCCTCGTGCGTTCCTACAAAGCAAGCTGTAGCTTACCACTCACCGAGTTCAACACGAAATTCACGGCCTATATATGAAACGCTTTCGAATCCCATTCATTGTTTTCTCTTTCTCTCTTGGAGTGCTGATATCATGTTCGGACGATGACCCCATCACGTTCGAACATTTCTACAACCCAGTCGTAACACCGGATGGCAGAACTCTCGTGGCCGGATACGACACCGGCATCGAGACTACAGTTGCAATTGACGGTCGTAAACCATCTTCCTCGCTCGCGGTGATGGACATCGGGACGCGCCGCGTGCGCCTCATCGACCTAGTTTCAGTACCTACAGTCCACAACTTGTACGCTTTCGATCCTACCGGATCCGTGCTGGCATTCGTGCAATCCGGAATTCGGCTCTTCGATCTCGACGGACGCGAAGTAACCCTGCTGACAAGCAATGGAAACGTAGAACCCGAAGTCTGTCATTTCCTCGAAGGCAGTCCGGCGCTGTTATGG
>Ga0114946_10001181_pt1 | contig 17875 bp, 19 predicted proteins | sample WalLakDeSediment_FD_88676 | JGI IMG/M metagenome (GOLD analysis project Ga0114946, IMG submission 88676) | Lake sediment microbial communities from Walker lake, Nevada to study Microbial Dark Matter (Phase II) - Walker Lake 11/02/13 Deep Sediment | ecosystem: Environmental > Aquatic >...
TGATCGATATGTTTGAGATCCCACAAGAAGGCACTGGTGGAATACCAATTCCACAGGAAGGCCAGGAACTTCTACCAGAGTTGCTTGACAAGCTGGACGTGGAGGTCGTCGATTCCTGCTTGACAATCAGTCTTCACATGACCCTGTCTGAGATCGAATACCTATTGGCCGAACAGGAGGCTGAATAGAGACCCGCCTCTCATCTTGAGCAGTAATAAAGGCCAAAAGTCAAACGTTGAACAGGATGGTCATCACGTCGCCATCCTGCACAATATAATTCTTGCCCTCCAGGCGAATTAATCCTTGTTTTCGCGCCTCCGCCAGGATGCCGCATTTGTCAAGGTCATCGAACCCGATAACCTCTGCCCTGATAAAGCCCCGTTCCATATCGGAATGCACCTTGCCTGCTGCCTGCTGAGCAGTGGTACTACGGCGGATTGTCCAAGCCTTAACCTCATCGGAAGCAGTGGTGAAAAAGGAGATCAGCCCCAAAAGACCATATGACAGTCGGATCATACGGTCAAGCCCCGACTCGCCCAAATCCATGCCGGCGCGGAATTCTTGAGCTTCAGCATCGCTGAGTTGCGCTAACTCCATCTCAATCTGGCCACTAAGGACAGCCATCTCGCAGTTTGGCCGACGGTATCGGTCACCAAATTTGGCCTCCAGAGAGCTGGCTTCCGGAATTTGGCCTTCGCTGATGTTGAGCAGCAGCAACATCGGCTTGGCGGTGAGAAACTGAAAGTTTTCGATCTCCTTAGACTCCTGCTCGGAGAGATCCTGCTCCCTAATAGGGATATCCGACTCAAGAGCAGACTTGATCTTCGTCAACAAGGCCTGTTCTCTGAAGATCAACTCCCTCTCTTGCTGTTTAGCCCCTTTTAGCGAATCCTTCAGGCGCTCCAGCCTCCTTTCGATGATACCCAGGTCGGAGAAGGCGAGTTCAAGGTTCATAGCTGCGATATCCCGCTCCGCGTCCACGCTGCCTTCAGCATGGGGTATCCTCTCGTCCTCGAACGCACGGACAACATGAGCAAGGGCGTCCACCTTGCTTAGATAAGCGAGGTGGACGCCCTTGCCAAACCCCTTGGCAGGAGCAGCAATGTCTATATACGTCACCTCGGCAGGAACTGTGCGCTTTGGCTTGAGGAGTTCTGTAAGCTTGTCCAGCCTAGGGTCCGGAACCTTAACCACCCCTATGTTGGGATCCAGGGTAGCCGAAGAATATGCTCCCGTTTGCGCCTCGCCTCTGGCAAGAGCGTTGAACACAGTGGTTTTGCCGCTTTTAGGCAAGCCGATGATGCCAATCTCCATGGAATAAACTCCAGTTCAGCTAGAAAGACGCAGGGAGGTACAAAACCATCGCCCGACTATCTCTGCCTCCAGCTAAACCCATATTTCAAATAGCCATGGGGTGATGCTATAATTATACTCCAGCCAGTCCACACAAGAACACCGGATTTGCTCAGCCTAGTAACGGTGGAGGCAGGATTGTTTTACATACTATACGGTGAGGACGATTTCTCCCTCAGAGAGTTCTTGATCGAGATCAAGGAAGGGCTGGGGGACGAAACAATGGTTGCCACCAACACCACAGTGCTTCAAGGGCAAAGCACTACCCCTGAACAACTAATTGCCACCTGCGATACCATACCTTTCCTGGCACCAAAGCGCCTTGTAATCGTGGAGGGATTGCTTGGCCTCTTCCAGCAACAGGGCAAAGGAAAGCGCCCTCAAACAACCAAGGATTCCGGCTGGTCCTCCCTCAGCGAATATGTTAAGCGGATGCCAGAGAGCACTGTCCTGGTGCTCATCGACAGGAAGATCGAGAGGAACAATCCCCTCTTGAAAAAGCTCTCCCCACAGGCAGATGCAAGGGAGTTCAAAGCCCTCAGTGGTGACCAGTTACACAACTGGATGAGAATCAGAGCAAAGAAGTGTGGTGGCAGTATATCGCCAGCGGCCGTTCAATTGCTCGCCAATCTTGTCGGTGGTAACCTCTGGCTTCTCTCCAACGAGATCGACAAGCTCTGCCTCCATGCCTTAGGAAGAGCGATAGAGAAGGACGACATCGAGTCGCTGGTGACTGAGGCAAGGCAATTCACCGTCTTCGCCATGGTTGATGCCATTCTGGAACGCAGGTCGGCCGCAGCAACCAAGCTCCTCCACCGGCTAGAGGATGAAGGGGAGGCACCTCCATACCTGTTATTCATGATCACCCGCCAGTTCCGCCTCGTCATACAGGCTAAAGACCTTCTCCTACAAAGGCACAAGGCCACCGAGATCAAACTCGCCCTGGGGATAGGTCATGATTTCGTTTTACGCAAGACCCTGGAGCAGGCCAAAGCACATTCCATGGAGCGGCTAAGAAGCATCTATCGCAAATTGCTGGACACGGACATCTCGATAAAGACTGGTAGATTCAGAGGGGATAAGGGGGAACTTGCCCTCGACCTTCTCATCAGCGAACTTTGCGGAGAACCCACTTAGATTATCCCTGGCCCCGACTCGAAGAACAGTAATATTAGGCTAGATGCAACGCAGCGAAACCTATCGCCTGTACTTGCGTTCGCCCTGAGTCCTGCGATAGACGCAGGACAGGCCTGTCGAAGAGGGGTCGAAGCAATATCGAATGTATGTGTGGTAAGATTGCTTCGCGGAGTTTATCCTGAGCAGGATTCTTCGGTCGCTCTGCTCCCTCAGAATGACATAAGGCGAAGGGCTCGCAATGACACTTAAACGATCTTTTCAACTGTTGCTGAGCTTAGACTAGCGGAGGTCTACAGCCCTGAATCGTCCCGCTTTGAGCTCCGTGAGCAGCTCCTCAATGCCGGTAATCCTCTTTTCGAACTCAGTGGCACAAGACGGTATGTCCGAAGGGGAGTGGGCATCGCTGCCGCCGACCCCCCCCAACTTCAACCTATGGCATATCTCTTGAGCGAATCCGTTCTCCTTGTCGTTAGACCTGCCATTCAGGATTTCAACCGCATCGACCAGATCAAAGATTCGCTCCTCGCAGACCGTATCCAATAGATGATCTGGGTTGGAGTTATATTTAACCTGCCTCCTATAGGGATGCGCCAAGATAATGGCACCGCCAACCTCATCTACCAGTCGTCTTATGAACTTAGCATGATGCATACCGAATTTGTATTCGTCAAGGCTGAAAACCAGGAGGTGCCCTTCTTCAGAGCTTATCTCCATCCCACGAAAGACCGGGAAATCATGTTCACGGCTAAGCCTGTCAATGTCCTCCTGTTTCCAGTGCCAATCGTGCTCGGTAAAGCAAATGCCATCAAGTCCCGAACTCTTCGCCAGTTTAATCAATTCCTCGGGCTTCAGGTGGCTATCATCAGAGTAGGGCCGAGTATGTGTATGAAGATCGATAATCATATATTAGCCATCCTCAAACATTATAACCCGTTACTTACGAAGAGTAACTATGAATTATGATATGACTCACACCATTTTCAAAAATATGGCGTGACAACCTATTGCAACGGCCTTACGTCCTATGGTATCATATTCAGCGACCAGTGGATAAGAGGTGAAGAGCGCTTGCTGGCTGATTACGGTTATATAGCCATACTCCTCGTCGTAGCCATCGCAGTTCCCATTCTGATTCTTGTCGCAGGCAAGTTCCTCAGCTACAAATCCAAGCGGCCTGACCCCGAGGATGTCAAGAGTTCGACCTACGAGTGCGGCATGGAAACCATAGGCTCCTCATGGGTTCAGTTTAATTTTCGCTATTATTTCTACGCACTGCTTTTCGTAATCTTCGATATTGAAGCTGTATTTCTTTTCCCCTGGGCGGTGCAATTCAAGCAACTCAAGCTTTTCGGCTTCATAGAGATGCTCATCTTCATTGCAATTCTGGTAGTGGGTCTTGTCTACGCCTGGAGAAAGAAGGTTTTGGAGTGGAAATAGGGAAAGGGCTGGAAATCGCACCAGTGTACGATCCGGTAGCGTGTGATATTGATGAAGGCCGTACCATCGAGGCGCTGAAAGCAACGTCGCAAACGCCAATACTAGATCCCGATGGCTGGCTTACTGAAGAGCTCCAGCGAAGCGTTTTGACCGCTAAGCTTGACGCCGTTTTGAACTGGGGACGGCGATGGTCACTGTGGCCAATGCAGTTTGGTCTGGCTTGCTGTGCTATGGAGATGGTGGCTGCTGCAGCCTTGCGATTCGATATATCGCGCTTCGGCATGGAGCTATTCCGGGCCTCCCCAAGGCAGGCTGACCTCCTCATTATATCAGGAACGCTGACCTGGAAAATGGCACCTGCAGTCAAGATGATCTACCAGCAGATGGCAGAACCAAAATGGGTAGTAGCGATGGGCGCATGTTCCATAAGCGGCGGTCCTTTCGCCGATTCATATAACGTAGTGCCCGGAGTAAACCGCATCATTCCCGTGGACGTATATGTTCCAGGCTGTCCGCCACGTCCTGAGTCCTTGTACAATGGTCTGATAATGCTCCATGAAAAGATTTCGCAGGATAGCATTGTGAGGAGCTAGAGATGGCTGAACTACAGATTGGTGACAGGATCAAAGTCAAGGAGAGATCAAACTACACCCTCAGCGGATGGGAGGGGGAAGTAATGGAGGTCAAAGAAGACCCCAAAGGGTGGATAATAATAAAGGCCGACAAAACTGGATACCGGATGGCTTTCCCCGAGAGCGAGCTCGAAAAGCTCTAGGATCAGAGACAGTATATAGCAAGATGACGAAGCCATTGATTGGAACGGAAGTTGCTGAGAAGATAGAGGAGCATCTTCCAGGAGCAGTGGTTGAAGCCGTCGAGAACTCAATTTTGCTGAATAGTGAATCCGTACTGGATATTTGTCGTTTCCTGAACCAAACGGCGGGATTAGACTTCGACTACCTGACCAACCTCACCGCAGTCGATTACCTGGATTACTTCGAGGTAGTCTACCATCTGGTCTCGCTGAAACACAACCACAGCCTTGTCCTCAAGGCCAGATGCTTCAACCGCGAGAATCCTGCAATACCCTCCGTTACATCCATCTGGGGAGGAGCCGACTTCCAGGAAAGGGAAGTCTATGACCTTCTGGGGATTCGCTTTGACGGTCACTATAACATGAAGCGCATTTTCCTCTGGGAGGGATTCCAAGGGCACCCGCTCAGGAGAGATTTTCTGTAAGGCTGCATTTGAAGATGGCAAAATCCGATTTAATTCTGTTGCACGCCCCGAGCAACTACGACTTTCGAGAGCGGGCGATAATGTACGGCCCGATAAGCGACGTGATCCCATCCACCCCTATATTTGAAATGTACCCCATAGGCCTCGTAAGCATCGGTGCCCATCTTGAAAGAAACGGTATCCGCACCAGAATCATAAATATTGCGAACCGTATGCTGAAGGATCCAAGGTTTAACGTTGAGCAATTTATCAAGAAGCTGTCGGCCAGTGCTTTCGGTATCGACCTGCACTGGCTGCCACACGCACATGGCAGCCTTGAGCTAGCGAAGATTGTAAAGACGCTACATCCATCAACGCCCGTTATCATGGGAGGATTGTCTGCCAGCTATTTCTATAAGGAGCTAATCACCTACGAACAGGTTGATTTCGTCGTGCGCGGTGATTCCACCGAAGCGCCTATGCTACAGCTGATGCAACGCATAAAATCTGGCGAGACCTTTGATGACATCTCTAACCTGAGCTGGAAGGACGACACCGGAGGACCTCACCATAATCCTCTCACCTCAGTTCCCACTAGCCTTGACGAGATGCCGATGGACTATGCATATCCAGTGAAGTCGGTGCTCAGGCACCGGGACTTAGCGGGCATAACGCCTTTCGGAGACTGGATGCGCTATCCCATAACCTGCGCCGTCACCTGTCGCGGCTGCAACTATGACTGCCTTACCTGCGGCGGTTCAAGATACGCATACAGCAACAGCTTTGGCCGTGAGAAAACGGCCTACAGAAGTCCCCAGCTACTGGTCAAAGATATAGTAAGCATACAGCGCTACCTTAATGGTCCAGTATTCGTAATCGGGGACATCCGCCAGTCAGGCGGTGATTACGCTGACCAATTCCTCTGGGCGCTGAAAGCTGCGAAAGTGAAGGCCCCAATAGTCTTGGAGCTTTTCGCTCCCGCCACAAGTGGCTTCTTCGAGAAAATAAACGCGGCGATCCCTAACTACAACATTCAGTGGTCACCGGATTCAACCGATGAAGAGGTTCGGCGTGCCTTCGGCAAGGGGTATAGCAATTATGAAATAGAGAACACCATCCAGGCTGCCCTTGAGAACGGTTGCAAGAGGTTCGACCTGTTCTACATGATTGGCCTCCCCAAGCAGTCCTACAGTTCGGTTATACAGAACGCAACTTACTTGAGACACCTTCTTCGCGAATTTGGCCAACAGAGAAAGCTTCTTCCCTTTATATCGCCACTTGCTCCTTTCGTCGACCCCGGGAGCAAGGCATTTGAAAGCCCGGAGAGTTGCGGTTACCGCCTGTGTTATCACACGCTGGAGGAACACCGACAGGCGCTCAAGAACCCGAGTTGGAAATATATGCTCAACTATGACACAGAGTGGATGAGCAAAGATGAGATAGTGATGAGCACTTATGAAGCCGGGATTGCCTTCAATCAGTTGAAGATGGAATACGGCTTAATCGCCCCCAAGATAGCTTCGGGCGTGGAAGCGCGAGCCCGAGGTGCAATGGCGCTGATGAAACAAATTGATCGGATCGTTGCCGAGCACGGCCTCGACAGCGACAAAGTGATGTCCCTGAAACAGGATGCAGACATACTAAGCTCCTCATCGATTTGCCAGAAGAAGGAGATGAACTGGCCAGCGGCATCTTTCATGCGCAATGCCCCGCGAATCTTGTGGGCGTTTGCCACTGGGAGCGAGTTAAAGTATGGAGCTTGAAGCACAACCCTTTGTAATCAACTTCGGGCCCTCGCACCCGTCGACTCACGGTGTGTTCCGCCTGAGGACGATATTGGACGGCGAGGTAATTGTAGATGTGGAGCCAATTTTCGGCTACCTCCATCGGGGCATCGAGAAGTTAGCAGAGGGCCGTACCTACGTCCAGAACATACCCTTCACCGACCGCCTCGATTATCTGGCCTCGATGACCGCCAACCACGGCTACGTTTTAGCCGTGGAGAAACTCGCCGGGATAGAAGTGCCTGAGAGGGCCGAGTACCTCAGGGTGATCATGTCGGAGTTGATGCGCATTTCCAGCCACCTGATGGCAATCGGCTTCCTCACCAATGAGTTGGGCGCGATGATGACCCCCCTGCTTTACATGTACCGCGAGCGCGAGAAGATACTGGACCTGTTTGAAATGGTCTGCGGTCAGAGGCTGACCTACAACTACATGCGCTTCGGGGGGGTAAGCCATGACATCCCACGCGAGTTCTTGCCCGCCGTGAAGAAGTTCGTCCGTGAGATGCCGGGCTTCATCGACGAGTATGACCAACTTCTAAAGGAAAATGAGATCGTGCTCGCCCGCACTAAGGGCGTAGGCATTCTACCCGCCGACGTGGCCATCAACTATTCGGTGAGCGGCCCCATGCTCCGAGCGAGCGGTGTGAAGTGGGATATCCGCAAGGACGACCCATATTCGGTCTACGACCGGTTCGATTTCGACATCCCTACAGGCAGTGCTGGCGATATATATGATCGTTACCGGCAGAGGATTGAGGAGATGCGGCAAAGCGTTCGCATTCTCGAGCAGGCCATACAGCAGATCCCGCCAGGAGAGGTCTGCGCCAAGGTGCCCAGCCTGTTGCGTCCGCCCAAGGGCGAGGTCTACGCCCGCATCGAAGCGCCGAAGGGCGAACTGGGTTACTACCTGGTGAGCGACGGTTCCATAGCGCCCTACCGTTTCAGGGTACGTCCTCCGGCCTTGATCAATCTGGGTGTTCTGCGTTATATGTCTCGCGGTTGGAAAATCGGGGACCTCATCACAATATTTGGCAGCGTGGATATCTGCGTGGCCGAGGTTGATAGATAATGAGCGTCTGGGAATACATCGTAGACCTGTTCGTGAACATCCGCACTGACTGGATCGAATGGCTACAGGGTTTCAACCTGGCTAGCTCGCTAATAATATTACTCGACAGCCTTATCGGCATTATCCTTATGCTAATATTCGTATTCCCCATAGTGATCATATTCATCTGGCTGGAGAGGCGGTTCATCGCCTGGATGCAGCTCCGCCCCGGGCCCAATCGCTGTGGCCCATTCGGACTGCTACAACCGATCGCAGATGCCATCAAGACATTAATCAAGGAACTCATTATGCCCGCTAAAGGCGATAAACTGGTACACTGGCTTGCCCCAGTGGTATTGTTCTTCTCAGGATTAATGCTTTTCGCGGTGATCCCTATCGGCAAAGGCCATCTTGGTGCCCTTGCCGATCTTAACATAGGTATACTCTACATAGTTGCCATTGGTTCGCTGAGTGTTACCGCGATTTTCATGGCCGGCTGGAGCTCAAATAATAAGTTTGCCTTGCTGGGCGCAATGAGAGCAGTGGCTCAATTGGTTAGCTATGAGGTGCCAATGGTACTCTCAATTGTTGGTGTGGTCCTCATAGTTGGCTCACTGCAGATGAGCGAGATCGTAGGCCAGCAGTCATATCCCTTCATCCTAGTTCAGCCTTTGGGTTGCTTTATATTCTTCATAGGCGCCATGGCTGAGCTTAACCGCTCCCCGATGGACCAGATCGAAGCGGAGTCGGAGCTTACTACCGGCTACTTCACCGAGTATTCAGGAATGAAGTTCGCCACCTTCTTTCTCGGCGAGTATATCGGCACTCTAGCCATCGCCACCATAGTGACCACACTCTTCCTCGGTGGCTGGAAGGGACCATTCCTTCCTGTATGGTTCTGGTTCGTGTTCAAGGTATTTGCAGTCTTCCTGGTTATCTTGTGGATGCGTGCCACCCTTATTCGTGTTCGGATAGACCAAATCATGGCATTTTCCTGGAAGTTCCTGCTTCCAATGGCGTTGATCAACATTTTTATTACCGCTGCCGAGGTCCTTATCTGGGATAAATGGATGTCAGGCTGGGAAAGCTTCCCCTGGCCATTTATATTCGTAAACTGGGCCATCGCAGTGGTACTCATCTTGTTGTGGTCGAAGATATTCTTCAAATTAGGAGGAGGAAGAGTTGAGGTTGGAGAGGTACGGCCTGGGTATAGCCAAGGGTATGGCGCTGACCTTCAGGCACCTGTTTCGTAGCTTTGTTACGACTCAGTATCCCGAGAAGAGACTCAGCACATCCCGCCGAATAAGAGGTCAGCAGTTCGTGTGGAGAAGTGACCTTTGTACTGGCTGTGCCACGTGTGCCAAGAGTTGCCCTCATGGAATTATCCAAATCACGACTTCGGCAAATGGCGATAATCGGTACGTGGTTGACAATATCGAGTTCGACACCGGGCGCTGCATGTTCTGCGGCCTGTGTGTTGAAGCATGCCCCTACAATGCACTATACATGGGACGCAGCTACGAGCAAGCGAGATACAGCAGGAAGCTGCTGTGGGCAGACATGGAGACATTGATGGATCCCGCAAACCAAGTCAGCGCCTACGGCCATCCTGAGCTGGAGTGGCGGATACCAAGGCAAAGCCTCCTCGTGTACGGCCAGATTTCACAAGAAATGGTTGACGAAGAAAATGACTGAGTTAGCCTTCTGGGTAATAGCAATAGTGCTAGTCAGTTCCGCTTTGGCAGTGGTTTTGCTGCGGAACGTTTTCCGGGCAGCCCTACTCTTGATAGTGTGTTTCTTTGGTGTTGCAGCGCTCTATATCACGCTCAACGCCGACTTTCTGGCCGCGGCGCAGGTTTTAATCTACGCCGGCGCCATCGGTATACTACTCTTATTTGCCATCATGCTCACCCGTGATTTGCACAGCGGTAACCCATTTCATAGACTTCATCTTCCAGCTTTGGTGCTGTCCCTGCTGCTGCTGGCAACGATCATAGGAGTAGTCATCGGCACTGACTGGACTACTATTTCAGAAGTACCTCAGGTGGTGGAAATGCCCCTTGATGAGCCAACCACCAGCTATATTGCAATAGCGCTTTTCGATCAGGACAATGGGTTTGTACTGCCTTTTGAGATAGCATCTGTGCTCCTGCTTGCAGCGCTCATAGGAGCTGTGGTACTGGTTAGACGCGAGGGAAAGGATTAACGATGAGCCTTGGACTTGAGCACTATCTGATACTTTCAGCGATCTTGTTCTCCATTGGTCTGTATGGAGCCCTAGCCAAACGCAATGCGGTAGTAGTCTTGATGTGCATTGAGATCATGCTCAATGCTGTGAACATCGCTATGGTCGCATTCTCACGATACCTGGTGCCAGATGTAGTGGTGCTCACAGGACACGTCTTCGCCATCTTTATCATGACTGTTGCTGCAGCCGAGGCAGCAGTAGGCCTGGCGATAATAATCACGATTTACAGAAACCGCCACACCGTGGACATCGAGCAGGCAGACTTGATGCAAGGATAGCGGAATATTTAATTGCTGAGTGTTTGACAAATGTGGACTGAGATAAAGGTTGTGCCCAACTTGATGATAGCTGAGATGTGGAAGGACCTATTCGAGGGTGAGGGAATTCCCATCAGAATCCTGCCTGAGAAACTCGGGGCAGGCGAAAGGGCAAGATACCGTGTCCTGGTACCTGAACTTAAGAAACATCTTATAGAGGATATTCTAAGGAAAATCTAAATGCTGCCTAGTACTGTTTTGTGGGTTATCTTTCTGCTGCCACTGTTCTCATTGGCATTCATCTCCCTAGTATTGAGGCCCTTCTTCAATAACTACCCCAAGCTTAGCGGTTATACCATTATCAGTTGTCTCGCTGTCGCTCTCGGTCTCTCCATATGGGTGATGACCAGCTCTGATCAGTTCCCTATTGAGAGCACTATAGAATGGGCAGTGGTCGGGGACTTCGTTATAAACTTGGGGTTCGTAGCTGATAACCTCACGGCGATAATGCTTATCGTGGTCACCGGAATCAGCCTCATGGTGCAAATATACTCACAGGGATACATGCACGGTGACTCAGGATACCACCGCTACTTCGCCTTTATGTCCCTGTTCACGGCGTCGATGTTGGGACTGGTGCTGGCATCAAACCTACTGCTGGTATACGTTTTCTGGGAAGGTGTTGGTCTCGGTTCCTACCTGCTCATCGGCTTCTGGTTCCACAAACCATCAGCGGCTGCCGCTGCCAAGAAAGCCTTTATCGTCACCCGCTTCGGTGACTTCGGATTTCTGATCGCCATCCTTATTCTTTACTTCACTACTGGCACCTTCAACATAGCTGAGCTCAATAACTTGGCTATGGCAGGGATTCTAGGCGGCACAACCCTTACATTAGCTGCGCTGGGTATCTTCTCAGGAGCAGTAGGGAAATCCGCGCAATTCCCACTGCACACATGGCTGCCCGACGCTATGGAGGGCCCCACCCCTGTCAGCTCTCTAATCCACGCTGCTACCATGGTTGCCGCTGGCGTATATCTGGTTGCGCGTACTCTGCCTATGTTTGCCAGCTCTGAGTTTGCAATAATGTTCGTAGCCGTAATCGGAGGGGTCACAGCCATCTTCGCCGCCAGCATGGGCCTGGTGATGAATGATATCAAGAGAGTGCTGGCTTACTCTACCATCAGCCAACTCGGCTACATGATGCTGGGACTGGGCACAGTAGGTGTAGCAATATCCCAGGGGTACTTGACGTACGAAGAGGGAATCGGCTTGGGTATAGCAGTCGGCATTTTCCACCTGTTTACTCACGCTTTCTTCAAATGTCTCCTCTTTTTAGGAGCAGGCAGTGTCAGTCATGCTAGCGGCACCTTCGACATGAGGCTAATGGGCGGCCTGAGAAAATACATGCCCTGGACGTTCTTGGTCTTCCTTGCAGGAGCGCTGTCCCTTTCCGGCATCTGGCCACTCGCCGGCTTCTGGAGCAAGGATATGATCGTGCTCCACGCCTGGGAGCACACACCTGTTCTGTTCTGGCTGGCAATAATTACTGTGTTTATGACCGCTTTCTACATGTTTAGGGTAATATTCATGACCTTCGGTGGAGAATACAAAGGTGGGGAGCAAGGGCATGGTGACCACGCTCATGGCGAGCCTCACGAATCGCCTCTGGTGATGGTCTTCCCCATGGCCGTATTAGCCCTCATGGCCATTGGCTGCGGTTGGGCCATTTGGGGTGGAGGAGCAGCCCAGTTCCTCGGCGAGGCAGGATACTACGGTCTCCATGGCGCCCATTGGCATGCACATGGGTTCTTCGACATATTCACCAAGGTCGGCGAAGAGCCTATGCCCTTGATAGCGCTGGCAGTGGCCCTCGCGGGGATTCTTCTCGCCTATACGATGTACAGCGCCAAGTGGATTTCGCCCGAGAGGGTAGGGAAAGTATTTGCCCCACTGTACACACTGTTTTCTCGTAAATACTACCTCGACGAGCTTTACGAGCAGGTATTTGTTGTCAGGATACTGCAAAACGGAATATTCCGTCTGGTAGAGCTATTCGACATCTATGTAGTCGATGGCATAGTCAATGGTGTGGCTAATATCACGGTTGTTGGGAGTAGCACTTTCCGCAGGCTACAAACAGGTCAGCTTCAATCATATGGGCTGGCCATAGTTCTGGGGGTGCTGATTATCATGGTCGTTTTATTCATCTATAGATAGAATTTTGTGTAGGAGCTAGCAGTTTTGAGTATAGAGTCTATTCATCCTCTCTCAATAGTCCTCTTCCTCCCAGCAGCCGGAGCTATTGTAATTGGACTATTGGTAAAAGAGGCAAGGACGGTCAGGATCACCGCAGCCTTGTTCACCTTTGTTGCCTTTGCCCTCTCACTTGCGCTGTTCGTCATGTTTGACCGCGACGGTGGCCTTCAGTTTGTGGAACAAGCGCAGTGGATCAGTTCGATTAACGCCCAGTATTATCTCGGCGTCGACGGCTTGAGCTTGCCGATGGTAATACTTACCACTTTCATAGGATTAGTTGCCGTCTTTGTATCATGGAAGATCAACATCAGGACAAAGGAATACTTCATCTGGCTTCTACTCTTGGAAACCGGCATCCTGGGCGTCTTCTGCTCATTGGACCTTCTGCTCTTCTTCCTCTTCTGGGAAGTGGAGCTTATCCCAATGTATATGTTGATCACCATCTGGGGCAGCGGCAGGAAAGAGTACTCTGCGATGAAGTTCGTAGTCTATACTCTCTTTGGCAGCGCGTTCATGCTGGCTGGCATTCTCACCTTATATTACTCCGCCTCACCTCATACATTCAGCATGGTAGATATCGCCAGCGGTGCAGCAATACTGATACCAGTCATCCCATTAGCATCGATATTCTTTCTTATCTTCATTGCTTTCGCAATCAAGCTGCCAGTGTTCCCGCTACATACATGGCTTCCCGATGCCCATACCGACGCCCCTACTGCAGTAAGCGTGATCCTGGCTGGTGTCCTGCTTAAGATGGGGGCATACGGCATGATTCGTTTGGTGGCTGGCTTCGGTGATGGAGGCATAGTTCCGGGGGTAGCTGAGGACTATGCAAAGATCATAGTTGTCTTCGCAGTGATAAGCGTGCTCTATGGTGCAGCAGGAACCATGAGGCAGACCGATCTAAAGAGGCTGATCGCGTACAGCTCGGTAAGCCACATGGGCTTCGTGCTGCTGGGAATATTCGCCTTGAACCAGCTCAGCCTCAGCGGAGCCGTACTTCAAATGTTTAGCCATGGGCTCATCACCGGGCTTTTGTTTGCCATGGTGGGGCTAGTTTACGATAAAACGCATCAACGCCAAATACCCTTGCTCGGCGGCTTGGCCAGGCAAATGCCCGTTATCTGCGTAGTTTTCAGCATCGCCGGGCTAGCAGCGCTGGGATTGCCTACTACTATTGGTTTTGCTGCCGAGTTCACGGTATTCATGGGCAGCTACAATAGCACTGCTTTTGGCGGCATTCAAACTTGCGTAGTGCTGGCAGTGCTCGGAATAGTAATTGGGGCAGGATATATCCTATGGATGCTGGAGAGGGTATTCTACAGAGAGCCCAAAGCAGAGTATGACGGGGTAGGAGATGCCAATAACATGGAGAAGGCGTACATCTTCGCCTTCGTTGGCCTGATACTGCTATTCGGCGTCTATCCCAGATTCCTTCTCGACGTTATCGCTCCTGTATTCAGTAGCTGGGGCTAGTTCTATGACAGATAAAGGAATAATGGTCGCAGTAGGCGCAGTGATACACGATGACAGTGACAGGGTGCTGTTAGTCAAACACAGACCAGAGAGAGAGGGATTCTGGCAAGGGAAATGGATTTGCCCCGGTGGCAGGCTAATGTTCGGAGAGAAGATAGAAGACGGGATCAGGCGAGAGATCAAAGAGGAAACCAATCTGGAGATTGAGTTGACAACTCCGCTGGTTCCCTTCGATCGAATTGTGAGGTCGGAAGACCAAACCGAGTTGCATGTTATCTATATTGACTACCTTGCTGAGAAAAGCAAAGGGGACCTCAAGCCAGACAGCGATGTCGGAGAAGCGCGTTGGTTTGCCCACAAGGATATCCCCGTCATCTGGGAAGAGTTGCACGAGGACACTCAAAAATTGCTTAGAATTGCCAACATAGTTTAGGTTTAGGGGGAGCATAATTGAACTTCTGGTTATTATCTCCTGAATTGAGTCTCTGCGGAATTGCTCTGGCGGTGGTTCTGCTTGACCTCGTCATTGAGCAAAAGAAGGTTTTGGCTGTAATCAGCGTGTTCGGCCTGATAATCCCTATCGCTTTTACCATCGCGCTCTGGGGCGAGCAGCAGGCTTCATTCAGTGGTATGCTGGTAGTGGACAATTTCAGCCTGTTCTTCAAATTCCTCATTCTGGGCATCTCCGCTCTGGTCATCATCTCCTCGGTAGACTACGTCAAGAAATTCGCCCGATTCCAGGGCGAATACTATGCATTGATCCTTTTCTCTACAGGAGGGTTGATGCTCATGTGCTCTACCGGCGAACTCATATCGATATACATCGCTCTAGAGCTCGCTAGTATCTCCCTGTATGCCCTGGTTTCTTTCCTCAAAGACCCGAAGTCGAGCGAAGCTGGCCTAAAATACATGATTCTGGGAGCAATAAGCTCAGCAGTGTTACTACTCGGCATGGCCTTTGTCTTCGGGATCACCGGCAGCACACACCTCGACCAGATCGCAGACAAAGTATCTGCGCTTGTCTCTGGAGGACAGCTCTGGGACTACCCAGCGCTCCTCTTCGGCATAGTTCTCATGGTTGCAGGTTTCGGTTTCAAGATCGCCTCCGTACCTTTCCAAATGTGGGTTCCCGACGTTTATGAAGGCGCTCCGACTCCCATAACCGCTTTTCTTTCCGTGGCAAGCAAAGCGGCCGGTTTTGCAGTCATTCTGAGGGTATTCTACACCGCCTTCGGCATTGAAGCGATAAGCGCCGATTGGGGAATGATCTTCGCTGTGCTCGGTGCCATTTCCATGACCCTAGGCAACGTGGTCGCCATTGCACAGACCAATATCAAGCGAATGCTGGGATACTCCAGCATCGCTCATGCTGGATATATCATGGTGGGGTTAGCCGCCGTCAGCACTCTGGGCAAGAGCGGAGTGCTCTTCTTCCTGGCGGGGTATGCCCTGGCCAATTTGGGCGCTTTCATTGCTATCATCGCCATTTCCAATAAAACCGGGAGTGATGAAATCTCTGACTACTCGGGCATGTCTCGGAGATCGCCGGTTATCTCTTTCATCCTGGCGTTCTGCCTCATCTCGCTAATAGGTATACCACCTACCGTGGGATTCATGGCCAAGTTCTACATCTTTAATGCTGCCATTCAACAAGACCTGCTGTGGCTAGTCATCATCGCCGTGCTCAACTCCACCATCTCAGCCTACTACTATCTGAGAGTGGTTAAGATAATATACATCGGTGAGCCCCTATCCGATGAACCCATTCCTTCCTCTATTCCGATGCGTGTCTCCCTGGCTATTACCTCGATAGGCGTCCTGGTCCTGGGTATTTACCCCTGGATTGTGCTGCGCCTGGCCGAGACCGCGGTCGTCACGTTCCCTTAACAGCGCTTCCCCTGCTCTACGTCCACTCGGCCGAGCAATTTGGACTTTGCTCCTTTCGGCTCCCATGTTATGATTCTCTTGGAACAAGCGCTATGCAAAACCTGCAACTCAGCATACAGATTGAGGATCCGTTCGTCAGCCTTGTAGACAAGGATTGGCTCGGAAAAGTAGTGGAAACAACCCTTAGTGCTGCTGGCGTAGGTGAATTAGTAGACATCGGGCTGGTTATCGCCAGCGACGAGACTGTCCATAATCTCAATCGAAGCTATCGGGGGGTTAATGCCAGCACCGATGTACTCGCCTTCGCCCTTTCCCAACCCAGCAGCGACAAGGTCGAGCACTTTGCTATGCCCCCGGACAAGATTCTCCATCTCGGCGAGGTCATTGTTTCCTATCACCAGGCAGAGAGACAGGCAGAGGAGCAGCATCACTCCATCGAGCGTGAGCTAGCCCTCCTCGTCGTTCACGGCGTATTACACCTCTTAGGCTATGACCACGGGAAACCTGAGGCTGAACAGAGCATGAGGGCTATGGAAGCCGAAATCTTGAACTCAATCGAGACAGGTTAAAATCCCTTCAATATCCCCTTTTTTTCAATTGAACAACCAGCACCCTTAATATATAATAGCAGGCAGAATTGACAGCTCGTTTTAATTACTTTTAGTTGCACTGAGACATACATGGCTTCACAGGTCTTCTATCGGAAGTGGCGGCCACGAACTCTGGCCCAGGTAGTGGGGCAAGAGCCAGTCACCAAAACGTTGGCCAATGCTCTGACAACAGGGCGAGTGGCACACGCCTACCTCTTCTGTGGTCCCAGAGGCACGGGCAAGACCAGCACGGGCAGAATACTGGCCAAGGCGATAAACTGCCTGAGTGACGACCAGGAGAAGCCTTGCAACTCCTGCAGCATGTGTCAAGCGATCAACGAAGGCCGAGCCCTCGACCTGGTGGAGATAGACGGTGCCTCAAATCGCGGTATTGACGAGATTCGAGACCTGCGTGAGAAGATAAACTTCGCCCCTATCTCAGCTAAATACAAGGTTTACATCATCGATGAAGTGCACATGCTGACTGAGCCTGCGTTCAATGCTTTGCTCAAGACACTGGAGGAGCCACCACCCCATGCCATTTTCGTACTGGCAACCACCGAGATACACAAGATACCACTGACTATCCTGTCAAGATGTCAGCGGTTCGATTTCCGCCGTCTCACCAAAATAGACATGGTAGGCAAATTACAAGATATCTGCGAGCATGAAGGCGTACGCGCTGAGTCGCAGGCTCTCGATCTCATTGCCAGAGCCGCCACCGGCAGCCTCCGCGATGCGGAGAACTTGCTGGAGCAGATCGTCCTTCAGTATGGTTCGGATTTCAGCCTCACTCAGGTTAGCGAGAAACTAGGCCTCAGCAGCGACGCACGCATCTACGAGTTAGCAAAGCATATTTTGAATAAGGATATCTCCGCTGGTTTGACAACCATAAACAGCGTTTCGAGCGACGGACTTGACCTACGCCAGTTCAACCAGGGACTAGTGGAATATCTACGAGGACTACTAATGGTTAAGGCTGGTGCGCCAGATACCGCTGACTTCCCTCAAGATGTAGTATCCGAAATGAAGCAACTCGCAGCCAGCGTATCCATGACAGACCTGTCGAAAGTGATCAAACTCTTCGCCCAGATTGACTTCCGCGTAGACTCACAGTCGACGCTGTCCATGGAACTGGCACTGGTTGACTGCTCCTTATTGGCCGCCGAAAGACCTCAAAA
>Ga0114946_10001182_pt1 | contig 17858 bp, 16 predicted proteins | sample WalLakDeSediment_FD_88676 | JGI IMG/M metagenome (GOLD analysis project Ga0114946, IMG submission 88676) | Lake sediment microbial communities from Walker lake, Nevada to study Microbial Dark Matter (Phase II) - Walker Lake 11/02/13 Deep Sediment | ecosystem: Environmental > Aquatic >...
CAGGGCGTCGATCAGCTCCTTGAGCAGGGAGCGCTCGGCCACGGCTCAGAACGGCATCTTGAACCCCGGGGGCAGCGGCAAACCCGCGGTGACCCCGGACATGCTCTCCTGCATCTTCTCGCCGACCCGCTGCACCGCGGCATTGATCGCCGCGGCGACCAGGTCTTCGAGCATCTCGCGGTCGTCCGTCATCAGCGAGGGGTCGATCTCCACGCGCTTGACCTCGTGTCGACCGTTCATGGTGACCTTGACCATGCCGCCGCCGGATTCCCCGGTGACCTCTTCCTGGGCGAGGCGCTCCTGCGCCTTCTGCAGCTCCTCCTGCATCTTCTGGGCCTGTTTGAGAATATTGCCTAGTCCACTCTTCATATTGGTCTCACCTTGTCAGCATGTCGTCGTCGATACCGCCCGGCGTCAACCCGCGGGCTCGATGCTCCCCGCGACCCAGCGGGCATCGAGCCGATCCTCGAGCGCCCGCGCCACTGGGTCGTCGGCCATCAGGGCCTCGGCCGCCTGCAGTCGCTCGCTCATGAGCCGAATCCGCCGCTGCGCCGGGGTTTCCTGATGCGGCCGGGCGACGCGGATCTCCAACCGCAGCCCCGCCCCCAGCACCTCCATGAGCGCACCGCGCAGGCGCTCCTCGGCGCTGGTGACCCACATGTGCTGGCATTCGGGGTCGAGGGTGAGGCTGAGGCGCCGCCCATCCCAGCCCGAGAATTGACAGTTGCCGGCGAGCTGACTGGCCACACCCCCAAGGTCGAGCCGGGCGACCAGACGGTGCCAGTCCTCGGCGTCCGCGAGGGACGGGAGGACCGCGGGTGGCGGCGGCTCGGCGACGGCCAGATCGGGGGCTGCGAGCCCGGATTGCGGGTTGCGGATCGCCGGTTGCGCGTGCTGGATCTCGGCCTTGGGATTGCGCAGATCAGGGTCTTGGACGCGGGGTTGGGATCTCGGGGCTCGCGCCGGCGGCTCGGCCGTGGCCTGCCGCGCCGCCGCCAGCGCAGCGGCCGCCGGGCTGGGCTTGGCGCTCGGTTCGGGGTTGGTCGGTGTGGCAGACGGGACCTCGGCGCCCGCCCGCGTCGCTGCCGGCCGGATCGGACCGCTCGGGCGGGTCTGCGGCGTTCGCTCGCGGCGCTCCTCACCGGCATCGGGGCGGAAGGCGAGCATGCGCAGCAGGACCATCTCGATACCCGTGCGCGGGTCCGGCGCCAGCGTCAGGTCCTGCTGGCCCAGCAGCCCGATCTGGTAGAAGAGCTGGACGTCCTCCGGGGCCAGGGCCGCGGCCAAGGCGGTCAGCCGCTCGCGCTCCGGATCATCGTCCGCCAGGGTCGTCGGCACCTGCTGAAACAGCGCGATGCGGTGCAGCACGACCAGCAGGTCTTGCAGCACACCGCCGAAGTCGGGCGTCAGCTCGGCGATCCGCCCCACCTCGCTCAGGAGGCCGACCCCGTCGAGGTCGGCCAGGGCCTGGACCAGGTTGAGCACCAGGTCGCGGCCTACCGTGCCGAGCATGGCCCTCACCTCCTCTGCCTGCACCCGGCCGCCACCGAAGGCGATCGCCTGATCGAGCAGCGAGAGCCCGTCGCGCATGCTGCCGTCGGCGGCGCGCGCGAGCAGGGCCAGGGCCTGGTCGTCGAAGGCGACGCCCTCGGTCGTCAGGATGTGTGCGAGCTGGCGCTGGATCTCCTCGGGGAGCAGGCGCTTCAAGTTGAGCTGCAGGCAGCGCGAGAGCACCGTCACCGGGACCTTCTGCGGGTCGGTGGTGGCGAGCAGGAACTTCACGTGCGGCGGCGGCTCCTCCAGGGTCTTCAGCAGGGCGTTGAAGCTGTGACCGGAGAACATGTGCACCTCGTCGATGAGGTACACCTTGAACCGCCCCTTGATCGGAGCGAAGGGGACGTTGTCGAGCAGGTCGCGGGTCTGATCGACCTTGGTGCGCGAGGCGGCGTCGACCTCCAGGAGGTCTACGAAGCGGCCCTCGTCGATCTCACGGCAGGCGCTGCACTGCCCGCAGGGCCGCGAGCTCACCCCCTCCTCGCAGTTGAGCGCCTTCGAGAGGATGCGCGCGAGGGTGGTCTTGCCCACCCCGCGGGTCCCGGTGAACAAGTACGCATGGTGGACCTGCCCGCGATCGAGCGCATTTCCCAGCGCCCGCACCACATGCGCCTGGCCGACCATGTCCGTGAAGGACCGGGGGCGCCACTTGCGCGCGAGCACCTGGTAGGACATGGGCAGGGGGGATGCGAGGATGGAGCTTGGAAGGCCGCGAGTGTAACCCATGGCCGGGAGGGGATCACGCGAGAGGGAGGCGGCCCCCGCCAGCCACACCCCGGCACACGCTGCCACCGCTACGGCTGCTCCCTTCCGGGCCTGACCGGGTTTACGGCTTCGCGTTGCGGGGGGACCGGCGGCGACCACCATTGAGGCGCGGCCACAAGCCCGGGACCGCGGCGCGCACCCTAGCAGAGCCCCAGCGGCAACACAAGGCGATCCGGCCCTCTCCCAGCGGGCAAGGGGGACGAGGAGCGCGCTTCGCGCCGGATTCGCGGTAATCTTGCGGGGAGGGCCGGACCGCCTCGACTCATCACGTGCGCGCGGGCAGCCCGGGTCATACCCGATCCTCCCGCTCGCATCCGCGGCCGCCCGCTGGTTCGAGGGGACCTCGAAACAACCCGATGTTTCATTTGCGTTTATTTGCGTTCATTTGCGGACTCATGCCTTTTCAGGCTGATTCGCGTGCCTGTGCGGATTGAGTTGTCGCGATCGCCGATGCCCCCCCACCCGACCCATGTCGAGCTCGATCCGGAGCAGGTCAAGCGCCTGACCGAGCGCGTCGGGCGCCTGCATCTCAGTCAGCGCCGCGGCATCGAGCGCGACCACGTCACCCAGATCTTCGGGCGCGGGCGCAACGTCTTCCACATCGAAAACTGGTACTCGGTGCACAGCCTGATGCGCGGGCTGCTCCGCGGCCTGGGCCTCTACGGGCGAGGACGGCGCAACGCCGCCGCGATTCGCGTCACCGACAACCCGATCGCCCTCCCCCGCCTGCCGGCGCCCTTCCACGGCCTGCGCGTCCTGCATCTCAGCGACATCCATCTGGACATGGACGACGAGATCAGCCACGCCCTCGCGGAGCGGGTGCGCGCCGTCGACTACGACCTGTGCGTGATCACTGGCGATTTCCGCGCCCGCACCTACGGCGACTGCGAGCCGACCGTCCGCGCCATGGCCGGGCTGCGCCTGCACATCGACCGCCCCGTCTACGCCGTGCTCGGCAACCACGACTTTATCGAGATGGTGCCGGACCTGGAGGCCCTCGGCCTGCGCGTGCTGCTGAACGAGTCCGTCGCCATCGAGCGCGACGGCGCCCTCCTCCACCTCGCGGGCATCGACGACCCCCACTATTACCGCGCCGAGAACCTGGAGAAGGCCGCGGATGCGATCCCCCCGGACGCCTGCGCCATCCTCCTCGCCCACTCCCCGGAGATCTACCGCCACGCCGCCCACGCCGGCTTCGATCTGATGCTCTGCGGCCACACCCACGGCGGGCAGATCTGCCTGCCCGGCGGCCTACCCCTGACCTACAACGCCAAGTGCCCCCGCGCACTCGGCCGCGGCCCCTGGCGCTGGGGTCCGATGCAGGGCTACACCTCGGTCGGTGCCGGGTCCTGCGTCGTCCCCGTGCGCTACAACTGCCCGCCCGAGATCACCATCCACCGGCTGCTCTGCGCCGGGGACGCGCAGTCCCCTCGCCCGCCTCAGTAAGGCCGCTTGCGCAGGCGGAACCGGTAGAGGACGCGCGAGACCAACAGGTCGAACACGGTGAAGGCGGCGACGAGCAGCGCCACATCCACCCAGCCGAGACCGTAGTCGGCGGCGACCGCGACCAGCGGCAGGAGGCTCTCGGGGACCTGGTCGAGCCCGAAGGCGGCGTCCCCCGGCTCCAGCCCGAGGCGGCGCTTGAGGAAGCTCGACGCGGCGTCGCCCAGCATCGCGAGCAGCCCGATCAGCGCCCCAGTGCCCAGGCCGTGCCCGAGCAGGAAGGCGAGGCCGGCGGTGACCACGACCGCGGCGATCACCCCGCGCCAGGTCGCGGAGGTGCCGAGCAGCCGCCGCCCATCGCGCCACCTTAGCCCGCCGTCCACCGGCCAGGCCCAGCGCCGCCCGAGCAGGTCATCGACCAGGATCGGGGCGCCGTTGGCGGCGATCAGGAGGGTCAACAGGACCAGCGTGTCGGGCATAGCACGGACCTCGGGGGCTCCGGCGCGGGTCGGATTTCGCCCCGCCTGCTGCTAGATTATCGCCCGCCGCCGGCGTTCAGGCGGCCGCCTTGCTGGAGTGTCGATGATCAAGTCCGCCCTGACTGCCCTCCTCCTCCTCCTGCTGCTGCTCGCGGTGGCGCCATCGTTCGCGTCCGAGCCCGAGCCCGAGCCCGAGCCCGAGGCGCCGGCTGCCGGCCTCTGGACGCGCTCGCTCGAGGGCGCCGACGCCTGGTGGGAGAGCGGGCGCACCACCGCCGGCGACTGGTGGCAGCGCTCTCAGGACGTCGCCGGCGGGGCCTGGGACAGCACCCGTGGGCTGCTCCTACCCGCCGAGCAGGACCCCTTCGGCAACGTCTGGGACCGCGTGCTGCCGACCCTCGGAGAGACCCTGGAGCGCCAGGATCGCCACGCCGGCCTGCCCGAGAAGGCCTGGTTCGGTACCGATCAGCGCTCGAACCAGAAGGCGATCGACAAGCTCCTCGACGACGCGGTGGCGATCCTCTCCACCTCGGAGCTGCGCCGCTACCGTGACCGAATCCGCTTCCTGGAAGGCGAGATCGAGCGCGCCCGCCAGGACATCGCCGAGTACCGCCAGCGGCGCGTCTCCGCCCCGGCGCAGTCGCTCGTCAAGAAGACCGTCGACGACTACGAGCAGGCGATCGCCGCGCGCCAGGCCGACATCCGCCGCCACGAGGCCGACCTCGGGACGATCAAGCGCGAGCTCGCCACCGAGCTCCGCGCCATGGGCCTGATCGTGAGCGAGGAGCAGGTCGATCTGCTGCTCTCCACCGTGGTCGGGGACAACCTGATCGACCTCGGCATCGTCTTCGAAAACGTCAAGGCCGTCACCGGACAGCTCGAGCGCCTCGTGAGCGACAGCGGCGAGGACCTCCAGAACGCCCGCCGCTACTACGGGATGTACGTGGTCGTGCTGCGCAGCCTCTACGAGATGCACCAGCAGGTGGAGCGCGCCATCACCGAGCAGTACCTGCCCCAGATCGACCAGATCGTCGCGCGCGCCCGCGAGCTGAGCGCCGAGACCCTGAGGCTGAAGGAGCGCTCGCCGCAGCGCGCCCAGCTCCTCGCCGCCAATCTCGACGCCCAGCGATTGACCATCGAGGCCGCCGGCATCTACCGCCGCTACCTGGTGGAGCAGGCGCAGCAGGTGGCCTCTGCCCGCAGCGAGCTGGCGGCGGACATCGCCACGGCCTGGAACACCTACGAGACCGTGCGCGTCTCGGGCGAGCTGGTGGACCTGGTGCGCACCAGCCAGCGGCTGCTGGACGGTCTCCTCGACCGCCAGGTCCCGGCGCTGCGCCCCTTCGAGAACCGCGAGATGCAGCGCGAGTTTGAAAAGCTCACCGCCAAGCTCCGCGCCGCCGAAGGGGGCTGAGCTCCCGCAGAAGCAGCTTGCCAAATGAACGCGAATGAACGGGAGCGTAGAGGCCAGGGTCACGCCGGGCCTCTACTCTACCGGCAAGATCTCCTTGCCCTGTGGAGCGATGCAAGCCGGTGCTGAGCTACCGCCACGCCTTCCACGCCGGTAACTTCGCCGATGTGCTCAAGCACGTCGTGCTGACCGCGGCGATCGATTACCTGGTGGCAAAGGACAAGCCGTTCTGCTACCTGGAGACCCACGCCGGCGCCGGGAGCTATGACCTCGGGTCGGCCGCGGCGCAGCAGAAGCGTGAATTCGCAGGCGGCATCGGTCTCCTTTGGGGCCGCTCGGACCTGCCAGCCGCAGTCGCCCGCTACCTGGCGCTGGTCCGCGAGCACAACGGGCCGGGGCGGTTACGGCACTACCCGGGCTCTCCCTGGCTCGCCCAACGCCTGCTGCGACCCAAGGATCGGCTGCTGCTCTTCGAGCGGCACCCCGCGGAGATCGGACCGCTGACGGCGCTGTTTGCGGGGGATCGGCGCGCCCTGGTCCTTGCCGAGGACGGTTTCTCGGGGCTCATCGCGCGCCTGCCCCCTCGGGAGCGGCGCGGCCTGGTGCTGCTCGACCCATCCTATGAGGTGAAGGACGACTACCGCCGGGTGGTCGAGACCCTGGCGCAGGCCCACCGGCGCTTCGCCACCGGGGTCTATACGATCTGGTACCCAGTGGTCGATCGCCGCCGGATCGAAGCCATGGAGCGCGCGGTGGCGAGGAGCGGGATCCGCCAGGTGCACCAGGTCGAGCTCGACCTCGGCCAGGGCGCCGGCCGCATGCCGGCCTGCGGGGTGCTGGTCGTCAACCCGCCCTGGACCCTGGCCGCCAGGCTCGCGGACACCCTGCCCTGGCTCACCCAGGTGCTCGGGCACCAGGGCCGCGGTCGCTTCGTCAACCGGGAGCTGATCGCAGAGGGGTAGAGGCGGCGCCGTGGCTGCCACTGCCGCCCTGATGCACAATCGGGGTTTTCGGCCAGGACGCCCCCGATGGACCCCTACGACAGCCTCCCATACGAAAGCATCGCCTTCCCCGAGACCCACCCGGGGAATCTCGCCGTCCTCGGCCGGTTGTTCGGGCTCGACACCGCGGAGCCGGAGGCCTGTCGGGTCCTGGAGCTCGGCTGCGCCTCCGGCGGCAACCTGATCCCCATGGCCTACCACCTGCCGCGGGCGCGCTTCCTGGGGATCGACCTCTCGGCGCGTCAGGTGGCCGATGGTCGCCGTCTGATCCGCCGGCTGGAGCTGGCCAACATCGAGCTGCGTCAAGGCGACATCGCCAAGCTCGGCGCGGAGCTCGGCCACTTCGATTACGTCATCGCCCACGGCGTCTACTCCTGGGTGCCGCCGGCGGTGCGCGAGCATCTCTTGGCGTTGGCCGCGGCGTTGCTCACGCCGGCAGGGCTCTTTTATGTGAGCTACAACACCCTGCCCGGCTGGCGCATGCGCGGGATGCTCCGCGACATCCTGCTCTATGCCTGCCGCGGGGCCGAAGGGCCGGTGGCGCACCTGGAGGCGGCGCAGTCGGCGCTCGCCCGGCTGGAAGCGGCCATCTCCGGGTTGGGCGCGGTCAGCACCCGCTACCTCAGCGAGGAGATCGCCGCCCTGCGCAAGGCGCCGCCGAGCTATCTCCTCTTCGAATACCTGGCCGAGCACAACCAGGCGTTCCTGTTCAGCGACTTCGCCGCCGACTGCGAGCGCCAGGGGCTCAAGTACCTGTGCGACACCGACCTGCGCACCCTCTTCCCGTCGACCTACGGCAAGGCGGTCGAGGCCGCGCTCGCGCCGATCGAGGACGGTGTGGAGCTCGAGCAGTGGCTCGACTTCGTCACCAACCGCAACTTCCGCCAGAGCCTGCTCTGCCGGGCCGATGCCGATACCGAAGACGCCATCGACCTGGACCGATTCGCCACCTTCGCCTTCTGCGCCGATCTCAAGGGCACCAAGCGTGCGGATCTGCGCCGGGTCAAGGAGGTGACCTTCACCACGTCGTCCGGCGTCGAGCTCAAGGTCGCCCACCCGCTGACGAAGGCCCTGCTGCCGGAGCTCGCTGCGCTCTACCCGGACTGCCGCCCGTTAGCCGAGCTCATGCCCGAGGCCGCGGGGACGGTGGCCGCGGCCGGCGGCGGGGCACTCGCCTCGGAGGTGAACGAGTGCTTGGAAGAGCTCTTCAGTCTCTACGCCCATCGCGGCATCTCGGCGCGGCCCGCGCCGCTGCACGCCCGCCACCGCCTATCGTCGAGACCCCGGGCGAGCCGACTCGCGACCGCACAGGTGGAGGCCGGCGCCGAGCGGATCGCGACCGTCCACCACGGGAATCTCGACCTCGATTCCTTCGCCGCGCGGCTGTTGAGCCTGCTCGACGGGACGCGGACCTTAGACCAAGCGGCGGCCGCGCTCACCGACGAGCTCATCGACGGGCACCTGGCGCCGCCCCCTGGGCTCCCGGCGCGCCAATGGGGTCGGGAGCGCCTGCTCGCCCGCAGCCGGAGTGCAGCCGAATCGCTGGTGGCGCTCTTCTCGCGTCACGGCGTGCTGGAGCCCCCGGACGCCGGGGCTCGCTCCGCTCCCTAGCCAGGGTCGAGCGGCGCGACGCCCGGCTTTCGTCAATCGTCCGCGGGGCACCTTCGGCCCTGGATCCGACCAACGCCGGGCGGGAGAGGGTCGAGGCATGGGGGACATTCAGGCATCGGGATCGGCCTGGCCCATCTCCAGGCGAACGCCCAGCGGACCGCGCGGCACCCAGGCCTGCATGCGGCTGCCATCGGCGCGGCGGACCTGCACGGCCACCAGCTCGCCGCGCTCCCCCGCGGAGGTCGCGCTGCGCAGCTCGCCGAAGCCGAAGATGTGTGCACCCTCATAGGTCTCGATCATGTCGCCCGGCCTCAGACCGGCGTCCTCGGCGGCGGAGCCGGGAATGACGGAGGAGACGCGGATGCGGTTCTGCTCCCCCATGGCGTAGAGGTAGCGGTCGTAGAGCTCGTCACCCAGCTCGGTCCGCAGCTTGGGCGCCTCGGTCTGGATGCGGTTGAGCTCCTCGCGGTAACGGTCGCTCCCGAACCAGCCCTCCCGGAGCGCCAGGTCGCGCAGCTCCAGGCGCTCCAGCTCGGTCTGCGCCTCGCGCCAGACGAGCTGCGCCGCGACGTCATCAGTCACACCGACCTTGACCAGGGCCGTGCGGCGGGCCTCGGTCGGGTCGGCGGGCGGGGTCGCGACGGGATCGCTGACGGCCGGCTGGACCGCGGTGAGCCGGCGCTCCAGCCCATCGATCCGGGCTTGCAGCCGAGCGACCTCGCCCTCCAGTCGGGTCCATCCGCGCCCCAGCTCCTGCACGCGCGCGGCGAGCCCGGCATCGGCAGGGGGCGCTTCGCCGCCCGCCTCGGCGACTGCCGCCGCGGGCACCGACGGCACTTCCACACCCGCGCCGGACGGGGTCGCCTCCCGCACCGCCATCGCGGCATCGGGGGTGGGCCCTTGCACCTCGACGGGTGCCTGCGGACTCGGCGTGTAAGCGGCAACGGCCAGGGCGCCGACCAAGGCACCGCCCAGGAAGGCGGCGATCACGAGCACCAGGGTCTTGTTCATGGTCTCCGTCACTCCAGTCACATGCGGACTTGCTTCGACCGAGGCGGCCCTGCGGGAGCGGCACAGGTCCCAGCGGGGCATGAGCGCTCCCGTTCCCCGTCTCCCGCCGCGACAAGGGCGCGGGGGAGAGCCACACCCGACAGGACCGCTACGCGCTCGTCTCTCCGGACGACAGGGGTGTCACGGCGGGTTAGTCCCCCTTCGGCCCATCCTGTTCCGCAGGGTCGTCACGCGCGTAAGGTCCCGCGCAGGCCCCTGCCCCACCGGCCGCCACCCGGTCAACCCGAGCAAGGTCTCCCCCAAACCGGCGCTGAACCATCACGCGGACCTGGCCTCAAATGCTCAGCCGCCAGGCAGAGAGGACAAACACGCCATACGCGGCGTGTTTTTTGGTAAGTTGCCCCGATCTTGGGGCGCAAGACAGGGCCCGCTGGCCAGGTTGGACCCAGCGCCCCTCAATCGGAAGCAAGTTCGAGGAACAAGCGCATGAAAGGCAAGCCCCTCAGCATCGTCCTGTGGATCGCGGTCACCCTGTGGCTGTTGATGATGCTCAACGGGCTCAACACCGGTCAGCAGGTCGATGCCTCGCGGGTCAGCTACAGCGAGTTCCTGCAGGAGGTGAAGAGCGGCGCCGTCGCCGAGGTCACGATCCGCGACGAGCTGATCAAAGGGACCCGGACCGACGGGACTTACTTCGAGACCTTCAACCCCAATGACCCCGGCTTGGTGGGCGATCTCCTCGGCCAGGGGGTGACCATTCGCGCGGTACCGCCAGAGCGCCCAGGGCTGCTCTCGCAGATCATCGTCGCCTGGCTGCCCTTCCTGATCCTCATCGGCGTCTGGGTCTGGTTCATGCGCCGCAGCATGGGCGGCGGCGGGGCCGGCGGCGGGCTGTTCAACTTCGGTAAGAGCCGGGCGCGCCAGCACGCCGAGGGCGAGGTCAAGGTGACCCTTGCCGATGTCGCCGGGGTCGAAGAGGCCAAGGAGGAGGTCTCGGAGCTGGTCGAGTTCCTGCGCAACCCCCAGAAGTTCAGCAGCCTTGGCGGACGCATCCCGCGCGGCGTGCTGATGGTCGGCCCGCCGGGCACGGGCAAGACGCTGCTCGCACGCGCCATCGCCGGCGAGGCCAAGGTCCCCTTCTTCAGCGTCTCGGGCTCGGATTTCGTCGAGATGTTCGTCGGCGTGGGCGCCTCGCGCGTGCGCGATCTGTTCGAGCAAGCCAAGAAGCAGGCCCCCTGCATCGTCTTCGTCGATGAGATCGACGCCGTTGGCCGGCGCCGCGGTGCTGGCCTTGGCGGCGGTCACGACGAGCGCGAGCAGACCCTCAACCAGTTGCTGGTCGAGATGGACGGCTTCGCCGGCAACGAGGGCATCATCGTGATCGCCGCGACCAACCGCCCGGACGTCCTCGACCCGGCGCTGCTGCGTCCCGGCCGCTTCGACCGCCAGGTGGTGGTCGGGCTGCCCGATCTGTCTGGCCGCGAGGCCATCCTCAAGGTACACATGCGCAAGGTGCCGATCGCCGAGGACGTCGACGCGCGCACCATCGCCCGCGGCACGCCCGGCTTCTCCGGGGCCGACCTCGCCAACCTGGTCAACGAGGCCGCGCTCTTCGGCGCGCGCGCCGGCCTCGCCGAGGTCAGCATGGAGATGTTCGAAAAGGCCAAGGACAAGATCCTGATGGGCACCGAGCGGCGCAGCGTGGTCATGTCCGAGGACGAAAAGCGGCTCACCGCCTACCACGAGGCCGGCCACGCCATCGTCGGCCTGAACGTCCCCGAGCACGACCCGGTGCACAAGGTGAGCATCATCCCGCGCGGGCGGGCGCTGGGCGTCACCCTGTTCCTGCCCGAGCGCGACCGCTACAGCATGAGCAAACGCCACTTGGAGAGCCAGATCTCGACCCTGTTCGGAGGGCGCCTGGCCGAGGAGATGATCTTCGGGCCCGAGGCGGTGACCACCGGTGCCTCCAACGACATCGAGCGCGCCACCGAGATCGCACGCAAGATGGTGACCCGCTTCGGGCTCTCCGATGGCCTAGGTCCACTGGCCTACTCGGAAGAAGAGGGCGAGGTCTTCCTGGGTCGCGCCATCACCCAGCACAGCCAGGTCTCGGCCCAGACTGCGCGCAAGATCGACCAGGAGATCCGCACCATCATCGACCGCAACTACCAGCGCGCGAAGCAGATCCTTGAGCACAACGAGGACAAGCTCCACACCCTGGCCGACGCGCTCATGCAGTACGAGACCATCTCGCTCGAGCAGATCCGCGACATCATGGCCGGCCGCCCGCTGCGCGCCCCCGAGGACGACGACAGCTCCCCGGACGTCCCGCCCAGCACCGGGCAAACCGGGGCCGATCGTCCCCGCGGCGGCCCCATCGTCGGCGGGCCACTGGGGGAGCACTGAGCGGCGATTGCAGACCACCCAATAGCATGGCCGCCGGCTGCGCCGGCGTTCAGGCCCGCGAGCAAGAAGCCAATTGCCGCGGGCAGCGAGCCCCGGCGCAACGCTTCAGTTGAGCCCCAACGCCTTGAACGCCGCCTGGCGCATGTCCCCGAAGAACACCGGGTCGACCTGCTCCAGTACGTCTGGGTTCACCTCCAGGAACTGGCGCTTGTTGCCGATCGGGATCAGCGCCCGCTTGCCGCCGTTGTCCATGGCGACCTGGAGCGGTTCGGTCAGGGAGCGCACGGGCTTGATGTTGCCCTGGATGCTCATGTCCCCGAGGACCAGCAGGGCGGGCTGGGGCGGTGCCTTGCGCAGGGCCGAGTAGGCGGCGACGAAGAAGGCGACGCCGATCTCCGCCTCGACCTTGTTGCCGAGCAGGTCGATGACCTCGACGTGGAAGTCGGAGGTGTCGAGCGCCCTGGGCACGCCGAACACGGTCTTGTTCGCGGACAGGTAGCTGAACGCCCGGTTGACCGACTCCTTCATGGCCCCACTGATGCCGCCGGCCGGCTTGAGCTTACCGGTGCCGGAGGACAGCGTGACCTCGACCCGGTACAGACCGACGGTGCCGTCTCCGCTCACGGAGGCCGTATAGACGGTCCCGGGGGGCAGCGGGTCGGACGAGATGAGATCGCGACCGCCCTGCTCTGGGACGCCGACGAACTTCTCCTCCCCGGTGTCGTTCACCAGGTAGCTGAAGGAGGTCTGGTAGTACTCGAAAGAGCCCATCTTCTTGAGCTGCTCCTTCACCCGGCGCCGCCCCTCCAGGGCCAGCTCCAGGATCTCGGCGAGGTCCTCCTGGGACACCTTGCCGTGGGGGTGCAGGATCTTGACCAGGCCCGAGACGGTGCGCCGCACGGCCTTGCGGTCGCGGGCGTTGAGGTGCGACCCGAGCGAGAAGTAGTGGTCGATGATCTCGGTGAAGTTGTGCTTGCGCAGCTCCCGCAGGGCCTCGGCCAGGTAGTCGATGACGAAGCCGTAGTGGTCGGTGAAGTGCTCGTTGCGCATCTTCGGCACCTCCCACCCGGGAAGGTAGAAGTGCAGCCGGTCGATGAAGGCCATGTCATCGCGGATCACGTCCGGCATGGGGGCGAACAGATGGCCCATCTGCACCATCACGTCGATCGGCTGCTGGGTGTTGCCGAACATCGCGATGCTGGCGTAGCCCGCCATGGCCTCGTGACCGCGCTGGAACTGGCCGGACTCGCAGAAGGTCTTGAGGGTGGTGATGACCTCCTTGGGCATCTTCTGCAGGTCGGCCACCTCGTCGAAGCCGACCACGTCCCAGATCATGACCATACCCTTCTGCTTGCCCGTCATGTGGCCGAACAGGTTAGCCACGGTCGTCGGGCCGGTCAGCAGGGCCGCGTAGGGAGAGAGCTCCTGCACTGCGTAGCTCTTACCGGTGCCACGCGGACCGAGCTCGACCAGGTTGTAGTTGCGCTCGCAGAGCGGAATCAGCCGGGTCAGAAACAGGAGCGGCTCAATATGCGTTTCGGGTTGGTGGCGAAAAGTGACCGTCTATGACCACTCGCTGCTGCCTGCCAAATCTGATTGTGTAACCAAAACCGGGGGTTACGAAGTCCTCGTTTGGCTGCGAGCTGGGAAGGTGGTGGTCAGAAAGCCCACCAACCTGGAATCCATATAGAGCCTCCGCCTTTTACGTCGCGATTCTGTTGATAGAAGGCTTCGCTTACGCGTCCGTCCTCTGCCCAGTAAACGACCAGATGAACATCGGCATAAAGAGGAGACCAAGCGCCACCTTTTGCAAAGGCCCGAAAGTCCTGTGACCCCGTCTCGCTCCATAAGCGAACAAAGCGAGCATCCTCGCCGGACTTCATACCGCCCCGAGCGAAGCGTTGAGCCGACTCGAAGGGTGGGAGATGGCGAAAGATGTTGCGTACTGATTCACTGACCCAATACGAGAAGGGGCTCCCCGGCACCGCCGCAAAGGCTTCGGGCGCGCACTCGAAGATCGGGCCGACCCCGGCCGCAGCGGCCTTCAGGGCGGCAGGCTTGGCGTCGACGGGGGTGTCGAGCAGGCGGATGAAGGTGGTCATCGATCTCGTCTTTTCGCTGATGAAATCGCAGCTTGCGGCAGGTGCGCGGGCCCCGGCCCAGGCATGGGGGAGGCTCGCTGCGCCGGATGGCCGAGCGATTGCCTACCCGTGGACGCTCGCGCTTCCCCGGCAGTCAGGTCGAATCCGGGCCTTGCAGCCAGGCGCGGGCAGCCGCCGCAAAGGACTCGACATCGGCGATGAGCTGCCCGACCTCGGTGTCGTCCAAGCCCGCATCGGCGAGATAGTCCGCCCTTTGGCGCTTCTCGAAGGCGGAGATCAACAGCCGATGAAAGCGCGCATCCAGACGGCCGGTCTTCGCAAACTCCTGTCCGAAGGCCGAGATGACCGCCCGGTGACTGGAGTACGAAAGGCCCAGCGCGTCGAGCAGGACCTCGGCCAAATAGAAGGCCGCGTAATAGGCCCGCGAGACCGCCGAGTCGCGGTCTGCGGCCTCGCGCAAGAGCTTGGCGGATTCGAGATAACGCTGCGCCTTGCGCAGCAGGTCCGCGTCCCCGGTCATGCCGCCCGGCCCTCGCGGCGCACGTTGCGCCAAAAGGCACCCGGCGCCGTTTCCAGCGCGGCTTCCTCCAGCGGCAGCACGGAGATCAATACCTGGTACTTGAGGTTCAGCTCGGCCAGCAGGTCGACGATGCGGTCGATCTCCTGGCCCGGCCGCCCCATGCCCCGTAGCAACAGCACCAGGTCGATGTCCGACTCCGGCCCGGCATCGCCACGCGCCTGTGAGCCGTAGAGCCAGAGTCCGGCGAACCTGTCGCCGAGGCGCGCGTGCAAGCCGTCCGCAAGCTCGGCGAGAATGGCTTGGGTGTTCGTTTGCCCCGCGTTCACCGTCGGCTGCCCGCCGGAGAAGCCGATACCGGCCGGGATGTCGTCGTCGGTGTCGTCGCTCAGGTGTGACATGAGAGGCCGATCCGGGCTCGTCTTGAGCGGGTCGATGCGCAATGTTTTGTTACGAAAATCAATTCAGGTGATCCGCTGGCGGGGTCTTCTCCAGACAGTTTGGCCACAGCACGCTGTACGGATCACGGCGGTCGAAGAGGACCTTCACCTCGGTCGAGAGCTCGTCGAACAGCGACTCGATGTAGAGGCGGTAGCCATGGTCGGGCAACTGGACCAGGCCCGGTGCCAGCCCGCAGAACTCCTTGAACCCGGCGGATTGCTCGCCGCGGGAGATGCACTCCTGCACCAGACCGCGAGCCTCGAGCATCTTGAGGGCGACGAAGCGGTTCAGGGTGGTGAAGGCGGCCTCGCGCAGGTAGCTCGATACCGCTGCCGCGGTGTCTTCGGTCATCAGTCGTCGGTCGTCGGCTGACGACCTTCCTGCTGATGACCGATGACCGACGGCCGAAGACCGTACATGCTCCACCGCCGCCACCAGCTTGCCCCGCACGATCCGCTGTGCGGCATCCAGGTGGCTCCCCGGCTCGGCGGCGATGGTGCCGTCGAGCCGAATGTCGAAGACACCCGCCAACTGGTCCGCGAAGTCCTGCTCAAGCAGACCCCGGGCAGCCTGGGTGGCGCGCTCGATGCGGTTGCGGGTTTCCTTGTCCATTGGCGAAGACGTGATCGATCAAGAAATCGCTATTTTGTCAGTGCCTTAGCGAAATGAAACGCAAGAATGCGCTCGCGAGCGGATTCTTGCGCTCGCGATCATAGATTCCGCCCGCAGGTGTAAATCGTCCCCTTGCCCTGCCCTCTGAGTTGCAATAGCTCCTGGTCCACCAGCTTCCAGTTCATGCAGCGGGGCCGGGAGTGCTCTCAAGCAACACGACGGGGTGATCCAACTTCAGCCGCTCGGCGAGCCGGCGAATTCCCCGGTCCAGGGTCACGAGCCCCTGCTCGCTGCCGGCAAGGGCCAGATGCAGGGCGTCGGCGACGTCCATGCCGGCCTCGTACCAGCGTAAGGCCGCCGCAATCCGCGTCGGTTGCTCGACCCGAACATTGGGGAGGCCGGCCACGTGCCGCAGCCGTTCGGCGACGGTTGCGGGGTCCAACGCATAGCCGCGCTTGGAGCCCATGACCCAGGCGGCCTCCAACACCACTGTCGGCAGCAGCAGGCAGGGGTTGTCACGCAGGAAATCGGTCGCCAAGCGGGTCTGCTCGGGATCGTCTTTTATCGCGTAGCGAACGACGATATTGGTATCGATGGCGATCATCGATGCTCCCCCGCCTCCCAATCCACCGCCTCGCGCATGGCGTCCAGGCTCAGCGGCTTGCCCTGGTAGACGGATGGCGTTGCCGGGTCCTCGATGCGAGTCACCGGAAACCCCCGTTCCTCTCCGGGTCCGTTACCTCTGGTCAGCAGAAAATCGACAAATTCGGACAAGAGCTGTAGTCGGGCAGGATCGAGCTGATGGGCCTTTCTGGCAATCTGTTCAACGTCGGTCATTGTGCGAGCCTCCGGTTGGTCAACTGTTTGCGCAGCCTATAGGCTGCCGCCTCCACCATCGCCGCATCCATCACACCATAGCCGAGGCCGGCTGCTTCTGGGTTCGGGGTTCGGGGTTCGGGGTTCAGGGTTGGGGGTACGGGGTTCAGGGTGTAGGGCGCCGAACCCTGTCCCCTGAGCCCTACTGTACCAGCACCTTCTTTCCGGCCGCGATCAGCTCCAGACACTGTTCCTTGAGCCCGCCGAGCGCCTGATCGAGCTGCTCCTCGTTCTCCACGCCGCCCGAGAAGTAGCTCGAAGCGGAGACCTTCACGACGCGGTTCCCGTCGATCAGGCGCAGGAGCTCTTCGATGGCCTTGTCCCGGCGCAACGGACAGGCATCGACGTCGGCGCGAAGCTGCGGTATCGATGGGTTGCTCGCCTTGGCGACGGTGTAGGAGGCCAGCGGCTCGGCGATGCGGTCGCGCTGCTCTTCCGCGACCTGCCCCCAGCCGGGGGTGCCGTGGAGCTGTTGCAGGGCGGCCTGGTACGCCTGGGACCGTGCGTCGAGCGCCTGTTGCAGCCGGGCCTGATAGGCGTTCTCCAGCACCTTGGTGTACTGGTCGATGGGCCCAAGCTCGCGGTAAAAGGACTCCCTGGCCATGAGGTCCGCGAGCTTTGCTGCGTGCTCCCGGTCCGCCTCCCCGAGGTCGGGCTCCTGCTGCAGGAAGGGCCAGAGGGTGTCCAGGGCCTTGCGGGCCCGGGCGATGTCGTGCAGCGCCGGCTCCGTGAGGGCATTGGCCAGCTCGGCGCCGCGCTTGATGGCCTCCTTGAGCTCCTGGTGGCAGGCGGTGAAGGCCTTGAGCGCCTGGCAGTCGCGCTGGCGGCGGAAGCCCACGATATTGCTCAGGGCCGTGGCGATGACCTCGCCTCCCGGCAAGGCGTGCTTGTCGAGCTGCGCGGCCACCTCGCGCAGGGTCTCCTCGTGGGCCTCCGTGGCCTCGCGGATCGCCTGGGCGATGACGTTCTCCTCGTACTCCTGGATCTCACGTCCGAAGCAGGTCTTGTAGGCCTCTCCGGCCTCAATGTAGTCGGTGAACTCGCAGTCGGTGGTGCGCGGGCGGAAGCTGGCCTGGCGGAACAGGTTGTTGTTGGGGAAGGTGGTGCTCGCCTCGAGGGATAGGGCCGACTCGATGACCTGCCCCTTGCTGGTCGCCTCGACCTTGCCGGCGCGCAGGAGCGCGATGACCAGCAGGCGCACGACGTCGAACTCCCAGCCAAAGGGCTCCTTGGCGAATTCGTCGGTGAGGTAGCGGCCGCTCGCGCTCTCCCCGTAGCTGGTGCGGTTCTCGATGCGGGCCAGGACCTCGGCGAGCACGCCGTTTTCGACGTTGAAGACGGGTTTGCCGCCCTGGTCCCTCACCAGGCCGAGGCTCGTGTAGACGGGTGTCAGTCCCCGCAGGTTTTCGGTGGACAGCAGGGAGTCCAGGTCCTGCTTGGTGACGCGGGCCGCCGCCTCGTGGAAGCGGTCGAAGACCTCCGGCAGGGCCTGGGCGAGGACTTTGGAAGCGGCCTTGGCGACATCGCTGGCGCCCTCGTCCGGGCTGCGGTCGTTGCCGCGGAAGAAGACGCTGCCGTTCAGCAGGGACTGCCTGAGAAGGCGACGCAGCTCGTCCTGGTGGCGGC
>Ga0114946_10001183_pt1 | contig 17845 bp, 19 predicted proteins | sample WalLakDeSediment_FD_88676 | JGI IMG/M metagenome (GOLD analysis project Ga0114946, IMG submission 88676) | Lake sediment microbial communities from Walker lake, Nevada to study Microbial Dark Matter (Phase II) - Walker Lake 11/02/13 Deep Sediment | ecosystem: Environmental > Aquatic >...
CCCGGGTCCTGGGACGAGTAACCGGTCGCGGTCACCGTAAGCTGACTGCCGCCGCTCGGCGGCTCGGCCGCGCGCTCGCGCGAGACGGCGACCGGTCCGGCGGAGCGCTTCGTCCCGACGAGCACGATCTCGTGGACGGGCTCGGTGATGACCTGCTGGGCGGTGAGCGTCCGCTGACCCTCAACGCCCCCGGTGACGAGCACGCGATACACGTTCAGCGACAGCCCCGGCTCGCCGTGCCGCTTGATGAAGCGGGAGCCGCGCGCCAGCGACGCGTCGTTCTCGGTGACTACCTCGAACGGAATCTCGACCTGCTCCTCGACCACGCGCACGAAGACGTCGGTCGCCTCGATGACGAGTTCGGGAGAGAGGGGCGTGTCCAGCGCGGGAGTCACGGTGATGCCACGGCCCGGATCGAGCCCGGCGGCGACGAGAGCGTCCGCCACCGTGCTGCCGATGACGTTCAGGCGGATGGCCTCGCCCGAGAAGCGCAGCATGACGGGGACCGCGTGGCGCACGACGACAGTCTGCCCGTCGGCCACGGGAGAATCGGCGGACGGGGTGACGACGTCCGCGGGACCGACGGCGACATCGGCCTCTTCGAGCAGGTCGCCGACGGTGGCGGCCTGCGTCTTCACGTAGCGGGAATCACCGTCGACGACGAGGGTGACGCCCTTCTGTGCCCACACGAATCCGGTGATGCTGAGTGCGAGAATGAGTGCTGGGACGAGAGCTGCGATGAGGTAGTGGATCCGAAGGAATCGTGCCGGACGAGCCGGCCCATCTCCCATGCGAACCTTCCGTGAATGATCGTCTCGGCCAGAAAAGAAGCGGAGTTCGATTGTATCCAAGGCGCAGGGGCCGGGCAAACGCCGAGGTCGCCACGGAACGGTCTACTCGCGGCCCTCTCCGGCGCGCGCCGCGGCGACGATCTCGCCGCCGATCTCGCTCGCCTTGACGAGTTCCGCGGGGTACTCCAGTACGTCACCCGGGACGTCGGGGCCCTCGACGCAGAGCTCCCCGGAGTAGTCGACTCCGAGCACGGCGAAGACGCTCTTCGTGGCGTCGACGGCACAGCCGAATCCGAACGGATCTCCCCCTCCGCCCACCACCAGATACGCCCCCGGCCTTCGTGCAGGGCGCGGCTGGCCGAGACGGTGCGCCCGTGCCCAGTAGGGCTGGAGCCGGTCGTAGACGATCTTCAGGACGGCAGGCACCGTCGCGAAGTACACGGGACTCGCCACGACGAACGCCGAGGCGGCGTCGATGCGCCGGTTCACCTCGTCCATGCCGTCGGCGATCACGCACGCACCCGTACGCGCGCAGGTGTTGCACCCCCGACAGGGCTGCACTCCGGCATCCGCGGCAACGAGCAGATCGGGTTCTCCGCCGGCCTGGCGGATGCCCTCGATGCACGCTTCCAGAAGCCGGTCGCTGTTGCCGCCACGGCGCGGAGAACCGGCGATGCAGAGGACCCGGAGTGTTCCTGGACCGCTCACGCGCTGCCCGTCCGTCCGCCGAAGATCGTGCGCGCATTCGCGTAGAGCGCCGCCGACACCTCGGAGGTCTCCTCGGCCCGCACGCCCGCCACCACAGCGGCGGTGAGCGTCACCCACGCCGGTTCGTTGCGACGGCCCCGGTAGGGTTCCGGCGCGAGGAACGGGCAGTCGGTCTCGACGAGCAGCCGGTCGAGCGCGACGGCTGCCACAGCCTCACGGATAGCGTCAGCCTTCTTGAAGGTCGTGGGACCGGCGAAGGAGACGTAGCACCCCATCTCGGCGAAGCGCAGCGCCAGAGGCGCGTCCTCGGTGAAGCAGTGGATGATGCAGCCCGGCTCGGGTACACCCTCCTCGGCAAGGATCGCCATGCCCTCTTCGTGCGCCTCTCGCAGGTGCACGACGACGGGCAGATCGAGTTCGTGCGCGATGCGCAGTGACGAACGGAACGCCCGGCGCTGGTCGTCGCGGGGCGAGTTGTCGTAGTGGAAGTCGAGCCCGGCCTCGCCGATGGCAGCCACCCGCGGGTCGAGCGAAAGCTCGCACAGCCGATCCTCGGCCTCGGCATCGAACGCCGAAGCGTTGTGAGGATGACAGCCGACGATGATGCGAACCTCGGGCACCTCGATCGCAGGTCCGTCGCGCTCTGCGAGCCGCGCGGAAGCGTCGGCGAGCCACCCGCCGAGTTCCGCGAAGGTGCGCCCGGCATCCTCGGTCACGTCGGTGACGGTCGCGATGAACCCGACCCCGGCGAGGGCCGCGCGTTGCAGGGCGGCAACAGGGTCGTCGAGCATGTCGAGATGCGCGTGCGCATCGGCCACGTGCCCGACGAACGGCAGCTCCACTGGTCGATCGTCAGCCATGTGCCCTCCATCGAGCGGCGGGGCCGCCGCTTACTCCTCGTAGATGCGCGGGAAGAGCGGCTCGCCCTTCGTCACGCGGCTCCCGGCTGGGAGCTGTCCCCAGACGGCGGCCGCGGCTAGATCGGTGACCTCGTGGATGTCGCCGAGTCCGAGGCGACTCCAGACGTCGGCGCTCGTGAGAGGCATGACGGGCGCGCAGAACAGCGCCGATATCCGCACCGCCTCGAGCGCGTTGTAGAGCACCGCCTCGAGGCGCTCGAAGGTCTCCTCGGACTTTGCGAGGTTCCACGGAGCCGCGCCCTCGATGTAGCCGTTCACGTACTTGATGAGCTCCCACGTGGCCTCCAGCGCGGTGCCGTAGTCGAGGTCGGCCATCGCAGCCTCGTAGCGCTCCGGCAGCGAGCCGGCGATCGCCTGCAGCGTCTCGTCCGCGTCGGTCGCCACCCCACCCGGGAGCGCGGGAACCGCACCGTCGAGGTACTTCTCCGTCATGTTGAAGAGCCTCGAGCACAGGTTGCCCCAGTCGTTTGCGAGGTCACCGTTGTACCGCTGCACCATCGACTCCATCGAGATCGAGCCGTCCTCGCCGAAGCGCACGTCTCGCAGGAAGTAATAGCGGTATGCGTCCACGCCGAAGCGCTCGACGAGCGACGCGGGCGTCTGCGCGTTGCCCTTGGACTTGCTCATCTTCTCGCCCTTGGTGAGCAGGAACCCGTGTGCGTACACGCACTCGGGCACCTCCAGGCCGGCGGCGATGAGCATCGCGGGCCAGATGACGCAGTGAAACCGGATGATGTCCTTGCCGACGAAGTGGTACTGCGCCGGCCAGCGGCGCTCGAACTCGGCCGACTTCATCGGGTCCCCGTAGCCGACAGCGGTGATGTAGTTCAGCAGCGCGTCGATCCACACGTAGGTGACGTGGCCCTCGGAGAAGGGCAGGGGAACACCCCAGGTGAACGTGGTGCGCGAGATGGAGAGGTCCCTCAGGCCACCCTTCACGAAGGAGACGACCTCGTTCGAGCGCGTCACCGGGCGGATGAAGGGCCGCCCCTCGGCCGCCCGCGTTTCGTAGAGTTCGAGGAGCCGGTCACCGAACTCGGAGAGCTTGAAGAACCAGTTGTCCTCCTTGATGAAGGTGACGTCCCGTCCGCACGAGGGACACTCGTGCTCGTTGACCTGGTCGTCGGAGAAGTAGGTCTCGCACGGGACGCAGTACCAGCCCTCGTAGTGGCCCTGGTAGAGGTAGCCGCGATCGTAGAGCTCTGTCCAGAACGCCTGTACGCCCCGCTTGTGACGCACCTCGGTGGTACGGATGAAGTCGTCGTTGGTGACTCCGAGCATCCCCCAGGCCTCCGTGAACGCGGGCGCGATCGAGTCGACCCACTCCTGAGGCGTCATGCCCGCTTCCTCGGCGGCCTGGGCCACCTTCTGGCCGTGCTCGTCGAGACCGGTGAGGAAGTGGACGTCGTGACCGGTCATGCGGCGATAGCGCGCAAGCGCATCCGCCGCCACGGTCGTATACGCCGTCCCGAGGTGCGGAACGGAGTTCACGTAGTAGATGGGTGTGGTGAGGTAGAACGAGGCATCGCTCATCTGTTTAGAACTCCCATAGTTGGGTAATCTTGGAAGAGAGCCGGTTTCCCGGAGTCAACACCTGATTGATTCTAACCAAACCGGGCGCCGTGTGAGCGGAAGAACGGGCCACACGAGGCTGGGGGGCCATCATGAACGATACCGGTATCGTCCGGAGGGTCGATGATCTTGGACGCATCGTGATCCCCATGGAGCTGCGTCGCACCCTGGGCATTCACGTCAAAGATCCGATGGCCATCATGGTCGAGGGCGAGCGCATCATACTCCAGAAGCACAAAGATGTCTGCGCGATCTGCGGCAGTCCCGAAGACATCGTGGAGGTCAAGGAGCGCCCGATCTGCGGAGACTGCATCCGCACGATCAAGCAGAAGTAGCCGTCCGGCAGCTGCACTACTCTCCCACCGGCTCGTGCGCGATCCGGTATACCTCGTTGCGGCTTGCTCCGAGTTCCGCGGCTACCTGCCTGACCGCCGCAGAACGCGACGCCCCGCCGGCTTCCACCTCAGCGACGCGCGCGCGCACCGCTTCCGGGTCGAGGGTCACGCGCCCGGCACCCCGCGCGGGCGGTCCCACGAGCAGCACGACCTCACCCTTCAGCTCGCGCCCGGCGAGCTCCTCCGCCAGGTCCGCAACCGGCCCGCGCACGACCTCCTCGTGGATCTTCGTGAGTTCCCGTGCCATGGCCGCGTCGCGGCCCGGGAGCGCCTCGGCGAGCGATTCGAGCGTGGCTGCCGCACGGCGGGGTGATTCGTAGAACACGAGCGTGGCGTCGAGCGAGGCGAGCGATGCCAGCCGCTGCCTGCGCTCCCCTGCCTTGCGAGGCAGGAAGCCCCCGAAGTAGAACGCATGGGTGGGCAGCCCGCTCGCGACGAGCGCGGCCACGATCGCCGAAGGGCCGGGAAAGACCTCGACAGGCACACCCGCACTCAGGCACGCGTCGACGAGATGCGCGCCGGGGTCGGAGACACCCGGCGTGCCGGCATCGGACACGAGCGCGACACGGGCGCCGGCCGCCATGCGTTCGACGAGCGCCGGCGTGCGCCGCTCCAGGTTGTGCGCGTGATACGGCTCGAGCGGTGTCCGGATGTCGTAGCGGTCGAGCAGCCTGCGGGTGATACGCGTGTCCTCGGCAGCGATGAGATCGGCGTCGCGCAGCGCATCGAGCACGCGCAGCGTCACGTCGCCCAGATTGCCGATGGGCGTGGCGCACACCAGGAGCCGACCGTCGGCCATCGCTACTCGCGCTCCTCCGGGGGCTGCGGCGGGAACGGGGCCCGGGGCGGAGCCGCCGGGGGCGCCACCGGAGGCGGAGCGACCGGGGGAGCGTACGGCGCGGCGGGCGGAGCGACCGGGGGAGCGTACGGCGCGTCGGGCGGCGTCACCGGTCCCGGCGCATCCGGGGCGAGCGGAGGAGCGTATCCGGGCTGAGCCGGGGGCTCGACGGCTTCACGACCGGTCAGCTTGCGGAAGAAGACCGTCCATATCGCCGAGGTGAACGCGCTGAATATCGCCGAAGGCAGCAGCATGGCGAGGAAGAAAGCGACACCGACCACGGCCGCCGCAGCGAACTCCCCGGCGAAGACCGCAGCGAACATGCCGACTGCGAAGACCACCGCGATGACGCCGACGAACACGCCGAACGCGATGCCGACGGCGATCGTCAGCAGCCACATCACGAACACGTCCTTGAAGCGGACGCGCACATCCCTCCACGCGCCACCGATCGAGGCGAAGACACCGCTGCCGTCAAGCACGGCGTGCCGCACCCCGAGCATCTCGAGGAGTCCGAGCAGGACGCCGAGCACGATCAGCACGAGGCCGCCCAAGGCGAGGCCGCCGCAGAGGCCCACGAACGCTTCGGGGCCGGGCTGTCCGCCGCCGATCAACGGGGCCAGCAGAGGGGCGAACGTCGCCAAAAGGACCAGGAGAACGAGCGCGGTGTAGGGTACGAAGAGCACGAATCCGATCCCGAACACCCGGAACCACATGCGGAACCCGACGGCCCACCCGTCCATGCCGCGCACGGGCCGCCCGTCCTCGGCCTCGTTCACGAGGAAGATCAGACCTCCCTTGGCGGCCACACTGAGGATGAACAGCGCGAAGCCGAGCACGATGAAGAAGGCGGCGATAGCCGCGATGAGTGCGATGTTGTCCTGAAGCCACCAGCCGATGCGCTGGATCTCGCGCAGCGGAAGCGAGTCGAGTGAGCCGATGTCCCCCGTCCATGTCGCGTTGCTGCCGCCGGTGCCGCCCCCGCCGCTCGTCCCGGCGGCAAAGAGACCGAACAGCCAGAGGATCTTGTAGCGCCAGGTGACGTGCCAGGCCTGCTTGAGCACTCCTATGTGGTCCACGGTGTGTCCTCCGTCCGTGCGCGGGTCGGGCGCGTTCGCCGCTGGCGCGGACTCAGTCGACCTGCTTGAGTTCGTACGCCCTCGTGCCGAGCCCGAGCGCCTCGGCGTGCGCCATCGCGTGCGTACCGTCTACACCAGTGATCGAGCGGAAGGTGTCGTCGCCCGCACTCGTCTTCTCGCCGCGAGTGCCGGAGAGCCCGGGCGCTGCGGTCACCAGATCGTAGGCGGCCTGGTCGATGGCGACCGGATCGGTGGATGCAAGCACGCCTATGTCGGGAACGACAGCGGCGTCCGAGAAGCTCCAGCAGTCGCAGTCCGGTGTCACGTTCGTGACGAACGAGAGGTAGACGACTTTGCCTTCCTTGCCGGCTACCGCCCCCGCCACATGCTCGGCGATCTTCTCCTGGATGGCTTCGGGAGTCGTCTTCCACTGAGTGGCGATGGCCCCGTACGGGCACGACGCGACGCACTCGCCACAGCCGTAGCACACCTCGTAGTCGATGACGGCGACACGGTCGGGCCCGATGGCGATCGCATCCACCGGGCACCAGCGCACGCACCTGCCGCACGCCGTGCAGGGCTCCGCGGTCACCTCGGGTTTGAAGTCGGCGTGCATGCGCTGCTTCGCCGAGCGGCAGCCGAGGCCCATGCCCACGTTCTTGAGCGCGCCGCCGAACCCGGTCGCTTCGTGGCCTTTCACGTGACTCACGACGACCATCGCATCGGCGTGCACCGCTGCCGAGCCGATACGCACGCTCTCGAAGTGCGTGCCGCCTGCTATCGGCACGTCGGCCGATTCGCGCCCGTCGAGCCCGTCCGCGATCACGATCGGGGCCTCGATCGTCGCGTAGGAGAACCCGTTGTGCAGTGCGCACGCGAGGTGGTCGACCGCGTTCGATCGCTCCCCGCGGTAGAGCGTGTTCGCGTCGGTGAGGAATGGCTTGCCACCGGCCGCCTTGATGCGGGCGACGACCTCACGGACGAAGACCGGCTGCACGAACCCCGTGTTGCCGGCCTCACCGAAGTGCAGTTTGACGGCCACGAGGTCGTCCTCGGACACAGCGCGTCGCAGACCGGCGTGATCGAGGAGTCCTCCCGCGCGCTTCACCAGGCTCTTCTTGCCCACCGAGCGCACGGGCGCGAACCAGACTGTGGCCTTCTCGGTGCTCACCGGTGAAGCCCCTCTCTCGAGTCGTATTCGTCGAAAGCGAGCGCCGCAGCGCCGAGAATACCGGCATCGTTGCCGAGCTCGGCCTGCAGGAACCTGACGTCACGGCGACCGGCGAGCGCCTCGGCGTTCATGACCTCGGCCGCACGCTCCACCATGAAGGCACACGACTCGCCGATGCCGCCGCCCACCACCACCAGCTTGGGGTTGAGCAGGTTCACGAGGCCGACAAGCGCCCTGCCGAGCACCTCGCCCGCGTCGAGCATGATCTCCCGTGCGACGTCGTCGCCCTTGAGCGCCGCACGCACCACGGCCTCCGCGGTGATGTCGTCCACGGTGCCGCCCGCCTCGTCGAGAATGGCGCGGCCTTTGTACGCCGCAGCCGCCTCCTTGCCTCGCGCAGCGAGCACGGGCCGGCTCAGATAGCTCTCGAGATGACCGCGACCTCCGCACGGGCACGGGGGACCGTCCATCTGTACGACCATGTGGCCGACCTCGCCACCCATCCCGCGCGAACCGCGGTAGGGCTCACCGTTCACGAACAGCCCGCCGCCGACACCCGTGCCGATGGTGAGCATGAGGAAGTCGCGGGCGCCCTTGGCCGCTCCGAAACGAAACTCCCCGTTGGCCGCCAGGTTGCCGTCGTTGTCGATCGTGACCTCATGACGCACTCGCGAAAGCACGAGAGAGCGGACATCGACGCCGGCAAGCGGGAGGTTCGTGCAGAACTCGACGGACTGCTTCATGAAGTCGATCTGCGCCGGGAGGCCGATGCCGATGCCAGCGATCTCGCTAGCCTGGATTCCCGGGCTGACCTGCTCCACGGCCTCGATGATCGCGTCGACGATCGAGAACGGGCCGTTCTTTGGCGTCAGTGTACGCGTGTCTTTGAGCACCCTGCCTTTGCGCTCGACAAGCCCCGCCGCGATTCGTGTTCCTCCGACATCGACCCCGATCGCGTACGACGTACGCATGGAACCTCCTTGGAACGGTACGGTGCGCCGAATAAGGCCCCTCACGACGCCCGGCGACGCACAGATGATATCAGTAGTCCCAGTGCAACCCTCGCGCTTTGATGATGCCCAACTCCCGCATGCGCTGCACCATCTCGCTCTCGGCAACGCCGAAGAGGCGGGCCAGATACCGGTGGTCGTTGAACCACTTGCGCGACTGCTCGCGCACAAGGCGCTCGGGCAGCAGCAGCTCGCTTGCGGCGACGTCGGCTCCGCGATGTTCCCGGACGTTGTTCCTCGGATACGAGTCCTCCGGGTTCGCGAGCACGATGAGCGCATGGGCCAGGAGGTGCGCGAGTGTCCGCCGGCGCACATCCTCGTCGAGAACCCCGTTGATGAGCGCGACCGGCATCCCGTCCTCGGCAATGAGCGCACCCGAGAAGAAGTCGGGCAGCTGCACGAGGCGCACGGGGATGCCGACGTCCGCCGCGAGATCGTCGAGCGGAACGGGCGGCTCGGCTATCGAGGCATGCTCGAGCGCCTCCGCGGCGATCCGACGATAGTGTATGTCGCTACGCATCGACACCGGGCGACTCCAGGATCGTATACGGGTCCTACATCGTTATATCGGCTCTCTGCACGCCAAACATTCGCCTGCCCCGCCATCATCGCAGGCCCGGGCGTGCCGGCAACGATCGGAGAACCGGCACCCGCGTGTGCAGCACACTCAGCATGCAGCCGTCTCCTACCGATACACACACGTAGCGACCGGTACGATTGGCGGTACCATGAGAGTGCGACGAACGCAGGCACACTTGCAAGGAGATGCCCGGTGGAAGCACGTGACTATCCGAAGATCGAGGAGGTACTGCGGCTGCTCGCATCCGCAGTGAACGCTGCGCGTCTCTACCCGCCCTCGAGCGATCTGCCCAAGCAGGCCCTCGACCGCCTCGTCGCGCGCTGCAACGAAGTGGCTGCCGAGCTCGGGACCTTGCGCATACTCGTCGACCCGCACGCGTTCCGCATCGGCGAGACGCCGCTCGCAGCCTCGCACTCCCACACGTCGGGCCTGGCCGAGGGGCTGCACGCCATGCAGGTCGGCCAGCTCGTCATCGCTCCGGGAGTGCAGCCCAGCGAAGCGACCGCATTCACCGCGGTCGCCGGACGCGACCCGAGAGAGATCCGGGCGGCAGGCGGCCCGCGCGCCGCACTGGCCGCGGCGGGCGCTAGCAACATCGCCGTCATCGAGGTGAGCCTGCGGACCTCGACCGAAGAAGGGATGATGGGCGTCGATCTGATCAACGCCCCCCTCGAGGAGGTAGCGCGCGAGACACTCGCGGCGGCGGCGCGGTGGCATGCCGCGGCCGGGACCGACCAGGCCGTCGACGAGGTCGCGTGCTCCATCGGGCAGCTCGAGCAGGCTACGCGCGACCTGGCCGCCTCCCGCATCGCAACCGCGATCCTCCGCCTGAGCGAGGAGGAGCGCGTCCGCATCCTGCTCTCCGCCATGAGTGTCGACGCCTCGGGAGCCCCGATGCGCGGGATGCTCGATGTCATCTCGAAGATGTCGCCCGCGACCATCACGCGTCTGCTGCGGATGGCCTCGGCCCGCTGTGGCGCCAGACCGCAGGTGCTCGCTATGCCCCTCGAACTGCCGCCGGAGGCCGCCCGCGAGATCGCCACCCTGCTCGCGCCCTCTCCGCGCTCCGAGGCCGACTGCGGCGTCCCCGCGGATCCGGCCGTCGCCCGCATGGCAACCGAAGCGCTCGCTCCCGGCGGGGACGACGAGCTCGCTCGCCTCAAGGTCGCTGCCGGCCAGACCAAGGCCGGCAAGGCGCTCATCGCGACCATCGCGGTCGTGCGCGACCACGCCGACGTCGACTCGGTGCGGGCCCTCGGCGAGGCGCTCGCGCCGGCCGCGAGCTCGGGCGCGCTCACCACGGTGCGGGAGGCGCTGCGCACCCTCGACGGACTCGCGGATGACCCCGCGATCGTCGCCGAGATGGAGCGTGCTCGCGCGTCGCTCTCCGATCCCGAAGTCCTCGCCGAGGTGTGCCATGCCGTCGCAACCGACGCCGATGCCGCCATCGCGGGCGAGCTGCTCTCGTCGGGAGGCGCCGCGGGTGCGACGGTGTTGCTCTCGTACTACGCACGCGCGGGCACCGCGTCCCGCTCTCTCCTGCGGCCGGTTCTGCGCGGCATGTCAGAACAGGTCGTCGGGGTCGCTGCCCGCGGCCTGCGCTCGGACGACACCCAGACGGCACTCGGCATCCTGTCAGCGATGCCCGACCTCGGCGAGCGACAGGCCCTGCCGGTGGTCACCTCCGCCCTGGAGCACCTCGATATCGACGTCAGGCGCCGGGCGGTCACCACGCTCGCCGACATGACCGGTCCAGAGAGTCGCCGGGCACTCGCGAAGTCGCTCGGCCACTGGGACCCCGAGACGCGGCGCTGGGCCATCCGCGAGGTCGGACGCGTGCGTGCCGTAGAGGCCATCCCGGCCCTCGTCCGCATCCTCGAGGACATCAACGTGTTCGAGAGGAACCATGAGCACAAGAAGGAAGTGATAAAGTGCCTGGAGGCCATCGGCTCACGCGAAGCCGTCCCGGTCCTGGACCGCTGGTCGAAGCGGCGGTTCGTGTTCGGGCGGAAGAACAAGGAGCTGAGGTTCCTGGCACGCCGCGCCGTCGAGCGTCTGGCGCAAAGCGAAGAGCCCCCGAAGGAGTCGATGCCCCGTGACTGATACCGGCCATCCGCGCGAAGAACTCGAGTCCCCGTCGGAGATCGCCGCCGAGATCGCACCCGCGGCCCGCGCGCCCTTCGCCGACCCGGTGCGACTTGCCAAGGCCAAGGAGCTCGTCCGGGCCCTTGCGGTATGCCATACGAACGCCGCGCTCTACCCCATGAGCCACCCGCTTGTGGCCCAATCGCTCTCCGATCTCGTCCGCGCGGTCGACGACCTGCGTGCCGCAGGCTTCCGCGACGTCACCGTCAACGTCTACAAGAGCACGCTCTTCGTCGAGAACCAGGTGTTCCCCGAGGAGAGCGTCACCTACCGCCGCATGGTCGAGGAGTTCCTCGGCCGGGGTATCTCGGCGATGACGTTCCTCGAGTCGTTCTCCGACACCGACGCCACGGCGCTCGCCGAAGTCCTCTCGGACACCTCGATCAGCGACATCGACGCAGCCCGACTCGCTCTCGACCACCGGAAGGCCACGGGCGTCGACATCGCCGAGACCACGGCGCTCGAGGACGCCGAGCGTGAGGGGAAGGGCAAGGAGAACAAGGCCCGCGCGCGCCAGTCCTATGACCAGGGAGTCGCGGCGATGCGCGACGTCGAAACCCAGGCCAAACTCGGCAAGGTCTTCGAAGCCCAGCCGCTCCAGGACGTGGTGAGCTCGATGCTCGAGAACCTCTTCCACGACCCGGCTGCCGTTCTCGGCCTGACCGCCATCAAGGGGCACGACGAGTACACGCTCAACCACTCGATCAACGTCTGCATCCTCGCGATCTCGCTGGGCGCCTCGCTCGGCCTCGATGCCGCCTCGTTGCGCTCGCTCGGGTTGGCAGCACTCCTCTACGACCTCGGTAAGGTCCGTATCCCCGAGGACATCCTAAACAAGCAGGGCCCGCTCACCACTGATGAATGGCATGTCGTGAAGAGCCACGCCGAGGAGGGTGCCGACCTGCTCAAGCGCATCCAGCTGGTCGACCAGATGCCGATGGTGGTCGCATACGAGCACCATCAGCGCCACGACCTGCAGGGATACCCGGCACCCGTTGCACACGAGCAGCACCTGTTCAGCAAGATGGTCGCACTCTGCGATGCCTACGATGCCATGACGACCCGGCGGCCGTTCCGACGCGAGATCCGCCCGGACAAGGCGCTGGCAGTCCTCATGCAGGGGCGCGGCAAGGCCTACGATCCCAACATCACCAAGGCGCTCGTGGCGATGTTGGGCATCTACCCCATGGGGGCGATCATCGTGCTCGACGACGACTCGACCGCGGTGGTCTTCCGTGTGAACAACGACGACCTCCTGCATCCCCGGGTCAAGGTGCTCGCCGATCCCGCGGGCCGGTGGTACGACGAGCCCGAGATCGTCGACCTTCGCGTGGTCGACGCGACAACGGGTCAGTTCGCACGGTCGATCGTCGACTGCGTCCCGGCAGTCGATGCCGGCATCGAAGACGTCTGGCAGTACCTGTAGCGGATAGACCGGAGGGGCAGATGGGGGAAGCGCTGCCGACGGGGCTCCCCCGGTGGCCGCTCGAGACCGCGCAGTCCGACCTGCTGGATGCGGCGGACGATGTCGCTCAGGTGATGGACCGGGCGCTCGAGACCGCGGTTCCGCTCGCTGCAGCCCCGGGTGGAGGTGACGCGGCGCTCATCGGCTCTTTCCACGCGGTTCGCGCGTTGCGCTGCCTGCGCACGGTCGTGACGGTGTGCCGGTCCGGTTACGCGGTGGAGGCCGCCCCGATCGTGCGCTCGATGCTCGAGGATGCCGTGAGCCTGCGCTTCCTCTCGCTGCGACCGACCTCCCGTGTTGCGAAGTGGCTGCACTTCGACGAGCAACGCTCCCTCGAGTACTGGCGGCTCAGCGAGCGCCTGGGCCTCGGCCTTGAGAAGAGCGAGCACATCCGGAGGATCGAGGAGGGCTCGCGCGCGACCGGCAGTCCCGTGTGGTGGTCGAACAAGACGCCCTCGGCGATGGCCCGGGAGCTGAGGGACGCCGATCCGGATCTCTCGCAGACGTTCAAGGCCCTCTACCCGTGGCTCTCCGACGTCGCTCACGCCAACATCAAGACGACGAGCAGCTACTACTTCGCCAAGGCGGACGGGGAACCGGTCCTGCGTATCGGCCCCTCGGACCACCTGCTGCACCTCATGACCGATCTGGCTGTCGCGCTGTCCTTGCGGACCTGCACCATCGCGCGCGACCTCGGCGCCGATATCGATCTCGGCGCCGTGGCCGAGCGGGTGGGGGCGTACGACGTGGCGAGCGCGGAAGCCGACTGACCCCTAGCCTACGGCTTCGTCGATCGCGCGCTTGACCGCTTCGGCGTCTGCGTCGACCTGCTTCTTGAGCACCTTCGCCGCGCGCTTCATCAGCCGGTCCATACCCTCCTCGACCGTGGGCTCACCGATGAAAATGATGCCGGCCTCGCCCTCGTCGAGCATATCGCCGAGAGCCGCGATGTCGTTGCGCTTCATCCCACGCATGATGTTCCCGCCGAGCGCGCCCACACCCGCGCCGACGGCCGCCATGCCGGCGATCGACGGCGGGAAGATCAACCCGATGACCGCTCCGGCGACGAGGCCCGCCTTCGCTCCCCATGCACGCTCCGACGCGTCGGTGTTGAGGATCTTCACCTTGCCGTCCTCGCGCTTTTCGAAGAGCGCCGATTCGTACCCGCCGATGAACTTCTCCTTGCTGAGCAGCTTGATGGCCTCGAAATCGGCCTCTGCGCCCTCCATGTCGTCGTAGGCGGCCGCATATACGATCAGTCCCTCACTCATGTGAATCTCCTTCTCATCGGTACCGTTCTTGACAGTAGAGTACTTACCCCAGCCCGCTCACTGATGGTCGGGGATCACGTTGGTTCCTGCGGTTCCCTCGACTATGCCGGCGATGTCGTGCAGGGCACCGATGGCCGCCCGGTGCCCCGTGCGCTCGACGAAGCGGGCCGCCGCCTCGACCTTCGGGCCCATCGAGCCGGCCGCGAAGTCGAGTGCACGCAGTTCGCTGACGGTCACAGTCTCGAGGCGCTCTTGAGTCGGGGTACCCCAGTCCTTGTAGACGCCGTCGACGTCGGTCGCCATGACGAACAGGTCCGCGCCTACCTCACGGGCGAGCAACTCGCTTGCGAGGTCCTTATCGATGACCGCCTCGACACCGATGAGGCACACCCTGTCCTCTGTACACTCGTACTTGGTGGGAACCCCGCCGCCGCCTGCGCAGATCACGACGGTGTTGTGGTCGAGCAGCCAGCGTATAGGTCGTATCTCGAAGATGCGCTTCGGCTCGGGCGAGGGTACGACCCGCCGCCATGTGACGCCGTCGGGCTTGAAGACCCAGCCCTTCTGCGCGGCTATCGCGTCGGCGCGCTCCTTGTCGTAGATCGGCCCGACGAACTTCGTCGCATGCTCGAACGCCGGGTCGTCCCCGTCGACCTCCACCATCGTGAGGACGGTCGCCATCGGACGCTCGAACGGCAGCAGGTTACCGAGCTCCTGCTCGATCATGTAGCCGATCATCCCCTCGGTCTGTGCGCCGAGGACGTCGAGCGGGTACGCCTCGACCTCGGAGTACGCGGCGGCCTGGAGGGCGAGCAGCCCAACCTGAGGCCCGTTGCCGTGTGAGATGACGAGCTCATGGGCCTCGGCGACCGGCGCGAGTTCGCGTGCCGCCACACGCACGTTCATGCGCTGAGCTCCGGCCGTCATCGACTCACCGCGACGGAGCAGTGCGTTGCCACCGAGTGCTACGACGATTCTCATGACCGGCGGCTCCTCTAGCCTGCGAGTGTGGCGACCATGACCGCCTTGATCGTGTGCATGCGGTTCTCGGCCTGGTCCCACACGATTGAGCGCTCCGACTCGAACACGTCGTCGGTGACCTCCATGCCGTCCAGTCCGAACTCCTCGAACACACGCGCGCCCACGGTGGTCTCTCTGTTGTGGAACGCCGGGAGGCAGTGCATGAACTTGACGTCTGCGTTGCCGGTCCTGGCGACGACGTCGGCGTTCACCTGGTACGGCAGCAGCAGCTCGATGCGCTCGGCCCAGACCGAGGCCTCCTCCCCCATCGAAACCCAGACGTCCGTGTGAAGGAAGTCGACCCCGGCCACGCCTTCGTCGACGCTCTCGGTGAGCGTGAGGCGCGCACCGGTCTCCTCGGCGATGCCCCGGCACGTCACGACGAGCTCTTCGACCGGCCAGAGGTGGCGCGGGGCGCACAGCCGCACGTCCATACCGAGCTTGCAGCCGCCCACCATGAGCGAGTTGCCCATGTTGTTGCGCGCGTCGCCGAGGAAGCAGTAGGAGATCTCAGCGAGCGGCTTGTTGCTGTGCTCGGCCATCGTCAGCATGTCGGCGAGCACCTGGGTGGGATGGAACTCGTCGGTAAGGCCGTTCCAGACGGGCACGCCGGCATACTCGGCGAGCGTCTCGACTATCTCCTGCCCGAACCCGCGGTACTCGATGCCGTCGTAGATTCGCCCGAGGACCCTGGCAGTGTCCTCCATCGTCTCCTTGTGTCCGATCTGCGATCCCCCGGAGTCGAGGTAGGTGACGTTCGCTCCCTGGTCGTATGCGGCGACCTCGAAGGCTGTACGTGTCCGGGTGGAGGTCTTCTCGAAGATGAGCGTGATGTTCTTGCCCGTGAGCTGTTGCCGCTCGCGACCTTCGCGCTTCGCCGCCTTCAGCAATGCTGCGAGTTCCAGCAGGTAGTGGATCTCCTCCGGGGTGAAGTCGAGCAGCTTCAGGAAGCTCCGGCTTCGCAGGTCGTGATCCATCGGTGTCTCATCCTCTCCGGTGATCCGGGCAGCCTCGAACGGCGAGCGTGGGTCCACCTCTGTTGATACCCGCTCGGTGGATGCGCGTGCCGGCCGCGGTGAGCGTTACTTCTTCACAGCGTTGTAGATCGCCACCACCGCGACGGCACCGATGAACGAACCGAGCATACCGCTGGGACGAAGCTCCAGCCCGTCCCCGAAGAGCAGACTCGAGCCCAGGCCCCCCACGAAGGAGCCAGCGATGCCGAGCACGAACAACAGTCCCCAGTTAGGCTTCCCGCCCTTCGTCAGAGCCTTGCCTTTGCCGAGGACGACCCACGCGAGCCAACCGGCAGCCATACCAACAAGCAGCATGTAGATCAGGAACCACCAGAGTGCCAGAGCGTTCATCGCGTCCTCCATAGTCTCGCGCGCTTCTCACGCGTTGCGGATGCGTGCCGAATGCTCGCCGAAAGTACCACAGACTCGTTGTGGGCACACGGTCCCCCCCCAGGCAGAGCGAATGGGAGTAACCTTGCAGCAGTATGGGGAGCGCGCTGCGACCGCAACGCGCGGGGTCGGGCGGCGTCGTCGCCCGACGTGAAGGGAGGCCGGGATGGCATCCACCAAGTCCGGATGGGTGACGTTCAGCTGGATAATGTTCCTGTTGGCCGGGATGCTCAACACGCTGTACGCCCTGGCGGCGCTCGGCAGGCGGGAGTACTTCCCCGCCGAGGGCGTTCTCTACGACGCGATCTCGAGTCACGGCTGGATCTGGCTGATCATCGGAGTGCTCCAGATCGTCATCGCCTTCACCATCTCCAAGCGCCTCCCGTTCGGAGCTATCGCCGGTATCACGCTGTCGGTGATCGGGGCCACCACATGGTTCTTCTACATGCTGTACCTCCCGCAGAGCGGCCTTGTCATGATCCTGCTGTATGCGGCGGTGATCTACGGGCTGGCCGCACACCTCGACGAGTTCGGGGCAGCCTGAGAGTCCGGCGGGGCAACTAGTACCATTCTGTTTATCTTGGTACTACAATAGAAGTCACTCGGCCCGCGATCCATCCGCCGGGCAATCAGAGGGTACCCGAGTGCTGTCTTGGGTATTCTCTGGAGTGTGCAAGTGTGTCCTCTCCAACCGCATGAAGGGAGCACGAGGTGAAGTACGGACCAGTAGACGTCGTGGTGCTGGCGTTCGGCGAGCCGCGCTTCGAAGGAAAGATCCTGTACGAACTCGAGAAAGCCGTCAGCGCAGGCACGATCCGATTGCTCGACGCGATGATACTCATCGCCGACGAGAAGGGTGATGCCTACGGCATCGACATCGAGCACCTGCCTGCCGAGGACGCTGAGGCGCTCGGCTTCATCGAGACCGGTACGCGCGGGCTCTTCGACACCGAGGACGCGGCTCTGTTCGCCGAGGGCATGGTGCCCGGCTCGAGCGTCGTCGCACTCGCGATCGAGAACGCCTGGGCGGTGCCGCTGATGAACGCGTTCGTTGAGGCCGGCGCCGACATCGCCATGACCACACGTATTCCCGGACCCATCATCGATGAGGCCTTGGCCATCCTCGAAGCCGAGTAAGAGAAGAGGAGACGAGCAATGCCAGGACTAATGAGAGGCATGGCGCGCACGGCGGCTATCGCCGGTACCGCAACCGCGACATCGAACGCGGTCAACCGCCGTCAGGCGAGCAAGAACATGGCGGCATACGAGAACGCAGCCAGCCAGACCCACGCCCAGCAGCCGGTACAGGTTGCGGCGGCACCCGCGCCCCCCGAAGAGGACAAGTACGCTCAGCTGGAGCGGATCGCCGCGCTCAAGGCGCAGGGTATCCTGACAGAAGAAGAGTTCCAGGCCGAGAAGGCGAAGATCCTCGGCTAGCGACAGATAGTGCGTTGCCACCTGGTACCGGGCGACA
>Ga0114946_10001184_pt1 | contig 17840 bp, 14 predicted proteins | sample WalLakDeSediment_FD_88676 | JGI IMG/M metagenome (GOLD analysis project Ga0114946, IMG submission 88676) | Lake sediment microbial communities from Walker lake, Nevada to study Microbial Dark Matter (Phase II) - Walker Lake 11/02/13 Deep Sediment | ecosystem: Environmental > Aquatic >...
GCGCCCTTTGGTTCTTTATGGGTTCGGACGATCGACATACACGGTACCCTGGCGATTGAAACCAATTATCATCTGCTCAACAAACAGGAGACGATCATCAAGCGGGTGCTCGATATGATTCTGGCCTTGTTGTTGTTATTGGTCAGCTGGCCGCTATTTATCCTCCTGGCAGTGCTGGTGCGGTTGGATTCTAAAGGTCCCATTCTCTACACCCAAAAACGCTTGGGCCAGGAAGACAAGCAATTCGACAGCTATAAGTTCCGCACGATGTATGAGGACGCGGATGAGAAATTGTATGAATTGTTGGCAGCGGACGCCGATGCCGATCGTGAATACAAGGAATACCATAAATTAACCAACGATCCCCGGGTGACCCGTGTAGGCAAGGTTCTACGGCGTTACAGCCTGGATGAGATACCGCAATTCATTAATGTGCTCAAAGGGGATATGAACCTGATCGGGCCGCGCAGCTACCTGCCGCGCGAGCTGCCTGCTATGGGAACCTATGCTAAAATCATCCTGAAAGTCAAACCCGGGATCACCGGCTGGTGGCAGGTAATGGGTCGTAACGAGACCTCTTTTAAAGAACGCCTGCAGTTGGATGAATATTACATCAGCAACTGGTCCATCTGGCTGGATATATACGTGATTATCAAAACGGTCTGGGTCTTGATTCGGGGCGAGGGACTCTAGGCTTGCTAATATGCATTATTTGAGGGGGTGTTTGCTACTGCCAGTAAAGCAACCTCAAGTTCTTAAGGTGATTTTTTGATCAAGGTTTGAGATATCCTGTGGCATTATCCAGCCTTAGTGATTTGATTGATTGATACACTGACATAATAAAAGAAAATCAAGTATTTGATTTTGACCCCCGAACCTTGACCGAATGCGTTAACTTAAAATAATATTAGAGCGGTAAGTAGTTAAGGAAAAACTTACCGCTCATCTAGTTAACCAACGCTTGTCACTAGAGAATGGTGTAGCCCCCATCCACGATCAAATCTGAACCAGTGGCAAAGACAGAGGCATCGCTTGCAAGGTAGACAAACGCTCCGATCAAGTCTTCAGGATAGCCAAGCCGGCTCCCTTCGGGCATCAACTCGGACCAGATAGGAAGCAGGTCTTTTAATGAGGCAATCAACTCCGTCTGAATATAACCAGGGCTGACGCAATTGACTCGAATATTATATTTAGCCCACTCAACAGCCAAGGCTTTGGTTAAATGGACAACCCCTGCCTTTGAAGCACAGTAATTGGCGATTGTCTGGGGTTTATTGATGATATGGGCTGACATTGATGCTGTACTGATGATCGATCCACCATTATTATGCTTGACCATCAGGCGGGCGGCTGCCTGGGCAGTGAAGAACACACCAATCAGATTCACATCAATAACAGATCTGAATGTATCAGGTGTGATGTCCAAAGCTTCATCACCCGTAAAGATACCGGCATTATTGACTGCAAAATCAATTGTTTTATACTCTTGCTCATAGGCTTCAATCATATTTGCTACGCTCTCAGCATTTGATACATCGCATTCAATTGCTGTCACATTCCTACCCGTCAAATTTGCTAATTCTTCGGCCGCTTCCTTTGATTTTGGGAGGTTTAAGTCCACTATTGCAACATCGGCTCCTAGTTCCGCGTAGGCTTTAGTGATTGTTTTGCCTATACCCTGTGCGCCACCGGTGACGAACCCTTTCTTGCCTTCTAAACTAAATAACTTTTTTACATCCATGGTTCAAATCTCCTTTTGTAACTTTTGATGATTTACGAGAATCTTTTTGATCATTTTGTCCTCATGATTGAATTTTGACATCACAATGGAGGACAAAAGAATAAACCCTTTGACAAACTCTATCCATTCTGTCTGGATACCTAACATGCTTAAACCTGTTGCGATCATTGAGATAAGAATTGCCACTAGGATAATTCCTATGGTACGAAATCGCCCAAATAGAACACTTGAAAATACAGCTATTGTGATGGCATCCAATAGACGAAAATCGACACTGTTGATCTGAACGGCACCCGCTCGAGCTGCAAATAGGATACCGCCAAAAGCAGCCAAAATCGCTCCAAGAACAAATATTGAAAAAGTAATCTTGTGGACGTCAATCCCGCTGAATCGGCTGGCTTCAATATTCGCGCCAACAAAATGTATCTTTCGGCCAAAGGCACTTTTTTCCATGAGCAAGAAGCAAAGAACAGCGACAATAATAAGGATAAAAACCAGGTTTGATAAGCCCAATGGACGCCTTGCCAACCATTTAAATCCCTCGTTGTTTATATATACGGATTGGCCTCGGGTGATCAACTGGCGAGCCCCAATAACAAGAAATTGCATTCCTAAGGTAACGATGAATGAAGAAATACCCATCCTTGAAACGATGAATCCACTGATTGACCCCACTAAGGCAGCAACAGTCAGGCCAATAATGATAGCCAGCACTGGGTGCATATCCAGCCCACGGCTCATTAAGTAAGCGACAATCGATGCGACCATGCTGGCGATATGTCCTAAAGAAAGGTCGAAACCACTCCCAGCAATGATGATACCCATCGCAAAGCCAAAGATGGCTGGAATGACAGCGTCGGTTAGTATATTATTTAGGTTTGGAACTCTTATGTAGTTAAAGTTTGGTATTAGAAATGCAAAAAGAAGAAGAACAACAAGGATAAGTATTATAAACCTGATCATCTGAGACATCATATTCGTTTTGCCGATGTTCTTGTTACTAATTTCTACATGTAATTGATCTGTCACTTCTCGTCCACCTCGCATTTAAAGCTTAATTTGATTGATTTTCTTTCTTCTCTTGAAGGCAACTAAACCGACCGAGAATAGCAAAACAAAACCCTGGGTGAGGGAAACAATATAGGATTCGACATTGATCATATTTAGAAACTTCTCGAGTGAACCCATGAAAAGGGCTCCCACTAATGTGCCGGCAACATTAATCCGACCAGGAACAAACATCGATGAACCAAGGAAACAAGCAGCAAAAACAGGCAACATATAAAATTTACCTTGCTCATATATTGCACCCACTCGAGTTGCCTCGATCGTTGTAGCGAGAGCAAGTAGGACACCTGCTATCAAATAAGCAGAAATTTTTATGAATTTATGATCGATACCTGCTTCAATTGCAGCATCTTTATTTTCGCCCACGATTCTCAAAGAGAATCCATACTTTGTCTTATTGATGACAAAATAAGAGACTGCATATACCAAGATCATTAACCAGATTACAATTGGCAGACCAAATTCTATAGTAGCAAAAGAGCGAATTGATGGATTATTGATCAATGTGGTCTGTTGGTGCAGGGCTTTTTCTATGCCATTTGCCATAAACATGAAAGCGATAGACACAATAAAGGATGAGTAGTTGAACTTTGTCACAAGGAGTGCAATCATTAGGTTGACAGCTACTGCAATCAGCATGACTGTGATGAAGGAGATGAAGAAATTATTGTACAAATTTGAGACATCAGCAAAAATCACGGTCAGAAGACTGAACATTCCCGCAAAGGAGAGATCACCCTCACCGCTCATCATGATGAACGATAATCCAAGTGCAGTCAGAGAGATACTAACGGTCTCCAGCAAAATATTTCTTAAATTCAATGCGGAAAAAAAGGGCACCTGGGAGAATATGAGTTGCATCAACACGATGAGTGCCAATAAGCCAAAAGGCATACCATACGCCTGGAAGAATTTCGAAAGACTTTTAGGCAATTTTCTCACCTCCCATAATATAAAACAATATATTATCTTTTGATGTGATTTTTGGGTCAACTTCTTTAACTAATTTACCTTTGAACAAGATCAAGATACGGTCACTTATTCCGATGGCTTCTTCAAGGTCACCAGTCGCCAATAGAACACCCGCACCACCTTTCGCTAGATCTCCAAGGATATTGTAGATCTCAGATTTTGCCCCAATATCTACACCTGCTGTGACCTCATCCAGTAAATACAGTTTATATTGATCTGCCAACCACTTACCAATTACAACTTTTTGTTGGTTTCCACCCGATAAAGCCCGTATCAAGTAGTTGATATCATTCGGAGTAACAGATAAAAGATCATTTAACGATTGTGCTAATTTATCTTCTTTGCGAGCATTGAGAAGATGATTATTTAAAATATGTTTCAAATTGATTACCGTTAGATTGTTCTTGACTGGATAATCTCCGATCATGCCCTGCATTTCACGGTCCTCAGGGATTAATGCAATGCCATGCTTTATGGCTTGATAAGGGCTATGATTTGCGAATATGTCCTCATTTTCAATCAAAATTTCACCAGAATCGGGTGAAATAATCCCAAAGATGGCATTAATCACTTCTGTTTTTCCTGAACCAACTGCGCCTACAATTGAGATTATCTCTCCTTTGTTAACCGAGAAGCTCAGGTCATTGACCACATTTTTATAACACAGGTTTTTGACCCTCAATACCGGTTCACCAATATCTACTTCAATCTTTGGGAAAAAGACATCCAACTTCTTCCCTAACATGAGTGTCACTAGTTCATCTTTTGGTAAGTCTTCTGTAGCCCTAGTGTCAATTCGTTTTCCATCTCTGAATACACTGATCATGTCACATACCTGGTAGATCTCTTCAATACGATGAGAAATGTACACAGTTGTTGTGCCTAGGGATTTCATCCGTCTTATGAGATCAAAAAGCTTTTCAGTCTCCTCGTAGCTGATCCTTGAAGTGGGCTCATCAAGTATCAGGACTTTGGGATTATTAATAATGGCACGGGCAAGAATCACAAATTGTTGTTCAGATATTGAGAGGCTCCCAGCAGTCTTTTCTATATCAAAATCCATCCCAATAAAATCAAGTACTTCATGGACCTTGGTTCTTCCCTCTTTCCAATTTAATACACCCCCCCGTGTTGGAGGGCAGGCAAGAAGGATGTTCTCCATGATTGACATGCTCTCAACAATGTTTAGCACTTGATGAACCACCTGAATCCCTCTGTTCTGAATTTCTAGTGGCGTCATCCCCGTGATCTCTTCATTGAGATAATAAAGGTGACCTTCGTTGGGCAAATATTCACCAGCCAGGATTTTCATCAGTGTGGTTTTTCCAGCGCCGTTTGAACCAACGATCGCATGGACTTCATTGGTATAGATATCCAGATCTACACCATCCAATGCAATCGTTGCTCCAAAATACTTTTTTACGTTACAAAATTTAACGACAATATTTTCTTTCACAAAGAACCTCCTGATTTAAGTAAACAAAATCAGTGAAATCTCCAAAAAATGAATGACACGCAAAATGTTGTGCCCGTTCACTGATATTGTAAATAAACCTGCTTTAAGGTCTGTGTCCAAGGTTAAAAATCCTTCTAAGAATAATTCGAAGAATACACTGGCGGGAAAAAGAGAATCATGAACTTATGACCTGAGATCAATGTCTTTACGGAGGTGCCATCATCAATAGGATCATAGGGAAAGGTGCGGCATACACCACACCTTTCCCAAAAGAAGAAAAAACGAAAAATTAATCGCCCATGGTGCCAAATTCAGTGCCAAACACTTCCATCCAGTGTTGTTCGGGGCTCTGTAATTTGATTTCCGAACCATCGATCACTGGATCATCAGGCCCACCAAGATTTGACACAAAATAGGTTGGTCCAAATTGAGCATAAGGTACAAGTGATTCCATACCATGTAATGCCAGATCCAAGCCCTGCGCAGCGCGCATTCCCAAGACTTTCGAATTTTGACCCATGAATACCCATTTGCCAGCTTCTCCCTCACGCATGGCTTGTAGGACATCTTTTCCTGTATCACCGCTTGCAATTGCAATGTCTTTAGTTCTACCAGCGTCTTTGAGAGCAGCATAAGCGCCGACTGCCGGCAAGTTCCATGTCGTTACAATGGCCTTGATGTCTTTGTTTGTATCAGCAGCCAGAGCAGCTGCCACTTTTGTTTGGGCATCGGTCACTGCATTACCTGCATCAATATCAAACCTTTGGGTTGTGATACCAGTTGTTGGATCATTTGAACGGAAGGGGTTGAAGACGACATCTGCACTATCTGCCCGAGCTAACAGTGTCACCCAGCTGGGCGTATCCAATATTAGAACCTTCCCTTTGCCGCCAATTTGGCTAACGACATAAAGACCTAACTGGGTCCCACCGCCCCAGTTATCAGCCATCACATTGGTGATAGCCCCTTCCTGGAACATATCAATCACTGTATAGGGTATGGCAGCTGCAACTATTTTCTGACAACCAGAGGTCAACGCTGTTCCATCACCACCAGCAATGATAATGCCATCGACATTATTTGCAATATGGGTGTCAATTGCTGCGTTCATCCTGGCGGCGTCACCCTGACCATCGATTATATTGACGGTGTATTTATAGGGTTCAAGATTGTCACGGATAGCCTGTAAAGCATTTCGGTTCCAGTCATTGGCTTGGAAAAAAGCAACAACGCCAATGGTCTTGCCTTCACCGCGGTTGGGATCAAGTGATTCGAGTGCGGCAACAATAGCATCATCCGCCTCGGATTCAGGGTTTACCGATACAACCGGTTCATTAACAGTTGTTTCAGGTTGTGCGGCACATCCTACGATGCTCAGAACTGTGATAAGTACCAGTCCTAGAGATAAAATAAAGCTAAGGTTTTTTTTCATGATTATCCTTTTTATGTTTGTTTATGGTTGAACATCTTCGATTTGTTGACCTACTTTCGTATAAATCAATTCATCTTCACCTCTTTCAAACTCAATCAAAAACTATGAAACCATCTTTTTCGTTACGGCGCAGTAAACTCAATCATCATGGTAATATCCAGATGGATATCAGATATGCGTTTGATTAATCGGTTGTGACCTCATACTCAGGAAGTTTATTCTCCTGGTCTGCTCAAACACACTCTACGTGATCCAAAGCTGGTTATACTGACCATTTGTGCCTTTGATGTCACTATTTCGATGGCTTCCAATTCACTAAACTGGAAATTTTCAAAATTCATAAGTGGCTTCTCTTTAGGATAGCTCTTTCATATCATCGCCTAATTCCGCCAGGAACAAGCTGATCTTTTTGCTTAGCGGAAAAAATTTCTGATAAAAAGCAACGTTTTCAGGGTCTGGTTTTGTGACACTTTCTATGACATGAATTTCATCGATCTTATCAAAATCATCCCAAATTCCCACACCAACCGCAGCCAGTGCAGCTGCACCTAAGGCAGCCGCTTGTTGGTCAATGTTGGTCTTAAGAATATTTAACCGGTAAACATCAGCATGGATCTGCCGCCAAAGTGAACTGCGGCTTCCGCCACCAACCACAACCATCTCGTCAGCCAGAGGCCATAATTTACGGAGTTCATCCAAAGCCCTGCCCATTTCAAGGGCAATTCCTTCCATGGCTGCACGGATCACATCACTTTGAGTATGGCCTAAGTCCAAACCCAGGAAAGCGCCCCGAATGTTGATACTTGCATCAAGCGAGGATCCACCCGCAAGGCTGGGATTGAAGATCAATCCATTTGCTCCTGGTTTCACATCCTGAGCTAAGGCTGTCATTAATTCGTAGATATCCTTGTTTTCATTTTCGCTTATCCGGATTAAATCCTGGCAGAAGTGGTCTCTAACCCAACGGAAACTGGAACCAGATGAAAAAACAGGTATCGCTGAAGCAAAAAAGCCAGGGACGACATGCGTGAAAACAAAAGGTCTCACACGATCATCTAAAAGGGGCTTGCTTGAAGCAACAGCAATCCAACTCGACGATCCCTGAGAATTGTACATTCGACCTTCTTTGTAGCTGCGTGCACCTAATGCCATACAGGAATTATCAACCCCACCAGCAACGACTTTGATATGTTTGGGCAAACCTAAGGCTTGAGCAGCATCATCGCTCAGTGTTCCGAGCACCTCAGTGGATGGACAAATGGAAGGAAATATCTCCGCAGGCAAGCCAGTGGCTTGAATTAATTTATCAGAATAATTCCAATTGATCAGATCATAGACGCCACTTCCTGAGGCATATGAATAATCTGTTATGATCTCACCTGTCAATTTGAAGTTAATATAATCCTTGGTTCCAAAGACTTTATAAATTTTTTCAAACATTTCAGGCTCGTGGTCACGGTACCACATTATTTTGAAAGCAGAATATAAAGGAGCTGGAAAGCCATTTCCTGTTATGTTGTACCATTCCAGTTCATCAATTTGGTTGAAAACTTGCTTTGCTTGGTCTACAGGACGCGAATCAGACCAGATGGGGACGCTCTTTCTAAGAAGATTGCCTGAGCGATCCACAGGCACCACACCTAAACTATGGCCTGAGATCCCACAAGCAACAATATGGATTGGGTCTACTCCTGAAATTTCTAATAACGCCTTTGTGCTCTTAATGACTGCCTGCCACCAATCTTCAGGTTTTTGTTCATGCCAGCCACCCCTTGGATAATGTGTGTTATAAAAAACAAATTTCTCAGCCAAACAATCACCCTGGCTGTTATAGAGTGATGCTTTATTCCCACCGGTTCCCAAATCATATGAAATTATGTATTCTGTCATCAAGTTACTCATTTCCGATCATAAACTTCATCAAATTTATAAGCTAATATTTCTTCGAATATCGGCAAGCTGCTGGTCATGCCAATCCCAAAACGTTCAACGCCCAAATCCATCATCTGCAAAATCGTTGTCAGGTTTCGAATACCACCCGACGCCTTGATCTTGACAGCATTGCCTACGTGTTGCTTAATTAATGTGATTATTTTAAGTGTTGCCCCTGCCCCAACCCATCCAGTAGATGTCTTGACATAGGCAGCACCAGCCTCAATCAGTAGCTCACAGGCTTTCTTGATCTGATCGATTGTCAGATAGTCCGATTCAATGATCACCTTGACTGGTAAGCCAGCAGCGTGATCTACAACAGCCTTGAGGTCATCCAAGACAAAGTTGTAATGATGAGAAAGAAATTTTGGAAGGTTAATGACGACATCAATTTCATCACAACCAATATTGACCATCTCTTTAGTTTCTGCGACTTTTATCGCAGTAGAATGTGCCCCGGATGGAAAACCGATATTACTCCCTACAAGAATGTTGTGATCATTAGGGATCAGAGTCCTTGCCAATAATGTGTTCGTTGGTAGGGTCTGTACCACACCGCAATTGAACTTTTCCGCTAGCTTTACAAGTTGCCCAATATCTGTTTCGGTGTGATTGGGTTTAACAGCACTTAGTTCGATCCTTTTTGTGATGATACGACTATCATTCACGGCTCAATCCTTAATCATATGCATATTCATTACTAAATCCCTGTTACCAAGCTCTTCTATAATGGTCAAAGCGGAGTTTAGACCTATTCCAAAACGTCGCACACCAAGATTGTAAAACATCAATAGGGTGTCTAGGTCACGAATTCCACCAGCAGCTTTAATTTTCACTTGGTCACCAACGTGATCCCGAATCAGTTTAACATTTTCTACTGTGGCCCCAGTTGCAGGCCAACCGGTTCCGGTTTTTATCCATGCAGCACCTGATCTGATGACAATATCACAACCTTCGAGGATGTCTTTTTCTGATAAATAATGACATTCAAGAATCACTTTTACAGGAACACTCCCAGCTGCTTCGACCACAGCATGAATATCTTGATATGTCTCTTGATAAAACCCAGAAATTAATTTTCCGACATTAATCACAACGTCAATTTCTGAACACCCTAATTTAATCAATTCATGTGTCTCTGCAACCTTAATCGACGTTGTATTCCCGCCGGAAGGAAAACCTACCGCCCCACCTAATAAGATTGGGGAATTTTCGCCTAACAATTCCTTTGCAAATGAAATCCAAGATGGCAGGGTGAATAGAGCGACGAAATTTATATTGGTTGCGGTGGCAATAAGCTTCCGAATGTAATTCTCGTCGTTTTCTGCCTGCACTGCGCTCAAATCAACCATTTGTGCAATTTGATGTAAATTAAGTTCATTCTCAATCATTATTAATTTCCTGTTATCTTAAGGATATATCCACTGAAAATTTGCCATGGATCGTTGCAATAAAATAATCCATTGGGATGCCATCTGGATTGTGAACCGCACTGTGGACGATAAGGACTGGGGTCTTTGGGTAAATTTCCAGGTAGTCTGCTACTTCTCTTGAGGGAATTGCTGGTTCAAACTCACGCCACCCATGATCAAGATTGATCCCAAAATCGGATTTCAGCGTGTCATAAAGCGACCTATCCTTGTTGTAAATTTTTTCGATCCCATTGCATAACCTGTATGGTACGAAGTGCTCATCAAGCAAATAGGGGGTTTTATTCAAATGGCGGATCCGCTTGACATAATATACCAATTCGTCAGTTTTTAACTTTAAATGTTTCGATACACTTGGGTCAGGCAAGATCACATCCTGTTTCAATATTGTCGTGGAAAATGGAATGCCTGTTTTTTCCAGATACCTTGAGAACCAGCTCAGACTTTCAAAAATGTGTAGCCGTTCTGCTGGTTGGGTTACAAAAGTGCCCTTTGATTTCTCACGCCGTAATAACTGGTCGTTGACTAAATTTAGTATTGCATGGCGGATTGTAGCCCTGCTGACATCATATTTCTCTATTAATTCATTTTCAGTTGGAATCAGATCACCGTTGCGTAGTTCACCGGATAATATCCCTTCACGGATGATCTCTTCCACCTGGAAATACAATGGAGTTGGAATTGATTTGTCAATCGTTTTCTCCCAGATGCTCATTCTCAAATCTCCAATCGGATATCAAAACCTCAATTAAATGGCTAACTTGTACACATTGATGACATCATCTTTACTGGCTGGTGGCCGACTGCGTAGGTAACCATCTTGGCCAAAACTAATTTTTTCCACTTCATCTGCCAGCTTAGGTATATCTGCTTCATTTACGCCGACATCCTTCAAACTTGTTGGGACACCGATCGATTTTAGAAATTCTTCAAATCGCTTGATTCCCTCTAAGGCGATTTCTTCCTTCGTGCCAATATCATCGCCAACCTGGAATACTCGCTGTGCAAATTGAACATAACGATCTAATCGTGTTTTGTAGAAATATTTCATCCAGGCAGGCATGATGATTGTTAAGGAAGCGCCATGAGGGAGGTTATACTGCGCTGAAAGGACATGCGCTAATTGATGCATGGGTGTCCATCCATCGCCTGGTTGAGAAATTCCATTTAATGCAATAATCGAAGCCCATTGCAAGTGTGCGCGGGCAGCCACGTCATTGGGATTATTTAGCACTTTGCCAACTTGTTCTAGCACTGTTAACATCACACCTTCTTGAATCCGATTATTCAAGGGGGCGTCTTCAAAGCCTGTCAAGTGAAACTCAAGAACATGGGCTATCGTGTCTGCGGCAGAACATGCTGTGACGAATGGAGGCAGGCTGCATGTTAGTTCTGGATCAACGATTGAGACTTTAGGATACATACACACTGACCAGGTATACGACTTCTCCATTGTCGCATCGTTGGTGACAACGGCTGTGGGATTCATCTCACTGCCTGTTGCTGGAACTGTTGGGATCATCACCACAGGCAGAGCATTTTGAGGTGGTTGGATATTTACAGTGTCATCATGACGGCTGTATACCATCTTCCATAAATCACCTTCATATAACACGCCTGCAGCGATCAGCTTGGTTGCATCCATTACGCTACCTCCACCAAAACCAATCAAAACATCAACACCTTTTTCTTTGCACAAAGCCACGCCTCTGACTACTTCACTCATTTTTGGATTTTCTGATATACCAAAATAAGTGACAACGTCAACACCTGATTCTTTTAGTAATTTTTCGGCTTTGTTCAGTTGATCAGCGAAGAAGCTATATTTTTCGTAGCTAACAAGGAGTGCCTTTGTGCCGATTTTCTTAGTTTCTTGTCCAAGTCGATTGATTTCTCCAGCACCAAAAATTACATGAACAGGATTGTAGAATTCAAAATTATTCATTTCATCACCTTTTTAAATTTCTATTGGTGAGCAGGTTCTTCTGCTCGTTTTGCTCTTCTTTTTTCAAAAAATTCTGTACCTGAAAATGCAACTACAGTTACACCTAAGATCATTAAAAATCCTTTTATGATCAAACCATAATAAAAAGGTATATTCAATAATGTGAGGCCATTACCAAGGACCATGATGAAAATCGCGCCAAAATAAGTGCCAATTACGTTTGGTTTTCCTGGTTTGATCATCAGAGCGCCTAAGAATACGGCTGTTAAGCCGTCAATAAATAAAGTACCGGCAAAATTAGGTTGGCCTGCAGAAAATGATGTTGCCAACAACACACCCCCACCTGCAGCTAGTGCTGCTGAAAGAACAAAGAAGCTGTAAAAAATCATCTTCTTGGGGATGCCTGCTTCGTAAGACGCTTCTCGGTTTTCACCAAGTGCATACAGATATTGACCGAGCTTGGTCTGGTTCTGTAAGAAATTGGCTGCTAAGTACAAAATCAGAACAATTACAGCTAAAATTGGGATGAGGTTTGCAATTCTTCCAAACATAATCCTTTCAACTGTCTTATTAATATTGATTAAATAAATGGGCGAGCCTCTTCCGATGATATAAGCTGTCGATTTGGAAAGAACTGATACACCAATTGTAGCAATGAGTGCTCTGAACTTGAAAACATTTACCAGTACCCCACTTAATAATCCAAATAAACAACAAACCAGTATTGCTATTAAGATGGAATAACCCCACGCTATTCCACGTGTGACAAGATAAACTAAAACCATACTTGATAGGGCTGCAATGTCTGGAAATGCCACGTCGAATTCACCTGAAGCCACAATCCATGTAAGACCTAAAACCAAAATAGCATTTATGCCTGATGAGCGGAGCACTTCCAGTAGATTGGCGGTTGATCTGAATGTCGGGGATTTTATCGAAAAGAACGCAACCATTATTAATAACATCCATAAAAGGATGTACTCAGGTGAGAACAGTTTTCTTATCCAGGATAATATGCGTTTCATAATATCTTCTCCTTAATCCGTGATTCCATCCTGAATGGCAATGACCGTTTTATTGAGATTTTTTCTAACCTCCAAACGTGAAATAATTATTGAAAGGACCAATGTTAATCCAACCACCAAGTCCATGATGTAGAATGGTGCGCTCAATAAAGTAAAACCGTTTTGCATGATAGAAATTAGAAAAGCGCCAATAAAAGTACCGATGATGGTTGGTTTTTTGAAAACCGAAACACCGACAAAAACTGCTGAGTAAGCTGGCATCAATAAAATTAAGCCACCCTTTACATTGCCGTTACCTTGCGCAGCTGTCAAAACCATATTGGTGAAAGAAGCCAGAACATTGCTCAGAACAAAAGCTGCAATAATATAATGTTGAACCTTAATGCCTGAAAATTTTGCTGCTATTCTGTTACCACCCACAGCATAAAAACCGCGGCCATATTTCGTGCGATGCAAAATAATGTAAGCGAAAAAATATAAAACAAACAAGTAAATCACTGGATATGGAATGCCCTGCCAATTACCATCACTAAAGTTGATAATGCCGGAGGTCAGAAAATTCTGATAAATATAATTACCTTTGTTATACAGGTATGCCAGTCCCCAAGCAAATGTGCCAATACCTATGGTTGCCACCATATCGGGCAGTTTGAACTTTCCAACAGCAAATCCATTTATTAATCCAAACACAAGGCCACCTAATAAGCCCATTAAGATACTTGGAACCGGGGACCATTCTAAAATGCCAATAAAATAGGACATTGTCATTGCTGAAAAACAGCTGACAAAATGAAATGACATATCTGCATGCCCCACAGCGATCACAAAGGTGAGACCAAGTGCAGCCAATGATGTAAGTGAGAGATGTTTCAGCGCCCTCAGCATATTATCAACAGTCATAAATCGAGGGGAAAGGATAGAAAATACAGCCAAGACAATGCCAAGAATGAAGAAAAACAGCACCAGTGAGATGACTTCTCGAGTAAATATTTTATTAAATTTAGCCATTTACAACTCCTGTCAGTCCACTAATCAACATCTCTTCCAAATTGGTCTGTTGAACTGGTTTATCTATGATCACACGACCTTTATACATCACGAGCACCCGATCGCTAATTCCATAGACTTCTTCCAGATCAGAGGATGCGACGACAACTGCTTTATCAACGGATAGTTCACGAATTAAATGATAGATGCTTGATTTAGCGCCTACATCAACACCAACCGTTGGTTCCTCAAATATATAAATATCAGAGTTTGTGTAGATCCCTTTACCAATCACAACTTTTTGTTGGTTACCACCACTTAATTTGGAAACCAAGGTTTTTGCACTATTGGTTTTTACATTCAACCTTTCAATAATACCTTTTGCATCCCGATTTTCCTTTGCATCCCTGATTAACCCAAAGACACTGGAGACATTTTCCAAGTTAGCAAGGGTTACATTAAATGAAACCGACTCGTTCAATATTTGCCCTTCAATTCGACGATCACCGGGGACCAGGAAGATGCCATTTTCCAAGGCATCGATTGGTGTTCGTAATATAATTTCCTCATCATTTATGAAAAATTTTCCTTCATCAGGTCTCAGTACCCCAAATAAAGTTTTACACAACTCATCAAAGCCTGAACCCACGAGTCCATAGATACCAACGATTTCACCTTTGCGTAAAGTTAAATTGATATTATTGAACTTGCCATTCAAGCCCAGTTTATCAATCTGGCAAAGCACTTCACCCGGATCGGCAGATTTATCAGGATAAACCTTACTTAATTTTTCACCCAACATTTTCTCTGCAACTTGATTTTTATCAATTTCTTTAACAACATTGTCTGTACCAACATTTTTCCCATCTCTAAGAACAGTATATCGATCTGCAACCTGGAAAATTTCCTCCAGACGGTGGGTGATGTAGATGATGGCGATACCATATTGCTTCAGAATTTCAATTTGCTTGAATAAAATGTCGATTTCTTTACGGGACAATATTGAAGTGGGCTCATCCAATACCAGGATTTTTGTATTTTCCCTTGCCATAACCCGTAAGATGGCAATGCTTTCTTTTTCAATCGTGCTGAGTTTACCAACCTTTTGATTCAAATCAACATCGAAAGGATATTTTTCAATTAATTTATTCGCTTTTTTCCGCATCTCTCTTCGCCGGACCAAACGAAACACCGATCTACTATCTGACTCAGACCCTAAATATATATTTTCATAACCAGTAAATGAAGGGATCATTTGTGGGTCCTGGTAAACAGTAGAAATTCCAAGCTCTTTAGCTTTCTGCGGATTGTTGATCTCGACAGATACGCCACCCAGATAAATTTCACCGCTATCCAATTGGTACACACCGGAAAGTATTTTGATTAATGTTGATTTTCCGGCGCCATTAATACCCAGTAAAGCATGGACTTCTCCAGCCTGTAAACTAAAATCCACGTCTTCCAGCGCGATGACACCAGGAAATTTTTTTGAGATTCCTCTCATTTGCAGTACTGTTTCGTTCATGTTTTTGTTCCTCATTTTTTATAAGGATAACAAATACTTCTATATGATTTCAAGGTAAAATTGGGTGGGTGTCATTGTTATTGAAATGCGGGTGGTCGATATTTGAGTTTTCCCAGCATCTTAACAATGACACCCATTGGTTATATTGTTATCTGAAATTGTTATTTAACGGCTGTCCAGCCAAGTTCAATAGCCATTCCCGGAAGATCATAGTCAGCAGCAGTTAAACCTGCAGGGACTGAATCTAACAGTGCTTTGTCAGCAGCAAATACTGGTGCTACTACAAAACGTGGAACAGTATTTCCATTGAAGTATTCATTGGCATAAAACACATCCATGTAGCTCATCCAATAGATTGATTGAGCCATGGACAGTTTAAAGGGGCCACCAGATTGGATTTGCTCAAAGGCGCGTTCTCCACCATCGATACCAGTGAAGATGATCTCGCTTCGACCAGCTTGTTCAGCTGCCAGAGCGCCTTCCATGGCAGCGCCATCCCAAGAGCACCAAATTGCAACGATATCGTCATGCGCCGTCATCATATTTTCGATCGCTTGGCGAGGTGTCACTGCGCCTGTTGAGTCATAAGGCCAGTAAACAACTTCAACATTCGGGAAGTTTTGCAGAACATTACGGGCACCTAACTCGCGAAGATCCCATGTTTCATTATTTGGCAGACCAATCAAGCCAACTTTTCCGGCGCCACCAATTTCGTCCAGGATATATTGCATGGTAAACATACCCATACCAAAGTTGTTGGATGCAATTTGACTTACTGCCAAGGCACCAGCGATATAGCAGTCAGCTGTAAAGACTGGAATGCCTGCGTCAACCGCACGATTAACAGCAGCTCGGATACCCGCAGGATCAGAACAAGTGACAAACAATGCACGCGGGTTCAAGTTGATGAAAGCGTCAATTTGTTCGGATTGAAGTTTAGGATCATAGTTAGCATTGGAAATGACATACTCCCAACCGAATTCTGCAAATCCTTCCTCATAACCTTGTGTGAATCGTTGTCCTGATTCATTTTCCTGCCAACCTAATGACACAGCAACCTTGTCACTCTTGGGTCCAGCTGGAGCTACGACTTCCTCTGCCGGAGCAGCCTCTTGAACTGGAGCTGCTTCTTGTGCACACCCCACAACGCCAAAGGTTAGAATAATAATCAATACTAGAAATACAATCTTCTTCATTACATTTTCTCCTAATTATTTTGATAGGTGGATGGAATACATTTTGTACGAAAATCAAATTTCGATAGATACCTCCTTTTGAATATATGCTGTAAGTCGCCAAGGTCAGATATCCATTACTTTGTTCTGCAAATATACAAAATTATTTACAGAACAATGAGATTAGGAAATCTTTTTTACCTAATCAAAGTATTAGGTCATTATGTACGTACATTAGTATATAAGAATATTAGGGTTTTGTCAACAATTGTTAACAATGTATTTTTTGAGACAATATCATGGATTTGAGATATTTGAATTTCAAATGAAATCTAATCAGGCAGTTGTGTGTTCATACCACCAACAACACAGTACCTCCTTAATTTCCCCATAATCTAATCAATTTGGATCTCTTTATTTTAACCAAATAACAATTCTGGCAGGATCCACCAAAGGTTCTTTTGCCTTTTAGTCTAATTGAAAACAACCAGATTCTGAGATTAATTATGATTTGAAGTTAACGGTCCAATGTGATTTATCAATAATAAAGCTGCCCAGGTAAATCCTGGGCAGCTTAAAGCACTTAGTTTAAGAGAAGTACTTAATCTTCTTTTTCTTCGTCTTCGCGGCGTTTGGTATCGATGATATCTTGTGCCAGGTGCTGCGGGACCATCTCGTAGTGGACAAAGGACATGGTGAAATACCCGCGGCCGCCGGTCATTGAGCGCAGTGTGGTGGTGTAGCGTAGCATTTCAGCCAGGGGCACATGTGCTTTGACAATTGAACGGCCCTTCTGCGTATCCATACCCTGGACGCGCGCACGGCGGGAGTTCATATCACCCAAGATGTCACCCATGTTTGCCTCGGGAACGATCACCTCGACCAGCATGATCGGCTCATACAGGACCGCCCCGGCACCTTTGAATGCCAGCTTGAAGGCTTCACGCCCGGCAATCTCGAAGGCGATCGGTTTGGAATCTACCGGGTGCTCTTTACCATCAAACACTGAGACCTTGACATTGTGCACCGGGTAACCAGCGACAACACCCTCTTTCATCACATTGCGGATGCCTTTTTCGATCGAGGGCAGAAAGTTGTTGGAGATCGAACCGCCAAACACGTCGTTGGCAAACTCAAAATCTTCATCCTGGA
>Ga0114946_10001185_pt1 | contig 17836 bp, 17 predicted proteins | sample WalLakDeSediment_FD_88676 | JGI IMG/M metagenome (GOLD analysis project Ga0114946, IMG submission 88676) | Lake sediment microbial communities from Walker lake, Nevada to study Microbial Dark Matter (Phase II) - Walker Lake 11/02/13 Deep Sediment | ecosystem: Environmental > Aquatic >...
GCGCCAGGCGCCCGAGATCGAGCGCCACCTGGTCAGCAGCGGCATCAACCTGATCAAGTTCTGGTTCTCGGTCAGCCGCGAGGAACAGCGCCGGCGTTTCCGTGAGCGGCGCATTCATCCGCTGAAACAGTGGAAGCTGAGCCCGATCGACCTGGCTTCCCTCGACAAGTGGGAGGAGTACACCACCGCGAAGGAGTCGATGTTCTTCCACACCGACCACTCCGAATGTCCATGGATCGTGGTCAAGTCGAACTGCAAGAAGCGCGCGCGCCTGAACGCGATGCGTTTCCTGCTTAACACGATGGATTACGCCGGCCGGGATATCAACAACATCGGGCCGGCCGACCCGCTGATCGTGGGCCGGGCGAGCTTCAGCGGCACGCAGGCCTGACCCGCCCGATACTCATCCTGGCGGCCTGCCTGCTGCATCTGTGGATGCTGCCGGCGCAGGCGATGTCGCCCCTCAATTTCACCGAGCTCGGCGTCAACCGCGGCCTCGACGCGCGCGTCGTCAGCGCCGTGCTGGCGGACCGCAAGGGGTTTCTCTGGGTCGGCTCGCGGGACGGCCTGTATCGGTACGACGGTTACGAGGCCCTGCGCTTCGTGCCCGATCCAGACGATCCGCACTCGATCAGCGACAGCGACATCCGCGAGATCTACCAGGGCCGGGACGGGATGATCTGGGTCGCGACCAATACCGGCGGACTCAGCCGGCTCGATCCGGAAACCGGGCGCTTCCGGAACTACCGGCACGACCCCGACGAGCCGTCCAGCCTCTCCTACGACAGCGTCTACGGCATGACGGAGGATGCCGACGGCCGGCTGTGGGTGGCGACCCAGTTCGGGCTGAACCGGCTCGACCCCGTGAGCGGCCGCTTCGAACGCTTCATGCACGATGCGAGCGACCCGGGCAGCTTGCCGAATGACTATGCCTATCCGCTGCTGACGGACGCCGACGGGCGGGTCTGGATCGGTACGGTGGGCGGCGGCGTGGCGCGCTGGGATCCGGAGGCGCGCTCCTTCGAGCGCATCGACCTCGCCACGGCCACGGCCAGCTACGCCGAGTACAACGATGTGTTCGACCTGGCCGACTCAGGCGACGGCCGGATCTGGGCGGCGACCCGCGCCGGCCTGGTAAAAATCGATGCCGTGAGCCTGGCGGCGGAAGAAATCCCGCTGGAGTCCTACGGCGCTATGCTGCTGCCGGCGCTCAAGCTGGATGACGACGGCTTGCTGTGGGTCGGGCACATGGCGGCCGGCGTGACCGTCTACGACACGCGCAGCGGCGAGTCCTGGCCGTCCAATCCCGACGCGCTGGGCAGTCCCGGCCAGCTGCCGGCCGTCCCGCAGCTCGGCCTGGAGCGCCTCGGCGATCAACTGATCGTCGCCACCTACGGCGGGCTGTTCATTGCCCACACCCCGCCGGATCCGTTCCGGTCGCTCGCTGCCGGGTCCGACGCCGGTGCGCTCGCCCATTTCAATGCCACCGCGTTGCACCTCGACCCCCATTCCGACCGACTCTGGAGCGGGACGTTCGGCGGCGGCGTGCAGGCGCTTGACCGAAAGCCGCTGCGCGCGCAGCCGTCGCTTGCCGCGGTCGGCCAGACCGGCATTCTTTCGCTCCAGGCGCTGCCCGACGGCCGGCTGTTCGCCGGCGAGACCACCGGGCTATGGGAGATTGAGCCGTCCGGCGCGGCGCGCTTCCACGCGCACGAATCCGGCCGGGCCGGAAGTATCGGTCATGGCTACGTGATCAGCCTGCTGGCCGAGGCGGACGGTCGCCTGTGGGCCGGGCTCGGCGGCAGCGGCTTGTTCCGGCTGGACCCAGGCGCCGATGCTTTCGAACACCTCGGGCCGTTTCCGGATGGCCGCGGGCCGAGCGGGGATTTCATCACCGCCCTGCTGCATACCGGCCCGAATCGCATCTGGGTCGGCACCCGCTCGGATGGCCTGAATGTCTGCTCGGTGGAGCCGTGGTCCTGCCGCGCGTATTCGACCGGGACCACGCCGGCGCTGCGTCACCACAACGTCACCGACCTGCTCGCTGATGCCCAGGGGCGCACCTGGATCGGCACCGATGGCGGCGGCCTGCACCTCGCGCAGCTGGACGACCACGGCGAGATCTACGCCTTCGAGTACCTAGGTGAGCAGCAGGGCCTGATCAATGCCAGTGTCATGGCCTTGCTCGAGGACGACGACGGCTCGATCTGGATCAGCACCCGCGCGGGCATCACGCGCCTCGATCCGGCCACCGGCCGCACCGTCAGCTTCGTCAGCGCTGCCGGGCTGCCGGTCGCCCATTTCAATGCGCGCGCCAAGGCCCGCGATGGCGACACGCTGTTCTTCGGCGGCCTCGGCGGCGTCGTGGCCCACCCGGCCGCTACCCCGTTTCCCGAGCGCAGCCTGGCCCCGGTGCGCATCACCGCCATCCAGCGGCCGCAGGCCGCCGAGGATTCGCGGCTGCGGCTGACCAGCCCCGGCCAGCTCCGGCTGCCATGGCGCGAGCCGTTCACGGTGCGCTTCGCAGTGCTGGACTTCGCCGAGATCCCGCATGAGTACGCGTACCGCTTCGAGCCCGACGGCGAGTGGGTCGCCCACGGGCAATCGCGCGAGATCACTTTCTTCGGCCTGCCGCCGGGCCGGCGCGACCTGGAGATTCGCGGCCGCGACGCCTTCGGCGCCTGGAGTCCCGTGGAGCGCCTGGGCATCGAGGTGGTGCCGCCGCTGTGGATGAACCGCTGGTTCCAGGTGCTGGCGGCGGCCGGCCTGGTGCTGCTGGTGCTCGCCTGGCACCGCCTGCGCATGCGATCTCTGAGGCGTAAGAACCTGGCCCTGACGCGACTGCAGGAACAGCGGGAGACAGCGCTGCGCGAGGCCGAGGCCAGTCGCCGAGACCTGGAGGAGACCTACCACGGGCTGCGGCAGCTGACCCAGCGGCTGGAATCCGCCAAGGAAGAGGAACGGCGGCACATCTCGCGCGAGCTGCACGACGAGCTCGGCCAGACCCTGACCGCGGCCAAGATCCACCTGCAGCTGCTCGGGCGCGACGCCGCCGACCCGGCCGGCGCCGCGCGGCTGTCCGAGTCGGTGGCTATGATGGACGCGATGATCGGCCAGGTCCGCCAGATATCACTCAACCTGCGTCCGCCGCTGCTCGACGAGCTCGGCCTGGAGGCGGCGCTGGAGCAGTTCCTCGACGGGCTGTCGGAGCGCACCGGCACGCCTATCGAGTTCGCCTGCGGACCCGGCGTCGGCGGGAACCCCGCGGAGATCCGCACCGTGGCGTTCCGCGTGGTGCAGGAGGCGGTCAACAATGCGCTCCGCCACGCCGGCGCCCGCCGCATCCGCGTCGAGCTCACGCGCGACCATGACGGCGTGCTGCGTATCTGCGTCAGCGACGACGGGTGCGGTTTCGAAACAGAGGCGATCCGCCGCCGGATGCATCGCGGCGATCATCTCGGGCTGCTCGGCATGGAAGAACGCATTCATGCGCTCGGCGGCCGGCTGGAGATCGACACCGCCCCCGGCCGCGGCTGCCGCATCGAGGCCCGGATTCCATGCCCATGACGCCGCGCCGGATCCTCATCGTCGACGATCACGCACTGGTGCGATCCGGCATCCGCCTGCTGGTCGAGTCCCTTGATGGTGTCGAGGTCGTGGCCGAGACAGGCGACGGCCTCGAGGCCCTGGAGCTGGTCCAGTGCCACCGCCCGGACATCCTGCTGCTCGACCTCACCCTGCCCGGCCTGAACGGCCTGGAGCTGCTCGAACGCATGCGCGAGCTGCCCGACATGCCGCGGGTCATCGTGCTGTCGATGCATGCCGGCCCAGAGTACGTAGCCCGCGCCCTCAATGCCGGCGCCGGCGGCTACCTGTTGAAGGACTCGGCCTTCGACGAGCTGGCGGCGGCGCTGGATGCCGTCGGCGAGCGGCGCCGCTACCTCAGCCGCGCGCTCGATCCGGGCGTGATCGAGCGCTTCTGCGAAGGGCTCCGCGGCGGCGAGGACGACCTCGGCGTGCTCACCCGGCGCCAGCGCCAGATCCTGCAGCTCATCGCCGAGGGCCAGGGCACCCGCCAGATCGCCAAGCGGCTGCACGTCAGCGTCAAGACGGTGGAGACACATCGCGCCCAGCTGATGGAACGGCTCGGCATCCACGACGTCGCCGGACTGGTCCGCTTCGCCATCCGCACCGGACTGATCGAGCCTCGCGCCTGAGCCGCCGGTCGTCTCAGGGTTTCCCTGAGATTCGCCAACTTCAGGGAATTCCCGATACGCCTGCTCCGGGCCGCCGCCTAAAGTGGCCGCCTCACCCGGCGATATGCAGTCGCCGGACCACCCGGAGGAAGACATGCAATCCAGAACACTCGTCCAGCGCGCCGCGCTCGGGCTGGCCGTCGCCATGCTCAGCCTGGCGATCGTGCCGGCGGCCATGGCGGCCAAGCTGGTCAACCGGAACCTGACCCAGCTGATCGCCGACTCGGAAACGATCATTGCGGGCACGGTCACGGCCGTCACCGACGGCATCAATGAGAACGGCGTGCCCTACACCGAGGTCACCATCGCCGTGGCCAGCGCCGCCAAGGGCGTCGTGAAAGGCGCTGCCAAGCGCGCGCCGAGGGCTACTGCCGATGAGGCGCCCGCGTACACCTTCCGCCAGTTCGGCCTGCTCGAGCCACGCGTGATGGACAATGGTCGCACCTTCCTCGGCGTCACCCCGGAGGGGTTCGCGCGCTGGCACGAGGGCGAGACCGTGATCGCGTTCCTGCACAAGCCGGCTTCGATGACCGGCCTGCAGACTACGGCCGGCCTGGCCCATGGCAAGCTGGTGCTGCGCAACGGCCGCTACGCCAACGAGTTCGACAACCGCGGCCTGTTCGACGGCGTCGAGATCAACCGCGGGCTGACGACCCCCGCCCAGCAAAACATGCTGCTCAACCCCGGCCCGGCAGACGCCGGCGCACTCATGGAACTCATCGAGCGCGCGGTCGCGGATAGCTGGATCGAGCGCGGGGAGATGCGCTAATGACGACCACAAGAATTGCTATTGCCCTGCTGCTGTCCGGCAGCGTCGCCGGCGTCCAGGCGGCCGGCCCGCTGTTCCTGACCCCCGGCAGTGACCCGGTGCCGCTGCGCTGGAACACCGGCAACGGCGCCATCCCCGTCTGGACCGACGGCGGCGAAGCCTTCACCTTCGATTTCGACGGCGTGACTCCCTTCCTCACCATCGAGCGCGCCAATGAGCTGACGCAGCACGCGCTGGACCAGTGGAACGGCGTGCCGACCTCGACCTTCGAGGCCGCGATCGCCGGCACCATCGAGGACCAGACCGGCGTCGCCGACGTCACCGGCGCAAACGCTGCCGACTTCATCGGCGTCGAGAACGGCTACGGCTTCTGGGTGTTGTACGACACCGACGGCTCCATCATGGAGGACTACTTCGGCATCTCGCGGTTCGCCGTGCTGGGCATCGCCTTCCCGGAATGGGCCGACGGCGCCGAGATCGTCGAGTCCACCGTGATCCTGAACGGCTGGCTGGTGTCGGACCAGGACACCGAGGGCAATTTTGTCTCGGGCGTGTTCACCCACGAGTTCGGCCACGCCATCAACCTGTCGCACTCGCAGACCAGCGGCCACCTCGCGCAGATCAGCGCGCCCTGGCAGCCGCTGTACGCCGGCGTGCCCGGCTGCGTCGAGCCGACCTACTCCGCCGACTGGGAGCCCTGGCTGCCGCCGGGCAACCAGTTCGCGCCGCCGTCGGTCACCGAGGTGATGTTCCCCTTCATCGACAGTTTCTCCCCGGCCGGCCAGCTGCAGGGCATTCTCGACCTGCCCGACGACGCCGCGGCGATCTCCGACCTGTACCCGACCCCGGACTACTTCGCGAGCCGCGGCACCATCACCGGCGTGCTGCGGCTGAAGGACGGTCGCACCGAGTACAGCGGCATCAACGTGATCGCGCGGAATATCAACAACCCGCTGGGCGACGCCGTGTCCGGCATGACCGGCGCCCTGACCCAGGGCCAGGTCGGCCCGGACGGCCGTTTCGTGATCAACAACCTCACGCCGGGCGAACAGTACGTGGTGTACATCGAGCGGATCGTCGCTGGCGGCTATCCGACCGCGCCGCAGTTCCTGGTGTCGGTGCCCGAGTACTGGAACGCGAATGAAAGCCGCGATCCCCTGACCGACGACCCCTGCCACTACACCCCGATCGTCGCCCAGGCGGGTGTCGCCCAGCAGGCAGACATCACCTTCAACGGCTTCGACAAGGGCATCGAGTTCTGGCCGCTGGTCGATGCCTTCGCCAGCGACATCTCGAAGAACGGCCGGACCGTCGCGGGCGGGATCCAGGGCACGGCGTTCCTGTGGAATGCCAGCCGCGGCTTCACCGTGCTGCCGCCGGAGTTCATCGCACCGCCCGCCGGCGGCAAGATCGATCGCAACGGCCAGCGACTGCTGGTCGAGATCGATCCCGACGGCAACGGCATTCTCGAGGCGGCCATCTGGACGGAACGCGGCGTCATCCGGATCGGCGACCTGAACGGCAACACCTGCGGGCTGTCCAGCGAGTCCGGCCTGTCCGCGGCGACGCCCTGGGCGATCTCCGACGACGGCAAGACCGTGGTCGGCCTGGGTCCCCGCGACCTGGACGGCGATGGCCAGTGCCAGGGCTCCTTCGACGGCGAGCTGGGACCGTTCATCTGGACCGAGCGGCGCGGCATCCGGCCGCTGGACACCGCCTCGGTCGACTGGAGCCAGACCCAGTTCATCCGCGCCGACGTCATTTCCGGCAACGGCCGGGTGGTGCTGGGCAATGCCGGCTTCAGCCGGGCCGTGGCCTGGGTCGACGATGGCAAGATCATTGACCTGAGCGAACGTTTCGGCGCCTTCGAGGCCACTGCCGCCAACTTCGACGGCAGCCGGGTCGCGCTGGGCACGTTCGAGGGCGTCAAGCTCTGGAACGCCACCGGCGATGGCTCGGTGACCAACATCGGCGGCCTCAAGTGGTGCGAGGACCTGCCACTGGTGAGCTTCTTCGGCGGCGACCTGTGCGCGGAATACGGCGCGGAGCTGGTCCAGGAGTGGTTCGGACCGGTGGCGGTCTCCGTGACCGACATGACCGACGACGGCAAGGTCATGATCGGCCGCGCGGGCAGCTTCTTCAGCGGCTTCGCCGGTGCGATCTGGTTCGAGGGCGCCGGCTGGATGAACATCGAGGAGTTCTTCCGCGTGCAGGGCGCGATCGAGGCCGCCACCTGGCCGTTCCAGCAGCCGCTGGCGATCTCCGGCAGTGGGCGCGAGCTGGTCGGCCAGCCGGCCCCCGGGGTCCCGCTGTCGTTCTTCGTCGATATGCAGCAGGTGCACGTCTGCCACAAGGGCAAGTCGCTGCTGGTCGGGTTCCCGGGCCCCATGCTCAACCGGGTTCGCCAGGGCGCCGAGATCGGCCGCTGCGAGTTCCTCGACTGAGCCCCACCTCCCCCTGGGCATTCGGGAGAACAGGAACGGGGCCGGCAACGGCCCCGTTTTTTTACGTTATTCTCTGCCACGCATCTCGCCCGGCAGCCAAATACCACGACAAAGTCCTGAAGGTCACGGAACGCCCCCCCCAATGAGAATCCACCTCGATGCCGCCGGCTTGCTGACGGGCGGCCTGTTCTTCGCCCTCTCCCTGACGCCCTCGCTGCTGCCGCGACCGCCCTTGATGCAGGGCGTGCTGTCGGGCCTGTCCTTTGCCGCGGGCTATGGCCTCGCGGTGGCGGCCTTCGCCCTCTGGCGCTACCTGCAGCTGCCCATGCTCTCCGGACTCTCGCTGCGGGTCGGGCGGCTGATCGCCGGCGCACTCTGCCTGATCGCGGTAGGGACGGGCCTGTGGCATGCGGCGTACTGGCAGCAATCCCTGCGCGAGCTGATGGGCGTGGAGGAATGGACTGGGGCGCAGCCGGTCCTCATCGTGACGGTGGCGACGGTGACCTTTCTCCTGGCGCTGACCCTGGCCCGGCTGTTCCGCTGGTCCGCGCGCTCGCTCACCCGCTGGCTCGACAGCCACGCTCCACCGCGGCTGTCGCGCGTCATTGCGATCGGCCTCTCGGTGGCGCTGTTCTGGACCGCCATCGACGGCGTCCTGTTCAGCACACTGCTCAGGCTCGCAGACCGCTCCTTCCAGCGAGTCGATGCGCTGATCGACCCGGAGCTGCCGAGTCCCACGAATCCCGGCCAGGCCGGCAGCGCGGATTCGCTGGTGAACTGGGAGGATCTCGGGCGACAAGGGCGCTTGTTCGTGGCGGGCGGCCCGGATGCCGAAGAACTCGGCCGCTTTTTTGGAACATCCACCCCGATGCCCATCCGGGTCTACGTGGGCCTCAACTCGGCCGACAGCCCGGAAGCACGCGCGCGGCTCGCGCTCGAGGAACTGATCCGGGTAGGCGGCTTCGAGCGCTCGGTGCTGCTCCTGGTCACGCCCACCGGCACGGGCTGGGTGGACGCAGCCGGGCAGGACCCCGTCGAATACCTGCACCGCGGCGACATCGCCACCGTGGCGGCGCAGTATTCCTACCTCAACAGCCCGCTGGCGCTCTTGACCGAGGCGGCCTATGGCGCCGAGATGGCGCGCGCCCTGTTCCGGGAAATCTACGGCTACTGGCGCAACCTGCCGGAGCATGCCCGTCCGCGGCTGTTCCTGTCGGGCCTGAGCCTCGGCTCGCTCAACTCGGACCTGTCTTTCGACTTCTACGACATCATCGATGCGCCTTTCGACGGCGCGCTGTGGAGCGGGCCGCCCTTCCGCCACGGGACCTGGCAGCGGGTCACGGCCGGCCGGGATCCGGGGTCGCCCTTCTGGCTGCCGGTGTTCCGCGACGGCGCGGTGGTGCGCTTCAAGAACCAGCGGGGCGGACTCGAGACCGGCGGGTCGGGCTGGGGCCGGTTCCGCATCGTTTTCCTGCAATACGCGAGCGACCCGATCACCTTCTTCAGCCCGCGGACGGCCTGGCGCTCGCCCGAATGGCTGCGCGAACCCCGCGCGCCGGATATCTCGCCCTCGTTTCGCTGGTTCCCCGTGGTGACCATGTTGCAGCTGGCCGTCGACATGGTTCTCGGTACCGCGCCGACCGGGTTCGGTCACGAGATCGCCGCCGTCGACTACCTCGAGGCCTGGCTGGCGCTGACCGAGCCCGCAGGGTGGAGCGACGAGGAGCTGGCGCGCCTGCGCACGCTGTTCGCAGCCCGCGATGCGCAGTGAACTCGTGAACCGGAATTCCGGCTCCTGACGCGCTCGAGCACCCGGACCTGCCGCTGTTTACAATAGGCGCCCGTACGCCGAACCATCCCTCGTGCGCTGGTCCGCCGAGTCGCCATGGAAGCCTTCCTGATCCCCGCCGGTGTGATTGCGCTCGCCGAGCTCGGCGACAAGAGCCAGTTACTGGCCTTCCTGCTGGCGGCGAAATATCGGCGATGACGTCGGGCGCCCGAATGGGTCTTTCATTCCCAAGTTGAATCAAAAGCATCTGATGCGATAGCATCAGATGCCGACACGGAGGCTGCCATGCGCACGACCCTCGATATTGACGACGATGTACTGGCCGCTGCCAAGGAGCGCGCGCGCCGGGAGTCCAAGACCACCGGCCGGCTCGTCTCGGAGTTGCTGCGACGGGCCATGACGCAGCCGCCGCCGGAAACACAGGGAGTTAGCGAGCCCGCGGCCCACTATGGCTTCCAACCGTTCGCGTCGCGCGGCGGCGTCGTGAGCGATGCGCTGATTGAGCGGCTGCGCGACGAAGAAGGCGCCTGATGCGAGCGCTGCTGGACGTCAATGTCCTGATTGCGCTGCTCGACCCGGATCACGTGCATCACGCGGCGGCCCACGCATGGCTGGGACGTAATATCGAGGCCGGTTGGGCCTCCTGTCCGCTGACCCAGAACGGTTGCATTCGCATCATGGCGCAGCGGGCCTATCCGGGCGCCCTGCCTGCCGCGTCCGTGGCCGCTCGCCTGAAGGCTGCCACCGCCACGCCCTGGCATGCATTCTGGCCGGACTCCTTGAGCTTGCTGGCTGACGACGTACTGGACTGGCGCGGCATCCTGGGCTCGCGTCACGTCACCGACGTTTACCTTCTTGCGCTCGCCGTGCGCAACCGCGGCCGCCTGGTGACCTTTGATCGGGGCGTGCCGCTGGCGGCGGCTCCCCACGCGACCGGCCAGCACCTGGTGGTCATTTGAGTCGCAGGCGCAACTCGCCTGACCTCCCCAAGCGCAGGCGGGAGAACCGCCCGCGGTGGGGTCGCCGGGCGATCATCGCTATCGTCCTGCTGCCGGTGTTCTACTACCTGATGTGCGCCGCCGGGTTTGTTTACCTGCGCTTCCTGCCGCCGCTGGTTACCGGCATCCAGCTCCAGCGGGTGGTGGAGCGGATGGGCGACGGCCAGCAGCCGCTGCGGGACTACCAGTGGCGCTCAATAGACCGGATTTCGCCCCACCTGCCGCGGGCGGTGGTGGCGGCGGAGGACGCCCGCTTTTTCCAGCACCGTGGCTTCGACTGGAAGGAACTGGAGCGAGCCCGCGACCAGGCGCGCGCCGCCGGTGAGCCGATGCGCGGCTCGTCCACGCTCACCCACCAGCTGATCAAGAACCTCTATTTCACTACCCATCGGAACCCGATGCGGAAGGTATTCGAGTGGGCGCTGACGCCGCCGGCCGAATGGATCCTGGGCAAGGACCGCATCCTGGAACTCTACGTGAACGTCGTGGAGTTTGGTCCCGGGGTCTTCGGGGCGGAGGCGGCCGCCCGGCACCACTACGGCATCAGCGCCGCCGACCTCTCCCGCCGCGAGGCCGCGGGCCTCGCCGCCGTGCTGCCTTCTCCCCTGCGGCGTCGGCCGCAGGACATGGGGTGGTACGTCGAAATCATCGAGGGACGGATGAGCCAGCTCGGCTGGTAGTCCACTTGCCGGAGCGCGCGTCGGCGGCGCCTCGACTGGGATAGAATCCGCCGACGTCCTTCAGGATCATCGACCATGCGTAACGCCACTATCACGGGCTGGGGCAAGTGCATGCCGCCGGCAGTGCTGTCCAATGCGGACATTGCCACCTTCCTCGACACGGACGACGAGTGGATCACCAGCCGCACCGGCATCAAGGAGCGGCGCATCTCCCACGTGTCCCTCGGCACGCTCGGCGATGTCGCGGCCCAACGCGCCCTGGCGTGCGCCGGGCTGCGGGCCGAGGACCTCGACCTGATCGTGTTCGGCACCTGCAGCTTCGATGAGCAGGTCCCCAACATGGCCTCCGGCGTGCAGCAGCGCATCGGCGCGGTCAACGCCGGAGCGATGGACATCAATACCGCGTGCACCAGCTATCTCTACGGGCTGGCGAGCGCCAGTGCGATGATCTCGCAAGGCATGGTGAACAACGTGCTGGTGATCGGCGGGGAGCTCATCTCGCCGCTGATGGACTGGACCAACCGCGGCGTCTCGGTGCTGTTCGGCGATGGCTGCGCCGCCACCGTACTGCAGCCCACCGACGCGGACGAGGGCGTGCTCGCCAACAAGCTCGGGTGTTACGGCGACGTGCGCGAAATCCTGTTGGTCGAGGGCATGGGCCAGATGTACGCCAACCGCGGCTGGGTGCTCGGCGACACACACTGGATCTTCGAGGGCCAGGAAATCTTCAAGCGCGCGGTGGTGGGCATGAGCGCAGCCTGCGAGAGCGTGCTGGCGGACCGCGGCCTTGGGCCGGACGATGTCGACCTGGTGGTGCCGCACCAGGCCAACCTGAGGATCATCGAGGCCGTCGTGAAGCGCGCCCACATTCCCATGGACCGCTGTTTCGTGAACGTGCAGCGCTACGGCAACATGTCCGCAGCCACTGTCCCGGTGGCACTGGTCGAGGCGCTCGAGGCCGGCCGGGTCCGGCCCAACGCCAACCTGCTGCTCACGGGCTTCGGCGCCGGGCTGACGTGGTCGGCGCACATCGTACGCTGGGGAACTCGCACTACGCCGCTCGGCACGAGCGATGCCGAGCTGCCGCCGCTGGAGCACAGCGCGCTCGAACTCGTGCAGGGTTACCTGGCGGCCAAGCACGGCAGCAAGGCCGCCGTCGGGAGCTGAAGCGCAGTGCAGAAAGCCCATATGGCGGTGTTGATCCTCGCCGCCACGGCCGCATTGAGCGGGTGCCGCCCGGTCACTGCCATCAACGTGCTCAGCCCTTCCGCGCACTTCGAGCGGCTGGCCGACGTTGCCTACGGCCCCGAGCGACGCCAGTCGATGGACGTGTACCGGCCACTCGACGAGGCGCCGGACGCGCCGGTCGTGGTGTTCTTCTACGGCAACGGCTGGCGCGAAGCGGCCAAGGCGGATTTCGAGTTCGTGGCGTCCGCGCTGACCGGCGCCGGCATGGTCGTGCTGATCCCGGACTACCGCGTCTACCCCGAAGTCGCTTTTCCCGCGTTTGTCGAGGACGGCGCCCTGGCGGTGGCCTGGGCGGCCGAGCACATCGACGGCGTGGCCGACGGCGCGCGGCCGCTGTTCCTGATGGGCCACTCGGCCGGGGCGCAGATCGCGGCGCTGCTGGCGCTGGATGAGCGCTACCTCGCCGCCCTCGAGCGACCGGCGCCGCCCGTGGCGGGCTTCATCGGGCTGTCCGGACCCTACGATTTCCTGCCGCTGGAATCCGGTTACCTCGAGCAGGTGTTCCCGGAGGACACCCGGCCGCTCAGCCAGCCGATCGAGTTCGTCACCGAGCGCGCGCCGCGCACCCTGCTGATCCATGGCACCAGCGACCGCCGGGTTTTGCCCGAGCACAGCGAGCGGCTCGCGCAACGCCTCGCGGACGCGGGCGTGCCGGTGACGCTGAAGTTCTACGACGGCAGCGGGCACATCCGGGTGGTCGCGGCCATGGCGCCGCCGCTGGGATTCATCGCCGATACGCTTGCGGACTGCATCGAGTTCATCGAGTCCGATTGAGCGCCATCGACGAAGGCACGAGGATGCGGCGCGCAATAAACGCCTGGGTCATGACCGCGGTCGCTGCGGCGGCGCTCCATGGCGCCCCGCCCGCGCAAGCGCAACGGCTGGGCCCCGAGGATCGCCTCCGGATCGCCTATACGCCAAAGGTCTTTCACATCTCCAGCGACGACGACTACGTCGACTGGAACCACATCGTCGCGCTGGAGCTGCTGACGCCGCGCCACACCTTCTGGAACGCCGACCGGACGCATTTCGGGGTGTCGGTGTTCGACAATTCCTACGGCCAGTTCTCCCAGTCGATCTACGCCGGACTCGAGTGGGACTGGCGGCCCTGGCGCGGCGGCATCCTGTTCTACTCCCTCAGCCCCGGGCTGATCCACGGCTACAAGGAGCCGCACGAGAACAAGCTGCCGCTGAACCGGGCGCTCGGCGTCGGTGTGACCCTCGTCCCGGCCGTCGGCTGGCAGGGTCGCTCACTCGGCTTTGCCGCCAGCATGAACGGCACCGCGTTCGCACTGCGCGCGAGCTGGACCTTCCAGCGCTGACCGGCAGGTGGCGGCACGGCCGGTTTTTCTGCAAGATTCCGCCATGACCCTCTGCCATGCGCACCGCTTAATGTTCATCAAGCCCGAGTTTGGATACCCACTGTCATGAATGATCTGTTGCCGAAACTGAAATACCTGCGGGACGAGCTGGACGCGCTGCGGCAGGAGCTGGAACAGGACGGCCCCGCGGCCGCGATCGGGCGGCTCGACGCCATTGCCGGCGGGCTGGATGCGCTCATCCGCGAGACCGGCGCCGGGCATGCGGCGGCTGGCCATGCGCCGGGATCGCGCCCGCCGCCGACGGACGTGGAAAAATGCCCCCGCTGCAATATTCGCAGCCTGCACATACTGCCGGGCAAGGCCCGTCCCGCCGAGGACGGTTCGGGCACGGAAGTCCCCTGGCATTGCACCAGCTGCGGCCACGAGGAATGGCGGCCGCTCGATTGAGCTGGGCGCGCGCCCGCTATCCGGGCGTAATGTCCGCGCTGTGAAATGCCTTGGCGACCGCCTGCATCACGCCGCGCTCCACGCCGTGCTTCGGCAGCGTGGCCTGCTTGCTGCAGCCGGGACAGCGGTACAGCGGCAAAGCCAGCTCGACCGTGACCCCGCCGTTGTCGGAGACCGGCACGTTCGCCGTGTGGCTGCTTTGCTCGGCCGCTGCTTCGTCCAGCTGCTTGCCGCAGCCCGGGCAGTGGGCGCGCTTGCGGAACAGGCCCTTCTCCACTGCGGGCTCAGCAGTGATGAGGCTGTCGGTGCCGAGCACGCGCTGGATGAACTCCAGCGGGAACTCCGGGCTGGGGAAGCGCTTGTGGCCGTTGGCGCAGTCGAGCGCCGGGATCCCCTCGATTACAATGTGGATGCCGCTGTCCTCGCCCTCGAGTCGCCCGAGGTGGGTCAGCTTGGTGTCGGCACTGCATTGCCGACAGACTGTCGTCGTCATGATCGCTCTCCTCTGGTTGATTTTTGCTGCAGCGCTCCTATCGCGTTGTCGGTGATGGCAACATTAACTTCTACACCATAGCCCAGCCGCCGGAGCCGCACCACTCATGAACCCCGATCACGATGCGCGCATCGCCGCGCAGCAAAGGCGCACGCTGCTGCAGCGGGCCTGCCTCGGCATCCTCGCGCTGTTCGGCTGGACGCCCTTGTCCGCGCCCCTCCCCGGACCCAGGGGCGTGATCATCGTCTACCCGCACACCTCCAACTGGGACTTCCCCCTCGGGCTGCTGTACCGCTTCGGCACCGGACTGCAGGCCAACTGGATGGGCAAGGACTCGATCTTCCGCTGGCCGCTGCGCGGGCTGTTCCTGCGCATGGGCGGGGTCCCGATCAACCGGCGCGCGGCCAGCGGCTTCATCGGCGCCGCCATCGAGCAGTACAAGACGCAGGACTGGCTGTGGCTGGCGCTCGCGCCAGAAGGCACGCGCAAGAAGACCGACCACATCAAGTCCGGCTTCTACCAGATCGCGCTGGGGGCCGACGTGCCATGCGGCCTGGGGTTTATTGACTACGCCACCCGGACGCTGGGTATCCAGGAATTCATCCGCTTTAGCGGCGATACGCAAGCGGACCTCGAGCGCCTGCGGATTTTCTACCGCGACCGGCGCGGCAAGATTCCCGAATTCGCAAGCGAGATCCGCTTCCGGCGTGACGAAGTGGTCCCGCCACCTACTGGCGAGTGATCCTGCCGCTGCCCCCCTCCGGATAGTCGGCCGCCGAGATGCTGCCACCGAGCCCCTGCTCGATGTAATTGCGCAGCGCCTGCTGGTAGGTCACCCCCAGCGCGGTAAACGGCGCGCCTCGATAGGGGTACTGGTCACCGCCGCGCGCGAGGAAGTCGATGGAAGCGATGCTCAGCGCCGCACCCGGCACCACCGAACCATTCGCGATAAGCACCGTGCCATCGTCCAGCGTAGCGGAGCGCACCCGTGTGCCCGGGGTCACCACCTGCCCGGCTGCATCAAGCACCTGGGCCGTGCCAACCGGGTCCCAGGTGAAGGAAAAACCCGCCACCTGGGCGAAACGGCCGTCGCCGCGCTCGACGCGTGACACCGCGTTCTCGAGCAACTGCTTGAACTGATCACGCGGGATCCCGGCGATGACACTGGTGAAATTGGCGAACGGCAGCATGCTGAAGGTGTCCAGCTCGGTGATGTTGCCGGCCGCGATCACCGTGTCATTGCGGATGCCGCCGCCGTTCTGCAGGGCCACGACGGGCGACGGAACGCCGAAAGCCGGGGCGAGTTGGCGTGCCTGCCACAGCAGCGCGTCAGCGATCAGGTTGCCCTGGTTGGTCTCGGTGGTGCGGACGCTGGTGCGGCGACCGTCCAGCGGCACCGCGCTGACCCCGATAGTGTTGGCGGCCAGGGCCTCCAACCCGGCGATTACCGGCTCGATGACCACGGACTGCAGGTAGGGATCGGGCGTCACGGCGTCCGGTTGTGCGCCGCCCGCGACGCGTACCGGGCCGCTGCCGGCCTCGTCGATCCGCACCAGTCGGCCCTTGCGGTCAAAGCCGGCCGCCAGTCGGCCTACATACTTGTAGTTGCCGGATGTCGTCACGACGGGGATAGCCGCGCCGTCGGCGCCGGTTGCCCACAGGGGATACGGGCCGGCGGGCTCATCGCCGGGAATCAGGAGGTCGCCCGGATTGGCCAGCAGTTCGTCACCACCGCCGGCGATCATGATGTCCACGCCCCGCAGGGCACCGGCGAGCGTGAGATCCTCGGCCACGCTTTGCAGATGCGAAACGACAATGATCTTGTTGATGCCGCGGGCCTCGAGCGCATCGATCTCGGTCTGCACCGCAGGTGCGACTTCGCTGACCACCACGCGGCGCGGGCTGGAGATGAACGGCAGCGCCGGCGTGGTAGCGCCCACGATCCCGATGCGCTCGCCACGTTCCTTGATCACGACGCTGCCGGCAATCCGCCCAGAGTCCACGTAGGCCTGCAGGCGTGGCTCATCGCTGAAATCGAGGTTTGCGGAAAGGTAGGGTACAGGCTGCGAAAAACCGCTGATGAAGTCGGCCAGCGTGTCCGGGCCAAAATCGAAATCGTGATTGCCGATGACGATCGCGTCGTATCCGATGGCATCGAGCGCAATGGTATCCAGGAACGGCACGCCGCCGGCGATGCTCACGTTGAACTCCGGGCCAGGCAGGAAATTATCGCCGGAAGACAGCATCAGAGCGCCGCGCTTGGCGCCCCGCTGCACGGCCGGGGGCGGTCCGGTCAAGGCGCCGCGCTTCAGTTCGTCCACGACAACCTTGAAGCGAGCCACGCCACCGAAGTCCTCGAGGCCCGAACCGGCGTTCAACAGCCGGGACTCGCCGTCGTTGTTGTGCAGCACCGTGAGCCAGAAATCTACCCGCTCCTCGTGGACCTGTTTACCGCCGGGAGCCGCAAGGACCTGCGTCGAAAACAGCAGCGTCGCGAGCGCGACGAACCAGATGCGTCTGAACATCGGAGTACTCCCCACGGGATAGACTGGCTACAGGGAGCTGTACGATAGCGAGGCCGCTTTGCAGCCCGCTTGCAGGAAGGTGACAGTGCTGCGGCGGCTCGCCCAACCTACCTGAACAGGTCCTCCAGGCGCCGGCGCGCCTCCTCGGCAGCATCGTCGACGGCGCCGGCGAGGCCCGTGCGCGGGCGGAACCAGCCGCAAAAGTTCGCGCGCGTCTTGTCGCCGACCGGCTCGGCGACCGGCTCGCGACAGGCGTTCGCCTTGCCCGTGTCGTAGAACTCGCACATCCGGCAGACGTGCAGCTCCGCGCGGCACTGGCGGCACTCGGCCGTGCGCGACAGGGGCAGCGGCTCGTCCACGACCTCCGCGCCGCAACGCCAGCAGTTCAGTGTCCCGGTTCCCATGGCCTCGCTCCTTCCCCGGAATTGTAGCGCCGGCGCCCGCCCGTGCACCCTCGAACCCCACCAGGACGCGGCCCGGCGGTACACTATGCTGCCCTGCCGCAACTTCCCGAGGGAGCCCGATCCATGAGCAGCTTCAGCCTTCGCATGAAGCGCCTGTACGTGGCCTTGATGATGCGCATTGTCGGCTGGGGCCTGCGCGCCATGAGCCGGGTCGACCCGGTGGTGCGCGCGGAAGCCGCCGGCTTTCCTGATGGCATGGTCATCGCCATGACCACCATGCCCGACGGCCCGGGCATGGTGCTCGAGAAGGCCCCGGAAGGCCACCTGCGCTACCTCGGCGGACGCCTCCCCGGGCGCACCGACCTGGCGATTCGCTTCAAGCACCTGGATTACTCGTTCCGCGTGTTCGCCTTCATCGAGAGCACGCCGACCGCCTTCGCCCGCGCGCGCATGGTGGTGGA
>Ga0114946_10001186_pt1 | contig 17833 bp, 9 predicted proteins | sample WalLakDeSediment_FD_88676 | JGI IMG/M metagenome (GOLD analysis project Ga0114946, IMG submission 88676) | Lake sediment microbial communities from Walker lake, Nevada to study Microbial Dark Matter (Phase II) - Walker Lake 11/02/13 Deep Sediment | ecosystem: Environmental > Aquatic > Freshwater...
GCCCCCAATCCCGGCCAGGCCGTGGCGCTCCCTGTGGCGAGCGTGGCCGGTGCGGCTGGCGCTGGTTTACCCGCTGGCGGCGGCCGCGTTTGGCCTGATTTGGCTGCAAGCGCCGCGCCAGGCCGGCTTCACGACCTTTGCGCCTGAACGGGAGGTGCTGCTCTATTTGCTGCAAGGGCTCGTCTACCCGTGGGCCGGGCGGCCTTCCGGGTATGCTCCCGACTTTAGCCTCAACCCCACCCTCTTTTTGCTGGCCGGCGCGCTCACGATCGCCGTTTTGCTGCTGCTGGCGCGCCGGGGTGGAAACGGCCGTCTGGCGCTCTTGGGACTGGCCTGGGCCGTCTTGGGGGTCGCTCCCGCCCTGGCCGGGCTCTCCTTCGCCTACGTCAGCCTGGGAGCGCGGCTGCTTTACTACGCCGCGCCGGGCGCGGCGCTGCTGTGGGCGAGCGCTTTGTTGAGCCTCCCCCGGCGGCGGCGCGCCGTCGGCGCCCTGCTGCTGCTTTTCGTGGCGGCGCAAAGCGGCCGGCTGGTTTGGGATTTCCAGCAGCTATACGCCGTCGGCGCGGCCCATCTGGCGGAGATGGCGGCGACGCCCCCGGAAGCAGGCCAGCTGTACGTTAACTTTCCGGACCGCTACGCGCCCGTCCGCCCGCCTTTTCCGGTGGGCTACTGGGGCGTGACGCTGGCGCCGGTGGCGGTGGAACTGGGCGACTTTCCGGCGCTGGCCTCCGGCGCGTGGCGCGCAACTGACTCGCGCAGCCTGCCGTGGATTGACGCCGAGGCGCGGGCAGCCGGCCCCTACGCGATTGATATGCGCGGCGTCATCACGCCGCCGGACGAGCTGTACCGCCTGGCGGGCGACGTAGAGCGCGTCTACCTGTCCCACTATACCCCCGCCGGCGGCTTTGCGCTGCAGCGCGCCGGCGGCCGGCAGCGCGCCGCCGGCGGCGCGGCCGCTTGTCAGGTCGTGTTTGCCCAAACGGCTTGCTTGAAAACGACCGCAGTGACCCACGACCAGGGGCATCTAACCGTCACCCTCACCTGGCTCAGCCTGGCGCCGGCCGGCGCGCACGACACCATCTTTGTGCACCTGGGCGCAACCGGGCAGCCGCCGTTGGTCCAGGCGGACGGCGACGCCTGGCTGGGGATGCTGCCTCTGGCCGTCTGGCAGCCGGGGGACGTGGTGGTGGACGTGCGCCGCCTGGCGTGGCCGCCGGACGCGCCGGCCGCCCTGACCCTTTCAATCGGCGTCTACAACCGGCTGGCGGGCGCGCGCATGCCGGCGCAAACCTCCGCCGGCCAACCGCTGCCGGACGACGCGCTGGCGTTCACAATCTACCGGCCTTAACTTCGTGGCGTCAATACCAGCTAATTATGGCTTTTTAGGAATTCACGGGTTTTGCGCGTATGCGGTAATCACAACGGCCGTTTCCCCATCCGCTAAGCTCAGGCGGCGTCCGCTTTCCGGCTCATAGAGGCCGGCCAGCAGCGTGTAGACGCCGGGGGCCAGGTCCGGCGGTACGTCCAGCGTGCGCGCATCCAGAATAATTTCGCCCGGCAGCCAGCCGGTTGTGGGCCTGCTCCAGTTGGCCGGTTCGCCGTCGGACTGGGCTGCGACACGGCCGTCGGGGCCGAGCAGGTGCAGAAAAACGGCGTAGCTGGCGGCCGTTTCCGCCTCTGCGCGCCAGACCAGCGTCACCGGCAGCGGCGCGCCCGGCGCCAAAGCCGCGGGCGCTTCCAGGACTCCCAGCAGCGTAGCTACGCCGTCCAGCCGTTCGTTGAGCTGAATGCCCAGGGGCGGCGCCTCCCAAAGCCGGTCCACGTGGGCTACCTGTAAAGCGCCCAGCGCGTAAGCGGGCCCCGCGCACGGCGTCCCGTTCGCCGGCGGGCAGAGGGCCAGGCGCCATTCGTGAAGACCCCCGGCCAGGCCGGCCGGCAGCCGGAAGGCGTGCTGCCCGCGCCAGACGTCGCCCGCCTGCCAGGCGGAAGTGGGGAAATGGTCGGCGACCGGGGGCAAGTCGAGCTGCAGCGCGGGCGCGCCGCCCGGCGCTTGCAGCGTTACGCGCGCGGTCCAATCCGCGCCGGGCGCCGCCGCGGCCTGCCAGAACAGCGTCAGCAAAAACGGGTCGCCGGGCGCCGCCGCGGCCCGATCCAGGTTGAATCCCACCAGCCGCAGGGGCCCCCAGGCGACGTCGGCCGGATATTGGGGCGCCAGCGCTTCCGGATCGGGCGCCCGGTGGGGGCGGGTGAGTTCAACCTGCGCCAGCGTCACGCCCGGCGCCTGGCCGCCCAGCGCGCGGGCGGGCCGCAGCGTCTCTTTGTCGAATAAAATTACCTCCACGTCGTACACGCCCGGCGGCGTCCCGGGCAGCGCCGTCAGCAGGTGGCTGTCCAGGGCGTAGCGGCCGGGCGGCCAGGCGGCCGTGTCCGGCGCGGGACGCCAATCGCGCGGGCGCGCGCTCTCCTTGGCGCTCCACAGCAGGCCGCCGGGACCCACCAGGTGGAGCGTGGCCTGGAAAGCGCGCGCGGGCGGGACAACGGCCGTCCAGAACAGGTCGTAGCGGCCGGGGGCGTCGGCCGGTCGCGCGCGCGCGCTGCTGTTGTAGCCGAGCAGGCGCAGGCCGCCGTCGTAATCGACCTGGAGGGGGCGCTCCGGCTGGGCCAGGCCGGGCCGGTAAAGCGGATTGGGCGGCGCCAGGCGCGGCGGCAGCCAGTGCACGACGGCAAAGAGCAGCAGCCCCAGGAGGAGCGGCGACGCGCGCCCATGGTCGTTTTGCGGCGGCGGGTGTGGGCGCGGCGGAACGGCCGTTTTCCATCCGCGCCGGCCGCGAACGGCCAGGCCAATCAAAATGAACCCAGAGACCAGGGAGACGCCGCCGGCCAATCGGCGCAAAGGGGTGGGGCCGAACGCAATCACCACGTCGTGACGGCCGGCCGGCAGGGGGAAGGTGACCAGGCCAAATTCCGGGCTAGGGGTTATTTCCACGGCGCGGCCGTCAACCGCAGCGCGCCAGCCGGGGTAATCGAGCAAATTCACGCGGATCTGTTGGGAAACGGCCGTTTCCAGCGTCGCTTCCACGCGCAGCGGCCGGTCGTCCAGGGCGATGAGCCGCACGCTGTCGGGAAGCGTTTCCGGCGCCAGGCGGCCCGGCGCGGGGGTGGGTTCGGGCGGGAAGCGCACGGCGCTGCGGGGCAGGTACTCCCCTTTGGCCGTGGTGCCGATGGTGCCGGTAGCCGCCTCAAAAGCGGCAATGTCGGCCACGGTGGGCCGCTCCAGGCCAGGGCAGTAGGTGGGCGAAAACCAGTGCAGCGCGGACAAAATGAGCGCAGCCAGCGCGCCGGCGTAAAGCCAACGGCCGCCGCGCCCCGCCGGCAGCAGCTCAACGGCGGCCCCGCTGAGCATGGCCAGGCACAGCGCCGCCGGTCCCAGCAGGCGCCAGGGGAACTGCACGAATTCAAGCAGGGGGACGACGTCCCAAATCAGTTGGGAAACGGCCGTCATCAGGAAAGTGTAGACGGCCAACGCCGCGCCAAAAAAAACGACCTGGCGCCTGCGACCGGCGCCGCGCAGCCGCCGCGCGCCCAAGAGCGCCGGCAGCGCCAGGAGCGCCGGAACCAACCCCAGGCCGCGCGGGGGCGACGGGTTCAGCAGGTCAGGAGAAACCGGCGGGGGCAGGGTGAAAATCTCGCCCAGGGTCACAAAGTTGCCCCAGTAGACAAAAACGGGCGGTACCAGCAGCCGGTCGATGTGCACGTAGGGCTGCTCGCGCATGGCCGGCAGCCAGAAAAAGCAGGCCAACCCCAGCCCCAGCCCCAGCGCGCCGCCTGCTTGCGCCAGCCGCCGCCAGCGGCCTGAAGATTCGCCCTCCTGCGCGCGCACCTGCGTCGGCGGAGTGTGCGCCAGCGCCGCGCTCAAGCCATACAGCGCCAGGAGCGGGCTGAAGATCAGGGCAAAAACGTTGTGCATGAGCAAAATCGCGGCGTACGTGAGCGCAGTCGCCGCCAGCCAGCCGGCGCCGCCGTGGCGGGCCAGCCGGCCCATGCTCCACAGCGCCAGCGGCAGCAGCGGCCAGGCAATGGATTCGGCCAGGTTGCCGCGGAAGTAGACGTCGTAGCCGTGATAGGGGGCGTACATAAACGCTACGGCCGTCAGCAGCGCGGCGCGGCGGCTAAAATGGTCGCGCGCCAGCCGGTAAGCGCCCAGGCCCGAAGCCAGGATGCCCAGGGCAAACGTGAGGCGCATCCCCCAGTGCAGACCGGCGACCAGGCTCACCAGCGCCGCCGCGTAGTACGCCAGCGGGGCGTAAAAGTTAAAAAAGGGAAAGCCGTACCCCAGCGCCATCTCCGGCGCCCAGCGGCTGTAAAGAATGCCCTGGCGCAGCAGGTGGTCAAGCTGGGTCAGGCGCAGCAGATGAAAGGCGGCGTCGTCGGTGCAGGGCAGCGCCGGGCCGAGCAGGATCGGGCGCACGGCGACCGATCCGAGGGCGATAATGGCCAGAATGGGCCACAGCGGGCGCAGCGCCAGGCGCGTTTGGGGCAAGCGGTGCATAGGGCGCAGTATATCTGCGGACGCGGCGACGAGGCAAGTTTAGGGTATGGGAAGCCGGATGGCGTCGCCGGCGACGCGGCCGTCGTCGTCCACGAGCGGCAGCCGGCGGCCGTCGGCGGGATCGTACATGCCGACGTAGATGGTATAGGGCCCGGCGGGCGCCTCCGGGGGAAGCTGCAGCCGGTAAGGGTCGCTGATGAATTCGCCGGGCAGCCAGCCGGGGGTGGGGCGGGCGCCCGCAACCGGTTCCCGATCTACCTGTGCGACGATACGGCCGTCTGGTCCCACCAGGTGCACAAAGACGGTATAGGCGCGGGTGAAGGGGGCCGCCGCCTGCCAATACAGCGTCAGATCGAGCGTATCGCCCGGCTGCGGCGCGGTGTGATCCAGGTCAAAGCCGGCCAGCGTGGCGCGGGCGTCCAGGCTGGCGCCGACGGGATATGCGAACGCCGGCGCCGTCAGGGTGCGCGGCGGCGTGGTCACGTCAATCAAGGCCAGGCTGACGGGCTGCGCTTGCGGACGGCCGGTTTCATCCAGCAGCGCCAATTCCAGGCGGTAGCGCCCTTTTTCAAGCGGGCGGGCGGCGTCGTGAAGGTAGACGGCGGGAATCAGGAAGGAACGGCCGTCGCGCACAAGTTCACCCGGCCGCCAGGCGGTCGTGGGATGGCTTGCCACTCCGGGCGACCAGCGCGCTTCCGCGGCCGGTTCGCCGTCCGGCCCCACGAGCTGCAGGCGCGCGACGTACGCGGCGGCGGGCACGGCCGTTGCGCGCCAGAACAGCGTAAAAGCAAGCGTCTGGCCCGTCTCGATCGACCGGGGAAGGGCGTCCAAACCCAGCAGATGCACGCCGGGGGCCAGCGCCGCGTCCGGGCGCAGGGCCGCGTCGACGGCGGACGGCGCGGGAAAGCGGCGCGGCGCGCCAAGTTCGACCTGTGCGAGGGTATAGGCGTTGCCGATGGGCTGGCCGGCGTCGTTGCGCAGCTCCAGGCGCCGGCCGCTTTGCGGTTCGTAGACATACACGCGCAGCGTATACGTTCCCGGCGGCGCGCCGGGCAGGACAGCCAGCCGGTGCAGGTCACGGGCGTATTCGTTTGCGCGCCAGCGCGTGGTGGGATAGCCGGCCGGGTGGTAGCTGTCGGACTGGCCGTGCAGCCTTCCGTGCGCGTCAACCAGATGGACGGCCACGCTGTATTCCTGCGCCGCCGGCGGCAGCGCGCGCCAGTAGAGCGCCAGGTCGATGACGCCGTCGGCCCGCAAGCCGCCTGAACCGGGCGCGCCGGGCGCCGCCGGGCCGGCGGGCTGATCGTATCCCAGGAGCACGAGCTGTTCGCCAAAGTTGACCTGCAGGGGCGCATCGATGCCGCGCACCTGGCGGCCGTCAAACGCGGTGCGGCTAAAGCGCGTGACGGCGCTGTCTAAGAAGAGGTGCTGCAGCAGGACGAGCGCCGCGCCGGCCAGCAGGCAGACCACGAGCGCCGGCCGGTCGCGCTGTACGGGCGGGCGGCTGGCCGGCGCATGGGCGCGCTCCGCGCCGTTTGCGCGGCGGCGGACAGCGAGGCCTAGAGCAAAACCGGCTGAAATCAGCAGGCTGGCCAGTGACAACCAGCCGGAGAGGCGGCGCAGCGGCGTCTGGCCAAAAGCGACGGTAAGCTCCTGGGAGGCGCCGGCGGGTATGTCGACGGCGAGCAGCCCGGAACGGCCGTCCGGCTTCACGGGGATTGGCGCGCCGTTAAGCTGCGCCTGCCAGCCGGGGAACGCATACCAGAGGAAGCGCACCCTGGCGGGAGAATCGGCCGTCAGGGTGAGGCGGGCGCCGGTTAGCGTGTAGCTGGCCGCCAGAACGGCGACGTCGGCGGCCAGGCGCGCCCGGTCCAGGCGCGGAATCAGGTAATGGGGCGCGCTTTGCGCGTAGAGCGGCAGGAGCATAGCCGCCGGGGGTAGTTCAGTCACGGTAACGGGCAGGTAATCGCCGGCGGAGGTGGTTCCCAGCGCGCCGGTTTCCAGCTCGAAGTGCAGCAGGTCGACGGGCGTAGGGTTGGGCGGGACGGCGTCCCGGCCGGGCGAGAGCCAGGGCAGGGCGTAGAGGGCCAGCGCCGCCAGCAGCAGCGCCGGGCGCCCGGCGCGGAGGCGCGGCAGGCGTGCGGCACCCGCCCCGGCCAGCACGGCCAGAAATAGGGTGGCCGGCCCTAAAAAGCGCCAGGGAAATTGGACGAACGGCAGCAGGGGCAGGGCGTCCCACAAGGGCAGGGAGAGGGGCAGCGTCATGGCGGCCATGGCGGCCGCGGCCAGGGTCAGGAGGAGGCGATGGGCGCGGGCGTGGGGCGCAAACGGCCGTTTCCGCGGCAGCCAGCCTAGCAGCGCCAACGCCAGCGGAATCCAGCCCAGGCCAAAGGGGATGGGAGGGTTGACCAGGCGCGGGTCGATCGGGCGGGGCGCGGCCATCAGATCGCGCCAGGCAAGGAAGTTGTTGCCGTAATAAAAGTTGGCGGAATCGGTCAGCTTGTGTATCTGGACCAGCTCCTGTTCGAAGAAAGCGGGCGCCCAGAAGAAGGCGGAGAGCCCCAGGCCAAGACCTAAAGCCGCCCAGGGTAGCCAGGTTGACCCCTGTTTGAGGCGCGGGGGGAAACGGCCGCTGCGGCTCAGCAAGAAAAGGGCATAGCCGGCCAGCAGCGGCGTTCCGAACAGGGCCGTTATGTTGTGCGTCGTCATCAGGGCGGCGTAAGCGAGCGCGGCCAGCGCCAGCGCTGCGCCGCCGGGCCGCGTCGCCAGCCGGTGCATGGCCCAAAACGCCACGCTCAACCAGGCCAACCCCCACACCTCCGGCAGCGCGCCGCGGTGATGGACGTCGTAAAGAATGTACGGCGCGTATACGCCGGCAAAAGCGGCCGTCAACCCGGCGTCCCGGCCAAACAGAGCGCGGGTCCATAAGAAGAGGCCCGCGCCCAGCGTCGCCACGGCCAGGAAATAGCTGCCTTGCAGCGCCACCGCCAGCGACAGCCCGGACGCGTGCAGCGGCAGCGCCAGGTAGTAGCTCAGCGGCGCGTAATAATTGAAGAGCGGAAAGCCGAAGCCGTGCGCCAGGTCGGGCAGCCAGCGCGGGTACAGAACGCCATGATCGACGGCGCGGGCCAGTTGGGCCAGCCGGTGCAGGTGGAGCAGGCCGTCGCCGCGCCAGGGCACGTGGCCCGCCAGGAGCGGATAGAGGGCCGGCAAAAAGCCGGCCAGCAGCGCCAGCGCCGTGATTGGGAGATGGTGGAACAGCCGCAGTCGACGGGGGAAACGAATGGCGCCTGGTTCCTGTGGGGACATCGCGGGCATTATGGCATGGTCAAAATGCAAAGTCAAGCCGGGCGGTTCATCCTGATTCAATAATTCATGATGAGCAGTTCGCTGATGGGGCCGCGTTTGCCGGCCTGGCTGTTGATGGCGCGGCGCGCCTGCACGCGCGTGATGCGGAAGCCGGCATAGGCGCGCTCAAAAAAGTCGTCGTGGGGATTGACGTTGTGCGGATCGGCGTTGCTGAGCATCAGCACCGCGCCGCGCCGGTCCAGCCGGCGGTAAAAGTCAGCCAGGGCAAGCTGCTGGGCGTCATCAAAGGGCTGGCGCGCATAGGCGGCGAAGTTGGCCGTTGGGCTGAGGGGCCGGTAAGGGGGATCGAAGTAGACGAAGGTTTGGTCGTCCACAAAGTCGGCGCAGCGGGTGAACTTGCCGGCCGCCAGACGCACTCCTTGCAGCAGCGCGGCCGCCGCCCGTAAATTGGCGGCGTTGCAGAGGGTGGGATTCAGGTAACGGCCGAACGGCACGTTAAACCGTCCCCGGCTGTTGACGCGAAACAGGCCGTTGTAGCCGGTGCGGTTCAGAAAGATGAACTGCGCCGTGCGCTGCACCCACGCGGCGCTGAACGCGTCGAAATCGATCGTGGCCAGGTTGGCGTTGAACTGGTCGCGCTGGGCGTAATAAAATGCCCGGCGCTGCACAGGGGAGCACGGCAGGTAGGCGGCTTCCAGGTCGGAGAGATGGGCGATCACGGCCGTTACGTCCCGCTGCAGCGTGCGATAAACCAACATCAGCTCGGGATTGATGTCGGCCAGATAGATTTCGGCAATGGGGTAGCGCTGGACGACGTGGAAGAAGAGCGCCCCGCTGCCGACAAACGGCTCGGCGTATTTGCCCAACCGGCCCTGTTTCAAGCGCGGCGGCAGCGCCGTGTCGATTTGGGCGAGTAGTTGGCGCTTACCGCCGGCCCATTTCAGAAAAGGCGTTGCGTTCATCGGTGTCGATCTGCGTGTGTCCGGCATGCGTTAGAATCTCGAATGGTGTAGACGGATTTGCCCTGGGTTTCGTAATAGGTGCGCACCACCAGTTCGGCCAGCAGCCCCAGCGCGATGAACTGCACGCCCAGGATCACCAGCAAGATGCCGAGCGAGAATAACGGCCGTGATCCAATCTGGTAGGCGTTGAAGCCGTCCCAGCCGCCGGCAAGCCCCGCCCAAATTTTGCGCAGAGCCAGGATCAGTAAAATCAGCGCGCCGCCGCCGCCCAGCGGAATGCCCAGGTTGCCGAAGAGGTGCATCGGCCGGTCGCTGTAGCGACGCAGAAAGAGAATGGTGAACAGATCCACAATGACGCGGAAGGTGCGTGAGAGGCCGTACTTGGAGGCGCCGGCGACGCGCGCGCGGTGGTTGACCGGCGCCTCGGTCAGGGTGAAGCCGGCAAAGCTGCACAGTTCGGGGATAAAGCGGTGCATCTCGCCGTACAGGCGCAGCTCCTGCACCACCTCGCGCCGGAAGATGCGCAGCGAGCAGCCGCGATCGCGCAGGCGCACGCCGCTGGTCGCGGCGATGAGCCAGTTGGCGACGCGCGAGGGGAGCCGGCGCAGCAGCGCGTCCTGTCGGTTGACGCGCCAGCCGTTGACGACGTCGTACCCTTCATCGATTTTGTCGAGCAGCCCGGGAATGTCGGCGGGGTCGTTTTGGCGGTCGGCGTCCAGGGTGCAAATGATGCGCCCTTGGGCGTGGTCGAAGCCGGCGGCGAAGGCGGCGGTCTGGCCGTGGTTGCGCCGGAAGCGGATGATGACAAGACGGCCGTCTTCCGCGTGCAGCGCTTGCAGCAGTTCAAAACTCCCATCCCGGCTGCCGTCGTCGATAAAAATAATCTCGTAGTCAAGGCCCTGGTCGTCCAGCGCGGCGTGGATTTCGGCCAGCAACGGCCGTAAATTGTCCACCTCGTTGTAGACCGGGATCACCAGGCTCAAATCCTTGCTCACCATGGGGCTGATTGTAGCATGATGGCCGTTGAAGCGGTAACCACGCCGCGCCGGCTATTGGTCCAGAAGCGGCGCGGGACGTGCGTAAAACGACCGTTTATCCCAAATCGATGGTACAATAAAACAAACTATTTGGAGGTGAAACGCATGTCTGTTGTTAACGCCTTGTCACCTGGATCTGGTCGATGCGTTGGACAAAGAGGTAGATCTGTTGAACGCCCGCCGCGTAGCGACGGTACTTCAAAAAGAGATCATTGCGAACGGCCGTCTGATCTACACCGCTGATTCGTATGCGGTTGATGAATTTGAGATGCTGGTCATCTCTTATTATCAAAAGTTGAACGAAGAGCGCAGAGAAATTTTGGCCGAGTTTCATCGCACGAAAAGAGCGTATCCTGTATGAACGACATTGTCATCAATAAAATCCAGCATGACCCTGAATGTGCACTTGCTCAACGCCCCCGACGTGGAAACCCTGGCCTATTTGCGCGCGCAGCTTGATCCCAACGTTGTTGTAACCGCCGGTGAGACGGTCCCGGAAACGGCCGATCTCCACATTCTCGTCGGCGGCCGGCCCACGCGCGACCAGTTCGCCGCCAACCCCAACCTCCACACGCTCATCATCCCCTGGGCGGGGCTGCCCGCCAGCGCGCGCGACCTGGTGCGGCGTGAGTTTCCCCACGTCGCCATCCACAACCTGCACCACAACGCCGCCCCCGTGGCCGAATTGGCCCTGGCGCTTTTTCTGGCCGCCGCGAAATTTATTGTGCCCTACGATCGGGCGCTGCGCCGGCGCGATTGGCGCATGCGCTACGCGCGGCCCGGCCCCTCCGTGCTGCTGGACGGCAAGACGGCGCTCGTGCTGGGCTATGGCCACATCGGCCGGCGCGTGGCGCGCGGCTGCCGCGCGCTGGGCATGACCGTGCTGGCCGTGCGGCGCAATTCCACCGCCACGGCCGACGCCGACGCCGACGAAATTCACCCCCCGGAGGCGCTGCGCGACCTGCTGCCGCGCGCGCAGGCGCTGCTCATCTGCCTGCCCCACACGCCCCACACCGACGGCCTGCTTGGCGCGGCCGAGCTGGCGCTGCTGCCGCCGCGCAGCGTGCTGGTCAACATCGGCCGCGGCGCGATTGTGCAGGAGCAGGCCCTGTATGCGGCGCTGCAAAACGGCGCGCTCCACGCCGCCGGCCTGGACGTCTGGTACAATTACCCCGCCGACGTTGAGGCCCGCAGCCAGACGCCGCCCTCGGCCTATCCCTTTCACGAGTTGGACAACGTGGTGATGAGCCCCCACCGCGGCGGCGATACGGCCGATACCGATCGGCTGCGCATGACCCACCTGGCCGCACTGCTCAACGCCGCCGCCCGCGGCGAGCCCATCCCCAACCGCGTCGACATAGAGGCCGGCTACTAATCAACCTGAAAACGGGACGCAGAGGAATAGAACGTTGATGACGCCGATGCCCCTGATTGTGCCCGATTGAATCAGGGAAATCAGGCAAATCAGGTCAATCTGCGTCCCATTTCGTTCTATGGGTTCGTGCAAAATTAACTTGGGTGGCACGGTCAGGAGACCGGCCACAGCAAACTCAAAAGTCAAGCCCCTGTGCGCACAAACAAGTAGACCGTCAAGTCGTTGAAATGCAGCCGCTCGCGCAGCGTGTAGCGCGCCGCCAGCCAGGCCAGGTGGGGATGGGGCCGGCCCTGGGCGGCGTATTCGGCCGTTTCCCGCTCAAACAGCACCAGCCAGACGCGCGGGTGGTCGTCCACGGCCGTTGCCAGGTCCGCCGCCGCCCATACCCCCAGCGCCCGCTGCGTCGGCCGCGCCAGCGTATCGGCCGGGCTGCCGGGTGGGTCCGCCACAAAGGCCTGGGGCAGCGCGCGGTCATAGACGTGCAGCGGCAGGAAGCTCAGCTTGTTGGCGTGCACGATCACGTCCGTGGCCGGGTTGAAGGCGTCGCGCAGCGCCGCCGCCGCGGCCGGGAAGGGCGGGCGGGGGAAGCGCGCGTAGCTGTAGTGGCTGCCGAGCGCCAGAATGACCACCAGCGCCGCGGCCGGCAGCGTCGTCCATTTTACCGCTGTGGGCGCCGGTCCCGTCACAAACAGGCCGGCCAGCAGGACGTAGTAGGCCAGCGCCGCGGGCAGCAGCGCGCGAATGGTGTAGATCGGCAGCGCCTGCGAGATGACGAAGGCCAGCGCGATCGGTCCCAGCGCCAGCGCCGGCAGCAGCGTCCCGGCGCCGGGCAGCCGGCAGGGCCGCGCGCGGGCGCGCGCCGCGCCCAGCAGCAGGAAGGCCGGCGGCAGCAGGCTCAGCCCCAGCGCCCAGGGCGTCAGCCAGGCGGGCAGGGCCTGGTTGTCGCTGCTGAAATGGAACACGAGCAGCGTCTGCAGCAGCTCCACCGGCCCCGGCCGCGGGATCCAGTAGCCCTGCCGCACGACGGCCAGTTGGCGGGGCAGCGCCGCCAGCCAGGGCGCCAAGAGGGCCAGCGCCAGCAGGTGCGCCAGCAGCCAGCCGCGCCATTGGCGCGCGCGCCGCAGTTGCAGCCAGCGCCAGACGCTCCAGCCCGCCGGCGCGGCCAGAAACAGGCCTCCCAGGTGATGGGTGTGGAGCGTTAGCCCGGCCAGGACGCCATACGCCAGCCAGGCCCAGCGCCGCCGCGTGCGCCAGGCGTGGACGAAAACGGCCGTTGCGCTCAGCGTTAGCAGCCCCAGCAGGGCGTACATGCGCGCCTCCTGGGCGTAGTAGACGGCAAAGGGGGCGACGGCGATGATCACGGCCGTCGCCTGGCCCGCGCGCCGGTCAAACAACTGCCGCCCCAGCGCAAAGCCCACCGCCGTCGTCAGCACGCCGCACAGCACGGAGAGGTAACGCGCGGCGAGGGGCGATTGGCCTGCCAGCTCCATCCAACCGTGCAGCAGGGCGTAGTAGAGCAGGGGATGCTCCTCCGCGGCGGCGCCGTTGACCGGGGTGAGCGCGCCGGCCAGCATGGTCGCCCACTCTTTTTCAGCGTAGAGGATGGAAAAGGCCTCGTCGTACCAGAGGGCACGGCCGTTTAGCCCCACCATCCGCAGCCCGAAGGCGACCAGCAAAATCACGGCCGTCCAGCGCTTACTCATCCGCCGCCGCCCAAATGGTGACGCCGTTCGCCCGGTAGATGACGCGGCCCGGCGGCGTTACGGCGTCCGCGCCTAGCGCCTGCTCGTAGCGCCCGGCGTAGACGTGACTGACGCCCCACGCGCGCACAAAGTCCGCGCGCCAGGCGTCGGGCGTGGCCGGGTCCCAGAATTGGTCCAGCAGCGCCAGCTTGGCGGGCAAATCCAGCGTCAGGTAAGGCTGCCCCAGGAAAACCCGTCCCGCGGCGGCGCGCGGCAGGACGTTGCCCACCGGGTAATGGGCCAGGACGACGCTGTCAGCGGACGCATGCTCGGCCAGCCACGCGACGGCGCGCAGTTCCGCCTCCGGCAGGTAGAGCGGGAAATCGGGGCGGACCAGCGGGCTGTAGGCCAGAATGAGCGCGGCCATGAGCGTGGAGGGCAGGGTGAGCAGCAGCAGCACGCGCCGCAGCGAGGCGTGGGGCGTGGGGGTGAGGCGGCTGAAAACAGAGAAGGCGGGGCGGCGGGTAAGCCAGGGCAGCACGGCCGTTTCCAACCCCGCCGCCGCCAACGTCCCCAACGGCACCGCCAGCCCCAGCACGAAGCGCCCGGCAAAGGGCAGCGGGACGTAGAGCAGCAGCAAATTGGCCAGCGCCCACACCCCCACCAGCCGCGCGCTGTCCGGCGCCCAGCCGCGCGCCTTGCCGAGGACAGCCGCCCAGCCGCCCGCCAGCGCCCATACGCCCACCAGCCCCAGCCCCAGCGCCAACCACTGCGGCGCCGGCGCGGGGACGAGGTTGTCGCTGAACTGCGCCTGCGCCCAGTAGGGGTCGCGCCGCGCCCAGAGGGCGTAGTAGCCGACGAAAGGCAGCAGCGGCAGCAGGACGAGGCCAATCCGCGCCCACAGCCGCCAGGGGATGCGCCGCCAGGCCACGCCCGTCGCCAGCGCCCACAGCCCCACGACCGGCCCCACGACGGCCAGGTTGAAAGGATAAACCAACCCCAGCAGCGCGCCGCAGAGCGCCGCCAGCGCAGCCCAGCGCCAGCCGTTCGCCGCGCGCAGCAGGCAGCCGAAGAGCAGCAGCTCCAGCGCCAGCCCCAGCGCGAAGTGGGGCATGCCCAGCAGCGGCAGCAGCACGCCCCATTCCGCCAGCGTCAGGTCCGGCAGCCGCTTGAGGTCGGGCCGCGCGAGAATCGCCGCCAGCCAGCCCAGCCCCCCGCCCACGGCAATGAGCCGCCAGGCCGTAAGCTGCACGCGGGCGCGCCCTGGCCACACCTGCCGCACCCAAAACCAGAGCGCCAGCAGCGCCAGCGCGCCGCTCGCCAGCCGCGCGCCGTGCAGCCACAGCAGCGGCGCGCCGCCGAACTGCGCCGCCGCCCGCCCCAAAAGCAGGTAGGGCAGATAGGTCAGCCGCGGCGGAATGGGCTCGGGCGAGAATTGGAAGCGGTACAGCCAGGCCCCTGCGCCGCCCTGGCGCATGGCCGCCAGGTAGACGCTCGCGTCGTCCGGGTTGAGCAGCGCGCCCAGGAAGACCATGCCCGGCGGCGTCAGCGCCCACGCGGCCAGAAAGGGCAGCGCGGCCGCCAGCAGCAGCGCGCCCATGGCGGGGAACAGCTCTCGCAAGGTCAAGTCGCTCTTCATAAAGAACAGGCGCTTAAGGCGGTAGTGCGTACAAAATGTAATGATTATCCCAGGCGGCGAGCTGCTCCAGGCGCCGGGTTTGCAAATCGTGCAGGATGGCCAGGTCCCGGGCAGTGATGGGGTCAAAGCCGGCGTCAACGATAAAATCCAGGCCGCGCTGGTGGAGCAGCACATGGGTGACGCCTTCCGCGCGCCAGGCGTCGGCGATGGCGTCGGCGTCGTAGCCGCGGTAGCGGGTGAAATGCAGCCAGCGGTCCAGCAGGGCGTCAGGCCGGCAGGCGACGCGGCAGGCGTAGCTGCGCGGTTCCCACAGAAAGACGACCTGGCCGGCGGGGGGCAGGTGGTTCACGGCCGTTAGCGCCGCGTGATAGCTGCCCAGCCGGCGCTGCAGATAAGCATCCGGCGTTTCGAGCCCCAGCACAACCGGCAGCGGATTCACCCGCACAACGTCGCGCGCCTGGCTGAAGAGCAGCAGTCCCAGCGCCAGGCTGAAGGCCGCGCGCGCCAGCCAGTCGACGGCCAGCCGCGGCCGGCGCAGGGGCGAGATGCGCGCCAGCGCCGCGCCGCCCAGCACGGCCGTTACTCCAAAGGTCGGCAGCAGCAGGCGCGTCTGGTGCAGCAGCGCGGAATGGGCCAAGCCCGCCAGCCAGAGCGCGTAGCCGGCGCCAAACAGGAACAGCAGCAGGCGCGCCGCGCGCTTTTCGGCCGGATTGAAGGCGCGCCAGGTAATGGGCAGCAGCGCCAGCAGCCCCAGCGCGAACGGCCCGATAGTCGCGTCGTAGAAGTCGCTGCCGGTCGTGCCCAGGAGGGCGGCTTCCAGCGGCGCGGTGAGCAGCCGCCACGGCGCCGTGGTCGCAAAGCCGGTCCCGCCACGGCCGTACCACCAGGCGCGCCACGGATCCCAGTAGAGCGCGTCCGTGAGCAGAAAGGGGTAGACCGGATTGCCGGTGGTGAGCCAATTTTTCAGCAGCCAGGGCAGAAAGGTCAGCCCGGCGGCGCCCAGGAACAGCGCGGCTCGCGTTGCTTGCGCGCGCCGGCCGGTATGGCGCCCCTGCCAGAGCAGGCCGAGCAGTACGGCGGGGGGGAGAAAAACGGCCGTATATTTCACCCCCAGCGCCAGCCCCACGGTGACGCCCAGCAGCAAGCTGCGCCCCACCACTCCCCACTCCGCACTCCGCAATCCGCAATTCGCACTCCGCAATTCTCGCAGGAGCAGGGTGGCGACGGCCGTGACGTAAAAGAGCAGCGCCGCGTCGACGTAGGCCTGCTGCATCAGCTCCTGCAGCAGCGGGACGGAGAGCAAAACCGCCGCCGCGCCCCATGCCGCGTCGCCGCCAGAGGCGGCGTCGCCAAAGGCGGCGCGCGCCAGCGTCGCGGTGAGCGCCAGCGCCAGCAGCCCGTAGCCGAACTGCAGCAGCGGCGCCACGCCGTCGCCGGCGAGCAGCATGCCGAGCGTGAACTGCATCTCGACCAGTTGCGGAAAGCCCAGGTAGGGCAGGTCGATGGGGTGCGCGACGCGGCCGGCGGCGATGAAGAGGCGCGGCCCGGTGAGGTGGTAGACCAGCGCGTCCCAGCTTGTGTCGGGGGTAAGGGCCATGAGTCCGGTCAGCCCCAGCGCGGCGGCGGCGTAGAGCCTGAGCCAGCGTTGGAAACGGCCGTGGGCGCGCGGCCACAGCCCGTGGGGCCAAAGGGCGCGCAGCTCGCGCAGCAGCCGCGGCCATTCGCGCCTCAGCCCTACGGCCAGCCCGGCCACCAGCAGCCAGGCGGCGAGCGGGCGCAGCCAGCCCAGCAGCCCCAGCAGCAGGGTGAGCAGCCCCAGCAGCCCTAGCCCCAGCCCGACGGCCAGCGCCAGCCGCGCGACGGGCGACGCGCCTGCCAGCAGGTCGCCCGCCAGGCGGCGACCCAAGGCGGCGGCCAGCGCGCTTAGCCCCAGCCAGCCGGCAAGGCTGCCCAGCGTCCGGCCCACGCCCGCGAGCACGGCCGCGTCGAACGGCTTGTGGGCCCAAAAGTAGACCGCGACGAGCCCAAACAGCCAGAGGATGATGAAGACGGCCGTGACCAGGCGCCAACGAGTGTGCATTGCGTTTCCCATTCGGATCGTAAAACTACGCTGCGTAACGATATGTTCGTAAGCGTAAACCAATTTGCGCTGTATGTCCATTGGCGCGCAGGGTGAGAGTTTTGCGCTACGTTCACACCGATGCGTTTACGGCCGGCGTCGCTTTTGTTAAAATGTAAACAGCGGGCTGCCTTGGTAGAATACTTTTATTCCGCACTCCGCACTCCGCACTCCGCAATTCGACAGGAGTATCGCCATGGCGCGTAGGAACCTTGTTCAATTTTTTCTCGTTGCGCTGCTGCTGACAGCGTGTGGGCTGTTGATTAGCTCCACCCGCTCTCAGGGCGCAGCGCTGATTGCCGACGTGACCTTTACCGGTCAGGAATTCAGCGTGCAGCCGGGGTCCGGCGTGGCGGTGACCGACGAAGGGCTGACGCTGGCGCTGGACGCCTTCAAAACGGTTTTCATCTCGCCGCCCGTCAAAGCGCCGTTTCCATTCAATGCCGTCATCCCGCGCTGGCTGGCCGACGTGCCTGAGTCCGCCAATCTCGAAATTCGGCTGCGCACGGGCAAGAGCGAGACGGAGTGGGGGGAGTGGTACGACATCCACGCCCAGCACGACTGGATGCTGCCGGGTGAGGAAGAGGTGGTGGGGGAGTTGGTAGCGGTTACGGCCGTGGACGTGACCCACACCCACGTGCAGTACGCCGTGACCATGGGGCGCGACGTTTCCCTGGGCCGGCCGCTGCTGCGCCAACTGACGCTGACCTTCATCGACTCCACCGCCGGCCCCACGGCGGAGGAGCTGCTGGCCGCGCAGCAGGCGCGCGACGAGGCGTTGAGGGTGGAGCAGGGCGCGGCGCTGCAAACCGGCTACCCCAAGCCAACGGTCATCAACCGCGCCGTCTGGTGCGTGGAGGAGGCGTGTAACTACACCGAAGGGCTCGAATATCAGCGCGTGACGCACCTGATTGTGCACCATACGGTGACCAACAATTTTGCGCCGGACTGGCCGGCGGTTGTGCGCGCGATTTGGAAATTCCACACCTTTACCCGCGGCTGGGGCGACATCGGCTATAATTTTCTGATTGACCAGAACGGCCTGGTGTACGAAGGCCACCTGGGCGGCGATGACGTGGTGGGCACGCACGCGGCGGGCGCGAATGCGGGCAGCATGGGCGTGGCGCTGCTGGGCACATTTACCGATACGGGCATCGATCC
>Ga0114946_10001187_pt1 | contig 17830 bp, 14 predicted proteins | sample WalLakDeSediment_FD_88676 | JGI IMG/M metagenome (GOLD analysis project Ga0114946, IMG submission 88676) | Lake sediment microbial communities from Walker lake, Nevada to study Microbial Dark Matter (Phase II) - Walker Lake 11/02/13 Deep Sediment | ecosystem: Environmental > Aquatic >...
GCGCCGGTCTGCGTGCGGGTGAAGAAGGCCAGTGGCATCCGCTGCACGTGGTCGAACAGTCGCGACCGCAGGTCGTAGATGAGTCCCTCACCGATGCGGGCCGACCACCACCGCTCGGCGAGCGACAGCGCGGCCTCGCCGATGGCCGCGGCGACGATCAGCGCGGCGAGGAGGTTGAGCTGGCCCCGGTCGGCGTTGGGGATGGCGTCGTCGACGATGGACCGCAACAGCAGGGGCGGGACCAGGCTGAGCAGCGCCCCACCGATGATCGTGGCGAGGAACCCGACCAGCATCCCCCGATAGGGCAGGGTGAACCCCAGGACCCGGCGCACCACGCCCGGCTGCAGGCGGGCGCCGGCGACCTGCGCCGGGTCGTGCCCGATCGCCCCGTGGAAGCCTCCTCGCACGGCCCGAGCCTACGGCGGCGCACCGGATCCCCACCCCGGACGCGCGTCCGCCCGCCGGCGGGCGGCGGGCGGACCACGGCGGAAGGTGTGGGATTCGAACCCACGGTGACCCGGAGGCCACAACGACTTTCGAGGCCGTCCCATTCGTCCGCTCTGGCAACCTTCCGCCGACGAGCCTAGCGAACCCCCGACGACGCCGGATCGGCGCGACCGCCCGACGGGGGGTCGGAACGGGGTCAGTCGCGCCGGGCGGCGAAGAACCTCTGGAGGAGCTCGGCGCACTCCTCGGCGAGCACGTTCGGGGTGACGGCCGCCTCGTGGTTGAGCCGTGGGTCGGCGCACAGGTTGTAGAGGGAGGCGCACGCGCCGGCCTTGGGGTCGGCGGCGCCGTAGACGACCCGGGCGATGCGGGCGCCGATCGCCGCGCCGGCGCACATCGGGCACGGCTCGAGCGTGGCGACGAGGGTGCAGCCGTCGAGGCGCCACGACCCGACCGCCGCGGCCGCGTCGCGGAGAGCGAGGATCTCGGCGTGGGCGGTGGGGTCGCCGAGGCGCTCGCGCTCGTTGTGACGGCGGGCGATCACCTGCCCCTGGTGGAGCACCACCGCGCCGATGGGGACGTCATCGTGGGCGGGCGCGGCGCGGGCCTCGTCGAGCGCGATGCGCATGGCGGTGGCGTCGTCCACGGTCCCTCCCCGTCGGGTCCGGCCGTCGGGGCCGGGCGGTGGCGGAGGGAGTGGGATTCGAACCCACGGTGGGTTGCCCCACACACGCTTTCCAAGCGTGCCGATTCGGCCGCTCTCGCATCCCTCCCGGGTGCCCGGCCCCGGGGCCGGCGGGCGCGGTGTGGCGCCCGGGAGGTGCAGGCTATCGTGAGCGGCGACCCGCTCTCGCGTGTGGCGGCCGGGTCCTGTGCGACTGCAGACCGTGAACCGAGTCAGGGCCGGAAGGCAGCAGCTCTCAGCGGATCCTGCGGTGCGCCGCAGATCGCCTGGCCGCCACTCGCGGGAGCGGGTCCGTCGCGCCCGGGGGCGGTAGCCGGGGGCGGCGGCCAGGGGCGGCGGCCGGGGTCGGGGTCCACCGGTAGCATCGGATCGATGGCGTACCAGTCGCTGTACCGCCGCTACCGGCCGGGGCGGTTCGTGGAGGTCAAGGGCCAAGAGCACGTGGTCCGGGCCCTCCGGAGCGCGGTGCGCGACGACCGGGTCGGCCACGCCTACCTGTTCAGCGGGCCACGGGGCACGGGCAAGACCTCCACGGCCCGGATCCTCGCCAAGGCGCTCAACTGCGAGACCCTCGACGACGGCGAGCCGTGCGGGGTGTGCGACTCGTGCCGGGCGATCGAGGCGGGCACCTCCTACGACCTGCACGAGCTCGACGCCGCCTCGAACAACGGCGTCGACGCCATCCGCGACCTCATCTCGCGGGCCGCGCTCGGGTCGCCGGGGCGGACGAAGGTGTACATCCTCGACGAGGTCCACATGTTGTCGGCCGGCGCGTCGAACGCGCTGCTGAAGACGCTCGAGGAGCCCCCGCCCCACGTGGTGTTCGTGCTCGCCACCACCGACCCGCACAAGGTGCTGCCCACGATCCGCAGCCGGGCCCAGCACTACGAGTTCGGGCTGCTCTCCGCCGAGGAGCTGAGCGCGCAGGTGCGGTGGATCGTCGCCGACGCCGGGCTCGATGTCGACGAGGCGGGCGTGGCCCACGCGCTGCGCGCCGGCGGCGGCTCGGCGCGCGACACCCTCTCGGCGCTCGATCAGGTGGTGGCGGCCGGGGGCGTCCCGGCCGAGGGCGGGTCGATCGACGGTCTCGTGGAGGCGCTCTGCGAGGGCGACGGGGCGGGCGCGCTGGTGGCCGTGGCCGACGCGCTCGCCGTCGGCCGCGAGCCCCGCCCGCTGGCCGAGGAGCTGCTCGCCGCCCTCCGCGACGTCTTCCTCGCCTCGGTGGCGGCCGAGCTCGACCACCTCACCGAGCCCGATCGGGAGCGGGCCCGCGACCGGGCCGGGCGGATCGGCCGGGCCGCGATCGTGCGGGCCCTCGAGCTCGTCGGCGAGGCCATCGCCGAGATGCGCCACGTGGGCGATCCCCGGATCCCGCTCGAGGTCGCGCTCGTCCGCCTCACCCGGCCCGAGGTCGACACCTCGCTCGCCGCCCTCGTCGAGCGGGTGGCCCGCCTCGAGCGGGCCCTCGCCGACGGCGGGACCGCTCCTGCACCGCCTGCGGCCCGCCCCGAGGCGGCACCGCCAGCCCCGGCGCGGCCCGGCGCGACGCCGGGCGCCCGCCGCCCCGCCGACGCAGCCCGCCGGATCCTCGCCGACCAGCCCGGGCCGCCGGCCCCGTCGGCTCCGGCCCCTGCCGGCGCGGCCCCGTCGGGCGCGGCGCCGTCGGTCACGGCCCCGGTCGACGCGGCCCCTCCCGACGCGGGCCCGCTCGACGCGGCGCCTCCCGACGCGGCCCCGGTCGACGCGGCCCCGGTCGACGCGGCGCCTCCCGACGCGGCGCCGTCGGGCGCGGCGCCGACCGCTGCGGGGCCGACGGCCCCCGTCGAGCCACCACCGGCTCCCACCACCGGCACCCGTCCCGCCGGACCGTCTGCGCCGCGGGCCGGACGCCGCCCGGCCCCGCCGTCCCCGGCGCCGGCGTCACCTGGCGGTGACGAGCGGGGGGATGCCGAGTTGTCCCCGGCGCCTGCGTCACCTGGCGGTGACGGGCGGGGGGATGCCGAGCCGGCCCCGGCGCCGGCGTCACCCGGCGCTGACGAGCGGGTCGAGACGGTGCCGGGAGCCGGAGGGGCGCCCACGCTGGATGCCGTCACCGCGGTCTGGGAGGACGGCGTCCTGGCCACGCTGTCGAACCGGGCCCGGGCCCGGTACCGTCCCGGTCGCCTCGTGTCGAGCGGCCCCGACGGGGTGGTCGTCGCCCTCCCCAACAGCATCCACCGCGACCGGTGCGAGGACGTGCGCCCCGAGGTCGAGGCCGCGCTCGCCCGCCACCTCGGCGCCCCCGTGACCCTGCGCCTCGTCGTCGGGCGCGACGCCGACGTGGGCCCGACCGGGCCGGACGATCCATCGGGCCCGGATCCCGATGCCGCCGCCCGCCCGCGGGACCGCGGCCCGGCGACGAAGCCGGGCCGCGGATCCACCTCGACCACGGGCCCGACCGCCGAGGCCGCCACGGTCGCCGACGTCGAGCCCGACGACGATGTCGACCTCGACGCCCTCGTCGACGCCGAGGGCGCGGCGCCCAGCGCCGTCGAGCGGGTCACCAAGGCCTTCCCCGGCGCCCAGCCGGTCACCGACTGATCCCCGGAGGCACCATGCCCGACCATCCCGTCCCTGCCGACGACGAGCCCGCCGTGCCCGAGGTGCTCGGCACCGGCGGCGCGCCGGGCCCGCTCGGCGGGCTGGGCGACCTCGGTGGCCTGCTCGCACAGGCCCAGCAGATGCAGGAGCAGCTCATGGCCGCCCAGGCCGAGGCCGCCGCGGCGGTGGTCGAGGGTCAGGCCGGCGGGGGCGTCGTGCGCATCGAGGTCACCGGCGGCCTCGAGTTCCGGGCCGTGCACATCGCTCCCGACGCGTTCGACCCCGACGATCCGAGCCTGCTCGAGGACCTGGTCCTCGCCGCCCTCCACGACGCGATGGCCCGGATCGGCGAGCTGCAGAGCGAGAGCATGGGCGGCCTCGACCTCGACCTCGGCGGCGGGCTCGGCGGCCTGCTCGGCGGGGCCTGAGCCGGCCCGCATGGCGCTCTACGGCGTCGCCGTCCAGGACCTCATCGACGAGCTCGGGCGCCTGCCCGGCATCGGCCCGAAGTCGGCCCAGCGGATCGCGTTCCACCTGCTCAAGCTCCCCCGGGAGGACGCCCTCCGGCTCTCCCGGGCGATCGTCGAGGCCAAGGACCGCGTGGTGTTCTGCCACCGGTGCTTCAACCTGGCCGAGGCGCCGGAGTGCGAGATCTGCGCCGACCCCCGACGCGACCCCCACCTGCTCTGCGTGGTGGAGGAGCCCCGCGACATCGTCGCGATCGAGCGCACCCAGGAGTTCCGGGGCCGCTACCACGTGCTCCAGGGCGCGATCAGCCCGATCGAGGGGATCGGGCCCGACCAGCTGCGGGTGAAGGAGCTGCTCGGCCGGCTCGAGCCCGAGGAGGTCACCGAGGTCATCCTCTGCACCAACCCGAACATCGAGGGCGAGGCGACGGCGATGTACCTGGCCCGCCTCCTCGGCCCGCTCGGCATCACGGTGACGCGGATCGCCAGCGGGCTGCCCGTGGGCGGGGATCTCGAGTACGCCGACGAGCTCACGCTCGGTCGGGCCATCGAGGGTCGGCGCCGGCTCGAGGGCTGAGGACCCGACCGTCCGGCCACGCGCCGAGGCCCGCCGGGAGCCGGCGGACCGTGTGTGCATCCGAGGTGTGTGCTTCCGAGGAGCCGCCCCGACGGGGTCGGGCGCGGGCGGACGGACCGGCCCGCCGGGGCGGCACCTCGGAGATCAGCGAGACCGGTGCGAACGAGCGACGACATTGGCGCTCGATGCGGGGTCATCGGGGGGAGCGACCCGGGTGGGAAGGCCTCATCGATCTGTTGCGGTTACGTTACAACAGTGTCGGATGGATGACAACCCCCGATGAACCGACCGAGCGCGCGGCCGGACGCGGGTGCGCCCCGGGGGAGCCCCGGGGCGCACACCGACCGCAGCGCCGGGCGGCGGCCCGGCCCGCGGTCACGACATCGTGCGGACGATGATCCCGTCGCCCTGGCCGCCGCCGCCGCAGAGGGCGGCCGCACCGACCCCGCCGCCCCGGCGCTGCAGCTCGAGCAGCACGTGGAGGGTGAGCCGGGTGCCCGACATCCCGATCGGGTGGCCGAGGGCCACCGCGCCGCCGTTCACGTTGGTGACCTCGTCGGTGATCCCGAGGTCGGCCATCGAGGCCACGCCGACGGCGGCGAAGGCCTCGTTGATCTCGAACAGGTCGATGTCGGACACCGCGACGCCGGCGCGCTCGGCCGCCTGCTGGATCGCCCGGGCCGGCTGGAGGAGCAGCGATGCGTCGGGTCCGGCCACCTGCCCGTAGCCGGCGATCTCGCCGAGCGGGGTGACGCCGAGGCGCTCGGCGACCGCCATCGAGGTGACGACCACCGCGGCGCCGCCGTCGGAGATCTGCGACGCGTTGCCCGCGGTGATGTTCCCGGCCTTGTCGAACGCGGGCCGCAGCGCGGCCAACGACTCGGCGGTGGTGCCGGGCCGGACGCCCTCGTCGCGGTCGACGACGAGCGGGTCGCCCTTGCGCTGGGGCACCTCCACCGGCGCGATCTCACCCTCGAACAGCCCGTCCTTCTGGGCGGTGGCGGCCCGCTCGTGCGACTTGGCCGCGAGATCGTCCTGGCTCGCCCGGTCGATGCCCGCGGACGCCGCGTACTTCTCGGTGCCCGCGCCCATGGCGCACTGGTCGAAGGCGCAGAACAGCCCGTCGTACATCATCGAGTCGATCACCGACTGATCGCCGATGCGGTATCCGGCGCGGGCGCCGGGCAGCAGGTAGGGGGCGTTGGTCATCGACTCCATGCCGCCGGCCACCACGATGTCGGCCTCGCCGCTGCGGACCATGAGGTCGGCGATGTGGATGGCGTTGAGCCCCGACAGGCAGACCTTGTTGATGGTGGCCGCGGGCACGCTCATGGGGATGCCGCCCGACACCGCGGCCTGGCGGGCCGTGATCTGGCCGGCGCCGGCCTGCAGCACCTGCCCCATGACCACGTAGTCGACCTGGTCGGGCGCCACGCCGGCTCGCTCGAGCGCGGCCCGGATGGCGATGCCCCCGAGGTCGGTGCCCGAGAAGGACCCCAGCGCTCCGGAGAGCTTGCCGATCGGCGTGCGAGCGCCGTGCAGGATGACGGATCCGGCCATGTGGGTCCTCCCCGATGAAGTGGCCTGGGCTGGCCACCAGCATACGGACGCGCCGGGTGGGCGGGCCAGACGGCGCCGGGCTCAGCCGTCCTCGAGGGGGGACGTGCGGGTCTGGCGGACCGCCCGGCCGACGGCGTCGCGGACCATCCGCTCGAGCAGCTCGTCGTCGTCGACGTCGAGCGCACCGGGACCGGCATCGGCAGGCGTGTCGGCCAGGTCGATGACCTCGGGGACCTCGCGGGCGGTCCCCGCCCCGGGGGCCTGGCGTGGTGGCGGGGGGATCGGCGCGGACGCCGGCTCGACCGCCGGTACGGCGTCGCCGGGCTCGACGCCCCGGGCCCCGGCCGGGCTCGTGGGATCGCCGACCAGGGCGTCCACCGCGCTGGCCAGCTCGCGGTGCGCGGCGGCCAGGCGGGTGCGGATGCGGCGCTCGGCGGCCATGAGCGTGTCGAGCCGGGTGCGCGACTCCGCGATCGCCCGGTCGATCCGGCGCCCGGCCTCGTCCTCGGCCCGGGCGATGATCTCGGCGGCCCGGCTCGCGGCTTCGGCCGTCAGCTCGTCGGCGCGGGCCTGGGCGGCGACGAGCTCGGCGGTGGCCGCGGCCCGGTCGGCGTCGGCCCGCCGCCGGCGCTCGTCGGCCAGCTCGTCGGCCGCGGCGCGGATGGCCTCGGCGGCGCGTTCGGCCTCGTCCCGGAGGGACTGGGCGTCACGGTCGGCGAGGTCGAGCCGACGCCGGGCCTCCTGCTCGGCGTCGGCCCGGCGGGCCTCCGCGTCGCGGGCCGCCCGGGCTCGGAGGGCGTCGATCTCGGCGTGGGTGGTGCGCAGGAGGGCGGCGAGCTCGCGGCCGACGCGGTCGAACGGGTCGACGTCGTCGGCGGCCGACCCCTGATCGCCTGGGGGCGCGCCCGCGCCCTCGCCGTCCGGCGCCCCGCTGTGCTCGCTGTCGTCGGGAGGGATGGCCACCGCAGACCCTTTCCGGCGCGCCCGCGCCCACCGTCGGCGACCACTCTAGGTGTTTGCCGCCCCGGCCGGAAGCATCGATCGGGGACGGGTCCCTCGGGGGTTGGTGCGGCGTCGCAGCCGGGGGCTACGGTGCGCGCATGCAGGAGATCCTCGACGCCATCCTGGCTGGCGCCCCCGGTGCCGACCTCGCCGCTCTGCCGCTCCCCGAGACCTATCGGGCCGCCCACCTGTTGCGGGCCGACCAGGAGATGTTCGCGGGGATGCCGTCCGAGCAGAAGGACCCGCGGCAGTCGATCCGGGTCGGCGAGGTGCCGCTGCCCGAGATCGCGCCCGACGAGGTGGTGGTGGCGGTGATGGCCAGCGCCATCAACTTCAACAGCGTCTGGTCGGCGATCTTCGAGCCGATCTCCACCTTCGGGGCCCTCGACCGCATGGCCCGACAGGGCAAGTGGGGTGCCCGCCACGCCATCGACCACCACGTGCTCGGCTCCGACGCGTCGGGTGTCGTCGTGCGGGTCGGCTCGGCGGTGCGCACCTGGAAGCCCGGCGACCGCGTCGTCATCCACTGCAACTACGTCGACGACCAGGACCCGCTCAGCCACGACGACTCCATGCTCGCCTCCAACCAGCTGATCTGGGGCTACGAGACGAACTTCGGCGGGCTGGCCGACCTGGCCCTGGCCAAGGCCAACCAGCTCATGCCCAAGCCCGCCCACCTCACGTGGGAGGAGGCGGCCTGCAACGCGCTGGTGAACTCCACCACCTACCGGATGCTGCTCTCGCCCAACTCGGTCCAGATGAAGCAGGGCCAGGCGGTGCTCATCTGGGGCGCGTCGGGCGGCCTCGGCGGCTACGCCGTGCAGTACTGCCTCAACGGGGGCGTCACCCCGGTCGCGGTGGTGTCCTCGCCGGCCAAGGTGGAGCTGCTCCACAAGATGGGCGTCGAGCACGTGATCGACCGCAAGGCCCAGGGCTACCGGTTCTGGAAGGATGAGACCACCCAGGACCCCGCCGAGTGGCGCCGGCTGGGCAAGGACATCCGCGACCTCATCGGACGCGACGTCGACATCGTCTTCGAGCACCCCGGCCGGCAGACCTTCGGCGCCTCGGTGTACGTGGCCGCCCGCGGCGGCACGATCGTCACGTGCGCGGCCACGTCGGGCTACATGATGGAGTTCGACAACCGTCACCTGTGGATGCGGCTCAAGCGCATCATCGGCTCGCACTTCGCGAACTACTGGGAGGCGTGGCAGGCCAACGAGCTGATCCGGGCCGGCAAGATCCAGCCGATCCTCTCGGCCGTGCACGACCTGGCCCACACCGGCGAGGCCACCTGGCAGATGCACTCCAACCAGCACGAGGGCAAGATCGGCGTGCTCTGCCTGGCCCCCGAGGAGGGCCTCGGCATCGACGACCCCGACCTGCGCGCGCAGATCGGCGAGGACAAGATCACCCTGTTCCGCCGTCTCGGCGGCTGACCACCGGAGGCACGCCGTGCTGCTCACCGAGATCGACCACGTCGCCATCGCCGTCCGCGACCTCGAGACGGCCATCGCCTGGTACGCGGACACCTTCGGCGCCACCGTCGAGCACCGCGAGGTGGTCGAGAGCGACGGCGTGGAGGAGGCCCTGCTCAAGGTGGCCGATTCCTACGTCCAGCTCCTCACCCCCACCCGCGCCGACTCGCCCGTGGCCACCTACCTGGAGAAGCGGGGCGAGGGCATCCACCACATCGGCTATCGCGTCGACGACTGCGCCGTCGCCCTCCAGGCCGTGAAGGACCAGGGCGGCCGGGTGATCGACGAGGCCCCCCGCCCGGGCTCCCGGGGCACCACGGTGGCGTTCGTGCACCCCAAGGCGAGCTTCGGCACGCTCATCGAGCTCGTCCAGGAGTAAGCGCACGGGCCGCGGGCCCCGGTCCGCGGCGGCGGTACGCTTCGGCCGCCGTGATCGCCGCCGCCCCTGCCGAGGTCGTCCTGCCGCGGGAGCGGCGCCTCGCGGCGCTCGTCGCCGGGCTGGTCCTCGTCGTCGGCTACGTGCCGCTGGCGTTCCTCGGACCGGGGACCGACCTCGACGTCGGCGGGGTGTGGCGAGCCGGCCAGGCCATCCTCGACGGCGGCTACCAGGTGTCGCGCACGCCCGGCTCGCCGGTGTTCGAGGCGGTGGCGGGTGTGCTCTACGCCGTCGGGGGATCGGCGCTCGTGAACCTGGCGTCGGTCGCGGCCGCCGCGGCCACCGCCCTCGGCCTGGTCCGCCTCCTGCAGCGCGACGGCATCACGCTGGCGCCCTGGTTCGGGGTGGCGTTCCTGGTGCACCCGGTGGTGTGGATCGCCGGCACGTCGATGGTCGACTTCCTCTGGGCCACGGCGCTGATCGTGTGGGGCGCCCTGCTCCAGCGGGAGCGCCCGATGCTGGCCGGGGTGCTCTACGGGCTGGCCACGGGGTGCCGGCTGTCGTCGCTGGCCGTGATCGGGGCGTTCCTCCTCGGCGACGCGCTGGTGGCCGACCGGGACCGTCGGCGACGTCTGGCCCTCACCGCGTTGGTCGCCGCCGCGGTCACCGTGGTCGCCTTCGTCCCGCCGTACCGGGACCTCGGCTGGGACTTCCTCCGCTCGGAGGTCCCGGGCTCCGGTGTGGTGGTCCAGCTCGGTCGGTGGGGCGTGAAGAACCTGTTCGTCTTCGGCCCGCTCGTGGTGGTCGGCGTGCTGGTCGTGCTGCCCCGGCTCGCCACCGCGATCCGGGACCGGTGGTCGACCTCGGCCACGCTGCGGATGGCGGCCCTGGCGTTCCTCGCGTCAGAGCTGGTGTTCCTCCGCTTCCCGTGGAAGCTCGCGCACCTCGTGCCCGCGGTCCTCGCGCTCGTGCTCGTGCTCGGCGCGAGCGGGGTGGTCGGGCGCCGGGGCGTCGCCCTGCTGATCGGCGCGCACCTGCTCCTCGGCGTGGTGAACGTCCAGGTGGCCGAACCCGACACGGCCAACGCGGCCTCGGGCGCCCGGTTCGCCCCGGCGATCGTCGAGGGACAGCTCGTGCGCGACGTGCGCTGCCGCATCGACGGCGACCGCGACGCCTACCGGCGCGACGACGGCGCACCGGCGCTGGCCGCCACGTGGGACTGCGCCGTCCCCTTCGCCGGCGACGGTCGCTGACCCGGCCCCAGTGCCCGCCCGTTCTGGTAGCGGGACTGTGGCCGAATCCGGGTCGATCCCGCTACCAGAACGGTCACACCGCCGTTCTGGTAGCGGGACTGTGGCCGAATCCGGGTCGATCCCGCTACCAGAACGGATGGGCCGAGCGCGGCCCGCTCGGATCAGGCCGCGGTGCCGGTGGCGCTGGTCCCGTCGGTCTCCGACGACGGGTCGGCGCCCTCGCCGCCCCAGCCGCGGCCCATGCCACCCCGCCCGGGACGGTGGCCGAACCTGAGCCCGTCGCGGAGCTCACCGTTCACCAGCGCGGTGGCCCGCTCCTCGGCGGTGGCCAGGCGGGCGTCGGCCTGCTCCTGGGTGATCCGTCCGGACTCGACGGCGGCGGAGAGGTGCTCGGTCATCTCGGCGACGATGGCGTCGACGATCTCCTCGACCGACACGCCCCGCTCGGCGGCCAGCTCGGCGATCGTCGCCCCGTCGCGCCGCGCGTCGCGCAGCTCGGTCACCTCCATGCCGAGGGCCTCGGCGACCACGCCGCCCCCCGGACCGCCGGGCCGGAACCCCCGCTCGGGGCGGGCGTCGGCCAGGGCCTGCACCACGGCGTCGGCCTGGGCTTCGGTGAGCGTGCCGTCGTCGACCAGCCCGCTGAGGGCGTCGGCCACCCACGACGGTGCGTCGGCGACGGTGGCCGCGGCGTCCTCGGCGCCGGCCACGATCGGCGTGCCCAGCGCCAGCCCGCCGACGGCGCCGGCGGCCAGGCCGATGGCGAGCCCGGCGGTCCCGATGGTCCTTCTCATGGTGATCCTCCTCGGTGGGAGCCGATCGCTCGGCCCGGTCCTGTGGCCGGGGTGCCCCGGCCCACCACCACCGTCGTCCCGCGGGGTAAGGCGCCGGTCGGACGAAGGTGAGAATCGGTGAAGATTCCGAGCGGCGCGGCCCATCTCACCGCGCTCTTACCCGCTGGTGGTTCGATGAGGTGGTGCAGACGGCGACCACCCCGGCCGGGACCGGGTCCCACATCCTCGTGGTGGAGGACGACGCACGGGTGCGCGCGGCGGTGGAGCGGGCGCTGCGCACGGCCGGCCACCGGGTGAGCACCGCGGTCGACGGCGTGGCCGGTCTCGCCGCGGTCGTCGACCTCGTTCCCGATCTGGTGGTGCTCGACGTGATGATGCCCGGCCTCGACGGCCTGGCCGTGTGCCGCGAGCTGCGGGCCCGGGGTGACCGCACGCCGGTGCTCGTGCTGACCGCCCGCCACGAGGTGAGCGACCGGGTCGCCGGGCTCGACGCCGGGGCCGACGACTACCTCGTCAAGCCGTTCGCCCTCGACGAGCTCCTGGCCCGGGTCCGGGCGCTGCTCCGCCGATCGACCCCGGGACCCGACGCGGGCGAGCTGCGGGTGGCCGATCTCGTCGTCGATCCCCTGCGCCGGACCGCCGGCCGGGGTGAGCGCCCGCTGGAGCTGACCAAGACCGAGTTCGACCTGCTCGAGCTCCTCGTCGCCAACGCGGGCATCGTGCTCACCCGGGACCAGATCTACGACCGGATCTGGGGGTACGACTTCGAGACGTCGTCGAAGTCGCTCGACGTGTACATCGGCTACCTGCGCCGCAAGACGGAGGCGGCGGGCGAGCCCCGGCTCCTGGTCACCGTGCGCGGCGTGGGCTACGTGGCGCGCGAGCCATGAGCCTGCGGACCCGGCTCACCCTGGCCGTCGCGGCGATCGTGGCGATCGCGGTCGTCGTCGGCGCATCGGCCACGCTGTTCAGCACGGGGCGGGAGCTGCGCGCCGAGGTCGACGCGTTCCTCGTCGAGCGGGCCGAGCGGTTCGTCCGCCCGGCGGGGGCGGGTGGCATCGTCGCCGAGATCGAGCGGGAACGGCCCCGCTTGGCGCGGCGCGGGGCGCTGGTCGGCATCGACGCCCCGGCCCAGGTGATCGGCCCCGCGGGCCGGGTCCTCGCCACGCTCGGGGCCGACGAGGCCCTGCCCGTCGAAGACGTCGACCGACGCGTCGCGTCCGGCGGAGCGGGCGTCCTGCGCGACGTCACCATCGCCGAGGATCGGTACCGGATGATCACCGCCCCGCTGCCAGGCTTTGGTGCGGTGCAGATCGCCCGCAGCCTCGACGAGACCGACGCCGTGCTCGACTCGCTGCGCTCACGGTTCGTCGTCATCGCCCTGCTCGGCACTGCGGCGGCGGCGCTGGTCGCCTGGGTCCTGGCCCGTCGGGTGACCCGGCCGATCGAGGAGCTCACGCGGGCCACCGAGCGGATCGCGGCGACCGCCGACCTCGTCCCGCCTCTCCCGGTGGAGTCCACCGACGAGGTCGGGCGGCTCGCGGCGAGCTTCAACGCCATGCTCGCCGCGCTCGGCACGTCGCGGGAGCAGCAGCGCCGCCTCGTCGCCGACGCCGGGCACGAGCTGCGGACCCCGCTCACCGCGCTGCGCACCAACATCGAAGTGCTGGCCCGCACGGACGCCCTCGGTGCCGACGAGCGCCAAGAGCTGCTCGACGAGGCGATGGTCGAGCTCGACGAGCTCGGCGAGCTGGTCGCCGAGCTCGTCGAGCTGGCCTCGGACTCCCGAGCCGACGAGGCGGTGGATCTCGTCGACCTGGCCGATGTGGTGGCCGCGGTCGTCGCCCGTGTCCGGCGCCGCACCGATCGCCCGATCACCCTCGACGTGGATGCCGGCGGCGTGGTCCGGGCCCAGCCGTCGCGCCTGGACCGGGCCATCGCCAACCTCGTGGACAACGCGGTGAAGTTCTCGCCTCCCGACGTGCCCGTCGACGTCGTGGCCGTGGGCGGCCGGGTGACCGTCGCCGACCGCGGCCCGGGGATCCCCGACGCCGACCGGGAGCGGGTCTTCGACCGGTTCTACCGGGCCGACACGGCGCGGGGTCGGCCCGGGTCGGGGCTCGGGCTGGCCATCGTGGCCCAGGTGGCGTCCGCTCACGGAGGGAGGGCGTGGGCCGCGGCTCGCGACGGCGGCGGTGCCGAGGTGAGCATCGAGCTCCCGCTCGCCGACGTGCCGTCGGACTGATCACGACGAGGTCCGGGCGCGCCGTCGTGTCGCGGCCGCGGTGATCAGGCCGTGGTCCGGCCACCCCGCACGACGGCGACGGCGATCCACGTGGCGATGGCGGCCCGGGCCGTCCAGGCGATCGTGCGCACCCAGTTGGTGCTCACCAGATGCCGGTGCACGTCGGCGTCGAAGCCCTCGGCCAGCTCGGCGTGGGCCGGCGCCGACCACACCGACGTGGCGACGAGGATCACCGCCATGAGCGCGACGCCGGCGATCGCGGCGCGCCGGAGCGGTCCGATCGGGAGGATGGCGACGAGCACGAGCGCGGTCACCCCCTCGACGGCCCACGGCAGGGCGATCAGCTCGCCGATGCGGCTCACGTGCTCGGCCTCGTAGGCCACGAAGGCCTCCTCGCCCACGAAGGCGAGGAGCGGGTAGTGGACCACCTGCATCGTCCAGATCACCCCGGTCATCACCGACGCGGCCACGAGGTGGATCACCGCGATCGGGATCAGGTGGCGCCGCAGGGGCGCGAGCACGTCCGTCACGGGCGGACGGTCGATCGCGGTCACCCCACGAGCGAAGCCGTCCGGGCGGGCCGAACGCCAATCGACCTCCGACCTGGCCCCTCCGTTCTGGTAGCGGGATCGTGCTGCGTGGGGCACGGTCCCGCGACCAGTTCGCGGGGAGCCAGTTCGGCGGACGGTGGCCGGGGTCCGGACCGGGACGGGCGCGGGGTACCGTGCGCGCATGACGACGACGCGCACCGAGCGGATCACCGCCCCCGACGGCGGCCTCTTCGACGGGCACCTCGCCGTGCCCGAGCTCGGGTCCGGCCCGGGACTGCTGCTGATCCAGGAGATCGGCGGGGTGAACGGCTACATCCGCGAGGTGGCCGCCCGCCTGGCCGCACTCGGGTACGTCGTCCTCGCGCCCGACGCGTTCTGGCGCGTCCGCCCCAACTACGAGCTCGAGGTGTTCACCCCGGAGGGGCTCGGCGAGGCGATGGGCATCGCCGGCCAGTTCGACCCCGCCACCGGCGTCCCCGATCTCGCCGCAGCCCTCGACCACCTCCGCACCGTGCCCGAGGTGACCGGCGGCGTCGGCGTGATCGGGTTCTGCTTCGGCGGCACGATGAGCTACCTGCTCGCCGCGGCGGCCGACCCCGCCGTCGCCGTCTCCTACTACGGGTCGGGTGTCGCCGGCGCCCTCGACCACGCGCCGTCGATCACGTGCCCGATCCTGTTCCACTTCGGCGGCGCCGACCCGTACCTGCCGGCCGAGGACGTGGAGCGGATCCGGGCCGCCACCGCGGCCATGGCGAACGCGGAGATCCTCGTGCAGCCCGACGCCGGGCACGCCTTCGACAACCACCTCTCGGAGATGTTCTCGGACCCGGAGGCCGCGGTTGCGGCGTGGGGCCGCACCGTGTCGTTCCTCGCCGAGCACCTGCCCGTCTCGTCCTGACGCCGCCCGGGACGTGATCGTGGGCTGGGTCGCCGACGTCCCCGGCGGACGACGACGGGCCGGGCGACGACGGCGGGCCCCGGGCGACCCGCACCGCGCCGCCCGCCGCGGCGCGGGCTCCTGGGCGATCGTCGCGCTGGTGGTCGCCGTCGTCGTCGCCGTCGCGACGGCCTGTGGCGACGACGCCGCCGACGACGCGGGGTCGACCGTCCCGACCGCATCGACGCCGGCCGGTGGCACCGGGTCCGCCGATGCGCCGCCGTCGACCACCGCCACCACCGCGCCGGCCACCACGGTCGCACCGACCACGGTCCCGCCCGCGCCGCTCGACCCGGCCCGCCGCGCCGTCTGGGTCCACCTGTTCGACGACGCCCTCAAGACCCAGGCCGGCATCGACGAGGTGCTCGACTCGGCGGCGGCCGCCGGGCTGGACGGCGTCATCGCCCAGGTCGCCCGCCGCCACGACGCCTACTACCGGTCCGACGTGCTCCCGCCCACACCCGATCCGGCGTTGCCCCCCGGGCTCGACGTGCTCGAGGCCCTCGTGCGCGGTGCGCACGGGCGCGGCCTGCAGCTCCACGCCTGGATCTCGGTGGGGCCGGCCCACCACCGCGAGTACGACGACCTGGTGCTCCCGCCGGACCACGTGTGGGTGGCCCACGGCCCGGCCGCCGCCGACAGCTGGATGGCCACCGATGTCGACGGACGGGTGAGCCGCGACTACCTCGACGTCGGCCTGCCCGAGGTCCGGGCGCACGTGGCCGCCGTCGCCGCCGAGATCGTCGACCGCTACGCGGTGGACGGGATCCACCTCGACTACGTCCGCCACGAGGGGCCGACCTGGGGGTACCACCCGCGGGCCCTCGCCGCGTTCGCCACGGCGACCGGCCGGTCCGATCGCCCCCGGCCCGGCGATCCGGCGTGGTCGGACTGGCGCCGGGCCGGAACGGCCCGACTGGTGGCCGACGTGCGGGCCGCGGTCGACGGGGTCCGACCCGGCGTGGTCCTCAGCGCCGCGGTGATCGCCGGGGGACCGGGTCCGACCGCGCTCGGGGGCTTCCGGAACACGCGAGCCCCGGCCGAGTACTTCCAGGACTGGGTGGACTGGCTCGGCACCGGCACCGTCGACTGGCTCGCGGCCATGGCCTACACCCGCGAACAGGTGCCCGAGCAGGCCGCCTCCTTCCGTGACTGGGTGGCCTATCTCGGCGTACTGGCCGGCGAGCACCCCGAGCGGGCGGTGTCGGTAGGGGTCGGCGCGTACCTCAACGACCTCGGTGACGCCGCCGCCCAGGTGCGCCTGGCCCATGCCGCCACCGGGCGGATCGTCGTCTATTCGTGGCAGCAGGACAGCGCCGACGCGCCCCGGGGCGCCCTCCTCGCCCGCTTGGGCGAGCTCACCGGCCGCGCGGTTCAGCTCCAGGGGCGGAGGACGCCGCGGCGGAGGAGCGCTCCGGCGGCCAGCAGGGCGAGCGCGAAGGTCGCCAGCCGCAGGTCCGAGCCGGTGACGGGCAGGTCGGGTCGGTTCGCCGGAGTCGGGATGAGCGACGGGGACGCATCGGCGGCGTCGCTGTCGTTGTCGGGGTTGAGGTCCCGGCCCGAGATCGAGACCGAGGCCGAGTTGGTGATGGTGGTCGTCGCGTCGAGAACCGCGGTGACCAGCGTGACGGTCGCCGTGGCGCCGGCGGCGAGGATGCCGGGCCACACGCACGTCACGACGCCGGCCTCGTGGCCGCAGTCCCAGTCACCGGAGGTGGACACGAACGACAGCTGGGCTGGGAGGACGTCGACCACAGTGACGCGGGCGGCGGGGTCGGGGCCGTTGTTGACCACCGTGAGCTCCCAGGTGAGCTCGTCGCCGACGATGGTGCCGTCGGCGTCGACGCCGCCGACGAGGGTCTTGGTGAGCGCCACGTCGGTGGCGGCCGGACGGTAGTGGGAGCTGTCGGTGTCATCCACCGGATCGCCCACCGGATCGCCGTCGGGGTCGACGGGCCGGCCGACGACGGTGGCGGTGTTGGTGTGATCGGCGTCCCCGGCGGTGCCGGCCAGCGAGCAGGTCATCGACTCGGCCGGCGCGAGCACCGAGGCCGGACAGCTCGCGACGCGAGGACCCGAGCTGCCCACGCCGACGCCGGCGAGCACGACGTCGGTGACGACGACATCGACGAGGGTCGTGTTGCCGGTGTTGGTGACCCGGAACGTCCAGGTCACCGGGTCGCCGGGCTGGACGACCAGCGGGTCGGCTGCCGTGGTGGTCGTGCCGTTGATGGACTTGACGATGCTCACCGACGGATCGGACCCGAAGTGGTGCGACGGATCCTCATCGGTCACCGGGTCGACCTCGTCGCCGGTGAGGTCGTCGACGAACACGACGTAGTCGGCCCGGTCCGTCGGCCAGGTGCCGACGTCGAGGGGATCGACCGGCGACCTCGGCGCGGCGGGCCGGGCACTGACGCCGGCGTCGTTGCGCTGGGTGCCCGAGCCGAAGCGCTGGCCGGTGACCTCACAGGTGAGGGTCTGGCCGGGGAGGACGAGCGCGAAGGTGCACACCGCGCCGCCGAGGGCGGGGTCGGTGACGACGGCATCGACCAGGGCGGTGTCGCCGGTGTTGGTGACCGCGAAGGTCCAGGTGACGGTGTCGCCCGCCCTCACGTAGGGTCCGTCGGGAACGTCGGCGTCGACGCCGTTGGTGGCCTTCTCGAGCGAGACCGACGGCGGACGCAGGCCGGTGTAGTCGGAGACGTCGGTGTCGGTCACGGTGGGCACGACGTCGCCGTCGGGGTCGAGCACCGGGTCGCCGTTGACGTCCACGGGCTGTCCGGTCACGGTCGCGGCGTTGGCGTAGGCGCCGAGGATCGAGGTGCCGGGCACGACGATCGTCCAGGTCTCACCGGGGGTGAGGATGCCGTCGCCA
>Ga0114946_10001188_pt1 | contig 17827 bp, 15 predicted proteins | sample WalLakDeSediment_FD_88676 | JGI IMG/M metagenome (GOLD analysis project Ga0114946, IMG submission 88676) | Lake sediment microbial communities from Walker lake, Nevada to study Microbial Dark Matter (Phase II) - Walker Lake 11/02/13 Deep Sediment | ecosystem: Environmental > Aquatic >...
CAGTCCACCAACCCCGGGTGCGCATGAGGAGTTCCCTGCCCTTCAAAAGGCGGGGGGTCACCAGGTCGATAGGACGAAACCAGGCCTCCCAGCCGATTTGCGCTGGCGCTTTGAGCACAGGGCTTACAGGATCATGGTAGATGCGGCATCGGCCGAACAAGCGGAGTCTTATCAAGAGAGGGGCTCCTTGAGAAGCTTTTTCGGAGGGTCCTTGCAGGGAAAAATGTCTTCAGGAACCTCTATTCCGTCTGAAACCAGGATTTTCCGGAAAGAACGGATGTAAAGATCCGCCGTCTCCTCTTCCGTCGCAGGCAGACCGGCTCGTGCGCCACGGGCATAGGCCACTTCAAAGGCCATGCGCGCCCTCTCCCGCCACGATCGAAGTCTTGCATCAAAAGGCGCAACATAGAGGCCCTCAAGGAGTGATTGTTGGGCCTCTTCCATGGCGCGAAAAATGCGCCTCATCCTTTGCACCGAAGGGTCTTTTCCCCAGTCGTCGTTTTCGGTCATGGATGACCCCCAGTTCAGGCGATCTCGATCCTCGCACCCTGCTTCAGTTCTTCTTCGTCCATCCGATAAAGGGCGTCGAGCAGCCGGATCTGGAAGGATCCGGGACCCTCGGAACTCTTTGCGGCTTTCTCCGCAGCCAGGCCAAAATAGGAAAGCGCGGCGGCAGTGGCCTCAAGGGCGTTGGAACCTACGGCGAGAAAAGCCGCAATCATGGCCGTGGCCGTGCATCCTGCGCCCGTCATAGATCCCAGCATGTCGTGACCGTTGTGCACCCTGTAGCGTGTTTTCCCGTCGGTCACAAGATCGACCCGGCCGGAGACGGCAAGGATAGACCCATGTTCTCTTGCGAGGTTGACAGCGGCCTCCGCAGCCGCATCCACAGGATGCACGGATTCGATGCCCCTGGGTCTAGCCCCTTCATGGGAAAGGGAGAGAATTTCCGAAGGATTCCCCCGAATGACCCGGATCGAAAGCTCCCGGATGAGCCTTTGACAGGAACGGGTGCGCAGGGTGGTTGCGCCGGCCCCGACAGGGTCCAGGACAATGGGGAGGTGTCGCTTGCAGGCTTCTTTTCCCGCTTTTTCCATGGCATGCACCCGAACTTCCGACAGGGTCCCCAGGTTGAGCACCAAGGCGTCGGCAAGGCAGACCATCTCTTCCACTTCTTCCTCTGCATGGGCCATCACCGCGGAGGCGCCGCAGGCCAGAAGGGCGTTGGCCGTGTAGTTCATGGTCACGTAATTGGTGATGCTGTGAATCAGGGGTTTCTTTTCCCGAACCTTCTTGAGATTTTCCGCGGCCTTTTGGGCCAGGCCTTTGTCAAACATAGCTATCTCAAATCACCGGATCGTGGGTTCCTATGAAATCTTTTTGTCACGGCATCCTCAAATGAAATGATCCCACCCCTCAGGGATCAAGGTTCTTCTCGATCCGTCCTGCATAACAAGGCAAATTCCATGATCTTGCTCCATGATCCTCCCAACTTCGCTCACCGGGCCGTCATAGCTTGCAGCCACCGCGGAGCGAATCGCAGAAACGCGATCCGCCGCAGCGGTGATGATGAGTTCGTAGTCATCGCTGGCGCCCAGAAAAAAATCACGGGGGTCTTTTTTGAGCAACGCCGCCGCATCCCGCAGATCCTCGCTCACGGGAAACCTTTCAGGAAACAATTCAGCTCCTACCCCGCTTTCTTCGCAAAGGTGTCCCAGGTCCCCCAAGAAACCGTCGCTCGTGTCGATCATCGCGCTCGCGCAACCGCTCTGTGCAACGGCGGCCCCGGCTATGGCCCTGTGAAGCGGTTTGATGTAGGCCGTCACGAGAGGATGTTCCACGGGCGCGAGAGAATGGAGAAGCAACTGCAGGCCTGCAGCCGCGCGGCCCGGATACCCCGTCACAAAAATGATGTCACCCGGCCGAGCCCCGGAGCGTCGCAACACGGTCCCCTCTTTCGCTTCACCGATGAGCGTGATGTCAATGAAAACGTCCTCCTCGCTTCTGGTCAGATTGCCGCCGATAACCACGGCGTGGAAGGGGTTCAAGGCTTCGGTAAAACCCCGATACATTTCCTCCACGTCCCCCACAGGCGTTTCTTCCTTCATGCCCAGGGAGATAAGCGCATAGCGCGGGCGCCCTCCCATGGCGCCGATATCACTGATATTGATCACCATGGCCCGTCGACCGACATCCCGGGCTCCCATGAACCGGGGCAGGTAGTGGCGGCCTTGAACCACGCTGTCACAGGTGACCAGGATCTCATACCCGGGCCTTGGCTTGAACGCCGCGGTATCGTCACCGATGCCCACGGTAAGGTCGGCGGGTTGCCCGGCCCCTTCCTTGTTCAGGAGGTCGCGAATTCTGCGGATGAGCCCGAACTCGCCCACATCTTTCAATGTTTCAACCATGCCCGGCTCTCAAAGGGTTTGCGTGAAGATCTCTTGGGACAGGGCGCCTTCCGACACTTTGGTCACAGGACCGGTCATGAGAATGGAAAAATCTTCCGACACCTTGATGTCCAGCTCACCTCCCGGCATGTGAACCGTGATGGCCCCATCGCAGAGGCCAAGACGGCGAGCCACAGCGGCGGCAGCGCTGCTGCTGCTTCCGGAGGCCAGGGTGTATCCGGCGCCTCTCTCCCAGATTTCGATGCGGATCTTGCTGCGATCCAAAATCTTCATGAACTGCACATTGGTCCGATTGGGAAAGAGAGGATGGGTCTCCATCAGAGGCCCTACGGCCCTCGCCTCCGCCTCCGAGACCTCCTCCCTCAGAACGACGCAATGGGGATTGCCGATCGTTGCCGCGCAAAACCGCCACGGTATCCCCTGGATGACCATGGTCTCGTTCAGGACTTCCCTTGGCAAACCCTCCACCGGGATTTCCGTGCTCTTGAAACTCACCCGCCCCATTTCCACCGTGACAAGCCGGCCTCCCGGATGAACCCTTGATTCGACTTTTCCGCCTGGAGTGAGCACGCTGAAAGGCGTCTCCTGAACCAATTCTTGGTCCCGCAAATAGCGGGAGAAGATGCGCAGACCGTTTCCGCTTTTCTCAGCCTCGCTTCCGTCAGGGTTAAAAATGCGCAACCCGAAATCAGCGCCCTCGACTTTCAGAGGGCCCAAAAGGATTCCGTCCGAACCAACGCCGAAGTTGCGGTGACAAATGAGCCGGATCTGAAGCGAACTCAGTTCCCCATCGAGCTCGGCCGGGTTGATCACGATGTAATCATTTCCAAGAGCGTGGTACTTGAAAAAACGCATCAACAAATCTCCTTAACGACTTCATATTCATGTTAAATTTCATCCATCTCTCAGGATCGAAAACTGAGAAAGGTCCTGCGGGAATCGGAACCTTTCTTTCCCGCCAGGCAAATTATGACGGCTTCGCAAAAAGTCTCCTCAGTTGTCACTCCCGCGAAGGCGGGAGTCCAGAACCCCTTGAGAACACTGGATTCCCGCCTATCCACCCTCCGTAGCAGAGCTACTGCGGAGGACGGGCGCGGGAATGACAGAAAAAGGCGTTTTTGGACTTTTTACGACTTCATCAACTTATGGCTGAATCAATAAAGGTTTTTTCTGAGGTGAAGGAACTCGCTTCTTTCAAAACCCAGGGTTTTGCAAAAGGACAGGATATCCGTGCTGTCCCAGCGGACGGACGTGTAAATGTCCTTGATTCCTCTGGCCTTGTGAAACGCAAATATTTCCTCTGCCAGCTTCTTGCCGATGCCCTGGTCCATGTACTTGGGGTCCACCCCGAACATGGCGATCCATGCACACCGGTCGGTGCCGAAACTCCCGAGGGTGACATTGCTGATCATGTAAGCCACCACCTTGCCTTCAGCCTCTGCAACGAAGCTCGCGGCACTTTCATTGGCCACAACTTCTTGTACGAGCCTTTTGAAGTCGGTTCTTTGAGGCGCCTTGGTGATGGCTGCGTCGATCCTGCTGATTTGCGGAGCATCCCGTTTTTGCAGTTTCCTGACAAGCACACAATCCATGGCCCTGCCTCTTTTCCTTATTTTAGTTGATTCTGATGATTTTCACATGACGGCCCACCCAGTCCGGGGGAAGGGATATCCGGCCGCTGTTTCCGCTCAAGCTGATCATTTCATAAAGGATACGGGCTCACGAAGCAAGGGGAATTTGTGGGTTGAAAGCCCTGCCCAAGACCATGGCGCCTCTCGAAACTTCGGTAAAAACCGGCGCCCCCATAGCTTCGAGGTGTTTGCGCAATGCGGGAAAACAAGCGCTGTCGCCGATCACCCAGATGGCAACGGTTTTTTCAGAATCCTGTTGAGATTTCAATGGTTCTATTATATCCTTCAAAATCTCTCATTTCTTTTCCCGCACAAGGGAGCAGAGCGAAATGAGTTCCTAAAGGATGCTTCTCGTGGACAAAAAGGCTCCTCAAGAAACCCTGGAACAGGGAATCCAAAATCCTCAGAGCAACCCTCTTTCCAGAAGCGAAGGAGATTGTCTTTTGCTGCAAAGCGAGAGCAGACTTTCTCAGATTCTTCACGGTCTGTCCATCGCTGCTTTTGTCATTGATCGCCGACATGTGATGACCCACTGCAACAAGGCTTTTGAAAACCTCACGGGGTTTTCCGCCGCAGAGCTCATCGGCACTCGCGACCAGTGGAAAACTTTCTACCCCTCGGAGAGGCCGACCCTTGCGGACCTTATCGTCAACGGGGCGCCGGAAGAAGAAATTCTAGAGTACTACGGCGGCAAGTGCAAGAGATCATCGCTTATTCATGGGGCCTACGAAGTGGAGGATTTCTTTCCCAGCCTGTCGGGCGGGGGAAAGTGGCTTTTTTTTACCGCCGCCCCCCTTCTCGACGAGGACGGCCGTATCACCGGCGCCATAGAAACCCTTCAGGACATTTCGGATCGCAAACAGGCGGAGCAGCGCCTCCGCAAGTCGGAACGCCGTCTCAGAGCCCTGCTTGATTTTGAGCCTTACCCGGTTGTCGTCTTTAACCTCGACGGCCTTGTTTCATACTTAAACCCTGCTTTTTCCGAGATCTTCGGCTGGAGCCTGGAGGAATTGGAAGGGAAAAGGATCCCCTTTGTCCCTTCCGGGCTTGAGGAAGAGACCCGGGTTGGAATCCGCAAGCTCATGGAAGAAAGGGTCGTTCTTCACTTTGACACTCAGAGACTGACCAAGGACGGGCGAACCCTGGACGTGGTGATTCGATCCGCTGTCTTTGCGGAATCAAGGGATGAACCTGCGGGCATCATCCTGATCCTGCGGGATGTGACCGAAGAGAAAAGGATCGCCCGCAGCAACGAAGCCATGATACGGATCAGCATGGCTCTTCCGGAATACCCGGACCTGGAAGAACTCCTCACGTACATCAATTACGAGGCGAAGCGACTTCTGGGAACCGAGGGCGCCATTGCCGTGCTCCATGACGAGATTCGGGGAGATCTTTTTGTTCTTGGGGCGGCCTATGACGATACGGACACGGAGCGAAGGATTGAAGAAGCCCGCTTTTCCATGGATCAGCTCATAGCAGGCAGGGTGATCAAAACCGGGGAATCCATCATTGTACCCGACACCTTCGAAGAACGGGCGCTCCATGAAGAACGGGATAGAAGGCTCGGCTACAGAACCAGGAATCTGCTCATCGTTCCCCTGAAGAGCAGTGAACGGGTGATCGGCGCGCTTTGCGCCATCAACAAGAAAGGCGGACCTTTTGACCCTACCGACGCGGAACTCCTGAATGTGATTGCAGGAACCGTGGCTCTTTCCATTGAAAATGCGAAGTTCTCCGAAGAGCTCAAGAAAGCCTACCGTGAAGTGAGCAGCCTGAACCGGGCCAAAGACAAGGCCATCAACCATCTCTCCCACGAACTGAAAACCCCGCTCTCGATACTGACCAGCTCCTTCAACCTTCTTTCAAAACGGCTGGGGGATCTGCCCGAAGAGACGTGGAAGCCCACCACGGAAAGGATTAAGCGAAACCTCTTGCGCGTTCTGGAAATTCAGTACGAAGTGGACGATATCATTGAAAACAAGAGGAGCAAGGCCTACGACGTTCTTCACCTTCTCCTCGATCAATGTGCCGACCAATTGATGACCCTTGTGGCGGAACAGTGCGGGGAAGGCCCTGTGGTCGAAAAGATCAGATCACGGATTGACGAACTTTTCGGTCTGAAGGTCTCGGTCCCTGAAGTCATCCGTATTGAGCGGACCCTGCAAGAACGCTTGGCCTACCTGAAACCCTTTTTTTCGCACCGGGAAGTGGAAATAATTAGCCGACTCGAGCCTGCGCCTCCCGTCCTGATTCCCCGGGAAGTCCTCCATAAAGTGCTGGACGGGCTCATCAAGAACGCAGTGGAGAACACGCCCGACGAGGGGAAAATCGAAGTGGCGGTTCAAAAGAAAGGAAGCGGCGCTCTTTTCCTCATTCGCGACTACGGCGTGGGAATCCCGGAGGAGTCGCAGAAGCGGATCTTCGAGGGCTTCTTCTCCACCCGTGACACCATGGCCTATTCTTCCAAGAGGCCCTTCGACTTCAACGCGGGCGGAAAGGGAGCCGACCTGCTCAGGATGAAGATCTTTTCCGAGCGCTACCATTTTCAGATCGACATGGCCTCGACAAGGTGCCAACACCTCCCTACGGAGGTCGATGTGTGTCCTGGAAGAATCCGTGAGTGTGCCCCGTGTTCCAAGCTTGAAGATTGTCACCGGTCGGGAGGCACCATTTTCTCCATTTATTTCCCGCCGGCGCCATCGGAGCCGCCGAGCGGTAATCAAACCTGATCGAAATTCACCTTAATGTTGAATCAGCATTGATCCTCGTTTGGAAGATCCGGAGATTTCGAGTGTGAAATCCGCCTTGGCGGATTTCATCTGGCCATGAGCGTGAGGGTTACGAGGGTCAGATAGATAAACAGGCTGATAATATCATTGGAGGTGGTCACAAAAGGCCCCGTTGCAAGAGCCGGGTCAATGTCCAATTTTTTGAGCATGAGGGGAACCGATGCGCCCACCAGTCCCGATGTGAGAATGATGACGATCAGGGCGATCCCTACAACCGTGCCAAGGACAAGACTTGAAAGCCAATACCCGACAATCAAACTCAGGAGAATGCCGCAGATCACGCCGTTGACCAGCGCCACCTTGAGCTCCAGCCAGATTCGCCTGCCGATGTTCATCACGCTGATGTCCCCTGTGGCCAATCCCCTGACCGCAACCGTTGCAGCTTGCGTCCCTGTGTTCCCCCCCATGGCCATGATGACGGGAAAGAAGAACGAAAGAGCCACGACCTTCTCAATAGACGCCTCGAATCGATGAATGACCGCGGCCGCAAGAATCCCGCCGAAAAGACCCACGATGAGCCAGGGCAGCCTCGCTCTTGAGATCTTGATGGGAGAATCCTCTGCAATCTCCTGATTGATCACGCCGGCCATGAGCGCGATATCCTCATCGGCTTCCTCTTCGAGAACGTCGATGATGTCATCGTGCGTGATCCGTCCCACCAGACGATGATGCTCGTCGACGACCGGGATGGAAACAAGATCGTACTTCTTCACCAGGCGGGCCACTTCTTCCTGATCGTTGTAGACGTAGGCCGAAACCACCTGGGGGTTCATGATTTCTTTGACTTTGCGAGAAGGAGGTTCGATGAGCAGGCTTTTCAGAGACACAACGCCCGCCAGGCGCTGATGGTCATCAACCACAAAAACATAGTAGACATTTTCCACTTCTTCCCGCTTTTGTCGAATCGTCTCGATGGCTTCCTGAATGGTGGATTCGGCATTCACGGCCACGTATTCGAGGGCCATGATGCCGCCTGCAGAGTCTTCGGGATACGGCAGGAGCTTCTTGAGGTCCTTGGATATGTTCTCACCCACGGTTTCAATAATCGCTCTGGCTCTTTCCTCGGGAAGATCCCCGACAAGGTCCGCAGCATCGTCGGAGTCCAACTCCTGAATGATTTCCATGATGGCTTGGTTGTCGAGGCCGCTCAAAACGCGCTCTTGAACGGGGGCCTCCATCTCCAGGAGCACTTCGCCTGCGCCCTGCGGCTTGAGCAGTTCAAAAATGCAAAGACGTTCATCCTGATTCAGGTGTTCGATCAAGTCGGCGACATCGGCAGGGCGCATGTCATCAAGCAGTTTCTTGAGGGACTCCTGGTTTTTTTCTTTGATCAGGTTCCTGACCAGCGAGATAAGTTCTTCACTTAGAAGTTGAGCCATCCTTGATTCCGATCCCACGGTATGGAGGTGCGGTGCAGGTCCCTTTCGGGCATGATTACATGCTCTTGATTTTCCCTAAGACGAACTGTTTGGTTTCCGAGAGGTTGGCAGGCCCCGGCTTGATTTCATGGAGCGGGATCTCAGCACGGGCCGCACTCTTGTGCCCCCCTGCAGAACCCCATTTCCCGAAGAGCCGCTGGGCCGTCTTCCCCGCATCCAGGCGAAAACCAGCGTTTCGAAAGATGATAATGAGCTTCTGGCCGTAAACCCCGGATACGATGCACCACGTGGCCTCGACCATCTTCAGAAAGAAGTCCGCCATGATCACAAGGATGTCGGGATTATTCACCTTTCCCATGTGAATAAAGGCTTTGTCCCTGATAAAGGTGAGATTCTCGAGGGCTCTTCGGAAATCCGAAAGCGTCTTCCTCGTCATCTCGGAAGACTCGATTTTTTTAATGATGTTGATATTCGCAAACTGGTAGAGATAGCGGAATGCATTGACGTCGCTCGGGGTTGTGGGCCTTGCAAAATTGTCTGTGTCCGTCTTGATCCCGTAAAAAAGAGCGGTGGCAAGGCGGGGAGAAGGTTTGATTTTAGCGGCCCGCAGGTATTCGGTCAAGATCGTAGAGGTGGCGCCGTAGTCCTCGCGAATGTCCACGAGGGACGCCGTGGACTGTTGCCCCGGAGGATGATGGTCGATGATGATATCAAAGCGGTGTTTGCCCAGTTGCTCGTTGTGATGGGGCTGGGAATCGACGATCGCCCACTTTGTGAAGTCGGCGGCATTGAGGTCCCTGATAGGTTGCTGCTCGATTTTGAGCAGTTTGATGAGGGACAAATTGTCGCCCCTTTTGATCGTGTTGATATGAAAGATCATAGCCTTCTTGACCTTCCGCCAGAAAAGGCGCTTCAAGGCAAGAGCGCTTGCCATGGCGTCAGGGTCTGCATCAATGATCACAGCCAATGAGTCCTCGGGGGATAGGATCTCGAAGAGCCTTTTGCACCGCTCGGTGATGGAGACGGATTTGGGAAAAGGATGTTCCATGATTGCAGGCATTCGATCCGCCTTTTTTTATCATCGCCCACATTGAACAAAAGGGCTACTTTAGCTTCTTGAAATGCAGCTCCGGTGTCCCCGGGTTTGATGCTTCTGCCTTTTTCAAAAAACGAACATGTTCCTGCTGAAAAATTATTTTGAACTCTCCTGCAAGGGATGTCAAATCTCAATCTTCAATGTGAAATGATCATTGCTCAATGATCCTGCTTCCATTCATGGCCAGGGCCAGATCTTTGCAAGGTATTCAACGCTCGGCGCCAGGTCCGCCTCCTCGTGAGGCTCGAGAGTGATGGGGAAAGGCTCGTCCCGGATCTCTCTCAAAGCTTTGAAAAGCGCTTCAAAATTGATGTTTCCCCGGCCCAAGGCCATGTGCTCGTCCCGTTGCCCGAAGTTGTCATGGAGATGGAGCTGTCCCAAAAACGGCGAAAGGGATTCCAGCCATTGTGCGAGGGGGGTTGAGCTGAAAGCCGCCTGGTGCCCTGTGTCCAGACAAAACCCGACGCGGTGAGCCATCAGGGGCTTCAAGAGCATCGCCAGTTCTTCCGGGCCCCGTTCGTAAACATTTTCCAGCATGAGCGCAGCTCCCAAGTTTTTGACGCCTTGCGCCATCCATTCCCACGTTTCCAGACTGTTTTCAATCCATCGTTCCTCGAGATACTGGTATCGCTTCCAGTCATAGCCGGCGTGGCAAACAATTCGCAGGGGATGAAACGCCTGCGCGGCTCTCAAGAGCTGCTCGAAGCGGCGCCTTGTGAGCGCTCGCACGGCAGGGTCCGGTGAGCCGGCCGAGAGGTCGATAAAAGGCGCATGAATAGTGACATGAAGCGCGTGTTCGTGGATTTTGCGGGCGACCTCCAGGAAGTCCTTCCGGGAAAAGCTCTCCAGGGACCATGCATCGAATCCGATTTCAGGATTGATGGAACCCTCCAGAAAACGGGGGAGATAACGCTCTTTGAGCATGGTAAAAGGGATATTGACGTGAACCCGTTTCAGTATCCGTTGCATCGCCAAGCGCCTTTCATTGACAGGAGGGTCCGTGCTCGGTATAGGTAGGGCACGGAGAAAGGACTATGAAAAAGTACATTCTCGCTCCATTGTGTTCGGCCTTGATCATCCCGGGACTTGGTCAGGTTATCAACCAGGAGCTTAAAAAAGGCGCCCTGCTCTTGGGCGCGGTTTTTTTGCTTCTCGTCCTCAGTATCGTTCATTTGTTCTTTACCGTGGAATCGCTGCTCAGTCAACCAGGAAGCGCCCCGCTTTCGCTGTCCCGTCTCCTTGAACGAATTGAGCTCCTGCTGATTCTCGGCGCCTTTGCAGGGATATGGGTTTATTCGGTTGCGGATGCCTTTTTGAAGGGATGGTCGTGGGAACACCGGGAAAAAGCGTGATATGTGACCCTCAAATTTGACTTGGCCGGTTTTATCTGCTAATGAGGGCTACCATTTTTAAAGGTTTGGAGGAAGGAATGGATTACAAGGATACGTTGAACCTCCCAAAAACCGATTTTCCCATGAAAGCCGATCTGGTGAAGCGTGAACCGGAGATGATCGAGAAATGGGACAGGGAGAAACTCTATGACAGGATTCGTCGTGCTTCCAAAGGCCGGAACAGATACCTGCTGCATGACGGGCCGCCTTATGCCAACGGCCACATTCATATGGGTACGGCCTTTAACAAGATTCTCAAAGATCTGATTGTGAAATCCAAGCAAATGGCCGGCTTTGACGCTCCCTATGTGCCGGGATGGGACTGCCACGGCCTTCCGATCGAACACAGGGTGGACACGGAATTGGGGCCTCGGAAAGCCGGTTTGAGCCAGGTGGAGATCCGGCGGTATTGCCGCAAATATGCCGAGAAATACATTGATATCCAGAGGGGGGAGTTCAAACGCCTGGGTGTTTTCGGAGAGTGGGACAATCCTTACCTGACCATGAACTACCCCTATGAAGCAACGATCGTACGGGAGTTCGGCCGTTTCTATCTGAACGGCGGTGTTTACAAGAGCAAGAAGCCGATTTATTGGTGCATCTCCTGCAAAACGGCCCTCGCCGAGGCGGAAGTGGAATATGAACCTCACACCTCTCCTTCCGTGTTTGTGAAATTCCCCATGCTCTCGGATCTGTCCTCAAAATACCCCGGCCTCAAGGGCAAAGAAATCTCGGTCGTCATCTGGACCACAACGCCCTGGACCATCCCCGCCAACCTGGCCATCGCGATCAATCCCGGGTTCGAGTATGCGGCCGTGGACGTCGGCCATGACCGGGTCTTCATCCTGGCCAAAGATCTCCTTCACATTTGCATGAACACCTTCGGCATCGATGCGTATGAAGTGGCGGCGGAACTCAAGGCCTCCGATCTCGAACATCTCAAAGCGAAACATCCCCTCTACGACAGGGAATCGGTGATTGTGCTCGCGCCCTATGTCACCCTGGACGCCGGAACAGGATGCGTTCACACGGCCCCCGGTCACGGGCGGGAAGACTATGAAACAGGCTTGGCCTACGGTCTGGATGTGTATTCCCCTCTGGACGATGAGGGCCGGTTTACGGAGGATGTGGGCTACTTCGCAGGGCAGCAGGTCTTTGAGGCGAACCGATCGGTGAATCAGAAGCTCAATGAGCAAGGCGCCCTTCTGAAGGAAGAAGCGATCACCCACGAATACCCTCACTGCTGGCGGTGCAAGAAGCCGGTGATTTTCAGGGCCACGGAACAGTGGTTCATTTCCATGGACAGGAACAACCTCCGCGAGACGGCGCTTCAGGCCATCAACGAGGTGACCTGGATTCCCGGTTGGGGCCGGGATCGCATTTACGGACTCATTGAAAATCGACCCGATTGGTGCATTTCCCGCCAGAGAGCCTGGGGTGTGCCGATCACCCTCCTTTACTGCGACGGGTGCGGCAAGGTCATCCTCACCCGTGCGATCATGGATCATGTCATCAGGCTTGTGGAACAGTCCGGCGCAGACATCTGGTTCATGGCCCCGGAAGAGGATCTCGTGCCCCCCGGCACACGGTGCGACAGGTGCGGCGGTGAGCGATTCAAAAAAGAAACCGATATCCTTGACGTGTGGTTTGATTCCGGTGTGAGCTATGCGGCCGTCATGGAGGCCCGCGATTATCTGGACAGCCCGGCCGACCTTTATCTCGAGGGAAGTGATCAGCACAGGGGCTGGTTTCACAGTTCCCTTCTTTGCTCCGTGGGGACTCGCGCAAAGGCGCCTTACCGGAGCGTACTGACCCACGGTTTTGTGGTGGACGGCGCCGGCAAAGCCATGCACAAGTCTGCCGGCAATGTGATCGCCCCTGAAGAGCTCATCAAGAAATACGGTGCGGAAATCATCAGGCTCTGGGTTGCGGGCGAGGATTTCAGGGACAACATCCGTCTTTCCGAAGAGATTCTCCAGCGCCTCACGGAGGCGTACCGGCGGATACGAAACACCTGCCGATTCATTCTGGGAAATCTCCATGATTTTAATCCCGCTGCAGATGCCGTCCCCTACCCTCAAATGCAGGAACTGGACCGCTGGATCCTGCATCGCCTCCAGGATCTCGCAGAGCGCGTGCTCAAGGCTTACGATCGTTTCGAGTTTCACCCCGTATTCCACAGTCTGCACAACTTCTGCGTTCTGGACCTTTCCTCCTTTTATCTGGATATCATCAAGGACCGTCTTTATGTTTCTTCTCCCAGGTCCGCTGCCAGAAGGTCCGCGCAAACAGCGCTTCAGGAAATCCTGGAGGTTCTGGTCAGGCTCATGGCTCCGATCCTGACCTTCACAGCGGATGAAATCTGGCAGTATATGAAGAACGCGGAGAGATCTTCAAGCGTGCACATGGAGACCTTCTTGCCCGTCAAGGCGGAGATGAAGGACCCAAACCTCACAGAGCGTTGGGAGGCGGTCCTCATGGTGAGAAAGGAACTCACCAAGGCCATGGAAATCGAGAGAAAAGCCCGGCGGATCGGCCACTCCCTCGACGCATCCGTCACCCTTGGACTGCCAAGAAACCTTTTTGGCCGACTTGAAACCTTTGTTGGGCAACTCCGTGATCTGTTCATCGTCTCCTCGGTCACCTTGCTTCCATCGGATAATGTAGACGGCGGATATGAAAGCGAGGAGGTAAAAGGGCTTAAAGTGGTTGTGAAATCAAGCCCGGATCCCAAATGCGAGCGTTGCTGGGTTCATAACGCCACCGTAGGAAAAGACTCCGATCACCCCTCTCTGTGCAAAAGATGTGTCGGCGAAATCGCGGATACGGTCCGATGAGCGGGGTAAGAACACGGATGATTCAACTTTCGCCTGCTTTCCTGGTGATCATCCTGGACCAGATAACCAAGCTGGCGGTGATCCGTGCTCTTCGGCCCTATGATGCGATCTCCGTGATTCCGGGTTTTTTCAACCTGGTTCACGTACGAAACCCCGGTATTGCTTTCGGCCTGCTGAGCCAGTTGGGAACAGCCTGGAGCACTCTGCTTCTGTGCGCGGTCACCACCGCCGCCATCATTCTGCTGATTCTCTGGTTCACGCGACTTAAGGACAGCGACCAGCGGGCGGCTTTTGCCCTCTCCCTGATTATCGGCGGCGCCGTGGGCAATCTGATCGACCGCGTTCGCCTCGGAGAGGTTGTGGACTTTCTGGATTTTTACGTAGGCTCCTTTCATTGGCCCGCATTCAATGTGGCCGATTCGGCCGTGACGGTGGGAACCCTCTGGTTGGCCTTGAGCATCCTCTTCAATCCATCCGCAAAGAAATAGCAGCGGTGGGTTAGGGACCGCGAGAATGGCTTTGCTCTAAATCTTTCACCTTGCGCCGTGCACCCTGCACCGTGCGCCGAGACTTCTTATGTTTCCTGATCTGTTTTCCATCGGCCCCCTGACTGTGCACACCTACGGTTTGTTTGTGGCCTTGGGCTTTGCTGCAGGGATCGCAATCACCCTGAAAATAGGGAAGGACCAGGGCATCCCGTCCCAGCAGGTCATGGACATGGCTTTTGTCATGATCCTCTGGGCGATTGTGGGATCACGGCTTCTCTACGTAGTTATGAATTTTTCCTATTTCAGGGATCATCCCTTGGATGCGTTCAAGATCTGGCAAGGCGGTCTGGTCTTTTCCGGAGGACTTCTGGCCGTGGCGCCCGCCATGGCATGGTATCTATGGCGTCATCATCTATCCTTCTGGGCCGCCGGAGACCTCTGGGCCCCTGCCCTCGCCCTAGGACAAGCCTTGGGTCGAATAGGCTGCTTTATGGCAGGGTGCTGTTTTGGGAAAGCTACGGACCTGCCCTGGGGAGTGGTTTTCATCCACCCCCATACGCTGGCGCCCCCGAACATTCCTCTCCATCCCACCCAGTTGTATTCCTCCCTGGCGGGTTTTGCGATTTTTTCGGTGCTCATTTTTCTCTATGCCAGGCGCAGATTCCAGGGGCAGATCTTTATCTGGTACTTGATACTTCACAGCACGGCCAGGCTTTTTGTCGAACGCTTCAGGGCCGATGACAGGGGGTTCATTCCCGGCACCGAGATGAGTCTCACCCAATTGATTGCAACGATGATCCTGATTTCCGCGATCGTTGCCCTGTTCATTCTTAAGCCAAACCGGGAGCGAAAAGATCGGTGATAAGGAATAAGGTGCGGATTCCGCTAGGTGCCTGTATTACTGTGTGATTTTTTTTATAACCCAAGAAGGCTTTCCTCGATCCGTAACGCCCCCCGTCCTCTTTTCAACCCGTTCACCCTTCTCCTAAAGCGGGAGGAGTGAAAAAGAGCTTGACAAATCTTAGTAAAATCTGTAGCTTATATGCCATCTCAACTTCAGGTGACGTGCTATGAGGAATCAACTTTTAGCTGGGAAATCAAGGGTAGTCTTGTGTCTGGCGATCGTGCTGATGCTTCTTTTCTGGGGCTCCTTGGCGGGCGCTCAGCCGCGGACCCACACGGTACAGAAGGGGGATACCCTCTGGGATATCTGTCAAACCTATTACGGGGACTCTAATCTGTGGCCAAAACTTTGGGAAATGAACCCATTTGTGACCAATCCCCACCTCCTTAAGCCGGGCGATATCCTGATCCTTTTTGATAAGGAAATATTGGCAAAAGAAAAGGTGATGAAACCTTCTGAAAAGGAGGCCCCTCCTGTTGCCGCCACGCAAGGCATTGATATATCGGGTTTTATAAAACCCGAAGCCATGGGATACCTTTCCTTCGTCAACGTCGAACCATGGGGCTTCATTGAAGCCACCACCAGTCCTAAACTCGGATTGGAACAGGGCAACACCGCTTTTGTCCGGTTTGAGAAAAACGGCGACACCATTCGGAAGGGCCAGGAGTTTACCATTGCCAAGCCGTCGCCCTTAATCCGCCATCCTCTCACGGATAGAATGATGGGTTATATTGTGGCCACCCGCGGCAGCCTGGTTATAAAAGAGCGAATCCGGGACGGCTATTTTCGCGCCGAAGTGAACGGGGTTTTTTCAGAGATAGGCGTGGGCAACATCCTCATCCCTAAAGCTCCGACCTCTTCCTGCATTCAGCCCATGGCCACTGATCCCAAGCTTTATGGCAACATCGTTGCCCTCAAGGAAAACCAGCAGATCATCGGACAGTTTTCCGTGGTTTACCTGGACAGCGGGTTCAAGGACGGCGTGAAGCGTGGAAGCGTTTTTGACCTGATCAAGATAATTACCGTTCCATCACCGGATTTTCGCAGGGATTCCTTTGAAAAGATCGCCGCAGAGGTGACGGAACAGCTTTCAAAAGAAGAGTATCTCGTTGATTTCTGGGGAAAAATCCAGGAAGGCGTGAAAATCCATGAGCATTCGGTAGGAAAACTCATTGTGGTCGAAGCCAGGGCGGATTCCGCTACCGCCATTGTGCTGACCTCCTCTCATGAACTGGAAAAAGGCGCCTTTGTGAAAGGCGTTTCCTGGGTAGACGTCCCCGACTACCTTGCCCTTTTGCCTGCCTGCCCACTCGAGTAGGCGAAGAAAAGACTTGACTAACGGGAAGCCCTCTGCTTTATATTCCCGCCATCTTTGACGGCTTCGTCAAAAGTAATCAAAGCCGTCATTCTTGTCGCATGCTTAAACCATGATGAGGCAGCCTGACAGAATAGAGGACTGGCTTGCTCTCCACCTGATCCCCGGACTTGGGAACCTCACCTTCAAGAAACTTTTGGAGAAGTTCGGGAACCCGGCCCGAATTCTAGGCGCTTCCATGCCGGAGCTCCTGGAGGTGGAAGGGCTCCGCAAGGAAATCGCCCGCCGGATCTCAAAAAAAGAGTTCTCTCCGGCGCCTTCCAAGGTTTTGCGGTCCCTGGAGCGGTGGGAAGCCCGCGTGGTGATTTACACGGATACGACCTATCCCGACGCGCTGCGGGAAATCCATGACCCCCCGATGGTGCTCTATCTGAAGGGCCGGGACATACCCAAGAAAGCATGTTTTCTTGGGATCGTAGGGTCAAGGGGTCCAACCCCTTACGGCCAAAGGGTCGCCGAGAACCTTGCTCAGGGTTTGGCCAGGCGCGGTGTGGGGATTGTGAGCGGACTTGCCCGGGGAATTGACTCTGCGGCGCATTGGGGCTGTCTGGGAGGTCATGGGTTCACCGTGGCCGTGCTCGGCACAGGCATAGACATCGTCTACCCGGCGCCGAACAAAAAGCTCTTTGAGGAGATCACGATGAAAGGAGCCGTTATAACCGAGTTTCCCCCGGGAACCCCTCCCGAGCCCAGGAATTTTCCTATCCGGAATCGGATCATCAGCGGTCTGAGCCGGGGGGTCGTTGTGGTTGAGGCCACCATGAACAGCGGATCCTTGATTACGGCCTCTGTAGCGCTTGAGCAGGGCCGGGAAGTCTACGCGGTCCCGGGAAGCGTTCAATCCTTTAAAAGCAGGGGATGTCACTTTCTCATCAAGCAAGGTGCAAAGCTGGTGGAGAATGCAGACGATGTGCTTGATGAACTCGGTTTGAACTATCCTTATGCCGAAAAAACCGATACCTTCAAGACACCCCTCTCCCCACCCATCGAGGAATCGGAGCAAAAAGTCTATGACCTCATCGGTGATTACCCGATTCACATCGATGAGATAGCCCGGCAAGGCAATATCGAACCCTCCGCCGTATCGGCGGCTCTCATGAGAATGGAACTGAGAGGCATCATCCGGCAATTGCCGGGAAAGTATTTCGTGCGATGAATGACGCGTTGAATGAGGTTTAGCAATCCTGGTCCTATGGGCCAGGTCAGAGACAATTGGCTATGCCTGGAGGAGGTGAGAATTCTGTAAATTCGAAGCACGAAATCCGAAACAATATCAAAACAACAATGACCAAAATGTGAAACAAACCGCAAATAAACCGGATCCTCTCATGTTTGACGGCTTCGTAAAAAGTCCCAGTCCGTCATTGCGAGGCGCAAAGCGCCGTGGCAATCTCTTGGCTATTCAAGGAGTTATGAGCCTGCCCTGGCGCGACATGCCGGAGAGCATCTAGGTAGATGGCGACTCATACGATTTCACCTTGGAATCCGAAGTGTCATTGCCAGGTCTGGGCCAGGGATTGCCG
>Ga0114946_10001189_pt1 | contig 17823 bp, 11 predicted proteins | sample WalLakDeSediment_FD_88676 | JGI IMG/M metagenome (GOLD analysis project Ga0114946, IMG submission 88676) | Lake sediment microbial communities from Walker lake, Nevada to study Microbial Dark Matter (Phase II) - Walker Lake 11/02/13 Deep Sediment | ecosystem: Environmental > Aquatic >...
AAACTGGAATTACCGCCACCGTTGCTCCTGCTGTTTATATTCCCATGGAGTATGTGGAAGCAACAGGTTTGATCCAATATGGAAGCCGCTTAAAATACCAGCGATATTATCAGTTTTCGGAAGAAATTAATCCGGATGAATTAGTCAAAGAATTTGAAGCGGCCTGGGAGGATGAAAAGATTGATGCGGATACAGTAGATGAAAGTAGAAGAAGAACAGGAAGGTCCTTTGATAACCTTTCCAATTTCTTGAGCTTGGTAGCCTTTATTGCTTTATTATTGGGCTGTGTGGGTGTGGCAAGTGCTGTGAATGTTTTTGTAAAAGAAAAATTACCCTCTGTTGCTGTGCTTCGTTGCCTGGGAGTTTCTGCTTGGGCGGCAATGAAAATTTATTTGGTTGAAATTCTGATCATGGGCCTTGCCGGTTCTTTGGTAGGTGCTTTCCTTGGATCCTTGCTACAATTTGTATTGCCGGCAGTATTTGAAGATTTTCTACCGGTTAAGGTAAATGTGGAAGTATCATGGAGCAGTGTGGGTTTCGGGGTATTGACAGGATTATTGGTTTCTGTTCTTTTTGCCTTATTACCCCTTTTAAAAATAAGAAAAGTGTCCCCAATGGCTACCTTGAGACCTGAGGAAGGGGAGACAAAAATCACAAAAGATCCCCTCAGATGGGCAGTGATAGGAGGGATACTTTTATTTGTTTTCGGGTTTAGTTTTGTGTTGCTAAAGGGTTGGAAAGAAGCTTTGGGCTTTACAGGGTTTGTGGTTTTTGCTTTTTTGATCCTATGGGCGGTGGCACTGGGAATCATGTGGTTGATCAGAAAGTTTCTGCCCATTTCTCTCAAATATACCATCCGGCAATCTTTGGCCAATTTATACAGGCCGAATAACCAAACAGTCGCTTTGATCGCCACCATAGGTTTGGGTACAGCTATGATCAGTACCCTCTTTTTTGTCCAAAATCAGTTGTTGGACGAAGCCAAGTTTGCCGATAAGGAAGATCAGCCCAATATGTTATTATTTGATATTCAGACCCATCAAGTAGCTTCAGTAGTGGACAAAGTCCGTTCCAAGGGATTGCCCATTTTACAAGAGGTTCCTATAGTGACCATGGGGCTTGAATCCATCAATGGTTTGACCAAAAAAGCCAATGAGGAGTTACCTGAAGAAGAAAGAAAGTCAAGATGGCTTTACAACCGGGAATTCAGGGTGACTTACAGAGATTCTTTGATCAGTTCGGAGCGATTGGTGAAAGGAGAACTCCGAAAGGTTGTCAACCCTGGAGATTCTGTTTTTATCTCCATGGACCAGGGTTATGCAGAGCGTTCCGGTATCAATATCGGGGATGAAATCATTTTCAACGTACAGGGAAGACCCATCAAAACCTATGTGGGGAGTTATAGGGATGTCAAGTTCAATCAGGTCTCTACTAATTTCCTGGTGCTATTTCCTGATAATGTCCTGAACAATGCACCTAAATTCCATGTGGTGATTACCAAGACCAAAAGTGACAGAGAGGCAGCTGATGTACAGTCAGAAATTGTCCGTGATTTTCCCAATGTTTCTGTTCTCAATTTGGGCGCAATTGTGGAAACTTTGGAAGAGATTTTGGGTAAAATCAGTTTTGTTATCCAGTTCATGGCACTTTTCAGTATAGTTACAGGTGTTTTGGTTCTGATCAGTTCATTGATTATCAGCAAGTACCAAAGGATGAGGGAAAGTATCCTTTTGAGGACCCTTGGTGCAGATAGCGGTACGGTTAGCACGATCAATACCCTAGAGTATTTCTTTTTGGGTTCTTTGGCATCCCTAAGTGGTATTTTATTGTCAATTCTGGCCACATTCCTATTGAGCAAGTTTGTCTTTGAATTGCCCTTTAGAGGGGCTTATGAGGAGGCATTTATAGTTTATGTTTCTATTACCTTGTTAACAGTAATTTTGGGCTGGTTGAATGGAAGAAAAATTATCAAAATGGCCCCAATGGAAATATTGAGAGGGAATTAATCAATGATCCGGAATTGTTGATTCTGGTAAAAATTGAAATTTTTGAATAGTTTGGCTTTTCTTTAGGGTATTATTTTAATGACACGGTGCGGATGGGAAATCCATTAGGCCTGACCTTAAAGCCTATTCAAAGCAAGCGGAATTTTGGGATTTTGATGGAAGCTATGCCCAACTATTTTTTTTGTCCGGTTTTCTTAATCTTAGGGCCAATATCGGTCTAAGGTATAGTTTTGGTAAAAATTAGAAGGCAGGGAAAGATTAATAACTTTATTTTGCCATAAAAACCGCAATACACCCGAAAAGGGAGGAGCGTTTTTTTATTTTTTTGGAATGGCCTATTTTCAGTCCAAATACTGAAAATCATGATGAAGAATATATTATCTGTGTTTTTGTTGGCCATTTTGGTTTGGCCTAGTTATGCCCAAAGGAAAGGAACAGTACCACAACCAATTAAAAAGCCTTTGACTCATACGGCCTATGATGAATGGAAGAGTATCACTTTTAAGCAACTTACTCCTGATGGCAAGCATGTGGCTTTTACCCTGAATCCCGAAGATGCAGATGGTAAGGTGGTTTTTTATGATCTTGGCAGGAATACCCAAACTTCTGTTGATAGGGCAGTTAACATTCAGCTTACCGCTGACAGCAAACATTCCGTTTTTTTGATCAGAGCCCAAAAAGACAGCATCAAACATTTGAGAAGACTCAAAAAGAAAAAAGAGGAAATGCCAAAGGATTCTTTGGGGATTTTTGATTTTTCCTCAAAAAGCATCAGTAAAGTAGCAGAGGTCAAATCATTCAAAATACCAAAGAAAGCAGGTGGTTGGGTAGCTTATCAGTCTGAGTCGGTCCAGGAAGGAAATGGCAATGGCGATGGGAATCAGAAAGCAAAAAAAGCTTCCGATGAGAATGGATATCCCTTGGTGTTAAAAAATCTGGCCAATGGGACTGAAAAGTCATTTGACTTTGTGAAAGATTACGTTTTTGCTGATAATGGTACAGGCCTTTTATTCTACAGCTCCGGAAATAATGAAGGGTTGAAAACCGGGATATACTGGCATGACCTGAAGTCTGAAACCACGGTACAGTTATTCGAGGGACATAATAAACAAAAATATAAATACCTGAGCATTGATGAAGCCGGGGAGCAGATAGCTTTTATTGTGGATCTGGATACTACAAAGGCCTTAATGAGAGAGCCAAAATTGTATTATTGGAAAAAAGGGAGTGAAAAGGCAGAAGTTATTGCCCATGAAAAGATGACAGGAATACCTGATTCCTGGTTGATTTCTGATCATTACAACCCGAATTTTTCCAAGGATGGCAAAAGATTGTTTTTAGGTATAAATCCTCAGCCAATACTTCAGGATACCACCCTACTTCCCGAAGAAATAGTGAGTGTGGAAGTCTGGCATTGGCAGGATGACTACATCTATCCGGAACAGAACAGAAGGTTGGACAGAGATAAAAAGAAAAGCTATCTGGCAGTCATTGACCTGCCTACCCAAAAATTGGTGCAGTTAGCTAGTCCTGAAATTGCAGATATCCGGATCGATACCGAAGGAACGGGTAAAATGGCGCTGGGTCTGGATGATAGGGCTTACCGTGTGATGCGAACTTGGGACATCAGTTCTTTTAGTGACCTATATGCCATCGATCTAGGTACCGGAGCCAATAAGCTGATCGCCAAAGAGGTAAAAGGCTTTGCCCGCATATCCCCTTATGCCAACTATATCTATTGGTACAGCAGTCCGGATACAGCATGGTATAGCCACCATATTGCCTCTGGGAAAACCGTTAATTTAACTAAGGAATTGAAAGTTACCTTTGGTGATGAAGAGACGGATGTTCCTGATTTTCCCTCTCCTTATGGCTTGGCAGGATGGACAGTCAATGAGGAAAATATGCTGCTTTACGACAGATATGATATTTGGAAAGTTGATCCTAAAGGAGAAAAGGCTCCGGAAAGGTTGACGCTTAATGGTAGGGAAAATAGGATTACCTACCGCTATGAGAGATTGGATCCAGAGGAGCGATTTATTGATTTGAAAAAAACAGTCATCTTATCCCTGTTTGATGAGAAGAATAAAGAAGGTGGTTTTGCAAAATTGACGGCAGTAGGTAGTCCTCCAACAGTAATGGTAAAATCGGCACATAGATATAATTTATTGGAAAAAGCCAAAGAGACTGACTTATTGCTTTTTACAAGAGAAAACTTTCAGGAATTTCCGGATCTGAGAGTAGCGGATCTGAGTTTTGGTAACCCGAGAAAAGTGAGTCAGGCCAATCCCCAGCAATCTGATTATCTGTGGGGGACTGCTGAAATTGTAAAATGGAATTCCCTCGATAATATTCCACTTGAGGGGATTTTATATAAACCCGAAAATTTCGATCCCAAGAAAAAATACCCTATGGTGGTGGTGTATTATGAAAAGTTTTCAAATTCCCTTCATCAGCACCATAAACCGGAACCTATCCGCTCTCTTGTTCATCGCACCATGTATGTGAGTAATGATTACCTGATCTTTGTGCCGGATGTGGTATATCAGACAGGTTATCCCGGCGAAAGTGCCTTTAATTGTATCGTTCCAGGTGTCAGCTATCTGCTAGAGCAAGGCTTTGTGGATAAGGAAAGAATAGGTATTCAGGGGCATAGTTGGAGCGGTTATCAGACCGCATATATCCTGACCCGGACCAGAATGTTCAGAGCAGCAGAAGCAGGTGCAATTGTGGCCAATATGACAAGCGCCTATGGGGGAATCCGTTGGGAATCAGGGTTGGCCCGTATGTTCCAATATGAAAAAGCCCAGTCAAGGCTTGGGGTAAGCCTATGGGATAATCCTTTACCGTTTATTGAGAATTCTCCTTTGTTTTTCGCCAATAAAATAGAGACCCCTTTGCTATTGATGCACAATGATGCAGATGGCGCTGTGCCTTGGTACCAGGGGATAGAAATGTACCTGGCCATGAGAAGGCTTGACAAACCGACCTGGATGCTCAATTACAATGGTGAACCTCATTGGCCGGTGAAGCGGGAAAACAGGATTGATTTCCAAACGCGCATGATGCAGTTCTTTGACCATTATCTCAAAGATGCTCCTATGCCGATGTGGATGCAAAGGGGTGTGCCGGCAATTGAAAAAGGGATTTATCAAGGAATGGAAGCTGCGGAGGACCGGAATTGATGTTAACATAAAATTTTCAAGATCCTTACCTTAAAAAATTGCAGTAAACCGATTGTCATAAGAATTGACAATCGGTTTTTTTATTCTTTGGAAAAAGGGTATTTTCAGCTTTATAACCTCTTCAACCATATGAAAAAAACTATTTTCCGACTTTTTTTAGGGCTTTTAGTTTTCCCCTATTACGCATTTTCCCAAGTAATGCCCTCTCCCGACAGGAAAGAGGGCGAGGGCCCCTATAATAAACTCATTATCCGTGGTGTAACCTTGGTAGATGGTACCGGCGCGCCACCTATTGGCCCTGTAGATATAGTGGTAGAAAAAAATAAAATAGCAGAAGTCAGGGTAGTGGGTTATCCCGGAATTCCTATAAGGGAAGAAAGTAGACCCAAAGCAGGGCCCAATGATAAGGTAATGGAATTGGAAGGGTACTATTTACTTCCGGGTTTCATAGATATGCACGGGCACATCGGTGGTTCAGGGCAGGGGACACCTGCTGAATATGTATTTAAGCTTTGGATGGGTCATGGTATTACGACTGTCAAAGATCCCTCGGCAAGTAATGGGTTGGATTGGGTGTTGGAGCATAAAAAGAAATCTGCCGCGAATACAATTACAGCTCCAAGGTTGTTGGCCTATACAAGTTTTGGTCAAGGGTCGGGAAAAGCAATCACCAATGCAGCAGAAGCAAAAGCATGGGTGAATGAAAATGCCAAAAAGGGGGCAGACGGCATTAAGTTTTTTGGCGCCAAGCCTGAAGTGATGCAAGCTGCACTGGAAGAAAATAAAAGAATTGGGCTGAGATCTTCCATGCATCACGCCCAAATGGATGTGGCCAGATGGAATGTACTTCACTCGGCTAGAGCGGGCTTAACTACAATGGAGCACTGGTATGGCTTGCCCGAGGCCCTTTTTGAAAACAGGACTATTCAGGATTATCGATTGGATTATAATTACCAAAATGAGCAACATCGTTTTGCCGAAGCAGGAAAATTGTGGAAACAAGCGGCAGCTCCCTATTCCGATCACTGGAATAAGGTTATGCAGGAACTTCTTGATCTTGATTTTACCATTGATCCGACTTTCAACATATATGAGGCCAATAGAGACCTCATGCGGGCCAGAAGGGCCGAATGGCATGAGGAATACACTTTGCCTTCTTTATGGAGATTTTATAAGCCTAGTAGGGAGTCACATGGTTCCTATTGGTTTGACTGGACTACAGAGGAAGAAATTCAATGGAAGGAGAATTACCGGCTTTGGATGACTTTTATAAATGAGTATAAAAACCGTGGAGGTAGGGTTACAACAGGGTCTGACTCCGGCTTTATTTACCAGTTGTACGGTTTTGCTTATATACGTGAAATGGAATTGTTGCGGGAGGCGGGCTTTCACCCTTTAGAGGTCATCCGCGCTTCCACCATGCATGCCGCGGAGGCTTTGGGTATGGAGAAGGAAATTGGTACGGTTGAAGTTGGAAAATTGGCTGATTTTGTCATTGTGGAAGAAAACCCGCTCCAAAATCTCAAGGTACTTTATGGAACCGGTGCCATAAGAATAGGGGATGATAATGAACCGATCCGGGTAGGTGGTGTAAAGTATACCGTCAAAGATGGGATTGTTTATGACGCCAAACAACTACTCAACGATGTACGTACTATAGTAGACCAGCATAAAGCCAGAGAAGAATCCAGAAAATTGAAACAGCCGGGATTGGATTGGTAGGAAGTGAGGAGTTAGATACAAGATCAAAGAGAGAAGCAAGACACAAGAAGCAAGACTCGAATCGGGATAAGAGGTGAGAGAGTTTTATCACTGATAACCAATAAGCAATTGAAATAAGGGAAGGGAAATAAATTCAATTACTTAGTACATCATAAAAAGTTATGCCGCATATCCAATTAAATCAAACCAAAATCTTTTACATAATGGAAGGTGAAGGACCTGAAACTATCATGTTTTCCCATGGTCTTTTATGGAGCCATAAGATGTTTATGGAACAAATCCATTTTTTGAAGAAAAAGTATACAGTTATCGCTTACGACCACAGAGGGCAAGGACAATCTGAAGTTTCGGAAGGACCTTATGATATGGATTTGCTTGCACAGGATGCATTGGAATTGATTGAAAAGGTGGCTTGCAAGCCAGTGCATTTTGTAGGGCTATCTATGGGGGGATTTATCGGCATGCGGTTGGCGGCTCGTTATCCCGACAAGATTAAAAGTTTGGTTTTGTTGGAAACTTCAGCAAATCCTGAACCGGTAGAAAACTTACCAAAATATAAATTTTTAAATGGAGTGGTTAAATGGCTTGGGATAATACCCACAGTTGCTAAGCAGGTGATGAAAATCATGTTTGCACAGAGTTGGCTTGAAAATCCCAAAAATAAAGAAGCCCATCAAAAGTGGGAAAAAGAGTTAAGATCGAATAAAAAAACCATTACTAAATCCGTAGAAGCTGTTATTTTCAGAAAAGGAGTTGAGGAAGAAATAAGGAATATTACCTGCCCAACAATGGTGGTAGTCGGCGATGAAGATGTAGCAACAAAACCGGAAAAAGCAAAGTTTATCCAAATGTCCATCCCAAATGCAGTATTACATATGGTACCAGGAGCCGGTCATAGTAGTTGTATAGAAAAGCCTGATGAAATTAATAAGCTTATAGGAGACTGGATGGAGCAATTTTAGTCTATTTTTTACCTGAATTAAAAAAAAAACGAAAAAAAGTAAATTATTTTGAACCTTTTCATACATTTGCATGTATATACATTAAATACACTAACAAAATATACATGAGAATAGAAGAGGCAATAAAGCAAAAGGAATTTAAGGACCCTTATAATAAGGCAATCGTAAATCTGCTTTACACGAACAGCCACATTGTATCCAAGCAAAGTAGTCTATTCAAACCTTTTGGACTTTCTCCTGAACAATATAATGTGTTAAGAATTTTAAGGGGCCAAAATGGTAACCCGATAACAGTTTCTTCCATTCAGGAAAGGATGCTTAATAAAATGTCAAATGCGTCCAGATTAGTGGAAAAGTTGAAGCAGAAAAAATTTGTTGTGAGAAATGAATGCCCTACTGATAGGAGACAAGTAGATATTTTGATTACTGAAAAAGGGATGGAAGTATTGAATCAGCTAGAAGAAGAAATTTATGGTCTTAACAGGAAGCTGGTACAATTACCAGAAGAGGAAGTAGATCAACTGAATTCACTTCTTGATAAACTTAGAGGGTAGAGTAAAAAAATTTAAACAATTCAATGTATAGACAATTAATATATATACAGCTAATAAAAACTAAATCACTTAAATAAAACAAACAAAATTATGAGTACTGCAACAGCAACAACAACAAAATGGGGTATTGACCCAACACATTCTGAAGTATCATTTAAAGTGAAACACTTGGTAATTTCAACCGTAACTGGTTATTTCAAATCTTTTGATGCATCAGCTGAAACTGATTCTGAAGATTTTGATGGTGCGAAAGTTTCATTTTCCGCTGATATCAACAGCATTGACACCAATCAGACCGATAGAGATAATCATTTGAAATCTGCTGATTTCTTTGATGCCGAAAAATTTCCAACAATGAATTTTTCAGGTGTATTACAAGGTGAAAAATTGGTTGGTGATCTGACTATAAAGGATATTACAAAAACCGTAGAATTGAATGTTGATTTTGGTGGGGTAGTGGAAGATCCATACGGAAATACCAAAGCCGGTTTCGAAATTGAAGGAAAAATCAGTAGAAAAGAATTCGGTTTGATGTGGAATGCGGTAACTGAAGCTGGAAGTGTAGTGGTAAGTGACCAGGTAAGAATCATTCTTGGAATACAGCTTGTAAAGCAATAAAAATAATTAGTTAAAAAGGTTATTGGTTAGCAGTTATTAAAAATACTGATAACCAATAACTTAATACCTTGATTACAATTCATATTTGACCAAAAATCTTGTAAACATGAAGCCCCTCATCACTGGAATCCATCATATAACAGCCATAGCAGGTAATCCCCAAAAGAACGTAGATTTCTATACAGGAATACTTGGACTTAGAATGGTAAAAAAGACCATCAATTTTGATGCGCCTGATGTTTATCATTTCTATTTTGGAGATGAATTAGGGACACCGGGTACTGTTTTTACCACCTTTCCTTTTGATGGTGCCAGGAAAGGAACCAAGGGTACCGGGGAATTGACCTATACCGCTTTTTCAATTCCTACAGCGTCTTTAAGTTATTGGATGGACAGATTGGAAAAATATAATATTCCAACTTCAACTCCGCTCACCCGATTTGGTGAAAAGTTGATACGTTTTGAAGATCACGATGGAATGGGAATAGAATTGATTGCCAATGATAAAGACAATAGAAAGGGATGGACTTATGGGTATATCCCGGGAGAATTTGCAATTAGAGGTTTTTATGGTGCCACCTTAAAATTAAAAGCCAAGGATCTGACAGAAAAGTTGCTCACCCAATTTATGGATTATAAGTTCCTTGCAGAGGAAGAAGGAAGATATAGGTACGGCACTAAAGGAGAACCCGGAGACATTATTGACATTGTCTTGGAAAAGGATGGACGACAGGGAGTTCAGAGTGCGGGTACAGTACATCATATAGCCTTCCGAACTGATAATGAATCCTCCCAATTCGAAATTCAAAGGATTTTGATAGAAAACGGTTATCATGTCACTGAAGTTAAAGATAGAAATTACTTCAAATCCATTTATTTCCGTGAACCAGGAGGCGTTTTATTTGAAATAGCTACAGATGAACCTGGATTTGCCATAGATGAAGATGAAGCGCATTTGGGAGAATTACTGAAATTACCTGAATGGGCTGAACCGCATCGGGAAAAAATTGAATTAAAATTAGCTAAAGTACAACTGAATATTTCAACTTATGTCTAACCTTAAATACGCTGGAAAACCTTTGGAGCAGGCCAAAAAAGTTGCCATAATGATCCATGGTAGAGGAGCGACTGCCGAAAGTATCTTAAGTTTGGCAGATCACTTGAATTTGGCTGAATTCGCTTTGATTGCTCCCCAGGCCCCTGGAAATACTTGGTATCCCTATAGTTTTATGGCACCAGATGAAAGCAATCAACCTTCTTTCTCCCTGTCTATGAATATAGTGGATGGAATTGTGAAGGATTTACAAAAAAGTGGTTTTTCCTCAGAACAGATTTATTTTATAGGCTTTTCCCAAGGTGCATGTTTGTCTTTGGAATATGCCAGTCAACATGCCCAAAAATATGGAGCTGTAATCGCCTTTACCGGGGGATTGATTGGGGAAAAATTCAATCCTTCAAAATATAAAGGAGATTTCCAAAATACTCCTGTATTTATAGGTTCAAGTCATCAGGATATGCATGTGCCCCTATCCAGGATTGAGGAATCTGCCATACAAATCAAAAAGATGGGTGCCAAAATGAAAACCCTCATCTTTCAGGATACCCAACATACCATCAGACAGGAAGAAGTGGATTGGGTAAATGAGCATATTTTATTTGATTGAAGACTGGATAATGCGAGCTTGAAAAAAACAAAAATTTAATAAAAGCTAAACCAACAAGGCCCGAAACTTTTTCAGTTTCGGGCTTAATTATTTTAATAGGCTTTATTCAATTATGGCTTTGGGATAACTTTGAAAGGGTGACTGGCATTGAATTTTGCTCCAAACATATCTGTTGCTTCCACTTCAATGAGATATTCACCAGCGGGAAGATTCCCGGGCATTCCGGCACGCCAAAGGTGGTCCGTAGGCCATGGATTTGAGGGTCTTCTACCGGGAAAATATTCTTCAGTAGTATCCCATTCCAATACCTTGATCAAATAAGTAGGGTCAGTACCTTCAAAAGCTTCCATTTTTCTCCAATCCCCACCATTTATTCTATATTTCACTTCATCATGGGCGGATCCGGTGAAGAAGTTGGCAATAATTGCCGATGTAGTTCTTACTCCCTCCACCAATATTTTTGGTGCATGAACCTGAACCTGATAGTCTTTTGGTTTTCCAGCTGCTTTATATTTTGTCCGGTACTTGTTTCCATCAATCTCCAAAAATACATAACCCTTAGGCGAACCATCCCTCATGATAGATTCAGGAGTGCCATCCGACTGGATTTTTCCACTGTACCAATCTCCTGAAGGTGTACCGATATTGAAATGATGATGGGGTTTGTCCTGATTAAATCCATCATTTTTTCCAAAAAACGTCTGCTTCATGTAGTGGGTATGGGCGGACATGGATAAGGTATTGGGATAAGGTGAAAGAAGTTGAAGTATTTTTTCCCTGTCATCATCTCTAAAACTGTCCCCATTTTCTTCAAATAAAGGAATGTGCATCAATAGAACCACCAGTTTGTCATTGGGGACATGCTTTAAATTGTTTTCAAGAAATTGCATTTGATCTGGCCTTAGTCCTCCCCAATACCCCTGTCCGTCTCTCGGGTCAGGATAGAGGATATTCTCCAATACGATAAAATGGGCGTTTCCATAATTGAAGGCATAAGTAGCCGGACCGAAATTTGCGGTGAAAGATTCATCGCTAAATTCATCTTTTTCCGCATCAAAATTCATGTCATGATTTCCCATAACCTGGTACCAGGTTGGGCCGATTTTTCCAACAACTTCAGCATAAACCGGGAAGAAATCCGGTCGATCCCCGACCAAATCCCCTAAAGCTGCTCCGAATTTTATACCTTGTATGCCTTCAACCTCTCCCACAATTCCTTTTTTAAAATACTCCATTTCCTCTAAAGTATATGGCTGCGGGTCTCCAAAAATCAATGCAGTAAATTGTCCTTCATCTTTTCCCTGTAACAATCCGAAATCCACCGATTTGGGTAATTTTCCGGTTGGAGCCACTCCAGGATATTTTAGGTCGGTAGGAGAACCATTCGGTTTGTGGGTATAATAAAAGCGGGGAATGTTGTTTTCATCTTTCGGTAACTCGTGAGAAGAAGGTTTTATCACAAAGATGGTCTGTCCATCGGAAACAGGCAGTTCATATTTTCCATTCTTATCAGTCCTGACCACTTCCGTCCCGTTGGAAACAGCCACGTCTGACAGGACTTTTTCCCTTCTCTCTTTTTTGCCATTTGCATTGAGATCTTCATATACTATGCCGGTTACTTTCTGTTGGGCAAATGCCGAACCTGCTACAATCAGTACAATGAGTAAGAGTTGAATTTTTTTCATGTGTTTAGTGAATTTTGGATAAAAATAAGAGATTTTGATGAATGCTGTGTTTTGAAATGGTTATGCTAAGGTTAAGGATGAGGAGTGGTTTTGAAAATGGGTGGTTGGTTTGAAGGACTGGATCAAGACTTAGACCTGTCTGCTACAGGCAGGCTTGAACCATCGCTTATTTATATTTCATAAAGTGCTGATAGTAAATCAAATAAAGTATAAATTTTAATTTACTCAATATTTTGAGTAAATTTACTCATTATATTAAGTAAAATAATTATGGCATACCAAAGGACAGAAAAATCAGGACTATTGAAGCGACTGAAAGATGAACCGAGGAGGTTTATTCAGGTCATCTATGGCCCAAGGCAGGTGGGTAAGACTACACTGATCAGGCAGATTATGGACGAACTTGATTATCCCCATCAGTTGGTCGCAGCAGATGCTGTTCCGGCAGTAGATGGGCTTTGGATAGCTCAGCAGTGGGAAAACGTCCGGATTCGACAGCAAACTGACAAACCTTTTCTCCTGGTCATTGATGAAGTTCAAAAAATCGACAACTGGTCTGAACAGATCAAAGCAGAATGGGATAGAGATGCCGCTGAAGGCAGGGATATCCGGGTTGTCTTGTTGGGCTCATCGAGACTCATGCTCCAACAGGGGCTCACAGAATCACTGGCAGGAAGATTTGAAGCTACTTATCTGGGGCATTGGTCATTTAAAGAAATGAAAGATGCCTTTGGTTTGACAGCTGAAGAGTTTGTCTGGTTTGGGGGATATCCTGGAGCGGTTACGCTGAGAGAAGATGAGGATAGATGGAAAAGCTATGTCCATGATGCACTGTTGGAAACCAGTATTTCCAAAGATATCCTGATGTTGACACGGGTGGATAAACCTGCCCTGATGAAGCGCTTGTTTGAATTGGGTTCGTCTTATTCGGGACAAATTCTGAGTTTTACAAAAATCATGGGTCAACTTACCGAAGCGGGCAACACCACTACTTTGGCAAATTATCTTGAGCTGCTGAACGATGCGGGATTATTGGCAGGCTTGGAGAAATTCAGTCCAAATATGGTCAGGAAGCGTTCGTCAAGTCCCAAGTTTCAGGTTCACAACACCGCGATCATGTCAGCTATTTCCAGTGAAAGGCTTGATATCTTGCTTGAGGATTATGAAGCGTGGGGTAGGTGGGTGGAATCTGCCGTTGGTGCCCATCTGATCAATCAGGTAATCAAAAACAAAAAGCTTTCCTTACATTATTGGAGGGAAGGCAATGACGAGGTGGATTATGTGGTTGAATACAAAAAGCGGGTGATCGCACTTGAGGTGAAGTCTGGGAAGGCAGGGAAACTATCTGGCCTGAATGCCTTCGATAAAAAGTTCCAACCGGAAAAATCCCTCCTGATCGGTGCAGGTGGAATTCCCTGGCAGGAGTTTCTGCAAATGGATGTTTTGGAATTGTTTCCTTAGATCAAGACAGTCAGGGATGGCTGTCTTTTTTTGATGGGTTATGGTTCAAGACTTAGTCCTGCCTGAAGCAGACAGGTCTGAAGACTTGAACCAATTGGGCTGAACACTTTCGAAGATTAATTGCTATCCTCTTCTTCTTTTATCACTTTGGGATAGCGGATAATCACATCAATAATACCCGAGTCTAACATGCCTAGTTCGCGTGCCGCTGCCCGGGATAAATCAATGATTCTACCTCGACGGTAAGGACCTCTGTCATTAATTCGGACAGAAACAGATTTTCCGTTTTCTGGATTGACAACTTCTACTTCCGTGTCAAATGGCAAGGAACGGTGGGCTGCTGTAAGTTCTTGGTTTTCAAAAATCTCTCCACTTGCTGTTTTTTTACCTTCAAACCAACGTGCATAGTAGCTGGCCTTTCCTTCGACTTCTTCCATTTCGATTTCTTCCTCCTTAGGACTACAGCAAACAACAAGAAAAAACAAAGTGAAGATTGAAAAGACTATGTAAAAGACGGATCTCGATATTTTCATGATTATAATATAATCAAAAAAAGCAACAAAATCATTTTACTTATGGATTTCCACTAACCATAAAGTTAATATAGACAGTTCCTATCATACAAATGACAAAAATGTAGGAGTTGATCGGATATGGTTCTAGCCCGCCTGCTTCGGGCAGGATTTAGTCCTGCCCGAGACAGGCGGGCTTGGGCTATTTTAGTTAAAGTCTTCAGACTGCTTTTTACAGTCTGAAGACTGTAGGGTGGATGGTCCAAGTCTGAAGACTTGAACCATCTCAAATCTCAAATCTCAGGTCTCAAATCTCAAAAAAGAATACCCCACTTGACTGCCCTTTTCGGGATCGAGTTCGATTTTGGCATAGACTTCTATTTCCTGTTGTAGTTCTTCGACATGGGAGATGATACCAACGATGCGGTTTTCGTGGCGGAGGGATTTGAGGGTTTCGAATACGACCCGGAGGGAGTTGCGGTCTAGGGCACCGAAGCCTTCATCCAAAAAGAAGAAGGACTGATCGGCCTGATTGAGAGATTTTACTTTTTCGGCCAAGGCCAGAGCAAGACATAAAGAGGCTTGAAATGTCTGCCCGCCGGATAGGGTTTTGAGCAGGCGTTTTTTTCCTCCATTGAGGTAATCGATGACCCAAAAGGTGTTGTTGTCGTCTATTTCAAGACTGAGGCTGTTTTTGGTCAGTTTTGTAAACCGGAGGTTGGCCGTTGCGCAGAGTTCTTTGAGGTAGATGGAACTGACATACTTCACAAACCCGCTTCCTTTAAAGAGTCTTTCCAGTTCCTTGAGATTGGACTCCCTGTTTTCCAGTTGGCTGAATTCCTTTTCCAGTTTTTGCTTTTCCTCGAGTTTGGCTTTGGCGGAAATGATTTCCTGGTCGAGGAGGGTAAATTCTTTCTTGATGCTTTCCTGGGCTTCTTTCTGTTCTTTGAGTTTGGTGTTCAATAAGTCAAATTCTTCCTCACTGAACTCACTGACGCCGGCTTCGGATTGAAGTTCCTTGATTTTGGTATTGACCAAAAGACTTCTGTCTTCAAATTGTCTGATTTCCGCATCTACTTTGTCTGCATCAAGGGAATGGTGGAAAAGTGCCACAAGTTTTTCCTCATCCTCGAATCCATGGGTTTGTTTGAGGGTTTCAAATTCACTTTTCAGTTCGGCTATTCTGTTTTCGGTGCTTGTGATGGAATTTTCAAAATTCTTCAGGTTGGCCAGGTTGGTGGCCTGCTTTGCCCGGGTTTCCTGAAGTACCTTTTGTTTTCCGGAAAGCTTGAAAGCTGTTTCTTCAATGTCTTTTTGGACATTATGAATGGTCTGCTCTATAAAAATGGCTTCCTTTTCAAAGAATGGTTTGCAGAAAGCATAATCCCTGATTTCTTCCTTTTTTGCCGAGAGTTTGCTGTTCAGACTTAATTGCCGCTCTTTAGCTTCTATGAGCTTTTTTTCCTCTTTCTCATAATTATCCTGGTCTTGATCCCATTTTTTCCTCAATGTCTTGGTTTCCTTTTCCAGCTTTTCTTTTTGTTGAATGGCCTTGTCGGCGTTATTGATGAGCGACAACAGGGCAGCCTTCGAACTGACCTGATGGGATTCAAGATGCTGCTGGATTTCCTTTAATTGACTTTCTAGGTATTGGATATCCTTTTCTTTATGGGCCAGATTGGCCAATTGGTTTTCCAGTCGTATCTGTTGTTCCTCATGCTTTTGGTTGAGGGACTGTATTTTCTCCAAAACATTTTTTGCAGCTTCAAGCTCTTTTGTTTTCCCCTCTAAAACCTTTTCATCTTTGGCAGCTGCTAAGGGATTGGGATGGTCTGTAGCCCCGCAAAGAGGACAAGCCTCTCCTTCTTCCAAAAGGTGGACGTGGGCTGCCAAACCAGCTTTCCGCTGTAATTTTTCTTTTTCAGCTTCCAGTTCCTGAATATGCTGTTTTTGAGAATCTATCCACGAAGGAAATGAAGATTGTCCGGCTGGAATCTGTTGATTAAGCTCCTTGATGTTCAACTGTATTTCCTTAGCTGTATCGGAGATTATTTTGGATTCAGCCTTCATTTTACCCAATTGTTCTTCCCAAAGGTTCCAATCTCTTGCTTTTCCTTTCAGGTCGGATAGGGTTGTGCTGTCAGGATTGATTATGGCATCGGCCTCCTCTTCCAAGGTTTTGATTTTGGTTGAGAGGTTGGTTAAAGCAAGTTTTTGGGTTTCAATGGAAGGCCTTAATGTTTCTGTCTCCTTTTCTGCATCCTTCAACTCTTTGGTTAGGATCTTGATTTCGGCTACTTTTTTCAAATCCCGGATTTTGGCTTCCCTCTCGGATTTTTGATCGGCTTTTTCCTTGAGTTTTTTTTCTTCCTCCTCTAAGACTTCGATTTCTTTGATGTAAGTTTCCCTGAACCTGCTGCAGTCAATGACACTTACCTGATACTTTTCCATTTCAGTTTTTTTCTCATTGATCTGTTCCCATACGGGTTTGAGGTAAGTTTTCGCCTTCAGAAAATCCTTCCAGATGTTTTTCTTTTCTGCTATGGCCGGTCTTTTTTGCTCAAGTTCTGCCCATTCTTTCAAAAAGCCCTGCAAATCCCTGTACTTGGTCTGTAAGCCTTCCTGTTTTTTAAAGGTCAGTTCAGTTTGCCTGAAGGTATTCTCTCTTTCTTCAGCTTGGAGTGCAATTTCCTTGATTAAGCCTGTTTTTTCATCAAGGAATTCGGGTGTAATTGCTGCCATAGCCCCTAATTGTGTCTCCAGCCTGATTTTTTCATCTTTGACGGTGCGTAGCAGGGAGCCTGTTTTGGCTGCCAAATCGAATCTTTCCAGGCCAAAAAGCTCCTTCATCATTTCAGCCCTGGGCCCGGGAGTGAGGTCTATGAATTCCCGGAATTTACCTTGGGGAATGATCACGGTCTGTTTGAAATGTTCCTTTTTCATCCCCACAAGGTCTTCCGCCCTTTGGGTCAATGGTTCAAGCTGGTCTCCGGATTTTAGGTAAAAAGTGTGTTCGGCAGGTTTGACATCATCGAAGTTTTTTGAATTCCTCTTTGCACTATATCTCGCTACAAAGGTATTGACATTATTTTTTCCTGCCTTGAATTCGAAAGTGATCAACAAGACCTCACTCTGGAGGTTGACCATGCTGTTTTTTTCACCCCGATCTGAGAGGCGCTCTGTGCTTCCATACAATGCCAACAAGATGGCTTCCAAAATAGAGGACTTGCCACTGCCCACCGCCCCGAATATCCCGAAGAGTCCTGCGGCAGTCAACTGATCAAATTCAATGACCTGTTTTTCCTTGTAAGAGTATAACCCCTGAATCTCTAATTTTACCGGAATCATGTGGTTTCGTTTTGGCTGATGACTTCTTTAAAAATACTGATCAGTTCGGCATTGGCTTCCTGTCCCCTTTCACTTTTGAAATACATCTGAAAAAGACTGACCATAT
>Ga0114946_10001190_pt1 | contig 17811 bp, 22 predicted proteins | sample WalLakDeSediment_FD_88676 | JGI IMG/M metagenome (GOLD analysis project Ga0114946, IMG submission 88676) | Lake sediment microbial communities from Walker lake, Nevada to study Microbial Dark Matter (Phase II) - Walker Lake 11/02/13 Deep Sediment | ecosystem: Environmental > Aquatic >...
CAATGTGCAATTGCAGTTGAGTGTTTACAAGTATGGTCACCAGAAAATATTTTTATAACCAGAGGAACACCATATCACTCAGGACAATCTGAACAATATGAAGATATTATTGCTGAAAGGTTGAATGCTATAATTGACGACACCATTGTTATCAATGTCAACGGTAAAATATTCAATTTCCGTCACAAAGTTGGTGGTTCATCAGTTCCTCATGGGAAAGCAACATCCGCACTTAAAGAGTCTGTCTGGCAAAACTTGAAATCGATTTATAATGACTGTCCTCAAGTAGATGTTGTGGTTCGCTCACATGTCCATAATTTCATTGCAATTCAAGATTCCCTCAGATATACTATTACAACACCTGCACTTCAGGTTAATTCCAGATATGGGAAGCAACAGTGTACTGGTTACACAGATTTTGGTTTTATTGTGATTGATGTTTACGACAACGGGAAAATTGATATACAACCGTACATATCCCGTTTTGCTCTAAATAATGATGTTATAATTAGGGTGTGACAAAAAGTTTGACAAAAATCAGGGAGGGAAATAATGGCAGAAAAAATTTCAGTTTTAAAGGCAATTAGATTAAATTGTTTGCAGTGTTCAGGGGGAAGTAGTAATGAGGTTAAATTGTGTGCCATTCCATCATGTCCTCTGTATCCATTTAGATTTGGTAAAAACCCATATCGAGAAAAGAGAAATCTCACTCCAGAACAAAAAGAAGCCACAGCAGAAAGATTAAAAAATGGCAGGGAAAAAGCAAAGGGGGTTTCCAATGAATAAACCCACCGAAATCAGAAAACCCATAATTGCAATTGATGCCTCAATATCAAGTCCAGCATTTGCTATATTTGACCCAAACTCAGGATCCACAGAAATCTATTGTCTCACCTCAAAATATTCAAAACCACTTTATATTGAACAAGGTAAAATTCAACTCAATATTGCACCACAAAAAGAACTTTATGTGAAGAAACCAGAAGATGATTTTCTCAGATATATGCAAGTAGTTACAGCACTTTGTGATTGCTTAAACCATAAAACTAATTATATTGAAGGTTGTCAAGTTTATCTTGAAGGTTATTCTTTTGCATCAACTGGTATGACATTCAACATTGGTGAGTTTGGTGGTTTATTGAAAGGAAATTTATATCAAAAAAAACATATACTTAATATAGTTCCACCTGGCACATGGAAAAAAGCCATTGTCGGGAAAGGAAATGCTAAAAAAGACCAGATTTACGAGTTTTGTTTGCAAAGTGATGAGTTTAAGCCAATTTTGGAAGATTTAAAAGTGAATTATGGTATTGTTTGGAAGAAAAGTCATTGGATTGAAGATGTGTGTGATGTCTGGTGTTTATTGGAGTATGCAATTGACCAAGAAGTTTTACCAATAGCATCAGACATGCACAAAGCATATGGTGATTTAACAAGATTTTATACTGAGGTCTAAAAAAATGTCTAAAAAAATGTCAAAATCAAAAAAACAAAAACTTTTTACTATTTGGGTTGGTTCAACCACAATACCAGAGCATGTTGTTATGTGTATTAAATCATGGATATTGACCAATCATGATGTAACTGTTTATGGTTATGAACCTTATGATAACCTTCCAGTAGGATCCAAGTTTGCAGATTTAGAACCAATATTCCCTAAAACAAAATGTATCACAAACAAAGAGTTAACTGATTCTGATAATGCAGGTCACAGTTATTGTGGTGTTGTTAATATGATGAGGATTGCAATTATCAACAAAACCAAATCTATTTGGGTTGATGCTGATACCTTTGTCCTCACAAATATTTCAAAGTTTTTAATTGGAAGGAAAAATCTTATTGGTGCAGAATTTTCAAACTGGACTAAATCAAAGACTTTCTGTAATGGTTTATTATATTTAGATACAAAAACATCAATATTCAAGGATTTGGTATCCATAGTGAATTCATATCTTTCAGAGGATTGGGTGAGACCAGACAAGATGCATTATAGTTTACATACTGGTGGAGCAAAATACTTCCAAGAGGTGATTGCACAAAACAATCCAGAATTTGTTCAAGAGGCTATAAGTCATCAATTATTGCAATGTCCAATATCTAAAAAACATCAATTATCACTTTTGCAATCGAGAAAGTTACCTTTGAGAGCAAGACCACATATTTGGGGAATCCATTTATGGAACACTGGTTTTTTTGACAAACAAATCATCAAAGATCCAGATTCTCTTGTTGGAATTATGAATGAAGCAGTGAGAAATCCGGATAGATTTTATGAGAGTGTTGCAAAGTTATTTGTTGACTCCATAAGTGATGAAGATTGTGATTGGTTAAATGTCAAAATTGATGATTTAATGGATAATCCATTTGAATTTTTTGGTGATGTTTATGTTATTAATGTTGACCAAGATATAGATAGATGGGTTGAGTGTGTTGAAGAGTTTAAAAGGATAGGTATTGAAAACTATCAAAGATTCCCTGGTATATATCATGAATATGGTTATTTTGGTGCAAGTTTGAGCCACAAAGGTTGTGTTGATGATGCAAAAAGGAGGAGGCTGAAAAATGTATTAATCTGTGAAGATGATGTCCACTTTTTTGAAGATAAAGCAAAAACATGGGACATCTTAGACAAGAACCTTGAAAATTTAAAAACAAAAGACTGGATGGGTTTCTGGATAGGATTCACACCACGATTAATTCAAGAGGTATCACCAATAGATTGTTCAGACAGAGATGCACCATTCAATCTTGAAGTTGATTTTTGTGGTTGTTATTGTTATGCTGTCAATGGTAAATATTTTGATGAATTTTATGATGGTATGTCCGAAGACTTTGAAACCTTTGAACGAACCATGAAAGCAGATGTTGGTATCAGTTTTTTACCAGTCAATAAAAAGTGGATTTGCAAACCACCATTGACATGTGTTAGACCCAAATATACAAGAACTGGTGTTACAGGTAAAAAACAAACTGAGATAACACCAAGATATAGTGGTATGCACATCATGGACTACTATAAGATGTATTTTGCTAAATACTTTATAACAACTAAAAAAGAGGAGGATTAAAATGTGGTATGTTGAAATAGAAAAACCTTATGAAGTAAAACCTTTTTGCTCTATGATAAGTAAAAACCAGATTATAGTGTTTAAAAATGAACCAAATAAACAGATTATTGATAAATCACTTGCAATTATCCAAAAGACATTAAATCAACTTGAAAATGATAGGATAACATGGTGCAAAGGTATATTATTATCTGGTACAGCAGAAGTTAAAATGATTAAAGACAATTATCTTATTTTATCTTCAGTTGTATATAATCAAATCAATATTATATATATTCATGGATTTGTTCGTTTTGGTGAAATCAATTATAAAATAAGAGATACTGGTGCATTATTCATAGGTTACAAAGATGGTTACAATCAATCACCAGAAAGAAGGGGGTTTGCTTGAAAATATTTGTAATTAATCTGGATAATCAACCCGATAGATACAAAAACATCCTTGAACAATTACAACATATTCCCTTTGAGAGAGTTTCACCAGTCCCATTGAACAACAAGGAGTTGTTAAATCTTGCTGAAAGTCATTATCGTCCATATTTGTGTGAACTGTCTTTGCAATTAACTGTCCGTAACATTTTGAAATCTAATATTAGAGCAAACTCACCAATATTAATCCTTGAAGATGATATTGATATAGACAGTTTAGCCCACTTTGAATTTATGTTAAACAAGATTCAAAGCCTCCCTAAAACATTTCAACTTGCATTTTTGGGTCTTTACTTCAGACCAGACAAAAAAACTCAACTCAAAAAATATGATGAAAATTGGTACCAATTCACCGACACAGTTTTCTATGGTTGTCATGCTGTGGTTTATAATCCTAAAAATTGCAAGGATATTATTCGTGATTTTACCAAAAAGAAGCAACTTCCCATTGATGGTTATCACTACATGAAAACAACTTGGTATAATAATTGCTATGTTGCAACAAACTTAAATGTATGGCAAAAACAATTTCCTTATGGGATTCATGGTGATTTCCCATTTGAAGAACTCAAATCAGACAGTTTGAGGTTATATGCAAAATGGAAAGACTAAAACAATTAACAGAGGATATAATCAATGAAATTAAAACTTTCAACTTTCTGGTGCAAGATAACGATGAGTTTGTGTTGTCGATTCCCATTGCTTATTGGGGCAAGTTATATTACCAGACACTTTATGTAGATAAATCCACAAATAACTATCTTTTGAAACCACCAACATTTGTTAATCAAATCCAAAAAGGTGAAGCAATTTATGAGTTTATCTACAACAAGTATTTACCAAACAAAATAATGAACTCAAAAGAGGTTTATCAATATAAACTAAAGGTCGCAAAAATAATAAGGGATTTAAAGAAATATAATTGGTTTGATATGTGTGTTTGTGTTCGTCAATGTCATATCATTAAAGTGATTCCCAGCAAGCAATTTAAAATTGATTATAATGACCAGGGTGAGATTACAATCCACACAAATCTACAACCAAAGGGTAAATCAAAACCAAATATTATGAATTTTTTCAAAGAGGTATAAAATGTGGTTAACTTATATTCTACAATTTGCAAAGTGGGTTTGGCAAAATAAATTCACCATAACATTTGCAATATGTTTTTCGGTTATGTTTGTTCTCCATGGTTGTGAAAAAAGAACAAATCAAAAACTTCAAATTGATATTCGCAATTTGCAAAACACAAATCAAATATATCAAGAGACAAATCAAACAAACCAATTGACAATTGACCTTTGTAAAAAAGAATTGAGAATTGCAAAAGCATCATATCAAACAGCAAAAGACCTTGAGTTATTGTTCACAAGGGAAATCAAAAGGTTCCCAAAACTTGCTGAAACTGTTGATAATGTAGAGGATCCAATTGAACAATTTGAACTCCGAAAACAAATACTTCAAGATATAATAAGTGGTAAAAATGCAATACAAATCTATAAACAGTTGAGGTCAAAATGTCAGAAATAGTATATAGTTTTACTTACAGGATTTTAACTTTGGTTCTTGTTTTTATCTTGTTAGGTGCTTGCTCTCATACAACCTTGACAAAACATCAAGTCTATCTACCCACAATTGCTTGTCATCAACCAAAACCACTTGAACAGTTTGTAGAAGATTTACCATCTATTATGGAAGCAAAAACTGAAGGTGAACTTATTGGACTCCTCAGAATTAATATTCTTCTTTTTCAAAATCAAATTATTTTATGGGAAATTTATAAAAATTGTGTTGAAAATACTTTAAAAACACTTCAAGAGTGAAATATGTCCTTAGTTAAATCAAATAGTTGTCTTTGGTTCAATGTTGCTGAATAAAATCAGTGTTTTTTGTGTTTTTTAAAATACTAAATAAAGATGTTGCAAAAAGATTTTGCAATAAAGATGTTACAAAAAGATTGTGACAGTTTATTAACAAACTTGACGGAGAAGACAATGGAAAAAACAATGAATGCACCAACAAAAACCCAAAGAAAGTACGAAAAAATGACACCAGAACAAAAAGCAAGACACAAAGAGTATTGCAAGGAGTATCGTAGAGCAAACAAGGAAAAGAACCTTGAAGCAGTTAGACGATATGCAAAAAAACATGCTGTCCGTGTTGCCGCTCAAACAAAAGCCAAAAAGATTCAGTGTCCTGAGGGAAAAGTCAGACATCATTGGTCATATCAGACCGAGAATGCACTTGATATTATTTTAATGACCAAAGAGGATCATCAGTATTATCATCGTTTTCTGAAATATGACCATGAAAGATTATGTTGGAAAACAGTTGGAGGTTGTTTATTAGATACAAAAGATAAACATATCTACTACATACAACTTATCAAAGATTTTAGACCTGCTGTTAAAAATATGTTCTTGTTTCTTGAATTGTTAGGATATTAAAAAAATCACACCAAATACAATGAAATAATTTCAAAACTTCCCAGGGCTATACCACTATTCATAAAACATTTTCAGGATCCCTTCCTATTTAGGTTACATGGGTCCTGTGTAGGATTTGAATCAATTGAAAGAGTCAATCTTAGCAATCAAGGGTTCGATTGACAAAAGTAAATTTGCAACAGTTACCGCATTAGCAGTACAAGGAACTGGTGTGGTTGATGGTGGTACAACATATTCCCATACACCTGGTGTTGTCAAAGCACCCTTAATCTCTTCTAATACATTAACAATTTCGACCAAAAGACTTGCAGTTGAGTTTGATATTTCAATTTTACCACTTGATTTGACTGATATTTTTGAATTATTATCATTTGAAATGTCAATCTGGTCTGATTTAATTGATACAACACAATCACCTCTTTTAAAGTAAATAGCATCTTTAGGGACATCATAATCCTGCAAAAATGAGTTGTAACCAGGTAAAAAGATTGCATTTGCATATTTATCAACAGCACTGTGGGCAAACTCAAGAGCCACTTTACCATTCATTAAAAAATCAAAAGAGTCAATCTCACAAAACAAAATGAGACCAGAAGTGCCAGGATCCAAAGGAACATGGAATATTGATTGACCAGTGAATATTGACCAAATTGGGACATCTTCCAAAAGAACCGGTCTTGGTTCAACCGTAACAATATTTGCTGTCTTGGTCTTATTGTCGTAACTTTGTATAACTCCGTATATCATGGTCTAACTCCGTATTGATTTGATTTGCATATCATGGTCTAACTCCGTATATCATATATCCTCCTTCCAAAGAAAATCTTTAACACGCCCACTATATGTTACAACTCCACCATCAACTGAACCAGAAACCTCAACGGTGTCAATATACATTTCAACATCATCTTCATCTGGCCCTCTTTTGATTGTAACACCTGTGGATGGTTCGAGAAGCATTTTTAGGGAGGAGGTAAACACTCCTCGACCATCTTTAGACACAGTGACATTCCCTACTGGAAAATATTCAAAATCTTCATCTGGTAAAGCATATGATTGTAAAATTAATTCATTTTTATAATTATTTGTTACCCAGTATGATTGTATATTAAAAACATCATTTTGACAAAATATCGTTAAGAATCCTTTTTCTGCAATGTCCACAAGTATATCTGATATTTTACCTGATAAAGTGTAAACTTCATTGGTTTTAATTTTCTCACCATTATCTTTTTTAAGTTTTTGCTGAGCCTTTGAAAGTCGTTTATATTGTAAAATTTCCCATGATAATTCAAGGTCTTTAGCCTCTTTTCCCTTGGTATATTCCGAAAGTGCTTTCAAGGCAATTTTATTAAGGTCTTGATTGTTTGCCTGGTCAAATAGATTAACAATTTCATAAGGATCATCAATCAACCAATTATTTATAATCTTACGCCCAATGTTTGCATAAGTTTTAGGTGACCATTGAATTAGATTAACATTATCTGGTAGTTTATTTCCCTCTTGTCTCCAGTAAAGTATATCTTCATCACCATCAGTCATTAAAACCCTTTCAGAAAATAACATGTCCAAAAAATAATGTTGTGTGCCAGTATTGATTGTTATACTATCAATATCTTCATCAATATCAATAATATCACCAGAATATAATAAAGAATCTTGAGACCATATTTCAAGCATTGACCAAGATACTTCTTTAAATTTCCAATCAATGGATTCTGGTGCTTTTAACTTGTCACCAACCAGATTGAGGCTGAGTTCAATCTGTGGCATCTTGTATTGATATTCACCAAGAAGTCCATCTTTGCGACCTGGTGCAAATGGTATCCATGTCATTAATTCTTTTGATATTTCTTTTCCCTCTCTTTGCTCACCAAGTGTCTTAATTCTATCTCTCACTGATTTATCAATACCAAATATTTGGACTGTTCCCAAATTAGGTTTTGCTGAGGTTGTTTGTGTGAAACTGAAGGAGAAGAAAACATTATAAAAAAAATCAAAAACATTATCGGGCTTATGTTTAGCAAAAGTAAGACTGTCACCTACATTATTTTTAATAGTTATATGTATCATTTTGTTATCCATTCAAGTGTTTTGAACTCAGATTTAATCACAGACTCTTTTGGTATCAATTGACCAAATTCATTATCAATCAAAGGTCTATCTTGAAGAACTCTTTGACCAACAACTGGTAATTCAGGACAATCAAAGTACCAGAATGAATCTCTTGGATTAAAAATAAAGTTCAAGGTGAAAAATCTATTTCCCAATCTAACTCTTTTGGTTATGAAACCACTTATGTTTGTTAAATTTATTTTCATTGTTCAATTCCCTCTGGTCTAACTTTAGTTGATAAATAGTTATAGTAACTGTATGGGTCAATTGTGTTAGGTGTTCCAATCTCACCGAAAGCACCAACATTTCTCATGACTGGTATCTTTGTAAAAGTGATTTCCCATTCAGTAGCATTTTCAAACTCCTCTGAGTTTTTTTCCACCAAAGATGTTATGATAAGATCCTCCAAGACACCAAGTTGAGTATCTTCAATCACCAAAATAGTTTCATTGTTATAAAAACCTTTAAGAGTGTTTGCAATCAGGTTGCGTTTTTTCAACCTTTTAAAGGCTTGTTTATTAGGTATGTCCGGGATATTAGTCATGGCAAAATCAACAAAATCACCCCATGCTGTATCATCTGTAACAATACCAGTAATCGTGATATTTTCAAGATTTTTAACAACACCATTGAGATATTGAAACCTGCGTGTTACAGGGAAACCTTGAACAGATTGTGTTAGACTATGTTGTATTGTGTTGGTGATTGATAATGATATTGGCTCCACTTTATTTTGAAACTTATCCATAACATGTATTTTCAATATATTTGGGAATAATAGTAATAGTTCTTGCATTTTCTAACTCCTTTTTGTCTTTTTTATGCTCCAACAGGTGATTGAACTGGTGCACCCGCAGGTGATACTTTTGCCAATTTATCACCACTTGTTAAGTCTTTGACAGTTTGCTCATGTTGTGCGACAGCCGAAATCATCTTGATTTGAGTTTGATTTATTTTACCAAGTTCGGACACAATCTTGTTTGCAATCTCTTGTCCAATATTTGAAGCATTTTGAGGACTGACAGCACCAGAAACAGCAACATTGATATTTATATCACCTGTTCGGTTCATTCTTGAAACTTGTCCTTGTCCAACAGAACCTCTTTGTTGTAAACCTAATAGTTGATTTGCAAACAAGATGAACTGATTTTTGAACATGATGACCTGATTCAAAAGCAAGTCTGGTTGTGCAACAGTGGCTCCACCAGATTCTTTGGTGAACAATTCTTTACCAGTTCCTATATCAACTTTACCTGTATCAACTTCTGTTTTTGTTAAACCAAGTCTCTTTAATTTTTCTTCATCTCCAGCATAGATTTTTCTCAACAAATCACCTGCTCTACCTTTGACAATATCATCAGCACTTTTTTCAAAAACTTCAATTAATTTTCTTAAGTTATCATCTTGTTTATCATCTTTAAGAGATTCATCATGGATAAACATTTCCATCTTACGGAGCAAACCCCTTTCAGATTTGATATAAGCATCAAAGGCAGTTTTTTCCTTTTCCTCACCTTTCTTAATTGTTGTGGTTTGACCAAACTTTTTAAAATCTTCACCAAACTTTTTAAAATCTATATCATCTATATATCTAACTTCATACCCTCTCGATTCGGCTCTGCTTTTTATATCATCAATAGGTGATCCAATTTTATCAAGTTTCTCCAGAATCAATGTCCATCCTTCTATAGCCATCAACATTGGTTTGAAGGCAAAACTTATCGCTCTTCCAATTCTTGCCCAGTCAAAATTTCTAATCCTTTCCAAAATTTGTTCAAGTTGAGAACCATCAGCCAAAACATTATCTAAAAATCCACTCATAAATTGATTACGAATATCCCTGAAAGCAATAGACCAACCATTCAAAATACCACGCATCTTATCTGCTTGTGCAATTTGATGTGGTGATAATATTGCACCACCAAGTTTTTTCTGATATTCATCAAGACCCTTTGTTCCCATTTTGATAACAGGTAACAAGTCTTTACCAGTTTCACCAAACCTACGAATTGCTTCAGAAGCCTGTTTTGCTGGATCCTTTATTTTATGAAGTTTTTCAATCTGGTCTCTGAAAATCTCATTGAGATTTCTTGTGTCACCTGCCTCTGCGGCAGCCTGAGCAAGTCTATGATATGATTTTTCAATAGTTTCCATTGAAAAACCAACTTCTTTTCCAAGTTGCTGAAATGTTTGATAAGTATTTGATGTCATACCAGGCATTCTGGTCAAGGCATTGTTCATGTCATCAACTTCATTGACAAATCTTAAGGTTGCATAAGCCATTGCGGCAACACCAGCAACATAAACTTTACCCATCTTGTTGATACCAGAACGAACCTTTTCAACCCTGGCTTGCATAGACTTGAGACGAGCCTCTGCTTTTTGAGTCTCAATTTGCAGTTCAGTTTTTTCTTTGAGTTTTTTCTGTAAGGTATCAACTGTTTTTTCAAGTTTTTCAACCTTTTTCATTAACTCAGAATAACCTTTATCAACAAAGGTCATTGTCAAAGTGCCGGCACTATGTGTCATCTTTTATCTCCCATTTTAGTTAGGAATGGATTTAGAAATTTCTTTTTGAATGGTTTCAATAAGATCCTTTGAAGCATCCATTAAATCAAAGTAATCTCTGAGTGTATAAGTTGTCTTAAGTTCCCCAAGAGTTACCAACTTTGCTGTTACTGGTAAAAATATCATTTTTTTGATGGACTCTTGGTTGATGTCTCCAAGTCTTTGATTTCCTCCTTTGCAACCTCCATTAACTCCCCCAAGCCACTCTCCGTCAAAAAATCAGAATACTCGTCTTTGATTATTGACCATGCAAGTTCAAAAAGAACCATTAAATTTCTACCAGACCATGCTGTTGAATCTAAATCAATAGGTAATTTCTTATAGGTTGCTTTTGATAAGACAGACTTCAAAATTTTGAAAAGTTTATCTTTCTCAACTTCAGCCAATGTGCTTACAATACTTAAAAAATCACCAGTTTTATAATTACCAATAACTTTACCAATTATACTTGCTAAATCAGATGCAAGCATCAATGATTCATAGGCTGTAAAATTGTGAACCTCAAAAAGGTACTCTTTAATTTCATAAGTTTTCATAGGTTTCCTCCCTTTGAATTGTTTTTGTTATTTTTAATTTGAATCATTTTATTTGAATCATTTTATTTGAATCATTTTATTTGAATCATTTTATAGCAAGCCTGTGAATGAACCAGACTTGACATTTATTCGTACATATCCTTTAAGTAACCATTCAACATCAGTTGCACTTCTTTCATAATTTAAATCTGGTGTTCTGATAAATGTTGCTGGATAAAGGAATAATTGTGAACTTATTAGAGTTGGTAAACCAAGTGTTAAAGTTGCTATAAATCTAACATCAATATCTCTAACCTCAGATTCAAAAACTCTTCGCTCCACTATTCTTACTGGAATTGGCAAATCAAGATGCTCTTGTGCTGTCAAAGCCAAATTATAGTGAGACCCTTGAGATAATACAAGTTGTACTGTTCCCATTTTATTATCTCTATTTTTAACCCTAACCATTTCACCATCTTTACCAGTTATGAAATCTCTTTTATCTGGTACAATCGCTCTACATGATACCCAATCTAATATTGGAACTGTACCAACAATTATTACGACACTTGATGGATCATATGTTAAAATCATTTTGACTCCTTATTTTGTTTGAAAAGGGAAGGTTGACGAAAATTAATTCATCAACCCTCTAAGATAACCAGTTTGGAGATTATTTTGTATAAGTTTACTTCGTATATGCTGACTCTTCCCATTTGTCGAGTTCACCAGTGAGAACCCATGTTCTTTCACCATTCACTCTTGCTTTTTCTGCCGAACCAGGACTTGATACAGATGCATCAGTTAAAGTCCATTCAGCAATTGCAACACCATCATCCTTCTCAACAATTCTGAAAAAGATTTTATCATTTTTACCTATCAATTTTGCAAGTATATCATTGACATCAGATCCTTCTGGACTTACTATCTCAGCAGTTGCAAGTTTATTTACAATCTTACTTCTGGTGATTTGCCCTGTGGTTGATGTTGAAAACTCCCATCTATCTTCAGCAAATGCGATGGTTAATGTTGACCAATTTGCTAAAACTTTAAGGTCGGTTCTGTTTTGAGAATCCATTGAAGTTAAAGTCACATAAACATTCTCTGGGTTGTATGTTCTAATCATTTTGTCCTCCTTATGCTATTAATGTTCCACGGATGTTAACAAGATGAATAGCACCCTGTAAACCCGCAGAAAAGGTTATATTATCAACAAAACGATTTGCTCTATCAACGGCACTGATTGCATCAGCATTAGGTACAACAACAGCGTAATCATCTTTGATAAAATTATATGGTTCACCACTTGCAACAATGAGGTTTCTTGTCAATTCGGAGTCAATGAGTGAGAGTCCTGAGTTTGTCATTGGGAGTTTAGGTTGTGTTGCCAAAAGTGCGAAAACGCCTTCTGAAATTCTTGCTGTTAACCAGTCAATACCGTGCATAATATCAAGCCATTCACCAGAAGTTGCCATTCCAGAATCAACAAGTCTTTTAAGACCTGAAACTGTTTGCTGAACTTGACATTTTTGGTCAATAAGGTTCTGTCTTTGCTGTGCAGTTAATTTTTCAGCCTTGATACCACGAATCTCTTTGTAGTTAAAGGTAAATGATCCTGGATTTAAACCAAGATATGCAGCCTGTCCTGCATTTATCCAACCAGTTGTATCAGTTGAATATAATAAACCAGTTCTGAAATAACCCTGGTCAGACAATCTTGTTGCAACATTGTCATCATCAGATCCGTCTGGTAATTTATTGAGAACAGTTTCATCCGAAGTCATTGCAAACAAAAGTCTGCCTGGTTCGATTGTCTCAAATATTGCTGATACTGATAAAATATCAGCCTTAACTTTAGAAACAAGTATTCCACCATACCAACTATCATTTTCATCTCTGATTGCCTGCATTGCAGTTGCCCAAGATGCATCACCAGTTCTTTTGCAACCAATTACAACCGAAGGTGCAATTATAGGTTGACTCAAATAAGTTTGGAAAGCCTTAAAAAGTTCAGACTCACTTCCACCTAAATCATCAATGTCATAGTCTCCTGTAGAGACAATTTTAGTTCTGTCCAAAACATCATTTTCAAACAAGAAAATAGGGATGTTAAAACCGAGAGTTGCCATTCTTGCGGCTTCTGCGGTAATTTGAACATTTACATAATCTTTTATTTTAGCCATTTCAATCCTCCTATGGATCTTTTATTTGTTAAATTTCTTCTGCAATTTCATCACCCTCTTCCATCTTTGAAATTTCATCAAGTGGATTATCAATGAATGAAACTAAACCAAGTCTTGTTTCGTTTGATATTTTCCCATCGAGTTTTACAAGAAGGTCGGCTTCTTCTGAAATATTGACTGGGACATTTCTGGTAAACGAAAACACTAAATCCAAATAATCATAAGTTTGCATGAAACCTTTAAACGATAAAAAGGTTCTATAAAACTCTCTCAAAAAGGATTTAAACTTTCTTTCAAAATTCAAGGTCTTGTTTTCAAGTGGTCTCAACTTAAAAGAAACGGCAATTCTCGTAATGTTACCACTCAAATCATTTTGTGAAAAAACAACATGACCACTAAATCTTGCAATGTTTTTCTCTAAGATTTCCCTCATAACCTCAATTGCTTTTGTATCAAGTGTTTTGGTTAAAAAGTAAACCTTTCCATCTTTGTCTGTTGATATTGCACCAGTTTCTCTAATTTTGGCTAAGTCTTTTTCATCGGCATTGTAATTTTCCAAGACCATATAAGCCAAACGAAATGATTCAATTTCATTGGACAAGTCAGATATTAAACGGTTGTATGCATCTATCAAATCCACGGCACTGTGATAATCAGATTGCATCTCTCTATTATTTACAACTTCTATAATGGGAACTCTGCCAAAACCATGCAATGTTTCGTCTGTTTTTGTCCATTCACCACCTAAAAGTAAATAAGTTTCTATAAAATCTTTATCAAATACTTCAACAACAGTTTGTTCTTTATCATTCTTATATTTACGGATTGCATAAATTGGATCCTTAAGATGATATTTAACTAAAAACTCAGTTGGATGTAATATCATGCATTGTGGGTTTGCATCAGAATCCTTATATAAAAGAACACCTGAAGTTCCCGCTATTGCACTATCTTTAGTAACTTCTGCAAATAGATCCTCGTAATTGATAGAAGTATTAAAAGTATCGACCAAAGAGTTAAAGTCATCATTAACATTGTAAGAGTTAACAATCACTGGATGACCAACAAAATAAGATATTTTGGTGTCAACGATTTCCTTTTCAAAGTGATTATAAAGTCGTCTATCTGGTTTTGATTTTTTATCAATGTCATTTTGAAGATATGCTGGGTTTTCTTCATATTTTATCGGAATCCTTTCAGTCGTATATCTCTGATACATCTTGTTGCGATAAATATTTCTGTTATCCAATTCCTTAATATCTTTTTTGATGTCTTCAAATTTTATCATTTGGTTCTCCAATTTATCTAAATATATTTAGCAAATTTTGGTTTCATTGTTATAGGTTTTTATATTGCTTTTAAATTCTAACTGTTGCTTTAACAGATTGTCTTTTACCAAATATCTCATAAATCCCTGTTGTGACATCTGGTACATCGTCATGTTTATTTGCCTTAAAGTCTTGTTGAAATGTTATTAATTGTCTAAAGAATTCAGTCGCTTTCAATGATTTATGGAAACGAACGAACTCTTGTATCCACCAAGAACCTGCTTTGATTCTGGCTTCTTTATTTGAAACGGTATTGAAGGTCTTGATAATAATTCCTTCACCACTTAATTTTTTACGAAGATTCCTTGAAAAATAATTACCAACATGATTTGCTTCAACAAAAACAATATTTGCATTCTGTGATTTTATCCAATTGACAACTTTATCTTCAATATCAGCCAATTCAGTTGAGTCGTAAAAGTGTCCCATAACATCATAAAATTCACCATTGGGAATGAATGATATACCTGCAACAAAGTCTGAACCTTTATCTGCAATATCCATAATGATTGTTCTTTTTGATTTATCATCCCATTCATTGAACATTGCAAAACCATTTTTATAAAGATTTCTTGACGACATTAAAATTTGTTGTTGATAGTTTGCAAACCATATTTCTTCGGACATTGACTTCTTTTTAGTATCCATTTCTTCTTGAGACATTAACAATTCACAAAGTGGTTTCCCATCATTTTCCATTGCCACTTTGAACACAGTCCAATCATCTTCTTCTTTTAACAAACGACCACATAAATCATCATCTGCCCATCTTGTCATATTCACAATCTGGATTCCACCTGTTTCCAACCTGCTCAAAAGTGTGTTTCTATAAAAATCATAATGACCTTCAAGAACATGATTTGTATATGCTTCTTTGGCTGATTTGATAATATCATCAACGACAAGCAATGATGCACCAAGACCAGTGATTGAAGAACCAACACCAGCGCCAATGTATGAAAAGTATGAATTTTCAAGTGACCATAATGAGAATGAACCATCACCTCTTTTTATCTTTGTGTTAGGGAATACATCGGTGAATACAAACATATCTGGGTCATTTCTTGTGGCTTCAATTGTGTTACGAACACCTTTTGAGAACCTGCCTGATAAAGTTTCATTATAGGACACAGATATAATTTTTTCAAGATTGTTATGTCCAAGAAACCATGTTTCAGCAAGTGTTAATGTCAATGATTTACCAGTTCTTGGTGGCATGTTTATCATTAACTTCTTTGGTCTTGATTGTATAACTTTGCATAAATCCTTCAGATATTGTCTTGATTCAAGGTAAAAGTCAGGATATAATAGGTTACAAAAGTGCCACAAATCTCTTCGAGCCAATTCTATTTTGAGAACTCTTTTGAGTTGTTCTTTTTGTATCATTTTAATTTCTCAAGAAGGTTCATAATTTGGTCATAACTTAAGTCTTTCAGGTTCACTTGACCATCATCGTTTGTAAATGATAAAGTCAATAACATTTCACAGGCTTTTATCATATCGTTTGCTCTAATACCTGTACTATCAATCAAAGTCCATAATTTGGATCTGATATACTTTTTCTCCTCCTCAACTGATGATGTTGAATTAACAAAATCAATATAATTTTCAAAAAGTCTAACTTCTGGTGTGTTCCAATCAAAGTTATCTGGGTTGTAACCTAAAGCATCACAGGCAATTTGCAAAGAGGTATTGTATGATTTGTAGTAGGTGATGATGGACATCTGATCCATGTCTAAATAATAGATTCGACCTCTTAGAGAAAATGATTGTGTGTTTTCAGGCATTGTTTAAATCCTATTTATATTATTTGATAACCATATGATTCAACCATTATTTCAAAATTGCTACTTGATGGTATCTTAGCGATTAATATACAAGGTTCTGTTGCATTTTGAACCACCATTTGATCTGTTCCACCCACTACAACATTCTTTATCATAAGTTTAGAATTTTCACTTTGGCGTAAGAAGTGCATAAAATCACCTGTTGTAAAATTACTTGAATTTACAGTACCAATAACTATATCAGATTGATTTGTGAATAAAGCATATCTAAAATTAGTTTTAACATCTGAATCTATGGCAACTCTGGCAACACCAATTAAACCTTTAGAATTAGAGACCTTCAAACATTCACCGGTCTCAGAACTAATTGTTTTTAGAGTAGCATCCACTATTTTAAAATTTATACAATTTTCTATGATAAAAGGTTGAGTTATATGAGCATTATCAACAAAAACACCAGAAGAAAAGTTTAAATAAGGTAAAATGTTTTTGAATTTACTTTTATTACTATTGTCAAATTTTAAAACTGAAGAAAATTCAATTTGTCCACTTCCAGAAATATTTTCCATATTAATAGCCAATGTAGCAGTTGTACCAGGACTCAGTATTTTTATGTGACCTTCAACTCTTTCAAGATTCTCAATGACTGGTTTCACAATATCCTGCATTGCTGAAGTAGCAATGTTGAAGGAGAATTCAAAATCTGTTTTAGGATATACAACTGAATTTACTTGCATAGCAAAGTTCTGGTTCCAATTAGTAAAGGTTGGTGTCTGACTGAAATCAAAAGATGCATCTTTGTTTATCAATATCATAGCCTTTCCTTTGGCTGAACCAGCAGTTGCATTGGTTGAAATGGTATAAGCAGTCTGAAAGTTTACATTTGCATTTTTGTTTATATCCAACAAATATTCTGGTGTTGAAGATGAAGTGAATTCACCATTTGCTGAAAAATTATAAACAGTCAAGTTTGCATTTTCAACTCTCAACATTCTCCAGGTTATAGTTGACAAAGGTGCAACACCAAATGATAATGATAAATTTTGAAAATATATGTTTGGAACATCTTTTATTTCAAGACCATAAATCTCTTGCTGGTGAATATTGAAACCAAATTCATTCGTAAACATCACACTTGTTTGGTAAACATTTTTAACAATCAATCTTCCAATTGTTATGGATGAACCACTGAAAGTTATTGTTCCTTTGCCAGTGATTCCTTCAATTCTTAGGGTTTTAGTTGCATCGGTGAACCCACCAGTGATTGTTATTGCATAGTCATTATGAGCCAAATTGTCGAAGAACTCTTGAACATCATCAAAGGTACTTGAACTCAAAGCCATAGTAACATTTCCAGTTGTTTCATGGGCA
>Ga0114946_10001191_pt1 | contig 17792 bp, 17 predicted proteins | sample WalLakDeSediment_FD_88676 | JGI IMG/M metagenome (GOLD analysis project Ga0114946, IMG submission 88676) | Lake sediment microbial communities from Walker lake, Nevada to study Microbial Dark Matter (Phase II) - Walker Lake 11/02/13 Deep Sediment | ecosystem: Environmental > Aquatic >...
CTATCATAATTGGAATTGCTGTTATGGATTGGCGCCGATTGACCCGCCCCCTTGCTAACTGCTATAATAGGCTTCGTCTGTGAATGGTCGAGGGGAGCCAGGAGGCAGTCGATGGCTAAATCACGTTCTCAAAACTTTCGTCGGGTGATCCTGCTCATTCTGATTGGGTGCGCCTATCTGGCGACGGCCTGCGCAGGCGGCGCCGCGCCCGCTCCGCCGCCCACGGCTGTCGCCACGGCAGTAGCAGCCGTGCCCACAAATAGCCCGCCGCCCGCGCCCACTGCCACCAACACCCGACCACCCGCGCCCACCGCGACGGCCGTTTCCACCGCGACGCCGTCGCCCACCGCCACCGTATCCCCAACACCCACCCCCACCGCCACGAGCACGCCGACGGCGCGCCCCACCGACACGGCCGTGCCGCCGCCTACGGCCGTGCCCAGCCTGACCATCGGTGACTTACCCGCGCATTTGGGCAGCGAAGTCACCATCACCGGCCAGGTCGTCGCCACGGCCAGCTTTGCGGCCGGCTACAAATTTACCCTCAGCGACGGCAGCGGCCGGGTCACGCTGCTCATGTGGCACAACGTCTACGACGACTGCTGGGCCGCCCCCGACCTCAACCTCGGCGCCACGGTGCGCGCCACGGGTACGGTAGGCCAGTTTGAAGGGGAGTTACAGGTCGCGCCCAAATTTGGCGGCCAGGTTAAAGTCACCGCCGCAGGTGGGCGACCGGCCGTGCAGCCTATCGGCAGCCTGGGCGACTTCATGGGCCAGCGCGTGACCGTGATCGGGACCATCAGCCGCCTGGAAGGTACCGGCGGCGGAACCAAGCTGTTCGTCACCGACGAAAGCGGCGAAATTTTGGTTTTCATCTGGAACAACACCCTGGACCGCATCAAGAACAACACCGCGCTGGGGACGCCGGGGACCCGGGTGCGCGTCGTGGGCGCCGTACAGGAATATCGCAGCAACCGCGAAATTGCGCCGGTGCTGCCCTATGACGTGGAAGTGCTGCCATAGCGAGCCGGCGGCGACCGGTCCAACTCTGGCGCCACTCTCCTTCAGCCTGTGGTCAACGCCGCAATGCGCCGCTGCAGATAGGGAATGAAATAGCCGGCGTAGCGCGCCTGTAAATCCGGCAAGCGCCAATCATCTCCGCTGACGCGTCCGCGACAGGTGAGCGATCCGCACCGGCATAGAAATTCGTCGTACGGGGAGCCGTCGCACATGGCGTAGTCAATGCAGATTTCCTCGTCGGGGGCGATGTCGCGCATGGCCACCAGCACAATTTGTCCCGCAAAGCCGGCGTTCGGGCTGCACGAATGGTTGAGATAATCGGCCGGTTCGGGCTCATCATCAGGGCGGGCGGCCAGGTAGAGTCCTTCTTCAACCTGCACGCTGTAATGCCGTAAATGGTCCGGCAGTTTTGCCAATCCGGCCGCATCCACAATATCGCCGCCCCAGACGATCAGCCGTTCTCCCTGCGCCACCGCCGTGCGCGCAAAAATCCCGTGGCCGCCCTTATCGGGCAACGGCCGTGCCTCCAATTTAGGCGAAAGATGCGAATTACTCATGCTGCCATCCTCTACATAGCGCCCGGTTAAAACAAAAAGGCGCGGCCACCAAATGGTTGCTGCGCATCCACTCAAACGGCGCGGTTATTTAATGCTCATCAACGTCATCGCGCCGCCGCTCAGCATGCCCAGCCCAATCAACAAAAAGGGCCACAGGCTCACCGCGCCGCCGATGAAGCCGACGATAATCGACAAAACACCAACGGCAAACTGAAAATAGGCTGCAAAGCAAATCTCATCCATTAGTTACATCCTCCTGTCCTGCGTAACGCAGCGAAATGCGGGTTGCTAATGGAACTATATCGTAACATACTTCGCGATTTTAATCAGCATATTCTGGACCATTACAAACCTGCGCCAGGCGGCTGTTAACAGGTTATTTACAAAATCTTAGCCGCCGGTTAACGCGGGCGGCGGCGCGGCGCAGCGCACGGCATTGCCGCAGTGGGTGAGCATGTTATAATCAAGCAGGTATACTTGGTATGTAAGGCTAGCATAAGGAGCACTTATGGCAAGTCAAGCAGCAGCAAGGCAGGAACCGGCCGTGATCCCCACAACCGCAGGCATCTTCACCGGGCGGCGCGGCCGTAAACTAAGAGAAATTTTACTGGCTTACCTACTCTTACTGCCCGCATTTCTGATCATCTTTGTTTTCGGCATTTTCCCCCTTGCCTTCTCTGTTTTTCAAAGCACCCTCCGCGGACTAAACCGCATCGTGGGAAGCTATGACGGTATGGGCAACTACACCAGAGCCATCGGTAACCTGGCTTACGTCCTCTTCTTTTGGCTGGCCATTCTCTTCATTTACCTGGCCGTCAACACGATCATTAAGCAAGTCCGCATCGCCAAAGAACGGGGCGAAGGACCATGGCTGCTGGCCATTCCCGGCCTGGTCATTGCCGCCAGCTTCGCCTTATTCATGCGCTTCATCTTTCGCTTCCTGCCCGTGGCGCTCGGCATTGCGGAACTGATCAGAACCGCCAAACAAGCCGGGCGCCCTGAAACCACTACCGAACTCTTCCGTGAATTCCTGAGCGAAGCCTGGGCAGCGCCGGAAATCCAGCTAGCTTTCTGGCTGCCAGTCCTTGTACTCATAGCCGGCTCTGCGCTGGCCTACTACCTGCTGCGCCTCTTGCCCCACAGTCGAAAAAGCGGGGACTACCTGGGCGCCTTCATTCAAGCTGGCGTCTACCTGCTTGGCGGCGGCTTCCTGGCCTGGTTCACCTGGACCCAGGTGCAGGCCGCCTACGCCGCCGCTTTTGAAGATGGCCAAACGTTAAGCATCTGGGCCCAAACCATCACCATCAGCGCCGGGCTGCTGCTCCTGCTGCTTTCATGGGTCGTCTGGCGCAGCGCCAGCCGGCGGGATTCCAACCTCAGCACCTTCATGCGTCTCGCGGCTGGGTCCCTGCTAATCATCGGCGGCTGGGTGCTCATTGGAGAACTCCCCCTGGCGGCCGCGGACGGCAACAAGGCCTGGTATCAGGGCTTACTCAACACCTTTTTCTATTCCGCCGGTTCAATTCCTTTCCAATTTGCCATCTCCCTGATGCTGGCCACTTTCTTATTCCAAAACATCAAGGGGAAATCCCTTTTCCGGATGATCTTTTTCATTCCCTACATCACGCCGGCCGTGGGCGCGGCTGCGTCTTTCCGCATTCTTTTCTCCGGACGCGTTGATGCACCCATTAACCGCATCGTAACCGCCATGGGCTTCCAACCGCTGGGCTGGCTCAACGAACCCACCGGCGTCTTCCAGCTTATCACCGGCAGCGCCGTTACGCTGCCCGACTGGGCCGCCGGCCCCAGCCTCTCCCTGGTTGTCATCATCATCTTCGGCATTTGGACCTTTGTCGGCTTCAACACGGTCATCTTCCTGGCGGGATTGGGGGCTATTCCCGGCGAACTATACGAAGCGGCCTCCATCGATGGGGGCGGGCGCTGGTCCCAATTCCGCCACATCACGCTCCCGCTCCTATCACCCACGATTTATTTCCTAACCCTGTACGCCGTGATCGGTACCTTTAAAGCCTTCAACCACATCTACGTTTTGCGCACCGCCGCGGCTCTAGGCTCAGCCAACACGGCCAGCCTCGTCATCTTTGACGCCATGAAACGGGATACACGCTACGGCTATGCCGCGGCCCTGGCCGTCCTACTGCTCATCATTGTGATGGCGCTAACCATTATCAATAACCGCATTGCCAGCAAGCGAGTGTTCTATGGCTGATATAACAACCACGCCCCCAACGACGCCCCAGCTTCATCCCCAAACGCGGCGGGTCGACGTTGGGCGCATCATCATCTACATCGTGCTCATCATCGGCAGCGTGTTAGCGCTTGTTCCCTTCCTCTTTTCCGTTAGCGTGTCGCTGATGAACCTGACGGAAGCATCAGGACGGGCCTTACTACCGGCGTCGCCCCAATGGGGCAACTACGTCAAGGCCTGGAATGACGCCAGCTTTGGTCTCTACTTTTGGAACAGCGTCAAAATCGCCTTGATCACCGTCAGCGGGCAGGTGATTTTTTGCACGATGGCCGCCTATGCCTTTGCGCGCATCGATTTTCCGGGCAAAAACTTCCTGTTCACGCTGCTGCTTTCGACCCTGATTCTGCCCGAGGCAGTTACCTGGGTACCCAACTTCATCACCGTCGTCTGGCTGGACCGCATCACGCCCCTGCGATGGTTCAACAACTGGCCGGCGTTGACCATTCCTTTTATGGCCAGCGCCTTCAGCATCTTGCTGCTGCGGCAGTTCTTCCAGCAAATTCCCGAAGAGCTGTGGGACTCGGCCCAGATGGATGGAGCGGGACATATCCGCTATCTGGTGCAGGTTGTCATCCCCTTGTCGCGCGCGGTGCTGGTGACGGTCGTGCTCTTCAGCTTCATCGGCTCCTGGAACGCGCTCGCCTGGCCTATCCTGGTGACGCAAACGCCCGACTGGCGCCCCATCTCGTATGGCTTGCTGGCTTTTCTAGACGAGGCTGGCTCGCTGGCCCATCTACGCATGGCCGGGGCGGTCATCACGATTCTGCCGCTGCTCATCGTGTACTTTTTCACGCAAAAGCAGTTTACCGAAGGAATTGCAACAACCGGCTTAAAAGGCTAAATTCAAGAATATCCTAAAGGAGGTGATGCCTACGCAGCGTATTGAATGGATCTTTTAACAAACGGATTGAACCTGGGAATAAAACCGATTTCCAGGCTGTCGACAAAAACAAGAAAATAATGTTTGGAGGAGAATACAAACATGTCAAAGAGTAATTGGACGAAAATGTTCGTCGTGATGGCGCTGATGCTGTCACTGCTGTTGGTTGCCTGTGGCGGCACGGCCCCCACAACCGTTGATGAAGCGGTACAACAGGCCCAAGAAATCGTGGAACAGGTCGCCCCTACCGTTGAGGCAGCCGTCGAGCAAATTGCCCCTACGGTTGAAGCCGCGGTGGCAGAAGTGACCGCAACCGAAGAACCAACGGCCGTACCGGTGGAAGAACCCGCGGTTGTAGCGGAAACCAACGGCCTGTCCGAATGTGTTGTGGCTACCGACGGCCCTCTGGCGGGCATTGATCCGACCGGCTTATCGATTGTGTGGTGGCACAACCACAGCGGTTCCCGCCAGGAAAGGATGCTGCCCCTCATTGAAGAGTTCAACAGCGACAATCCCTGCGGCATCACCGTCGAGGCCCAGAACCAGGGCAGCTACAACGATATCCGCGATAAAGTCAACAGCAGCATCGCCGCCGGTGAACTACCGGCCGCGCTGATTGTAGGCTACCAGAACGACCAGGCCTTCTACCAACTGAACAACGGCCTGACGGACCTGAACACGTACGTTGAGGACCCCTTCTGGGGTCTGGGCGCCGACAAGGAAGACTTTTATCCGAGCTTCTTCGATCAAAGCATCCACGCGGTCTTTGGCGGCCAGCGCCTCGGCTTCCCGCCGAACCGCTCCATGGAAGTGCTGTACTACAACCAGACCTGGCTGGAAGAGCTAGGCTTTGCCGGCCCGCCCACCACGCCAACCGAGTTCCGAGACATGGCCTGCGCGGCAGCCGAGGCGAATGGCGACGGCACCGGCGGCTTCATTCTGCGCGATGATGCATCGGCCGTTGCGGCCTGGACCTTTGCCTACGGCGGCGACGTACTGATCGAAGACGGTACCGGTTACGTCTACAACAGCCCGGCGACCATTGAGGCGATGACCTTCCTGAAAGGCATGCTGGATGACGGCTGCGCCTACTTCTTCACCGAAGGCTTCCCGAACCCCGAGTTCGCTAATCGCCGCGCCATCTTCACCATGGGCTCCAGTTCCGGCATTCCCTTCTATGCCGGCGACATTGCCACCGTGGCCGAAGAGAAAGGCGTCGATCCGGATGAATGGGGCGTCACTGCAATTCCGCACACCACCCCCGAACCGGTGCAGAATATCTATGGCGGCGACGTGATGGTGACGGCGACCACGCCGGAGCAGCAGTTGGCGGCCTGGATCTTCACCAAATGGTTCACGAGCCCGGAAATCCAGGCGCGTTGGGCTATCATGAGCGGTTACTTCCCAACCCGCGAGGGTTCGAATGCCTTCCTGGGTGATTTCTTTGAGGAAAACACGCAGTGGGCGCAGGCCGTGGCTTTGCTGCCTTTCTCCTACTACGAACCGCAACTGATTTCCTACCAGGCGGTGCGTGATAGAGCGGAAGAAGCTTTCAACGCAATTATGCAGGGCGCGAATGTCGAGGCGACGCTAGAGGAACTGACCGAGACCGCCAATGACCTGCAAGAAGAGCTGATGGCTGAGATTGACAATTAAGCCGCCTCGCCTGCTCAATCTGTCGTTAACTAGAATTGTCAGGCTGCTTTTATAGGGCTGACACCCTTCAAGCCAGTTAACGCGAGAATAGCCTCAGGGCATAGAACCCCTGGGGCTATTGTTTTGGAGTGGGCAAGTATGCAAGTGGGCAAGTGGGCAGGTTTGTAAGTGGGCGAGTCTGCGGGAGGTGAAGGAGGGCATGCGGATGGGGGTTTTTTGGGGTAAAGTTTGAGGAATTAAGGTTGGTGATGCAGAGGGCATGTATGCGTGAAATAGAGGACCTGCAGGATTTATTGGCGATGGCGGAGGGCACGGCCGTACAGGCTGGCCGCCTGGTGCACGAGCTTTGCAACCGGCCGCGGACAATCAGCCCCAAAGGTTTCCGCGACATCGTGACCGACGCGGACATCGCCGCGCAGGCGCTGATCGCCACGGCCGTACGCGCGCGCTTCCCTACCCACGGCTTCCTCACCGAAGAGCCGGATGCCCAACTACCCTCCAGCGGCGACGTGATCTGGGTCATCGATCCGCTCGACGGCACGACCAACTACAGCCGCCAGCAGCCGGTGTACTGCGTCTCGATCGCCGCGGTTGACGGCCGTCAACTGAATACGTCCCAACCCACGACCCTGGCGGGCGCCATCTACGATCCTACGCGCGACGAGCTGTTCAGCGCGGCGCAAGGGGGCGGCGCCTGGCTCAACGGCCGTCCCATACAGGTCAGCCAGGTCGCGCAGCTCAGCGAAGCCATCCTGGGGCTGGACTGGAGCAAGAACCAACGGCTGCGCCAATCTGCATTGAACCTGCTCGACCGTTTCGCCCACGACGTGTACGGCATCCGCGCCATCGGCTCGGCCGCGCTGGCCATGGCCTGGGTCGCCGCCGGACGCCTGGACCTTTATCTCAACTACAATCTCAAACCGTGGGACGTTGCCGCGGCCGCGCTGCTGCTCGCTGAAGCCGGCGGGCGCTGCAGCGGCGCCGACGGCGCGCCGTGGGTCTGGCGGAACAGCGGCATCGACTTTGTCGCCAGTAACGGCCGTGTCCACCAGGCGTTTATTAACCGTTTGCAAGCGTAAGCCGGGTCGTAACGGCCGTTGGGTTAAATGGCGCACAGATGATCACAGATAAACTGCCAAAAGGCAGAAACTGACGTTTTACCCAGAGGCGGCGCGGTCAGAGACCGGCCGCAGCAAGTTCTGACATTTTGCCCAGAGGCGGCACGGTCAGAGACCGGCCGCAGCAAGTTATCGTTGCAAAACATGCGCTGGCCACCCTACGAACACATCTTTTTTGACTGCGACTCCACCTTAACGACCGTGGAGGGCATCGACGTGCTCGCCGCCTCGGCCGGCAAGCAGTGGCGCGTCGAGGTGCTGACCCAGGCCGCCATGGACGGCGACCTCAAGCTGGAAGAGGTATACGCCAGGCGGCTGCGCGCCGTCAAGCCCACGCGCGATCAGGTGCGCGACATTCGCCGCGCCTACAAGCGCAGCGTCGTAGAAGACGCGGTCGCGCTGATTGGGGCGCTGCAAGATCTGGGCCACAAGGTGTACATCATCAGCGGCGGACTGGCCGAACCGGTCGAGGAATTTGGCGTTTTTCTGGGCGTGCCCCGCGCGCAAATTCGCGCCGTAGGCGTCACCTACAACGAACTCTCCGGCCACTGGTGGGTAGGCGGCGACGCGCGCTATCTGGACTACGACGCCGGCGCCCTGACCGTCAGCGACGGTAAGGCGCAGATCGTGCGTGAGCTGTTGGGGGAGCAAAACGGCCGTTCGCTCCTCATCGGCGACGGGAACAGCGACCTGCTCGCCGGCCACGCCGTCGATTTGTTCGTGGGCTATGGCGGCGTCATTCGGCGCCAGCGCGTGCTGGAGGCCGCCCCGGCCTACCTCCACAGCCCCAGCCTGGCGCCCCTGCTGGCCCTCGCCGCCGGGCCGCCCGCCCTGCCGCGCGCGCTGAACGGTGGGTACTCGACGCTGGCCGCTAAAGCAATCGACCTGGTGCGACAGGGCGCGCTCACCTTTAACGACGCGCGGCGCGGCGCCAAATTTGAGGCCGCCTTCAACGCCGCCTGCGCGGGGCTGAACGGCCGTCATGCGGACCAACACGCCTCTCAACCCAGGCCCAGCAGCGGGCTTGACAACTGGCTGCGCAATGCGGAATCATAAGACCGCCCCTGGCCCCATCCCATCTACCTGAAACCATGATGCGTATTCTAATCACTGAAATGCTGGACGCCGCCGGGCTGGAAAAGCTCGACCGGGCCGGCGACGTTACCTACGACCTGAAAACCGGGCTCAGCAAGACCGACCTGCTGGCGCTCATCCCCCAGTACGCGGCGCTCATCGTGCGCAGCGCTACCCCGGTCGACGCCGACCTGATTCAAGCCGGGTCACAGCTTAAAGTCATCGGCCGCGCCGGCGCCGGTGTGGAAAACATCGACGTGCACGCCGCCACGCGCGCGGGCATCATAGTCATGAGCACCCCCGGCGCCAACAGCATCGCCACGGCCGAACAAACCCTGGCGCTTATGCTGGCCGTCACGCGCCATACCCACCGCGCCCACGCCGCGCTGCTGGCCGGCAAATGGGAGCGCACCGCCTTTGTGGGCAGCCAACTGCACGGCAAAACGCTGGGCGTGGTCGGCTTTGGCCACGTGGGGCGCCTGGTGGCGCAGCGCGCGCAGGCCTTTGGCATGCCGGTCATCGCCTGCGACCCGTACATTTCCGAGGAAGTCGGCCGTGCCTATGGCGTGCTGCTGGTAGACCTGGACGACCTGCTGGCGCAGGCCGACGTCGTCACGCTGCACGCGGCGCTGCGGCCGGAGACGGAGCGGCTGATTGACGCGGCGGCCCTCGCGCAAATGCAGCCCGGCGCGGTACTCATCAACGCCGCGCGCGGCCGTCTCATCGACGAAGCGGCGCTGGCGGCGGCGCTGCAAAGCGGCCGCCTCAAGGCCGCGGCGCTGGACGTGTTCGCCAGCGAACCGCCCACGCCGGATAATCCGCTAATCGGCCTGCCTAACGTGCTGCACACGCCCCACCTGGGCGACAGCACACAGGAGGCGCAGCGCGAGGTCGCCACGCAAATTGTGGAGCAGGTTCTGGCCGCGCTGCGTGGCGTGGATTACGTCAACAGCCTGAATATGCCGTTTACGGTGCGGGGCGATTTTGCCAGGATACGGCCGTATATGGAGCTGGCCGAAAAATTGGGCGTGCTGCACGCCGGGCTGGCCGACAAACCCATCCGCCGCGTCGAGGTCGAGGTCAAGGGGGACGTGGTGGAAGAGATGGTGCGCGCGGTCGCCGCCGCGATCCTGAAAGGCATTCTAAGCCTCTCCGCAGCGACTTCTATTAACACCATCAACGCGCCCCTCCTGGCCCACGAGCGCGGCATTGAAATTGCCCAAACCAGCGGGATAAACGGCCTGGACTACCCCAACCTGATCTCCTGCCGCGCCATCTGGGACGGCGGGGAGCGCACGCTGGCGGGCGTACTCTTTGGCGGAAGCGAACCGCGTGTCGCCCAAATGGACCAATACCGGCTGGAAGCGCGGCCGGAAGGCTTTGTGCTGGTGATGCAGAACCGGGACGTGCCGGGCGTGATCGGCCAGGTAGGCACCATTCTGGCGGCCTACGAGGTCAACATCGGCGAGTGGCGGCTGGGGCGCAACAAGCCGGGCGGCCAGGCGTTGTCGTTCATCAACCTGGACAGCCGCCCACCGGATGCCGTGCTGGATGCGCTGGGGAAGCTAACGGCCGTTACCCAACTCAAACTCGTGACGCTATAAAACAAACGGCCGGCAAAGAGCCGGCCGTTTAATTATCCACGCTACTTGGGGTAAATCCGCACGCGCCGGCGGTCACCCTCCCCCTCACTTTGAGTATACACCTTGTCTGAACCGCGCAGCGTCATGTGGATAATACGCCGTTCGTAGGCCGGCATCGGCTCCAGCGTAACGGGCTGGCGGCGCTGCAGCGCCTTCTGCGCCATGCGCTCGGCCATGCGCGCGAGCGCCTGCTCACGCCGCCGGCGGTAGCCCTGTACGTCCACAACAAAGTTGGCCCGCTGGTGCAGCTTATGACCCACCATCAGGCGCGCAACGTGCTGCAAAGCGTCCAGCGTTTCCCCTCGCGCGCCGATTAGCATGGATAAATCGTCGCCTTCAATATCCAACACAAGCATGCGCCGGCCGGTTAAGTCATCCGGGTCGGACTCACGCACCGCCACGGCGGCATTGACTTTCATCTTTGCCAGCAGCATCTCGACACATTCAACGGCCGTTTTCCGAACTTGCGCCTCCGCCTCGGGATCCACCTCCACCGGCCGCGGCTGCCCGCTGGGCGCCATGGGGGTAGGACGCGGCGCCGGCTGAGGCGGGCGCGCCGGCTGAGGCGGGCGCGCGGGCTGGGGCGGGCGCGCCGGTTTAGGCTCCACACGCGCCGGTTTAGGCGGTTCCGGTTTCGGGGGCGGGGGCGGCGCGGGTGTGGGCGGCGGCGCCATCACGGTCAGGCGCACCTGTGCATTGCGGCTGCCCAGGCCCAGCAGCCCACGACTGCCTTCGTCAAGCACCTCCACGATCACGTCGCGCCGTTTAACGCCCAGCTTAGCCAGGCCGGCCTCAATCGCCGCCTCTACATTGGCGCCCTTTGCTTCAATCTTGTGAATTCTATCCGACATGGCAAATCCCTTCTAATATCTAGCGCTTGGCTGAGCGCCGTTTCTGTTTTGACTGGGTTTTCTTACTACTGCTGGCCGCTGACTTGCTCTTCCCCTTGGATGGAGCGGCCTGCACGGCTTTGTCTGCGCTGCTGGGCGGCGGCTCCGTTAAAGGCACAGCTTTTTTGGCTGTCGCCTGCCCATCTTCAGCCGCCATGACGTGGCGCGTGTAATAGCCCTGGGCAATGCCAATCACGTTGCTCAAGACAAAGTAGAGCGACAAACCCGCCGGAAATTGGAGCGAGAAGAAACCGAACATCAGCGGCATCGTCGTTTGCATTGAGCGCGACATGGCCGCGGCGGGGTTCTCTTTCCCATCGCTGCTCGGCGCAGGGGTAGGCGTCAACAGCTTTTGCTGCAAATACATCGAAGCGCCCACCAAAACGGGCAGAACGAACCACGGGTCCGGCTGGCCCAGATTAAGCCAGAAAAATTTGTTCGCGACCGGCAGCAAATCGGTCAAGTTAACGCCTTCGTAAACGCGCTGCGAAAGCTCAAACAGCGATTGCGGCGTCGAACCCAGGGTGATCATGATCGCCTGATAAAGACCAAACAAAATCGGTAGCTGGAGCAGCATCGGCAAACAGCCCGTCAACGTATCGGCCGGGTTGTAGCCAATCTTACGAAACTCCTCCATCATCTTCTGCTGATCGTCTTTGTACTTCTTTTGAATTTCCTGGATTTTGGGCTGCATCTCCTGCGTACGCAGCATCGACCGCTGTTGGCGCAGATTCAGCGGCAGCGTCAGCAGGCGAATGAGAAGCGTGAAGACGGCAATCGCCAGCATGAAGTTGTTGCCCAACAAATCGTAGAGCAACAACAAAGCGTTAATCATCGGGTCGATGACAAGTGTGTCCCACATATATTTTTTATCCTACCGCACTAAGTTGCGGGTTTTCAGCGTACCGGAAAACGCGTTTCCAGGTCGCTATGGCGGCGCAATCAACCACCGCTGCGTGCCCGTTTCCAGGTCAAAACCGATTAACAGAGCAGCTTCACTCTGTAAAGCCACAATGATCACATCGTCCACGATGACCGGCGTCGTAAACAAAGGTGCAGGAGTCATCATCTGCCAACGCTGGCTGCCATCAGTCGCAGCATAAGCCGTCAATGCCCCACGGGTAACGTCGTCGCTGGTCAGCCCCTCAGAGGCGACATAAACCGTATCCCCAATGACGACCGGGCTCGTTTGGACGGCGCCCAGCGTCTGCGCACTCCAGAGGGGTGCGCCCGTTTCAGCATCAACAGCAAAGAGGTTGCCTTTCACGTCTGCGTAGTAAACGACCCCATCAGCCACGGTAGGGGCGCCCCAGACCCAGTCATTCGCGTCGGCGGCCCAGATCTCATCTCCGGTTGCCAGATCGAGCGCATGGACCTGCTTATCGAAGCTGCTGACGTAGAGCATGTTGTGGTTGAGCACCGGGCGGCTGGCCAGCGCGCCGTTCAACTGCCTGCGCCAGCGTTCGGCGCCGGTCTGCGCGTCCAGCGCGTAGACGATACGGTCAATTGAGGTCACGTAAAGCACGCCATCCCGGTAAGCGGGTTGATCCCAAATGCTGTGGCCAGTTTCCACACGCCAAAGTTCAACGCCGTCTTCAGCATTCAGGGCCAGGATGTAGTTATCGGCCGTTCCCACAAAAAGGCGGCCATCCACCAGAAGCGGCTGGCCGATGATCTTATCCTTGGCCACCGCATTGTTCACCCACAACTCGCGCGGCGCGCCAGGGCTGCCGACGCTGTCCAGGGCATAGATGGAGACGATGACGTTGGGCGAGAAAAAGCCACCCGGCGCACCGTAATCACCAAAATAAAGACGGCCGTCTTCTACAAAAGGCTGCGCGAAAAAGAATAAATTGGCGCGCGCCGTGGCCGGGAAAGACCACTGCCGCACCTGTGTTTTTGCGTCATAGGCAGTAACCGCCGGACCGTGAGCGACGTATAACGTTTCGCCTTCAGCAATTAAGCCCGGCCAGTTTTGGTTGGTTGGACGCACCCCGCAGGCCGCCAAAAACAGGCTGGCGATGATGAAAAAGAAGAGTACAGGCCTTACAAACGGCCGTTTCGCAGCGTACAATACGTGCCTCCGTTAAGGGACCGGGTCGTACCCACCTGGATTAAATGGGTGGCAGCGGCCGATACGTTTTATCGCCAACCAGCCGCCCTTAATCAAACCATGCTTCTGAATTGCTTCATAACCATAATGGGAACAGGAGGGCGTAAACCGACAACTGGGTGGCAAAACCCGGGAAAGCGTTTTCTGATAAAGGCGGATGAGGAGTAAAATAATCTGCTTCAACTTGAAGCTTCCTTTGGCATATGGGAGTTAACGCTCTTGCGTCGTGCGCAAAAGCTGCGCGCGCCTGAGCAACTGCAAAACGGCCGTTTCCACTTCCGCATAGCCGGCGTGGGGCGTCGCCGAGCGAGCAATCAACAGACAATCATAGTCCGGCTTAATCAGGTGCAGATGGCGGCGTACCGCTTCACGCAACAGTCGCCTGGCCCGGTTACGCGCAACGGCCGTGCCAACGCGCCGGCTGGCCGCAAACCCAAAACGGCTCACGTGCGGCGCCCCCACGCAACTTTTCAACGCACCAACTTCAGTTGCACACACCAAAAGAATCGCCAAAGGATGGCGCCAGCGCCGGCCGTGTTGCCCAACGCGCTTGAAATCAGCGGCGCGCCGCAGGCGATGTTGCTGCTGTAACACAGGCTGCTGTACACAGGCCGCTGTAACACAGGCCGCTGTAACACAGGCTGAGCGGCGCAGGCGCGCTATTTGCCCTTCCCTTTGCCCCCGCCAAAGCGCATCACGGAACGGTAAGCTGTTGCCGAACTGGCGTTCCAGTTAATGCGCTTCACGTGGTTATTCATTGAGACGGAGAGTTTCTTGCGCCCCTTGGCCCGCCGATTTTTGAGTACATCACGGCCGCCCCTGGTGCTCATGCGCTCGCGAAAACCATGCACACGCATACGGCGGCGAATTTTTGGCTGATAAGTCCGTTTCGGCATTTGTATTTCTCCCAAAAAAACCAGGGCGTAAAGCCCTGGAGAAGCAAAATCAAACCAGAATAAAGAGCCGTGGCGCTGTAACACCAAAGCCCGGCTTTTATGTCGATCCCGTGTCTGTAAAAAATCATCAGCAATTACGGTCGCACAGGGATAGTGCGACACAAAATTATACCTAACGCCACAGGTCAGGTCAAATCACGACGCGAATTTTTTGGCCTTTATCGTCCCGGGCTCAGTATTGGTTAAGTCTGAGCGCTGTGGGAAGTGTAAATTAGTCCGCCACGCGCTCAATTTGAGCTCCTAACGCCAGCAACTTTTGCTCAATCGCCTCGTACCCCCGATCGATTTGTTGGATATTGTTGATAGTGGTGGCGCCGCTGGCGCAGAGCGCCGCCAGCACCAGCGCCATGCCGGCGCGGATGTCGGGGCTAGGGACGCCATGGGGGCTGGCGTATAGTTGTGATTTGCCCTGCACCAACACCCGGTGCGGATCGCATAACACAATGCGCGCGCCCATAAAAACCAGGCTGTCCACAAAGAAAAAGCGGCTTTCGTACATCCAATCGTGCAGCAGGATCGATCCTTCAGCCTGGCTTGCCATAACGACGGCAATGCTCATTAAATCGGGTGGGAACCCAGGCCAGGGCATGGGCTTGATCTGCGGCACGCGCCCGCCCAGCCCCGATTCGATCCGCATGGGCTGATCGGCGGGGATGACGATATCATTGCCTTCGTCGCGCCACTGCACGCCGAGTTTCGCATACACCAGCCGGATCATGCCAAGATTGTGGGGATCGGCGTTTTGGATGCGGACTTCACCACCGGTAACGGCCGTGGCGCCAATAAAGCTACCCACTTCCATAAAATCCGACCCGATCGTGAACTCCGTACCGCGCAGCCGCTCCACGCCGCTAACTTGCAGCCGGTTGGCGCCGATTCCGCTAATCTGCGCGCCCATCTGGTTCAGGAAGTTGCACAGGTCGCGCACGTGTGGTTCCGACGCGGCGTTGTCAATGATGGTTTCACCTTTGGCCAGCACCGCTGCCATAATGGCGTTTTCCGTCGCGGTCACGCTGGCTTCGGCCAGCAGCAAATAGCCGGTACCCTGCAAGCCGCCGGTTTGCATTTCAAAGACGCCCGGCTGGCGCAACTCTACCTGCACCCCCAGCGCCCGTAGAACTTGCAAGTGAGTGTCTAACGGCCGTCCCCCAATCACGTCCCCGCCCGGTATAGGCAGGCTGATGCGACCCATGCGCGCCAGCATAGGGCCCGCAAAGACAAAGGAAGCACGGGTGCGGCCGGCCAGAATGCTGTCGAGGTCGGTCTTGACCACGTTGCGCGCGTGCACGCGCCAGCTTCCCTGCCCTAAGGGCGTGATATCAACCCCCAGGTCACGTAAAATCAAGATGGTGTTGTTAACATCCTGGATGTTGGGAATATTGTGAAGCACAACCGGCTCATCGGTCAGCAGGCAGGCCGGCAGCAGTTTCAGGGCTGCGTTTTTATTGCCGCTAGCGGTTATCGTCCCGCGGAGCGGTTGGCCCCCGGTAATGATGAATTTGCTCATGCAAACCCCCTTTGTATATACTGGCTGTAGCCGGTCTCTGACCGTGCCGCCTCTGGTAAAAATGTCAGATTACGCCCGTTGCCAGTATAGTTCAGTGTTTGCGGCCGCGGGAGGGATTGAAGCGTCGCGTGTACGTACACTCACCTGCCGGCGCGCAGTTCTGCATTTCATGTTGGCCGGATTGTAGCGAGCAGTTCCGGACAGAACAACCCATGAAACCCCTACGCTAAAAGCATCTGGTAGAGGAATAGCAAGCGCTGGGCAGCCTGCTGCCAGGTGAACTGCCGCACGCGCGCAAAGCCGGCTGCTACCAGACGCGCCTGCCGCTGGGGGTCGGTGAGCAGGGTCAGCATGCCGGCGGTCCAGGCGGCTTGATCGTGGGGTGAAAGCTGCACGGCCGTTTCCCCCGCCACTTCCGGCAAACTGGAGGCGTTGGAGGTAAGCACAGGCGTACCGCAGGCCATCGCTTCCAGCAGCGGCAGCCCAAACCCCTCGTACAGGCTGGGGAAGACAAACAGATCGGCGGCGCTGTACAACCCCGGCAGATCGCTATCATCCACAAAGCCGATGAAGCGCACGCGGTCCTCTAGCCCCTGGCGCGCCGCCTCTGCCAGCATGTCATCGTAAAGCCAGCCCTTGCCGCCTGCAATGTAAAGATTGTGCGGCAGCGCGGCGGCCACGGGCTGGAAGGCGCGAATCAGCATCTGGTAATTTTTCCGCGGCTGGATGGTGCCGACGGCCAGCACGTAGGGCTCCTCTCCCAGGCCATAGCGCGCGCGCACGGCCGTTAATGCCGCCGCATCCGTCACCGGCCGGAAGCGCGCATGGACGCCGCTGTATAGGATGGTGATCTTCTCCGACGGGACGCGCCAGATAGAGACAAGATCGTCGCGCGTGGCGCGCGAATCGGCCAGGATGTGCGTGGCGCGCGCCACCGACCAGGGTACCACACGGTTCAGGTAATCCACCAGCGCCGGCGGGAAGACCTCCGGATAATGGATAAACGAAAGGTCGTGGACCGTGAGCAGCGTGGGAATGCCGCCGCTGACCGGCGGCAGCACAAAATCGGGGGAATGAAACAGATCCAGTTTGCCCGTCACAAGCTGGACCGGCAGCGGCAGCCGCAGCCGGTACCAGAGACGGTAAAGCCAGCGCTCGCCCAACGGGGATGGGTAGTGGCTGACCCGCGGGCCGCTTGGCAAAGGGTCGGAGACTGGCAAAACGAGCGGGGGCTTGGCCGAAAAGAGGCAGTAATGGGACGCATCATCCGCGGCGACGAGAGCGTGCACCAACTCGCGCGTGTAACGGCCGATTCCCCCACCCTGGGTCAAGGCAGAGGTAACGTCAAGGCCAATCCGCCGCACGCGTCCACTCGCAGCCATCACTGCACGTCATTATAGGTCCAGTAACGGTTGGCGAAGAAGTTCCAAAACATGACCACCACGACGGCCACGGCCAGCGCGGCGTTGTCGCCAAGCCGGGCGGCATAGGGCTGCAGCAGCGGAATCTGCTCGAAGGGGCGAGCAAAGGGCTCGTGCAGCAGAGTAATGATCGGCAGGCGAATGATAATGCCGATCACACTAACGAGCATAAACATACTGAACTGTTTACGACGGGACTTGGAGCGTGAATCAGGATAGGTCCAATAACGATTCCACAAGAAATTGCTCACAATCGCCGCCACAAACGAAACCGTGCCGGCAAACGTCGGCCCCAGCTTCAGCACCTGCTCGGCCATCAGCCCCAATCCAACCATCAGATCGTGAACCGCCTGCCCCTCTGCCAATAAGGCGCGGAAAGGGCCGCTGAGCAAATTGAAAAAGCCAAAATCAACCAGGAACCCGATTGACCCCACCACAGCAAACTTGATAAAGCGCTTGGCTTCCCTGGGATTGACGCCCAAACGACCACTCAGGTCGATCACAATCGCATTTACATTCAAATTCAAACCTCTGACTTTTCGAGATAGATTTGCTAATTATATTTTAGCGCTCAAGGTGATGCCAGAAGGCGCGCGCCGAATAAGTAATTCTAATACGCCCAACATCACGCCCAAATGGATGTATATATTATTAACGTAGAGCTTATCTACCAGGTGGTGAACGGTGA
>Ga0114946_10001192_pt1 | contig 17780 bp, 18 predicted proteins | sample WalLakDeSediment_FD_88676 | JGI IMG/M metagenome (GOLD analysis project Ga0114946, IMG submission 88676) | Lake sediment microbial communities from Walker lake, Nevada to study Microbial Dark Matter (Phase II) - Walker Lake 11/02/13 Deep Sediment | ecosystem: Environmental > Aquatic >...
CGTGGAGTACTACACCGGCGTCGACGAGCGGCTCGACTTCCCGGTGATCCTCCCGCCGCCGCTGCAGTTCGTCGATCTCGACCAGGCCCGGGTGCTCGTGGCCGACGACGTGGCCGACACCGGCCACACCCTCGCCCTGGTGCGCGACTTCTGCGCCGACCAGGTGGCCGAGGTGCGGTGCGCGGTGCTCTACCAGAAGCCCCAGTCGGTGGTCGACTGCGAGTACGTGTGGAAGCACACCGACCGCTGGATCAACTTCCCGTGGTCCACCGAGCCGCCGGTGCTCGAGCCCGGTCCCCGGCGGATCCGCCCCGGCACGGCGTGAGCCCCGGACCGGCGCCTCGCGGCCCGGCGTGGAACCCGACGTCGGGCGTGGTTCACTCGACACCATGACCACGACCACGCGCCCGCCGATGCGCCCACCCAAGGCCAACGAGCCGTGCTGGTGCGGCAGCGGGACGAAGTTCAAGCGGTGCCACGGCGACTCGGCGCAGCGGATCCGCCCGGGCCGCGTCTCGCCGATGCGCGCCGTCCCGGCGACCATCGAGCGACCGCCATACGCCGACTCCGGACGGGCCGTCCGCCGGCCCGAGCCCAACGTGAAGTCGCCCGACGTCATCGAGCGCATGCGTCGCACGGGTCGGGCCGCGGGCGAGATCCTGGCCGCCACCGCCGCCCACATCCGCCCGGGCATCACCACCGACGAGCTCGACGCCATCTGCCACGACCTGTGCATCGAGGCCGGCGGCTACCCGAGCCCGCTCAACTACAACGGCTTCCCGAAGTCGCTCTGCACGTCGGTGAACGAGGTCGTGTGCCACGGGATCCCCGACGACCGGGCCCTGCGCGACGGCGACATCGTGAACCTCGACGTCACCGTGTACCGCGAGGGCGTCCACGGCGACACCGACGCCACGTTCCTCGTCGGCGACGTCGACGAGGCGTCGCGCCGGCTGGTGCGGGTGACCCGCGAGGCCATGGAGCGGGGCGTCGCCGCGGTCCGCCCCGGGCGCCCGATCTCCGACATCGGCCGGGCCATCCAGGACCACGCCGAGGGACACGTCTTCGGGGTCGTGCGCGACTTCATCGGCCACGGCATCGGCGAGCAGTTCCACACCGACCTGCAGATCCTGCACTACTTCTCGCCGCGGGCGAGCACGATCATGGAGCCGGGGATGACCTTCACGATCGAGCCCATGATCACCATGGGGTCGTACCGGTTCACCATCTGGCCCGACGACTGGACCGCGGTCACCACCGACGGCCTCCGCACCGCCCAGTTCGAGCACACCGTGCTCGTCACCGACGACGGCGTCGAGGTCCTCACCGCGATCGGCTGACGCCCGCGCCCCCGCGGCGCCCGGTCAGCTGCCGGCGGCCCGCCGGAGCCGGTCGAACACCGCCTCGCCGATGCCGACCGGCTCGGGGGGCACCACCACGAGGACGTCGAGGCCGAGATCGTCGGCGAGCCGCAGCCGGGAGAAGACCACCCGGGCCGCCACCTCGGGCGGGCCGAGCGGTTCGAGGGCGACCGCAGCCGCCGGGAGGTGGGCGCACGGCGCCGGTGCGAGGGCGCCCACCCGGCGTCCGGCGCCGAGGTGGTGCGCCACCCGCGCGGCCACGAGGTCGTCGGGCGCACCGGGCGGGAGCAGGTCGACTCGACACCCCGGCGCGTAGTGCGAGGCGAGCATGCCCGGCGCCACCGCCTCCCCCGTCCCCGCCCACGACGCGACCTCGTGGCCGAGCAGCTCGGCGAGGCGCTCGCGGCTCACGCCGCCGGGACGCAGGACCGTCGGGCGGGACCCGGTGAGATCGACGATCGTGCTCTCCACGCCGACCGTGCAGGGTCCCCCGTCGAGGACGAGGTCGACATCGTCGCCGAGCTCGGTGATGACGTCGGCGGCGACGGTGGGGCTCACCCGCCCGAACCGGTTGGCCGACGGGGCGACGAACCCGCCGTCGAGCCGGTCCAGCACGGCGAGGGCGAGGGCATGGGCCGGCACCCGCAGAGCCACGGTGGGTCGGCCGCCGGTGACCACGTCGAGCACCCGGGGGCCACGGCGCAACAGGAGCGTCAGCGGTCCCGGCCAGAGGGCTTCGCCCAGCCGGTGGGCGACGTCGGGGACGTCGGCGGCCCACTCGTCGACCCGGTCCGGTCCGGCCAGGTGGACGATGAGCGGGTGCGAGGTGGGCCGGCCCTTGGCCGCGTACACCCGACGGACGGCGGCCTCCTGGTCGGCGTCGGCGGCCAGGCCGTACACGGTCTCGGTGGGCATGCCGACCAGCCCCCCGGCGCGGAGCACGCGCACGGCCCGCTCCGGGTCGGTGGTCAGCTGGGGCGGCACGCGGTCACGCTACCGGTGGGGTCGGATCGCGTCGGGCCCCGACGCGGGCGATCCCCGGCCCGAGCCGGGGATCGTGGGTGGTGGAGCTGGCGGGATTCGAACCCGCGGCCTCCTCGATGCGACCGAGGCGCTCTAGCCAACTGAGCTACAGCCCCGTGAGGGCGGACCGGGGGGGTCCGATCCGGGAGGGTGAGCCTATCCCGCTCGGGGCGGGCCGACGAACGGTGCGTCAGCTGCTCACCCGGCGCAGGGCGCGCTCGTCGCGGTCCTCGAGGTGCACGACGTCGGGAGCCGCGCCGCTGGGCAGGAACGCCACCTTCACCTCGCGCTCGGCGGCGGCCGCCTTGAGCTGGACGAGCAGGGCGACATAGCCGGCGAGCAGCCCGGCGCTGACCAACCACGCCATCCAGGCCGCGCCGCCCACGACCACGGCGACGACCAGGAGCAGGCCGGACACGGCCAGGAGGCCGACGAGGACGTCGCGGCGGCGCTTGCGCACCTCGGCGCGGGTGCGGGGCCGCGATCCGACGGTCGGCGCCGGGGCGGCGAGGGGGGTGCGCCCGACCCGTCCGGCCGGCGTGGCCCCGCCGAGCACCGTCATGTTGTTGCGGAACGAGCCGACGCTGTCGCTGGAACGACCGAACCGGGACAGGGCCCGCAGGGCGGGCGGCACCAGCACCACGGCCCACAGGCCGGCGAGCCCCAGCAGTACGAGCGTCCTCAGCATGCTCGTCTCCTTCTGCCGGCTCGGCCGGCTGGTGCGGGGGACGGCCGCCCCGGGCGGCCGTCGCTCCCACGAGCGATCAGGTCACGGCGGGCCATGTTGCGACCACGCGTCGAATGTTGCGATTCTACGACGACGACGGTGCCGGTGCCATTCGGCGGGACGCTCACGCCGGCGGGCGCTCGGCGTCGTCACCGGGGCGCCGGTAGGTGCCCGAGCGCCCCCCGGTCTTCTCCCAGAGGGCGATGTCGCCGATCACCATGGCGCGGTCGACCGACTTGCACATGTCGTAGATCGTGAGCGCGGCCACCGAGCAGGCGGTCATCGCCTCCATCTCCACGCCGGTGCGGTCGACGGTCTCGACCTGGGCCTCGATCTCGACGTAGGTGTCCTCGATGCGGAAGTTGACGAGCACCGAGCCCACGAGGAGCGGATGGCAGAGCGGGATCAGGTCGCTCGTCCGCTTCGCCGCCTGGATCCCGGCCACCCGCGCCACCGAGAGCACGTCGCCCTTGGTGAGCGCGCCGTGGGCGACGAGCGACGTGGTCTCGGGCGCCATGTGCACCCGCCCCCGGGCCAGCGCCCGCCGGTGCGTCGGGTCCTTCGGGGTGACGTCGACCATCCGGGCCCGACCGAGCGGGTCGAGGTGGGTGAGACCGTGGTCCGACATGGCGCCGAGCGTAGCAAGGGCACCCTGGCGCCCCGGCGGACCGGCTCACCCGCCGATCTGGCTCATCGAGCGGTTGGGGCGGATGAAGTTGACCGTGCCCACCTGGTGCCCGGCCCACTTGGCCCCCACCGCGCCCTCGACGATGGCCGCGAGCTCGTCGTCGGAGGCACCGCCGCGCATCGGACCGCGCAGGTCGAAGTCGGTGACGCTGAACAGGCAGTTGCGGAGCTGGCCCTCGGCGGTGAGCCGCACCCGGTCGCACGACGAGCAGAACGACTGGGTGACGCTGGCGATGACCCCGATCTCCCCCCCACCGTCGAGGTAGCGGAACCGCTCGGCCGGCGCCGATCCCCGAGCCAGCGGCTCGAGCGGGAACACCGCGCCGACGCGCTCGACGATCTCGGACTGCGACACGACGGCCCGGCTGGTCCACTCGCCGGTGGCATCGAGGGGCATGAACTCGATGAAGCGGACGACGACGCCCCGCTCGCGCCCGAAGCGGGCGAAGTCGACGAGCTCGTCGTCGTTCACCCCGCGCTGCACCACCACGTTGAGCTTCACCGGCGCGAACCCCACGGCGAGGGCCGCGTCGATGCCGTCGAGGACCGAGGTCAGCTCGTCGCGGCGGGTGATGGCGCGGAAGCGCTCGGGGTCGAGCGTGTCGAGCGAGATGTTGATGCGGCGGAGCCCCGCGGCGGCCAGGTCCTCGGCGATGAGCGCGAGGGTCGCGCCGTTGGTGGTCAGGGCCAGGTCGACGTCGAGCCGGGCGAGCTGGGCGACGAGCACCGGGAGCCGAGCCCGCACCGTGGGCTCGCCGCCGGTGAGGCGGATGCTCTCGATCCCGTGGCGCTCGACCAGGAGGCGGGCGATCCGCGCGATCTCCTCGAAGGTGAGCAGCTCGTCACGCGGGGTCCACTCCATCCCCTCGGCCGGCATGCAGTAGGTGCAGCGGAAGTTGCACCGGTCGGTGACCGAGATCCGCAGGTCGCGGTGGACGCGGCCGTACGAGTCGACGAGGGGGCGGGACGGCACAGCTCGAAGCCTACGTCGCTCGGGCGTCTCAGACGCCGGTGCCGAGCAGGATCGCCTCCACCGTGCCCCCCGGCGCCACGCCCGAGCCGTCGGGCACCACCGCCAGCGCGTTGGCCGCGGCCATGGCGCTCAGCTGGTGCGAGCCCTGGGCGCCGGCCGAGCGCACGTGGAACCGGCCGTCGTCACCCCAGGCGGCGAGGGCGCGCACGAAGTGCACCTTGCCGTCGGGGTGTCGATGGAGGCCCTCGTCGGCCACCGCGTCGACCACCAGGCGCCCGCTCGTCTCGTGGCCCATCATCCGCCGGAGCCCGGGTCGGGCGAACAGCTCGAACGACACCATCGACGACACCGGGTTGCCGGGCAGCCCGAACACCGGCACCCCCCGCACCGTGCCGAACGCCAGCGGCTTGGCCGGCTTGATCGCGACCTGCATCCACGTCATCTCGCCGAGCTGGTCGAGCACCACCTTCACGTGGTCGAAGTCGCCCATGCTGACCCCCCCGGAGGTGACGAGCGCGTCGCAGGACGCCACCCCCGCCTCGATGGCGGCGGCGATCCGCGCCGGGTCGTCGGGCACGATGCCGAGGTCGACCGGCTCGCAACCGGCCTCGTGGAGCAGGGCCACGAGGGCGCGCCGGTTGGAGTCGCGTATCTGGCCCGGGCGGAGCTCGACCGGACCCTCGACGAGCTCGTCCCCGGTGGACATCACCCCGACGCGGGCCCGGCGGACGACGGCGACCTCGAGCCGGCCGATCCCTGCGAGCACGCCGAGGTGTCCGGGCGTGAGCTCGGTGCCGGCGGCGACCACGGGATCCCCGGGCCGGAGGTCGTCGCCGGCGCGCCGCACGTGGTTGCCCGGTGCCACCTCGGCCCGGACGAGCACCACGTCGTCCTCGGTCGTGGTGAGCTCGACCATGACCACGGCATCGGCGCCGGGGGGCAGGGGCGCGCCGGTCATGATCCGCGCCGCCTGGCCCGGGCCGACGGGCAGGTCGCCGGCCGTGCCCGCGGCGATGGTGCCGACGACGCCGAGGCGCACCGGCGCGGCGTCGGTGGCGCCGGCCGTGTCGGCGGCCCGGACGGCGAAGCCGTCCATCGCCGTGTTGGCGAACGGGGGGACCAGCTCTGCGGAGGTGACCGCGTCGGCGGTGACGCACCCGAGCGCCTCGTCGAGGGGCACCACGACCACCGGCAGACGGTGGCAGTGGTGCAGGACCCGCGCCCGGGCGTCGCCGAGCGGGGTCAGCACAGGTCCTCGCGCCCCGCCAGCTCGACGATGAGGGCCCGCAGCGGCTCGCGCAGGTCGTCGCGCTCGAGGGCCAGCTCGATCACGGCGCGCAGGTAGTCGGACTTGTTGCCCACGTCGAAGCGGCCGTGCTCGAAGACGTAGCCGTGCACGTCGGCCTCCGCCATCAGGCCGATGACCGCGTCGGTGAGCTGGATCTCGCCGCCGACGCCGACGCCGGTGCGGGCGATGTGGTCGAAGATCTCCGGTCCGAACACGTACCGGCCCATCACCGCGAGGTTCGAGGGCGCCACGTCGACCGCCGGCTTCTCCACGAGCCCCGTGATCCGCACGAGGGCGTCCTCGCTCGGTTCGTCGAGCTCCTCGACCGCCGCGCACCCGTAGCTCGAGATCTCCACCGCCTCCACGCGCATGAGCGCGAGCGTGGACGCGCCGGACTCCTCGTGGGCTCGGATCATGCCCTCGAGGACCTGCGAGCTGGCGTGCATGAGGTCGTCGCCGAGGAGCACGGCGAAGGGCTCGTCGCCGACGTGCCGGCGGGCCAGGCCGATGGCATGGCCCAGCCCGAGGGCCTCGCCCTGGCGGATGAAGTGGATGTCGGCCAGGTCGGCCAGCTCGCGGACCTGGCTGAGCTCGGGCTGCTTGCCCGTGGACTCGAGCAGGTGCTCGAGCTCGGCCGAGCGGTCGAAGTGGTCCTCGATGGCCTTCTTGTAGGGGCTGGTGATGATGAGCACGTCGTCGATGCCGGCGCGGATCGCCTCCTCGAGCACGTACTGGATCGCCGGCTTGTCGACGATCGGGAGCATCTCCTTGGGGACCGACTTGGTGAAGGGGAGGAAGCGCGTGCCCCACCCGGCAGCGGGGATGACGGCCTTGCGCACGGTTCTCATGGTGACGGGATCCTCGGGTCGGGGGGCGAGCGGCGCTCCGGGCCGGGGCGGGGGTCGCCGACGGCGTGCTCCTCGCCGTGGAGCAGACGACGGATGTTGGCATGGTGGCGCGCCACGACGAGCACGGCGAGGAGGACGGCCACCGCAACCTCCCGGCCGGGCCGGCCCGACACGGCGACCGCGACGGGGAGCCCGGCGGCGATGGCCAGCGAGGCCACGGACGCGGTCCGACCGAGCCGGGCGACGACGACGAACACCACGGTGAGGGCGACGGCGGCGGCGGGCCACAGCACGGCGGAGGCGCCGGCCGCGGTGGCCACGCCCTTGCCCCCGTGGAAGCGCCGGACGACCGGGGCGATGTGGCCGAGCACCGCGGCCACGGCCGCGCCGAGCGCCCACCCCCGGCCGAGCACGGCGAGGGCGACGGCGGTGGGGATCGCCCCCTTGGCCGCGTCGATCGCGAGCACCACGGCACCGGCCCGCCATCCGGCCAGGCGGTACACGTTGGTGGCCCCGGGGTTGCCCGAGCCCGCCGCGGTGGGATCGAGGCCCTCGTGCCGACCGACGAGCTGCGCGGTGGGGAACATGCCCACCACGTACGCGACGAGGATCATCGACCAGCCCGCTGCCACGCTCACGAGCCTACCGGCGGGGCCCGGGCGGATCGGATCCGCCCCCCCGACCCGGATATGCTGGCACTCGATCGACGCGAGTGCCAGGGCCGAGCCCGAGGCTCCGCCCGCCGCCCCGGAGGACGCTGCGATGCCCACCTACCAGTACCGCTGCCGTGAGTGCGGCCACGAGCTCGAGGTCGTGCAGGCGTTCACCGACGACCCCCTCGCGGAGTGCCCGTCGTGCGCCGGCACCCTCCGCAAGGTGTTCTCGGCCGTCGGCATCACGTTCAAGGGCTCCGGGTTCTACAAGACCGACTCGCGGGGCGGATCCGGCGGGGCCGGCCGCGTCGCCACCGCGGAGGGATCCGCGCCGGGGGCCGGCTCGTCCGACACCGGCACGTCCGCCACCGGCGCGACCACGGGCCCGGCGCCGGCCGGTGGATCCGGCACCTCTCCGGCACCCTCCAGCACGCCGAGCGCCGCCACCGCCTGATCGGGTGCGGGACGCGCCCGTGGATCACGACGCGACCGGCCGGTAGGGTCGGCCCCACTTCCCCTCCCGTGCTCGATCGGGAGGTGTGCCGTGTCCCGACCTCGCCGGCGCCTGCTGCGCCGGCTCCGCCGCTCCCCCGCCACGTGGTGGGGTGCCGCCTCGGTCGCGGCGCTGGCCGCCGGCGTCGTGGTGTGGAGCGCGCTCGCCGGGGTCCGCGCCGAGCTCGACCGGGTCCGCCACGAGCCGGTGACGGTGGTGAGCCGCCATGTCGCGGCCGGCGACCCGCTCGGCCCCGGCGACCTCGCCACGGCCTCGTGGCCGGCCACCGCGGTGCCGCCCGGTGTCGCGTCGGCGGTGGCGATCGGCCGCGCCGCGGCGGTCGACCTCCACCCCGGCGAGCCGCTGCTCGAGGCCCGACTGGCCCCCGCCGGGGCGGCGGGCCTGGCCGCCCGGCTCCCACCCGGCGCCCGGGCCGTGGGCATACCGGTGGGACCGCACACCGTGCCCCTGGCGCGGGGCGACCGGGTCGACCTCGTCGCGCCCCGAGCCCCGCGCGTCCCGACCGACCTCCCCGGCGCGGCCGTGCTCACCGCGGCCGTGCCGGTGCTCGACGTGCGCGACGCCGCCGTCGTGGTCGCCGTCCCCGCGACCGACGTGCCCGCCGTCGTCGGCGCGCTCGCCATCGGGCCCGTGGAGGTGGTGATCACCCCCTGAGCCGGGCCGGCCGGCGAGGGCCGCGGGGCTCAGCGCCAGGGGGTGAGCAGCAGCACCAGCACGCCGATGCCCAGGGCCACGCGGTAGCGCACGAAGACCGCGAACGACCGGGTGCGGACGAGCCGCAGCGTGGCCCACACGGCCAGCCACCCGGTGATCGCCGAGGTGATGAAGCCGGCGGCGAACGCCGGACGGAAGTCGGCCGGCACGCCGCCCTCGCCGATCACGCCGATCGCGCTGTACACGCCCGCACCGGCGATCACCGGGATCGACATGAGGAACGAGAGCCGGGCGGCGGCGTCGCGGTCGAAGCCCCGGCGGCGGGCCACGGTGATGGTCACGCCCGACCGCGACACCCCCGGCTGGAGGGCGAGCGCCTGGCCCACGCCCATGAGGACCGCGTCGCGCAGGCCGAAGGTGTCGGCCGGGCGGGTGCCGGTGAGCCGGTCGGCCCACGCCAGCACCAGGCCGAACACGATGAGGAGCACGGCCACGAGCCAGATCACGTCGTCGAGCGCCTCGAGGACCGGGGCGAGGGCCACGCCGGTGACGACGGCCGGGGTGACGCTGAGCACGAGCAACCAGGCCGTCCGGGTGTCGGTGTCGGGCGACCGGCGTCGATCGGCGTCGACGAGCGCACCGAGCCCGGCGGTGCCCAGGCGCACGAGGTCGGCCCAGAAGTAGGCGACCGCACCCACCAGCGTGCCCAGGTGGAGGGCCACGTCGAACGCCTTCCCCAGGTTCTCCTGGCCGGCGAAGTCGTCCCAGCCGAACAGCCAGGGCGCGAGCACGAGGTGCCCGCTCGAGGAGACGGGGAAGAACTCGGTGAGACCCTGGATGATCCCGAGGACGATGGCGTGGAGGATCGGCACGATCAGTCCGCTGCCACCGACGGCACGACGCGCGGCCGCCACGGCCGGGCCCGGTCGAAGTGGTGGCCGACGATCACCGCCGCGCCGAGGGCGGCGAGGAACTCCCCGGGACCGTCGAAGTCGGGCATCTCCACGTAGGCCGCGCCGAGCGCCTCGGGCACGTGGGCGTCGGAGCCGGCGCCGGCCAGCAGGCCGTGCTCGACGGCGTAGGCCGCGGCCCGGTCGTTCAGGTGCTCCAGGCTGGTCTTGGCGTTGCGCACCTCGATGGCGTCGACCAGACCACGCTGGACCAGGTCGTCGAGCACCGCCTCGTCGAGGTTGTTGCGCAGCGGGTCGAACGGGTGGGGCACGTACACCACGCCGCCCTGGGCCCGGATGCGCTCGGCGGCGGCCACGGCGGTCAGCCCGAACGGGATCCGCTCGGTGAGGAACAGGCCGATGATCTCACCCCGGTGGGTGCGCAGCTCCTCGCCGACGACCACCCGGCAGGGCAGTCGGTCGGCCAGCTCCCGGGCGCCGGCCACCGCGTTGTGGTCGGTGATGCAGACGACGTCGAGCCCCGCGTCGACCACCGCCGCCTCGATCTCGTCGGGCGTGGTGGTGGAGTCGCCCGACCACATGGTGTGCGAGTGCAGGTCGACGCGGACCCAGCCCGGCCGCCGGGGTCGGAGCAGGTGCGGGTGACGGTCGGCCGCGGTCTCGGCGCCGGCGGGCTCGGGGCGGTTCACGAGCGGCGATCCTACGGTCAGCGTCCCCCGAGCGCGACCCCGTCGACGACGACGGTGACCGCGCCCGAGCCCCCCGGCAGCCAGGTGAGGTCGTCGCCGAGCGCCCGCAGGTCGAGGAGCAGGCGCTGCAGGCTCGTGGCCAGCGTGACCTCCCGCACCGGCTCGGCGAGCTGGCCACCCCGCAGCATCCGCCCCTCGGCGCCGACCGACAGGTCGCCGCTCACCGGGTTGACCCCGGAGTGGAGCCCGGCGAACGAGCGCACCACGAAGCCGTCGCCGACCTCGGCCAGGAGGGCGTCGGACGACCGGTGACCGGGGCGCACGGCGAGCGCCTGCACGCCCGGTGTGGGCAGGCCGCGCGCCCCCCGGACCGCCGACGCGGTGGACCGCGCGCCGGTCCGCCGGGCGCTCGTGCCGTCGTGCAGGAACCCCCGCAGGACCCCGTCGTCGATGAGGACGTTGCGCCGGCAGGCCAGGCCCTCGCCGTCGAACTCGTCGGCGGCGAGCGAGCGAGCGTCGGTGGGGTCGTCGACCAGGGTGAGCAGCGGGGAGGCCACGGTCTCGCCGACTCGGTCGGCGAACGGCGACCGGCCCTTGGCGACGACGTCGCCGGTGAGCGTGCCGGCGACGATCCCGAGCACGGTGGCCGCGAGGCGCGGCTCGAGCACGAGGGTGACGCGCTGCGAGGGCACGGGCCGCCCCCCGAGCAGCTCGGTGGCCCGGGCGACGGCCTCGGCGGCCACGCGCTCGTCGTCGAGGGCGCCCGGATCGCGTGCCGCGTCGACGCCGTAGCCGGTGGCCGTGTCGTCGCCGTCGGCGGCGATGGCGCTCACCGATATCGAGCAGGCGGTGGACCGCGACCAGCGCTCGATGCCCGAGGTGGCGACGAGGGCCGACCACCCCGACGCGTCGGACCAGGTGGCGTTGCGCACCGTGCGGATCCGGGGCGCGGTGGTGACGGCCCGCTCGAGCGCCAGCGCCCGGTGCACCTTGTCGGCGTCGGGCACCGAGAGCAGCGCGTCCGACCAGCGGTCGACCGGCACCGGCTCGACGCCGTCGGGCTCGACCAGGCCCACGTGCTCGTCGGGCGACGCGAACCGCGCGTTGTCGCGGGCCTCGGCGAGGGTGTCGGCCACCACGTCGGGATCGAGGCTCCCGGCGTGGGCGAAGCCCTCTCGGCCGCCGACCACCACCCGGACCCCGATGCCGAACGACGTGGCCGAGGTGAACGACTCGACATCGCCGGCATGCACCTGGACGGTCGTGCGCCGACCCCGGGCCACCGCCACCTCGATCGCCTCCCCGGCCGGGGCGGCGCCGACGACGCGGCGCGCCACGCCGATCAGCTCGGCGCCGACCGGGTCGACGTCGCCCGCGGGGCTCACGCCGCGGTGCCGCCGACGGTGAGGCTCGTCACCCGCAGGGTGGGGGTGCCGTCGCCCACGGGCACGCCCTGGCCGTCCTTGCCGCAGGTTCCCGGGTGGCCCATGGCGAAGTCGTTCCCGAGCATGTCGATCCGGGTGAGCACCTCGGGGCCGTTGCCGATGAGGTTGCCCTCGCGGAGCGGCTCGGTGATCCGCCCGCCCTCGATCAGATAGGCCTCGGTCATCCCGAACACGAAGTCGCCGGTGGCGGTGTTGACCTGGCCGCCGCCGAGCTGGGCCACGTACACACCGTGGTCGGTGGCGGCGATGATGTCGTCGGGGTCGTCGGGGCCGTTGCCGATGTAGGTGTTCGTCATCCGGACCATCGGCAGGTGCTGGTAGCTCTGGCGCCGTCCGTTGCCCGAGCTCGGCCGGCCCTCGGCCCGGGCCCGAAGGTGGTCCCACATGTAGTCGGTGAGCACCCCGTCCTCGATGAGGACGTTGCGCTGCGCCGGACGGCCCTCGTCGTCGATGCCGATGTGGCCCCACTCCTCGCCCATGGTGCCGTCGTCGACCAGCGTCACGAGCGGGCTGGCCACGAGCTCGCCCCGACGGCCGGCGAACACCGAGGCCCGCTTGGCCACGAGGTCGGCCTCCAGCCCGTGGCCGCACGCCTCGTGGAAGAGCACGCCGCCACCGCCGCGGCCGATCACGACCGGGAGCGATCCGCTCGGCGCGGGCCGGGCCGCGAGCTTGGTGAGCGCCCGGCGCGCGGCCGTGCGGGCCAGCTCCTCCACGTCGACCACGGCGAACAGCTCGAAGCCGACGGTGCGCCCGACGGACTCCCGGCCGGTCTGCAGGCCGGTGTCGCCGCGGGCGACAGCCGCGAGCGAGAGCAGGGTGCGGACCTGGTCGTCCTCGGCGTGCACCCCGTCGCTGTTGGCCACCAGGACGCGCCGCCGGACGTCGGCGTAGCGGACGGTCACCTGGGTGACGGCGCCGCCCTCGGCCCGCGCCGCCTGGTCGGCCCGGCTCAGCAGCTCGACCTTGGCCTCCTTGGCCACGTCCTCGGGCCGGATCGACGCCCGCCCCCCGGTGCTGGTGCGCCGGCCGAGGTCGACGGCGCCCCGGCTGTCACCCGAGCCCCGCGCCGCCGCGCTCGCCGCGTCGGCCGCGGCGCGAAGACCGGCCTCGCTGAGGTCGGCGGTGTGGGCGAACCCGGTGGTGCCCCCGACGACCACGCGGATCCCGGCCCCCCGGTCGCGGCCCGAGCTGAGGTCCTCGATCCGCCCGTCGTCGAGCACGGCGCCGGTGGACCGGCGGTCCTCGACGAAGACCTCGGCGAACTCACCACCCCGGCGCAGCGCGGCGGCGAGCGTGCGCTCGATCACGTCGGTGTCGATCACGGTGTCCTCCTCGGGGCGGTGGAGGAGGCCGCCCGGACCGGGTCTAGGGTACCGATGTGACCCTCCGCCCCGGCTCCCACGGCTCGATCGACCTGGCCGTCACCGACGCCGACACGGCCATCGCGCTGCACTCCGGCGACGTCCCGGTGCTGGCCACGCCCCGGCTGGTCGCGCTCTTCGAGGAGGCGTCGGTCCTCGCCCTCGGCTCCCAGCTCGAGGACGGTCAGACGACGGTGGGCATGCGGGTGCAGGTCGACCACCTGGCCCCGTCGGCGGTCGGCGACGTCGTCACCGCCGACGCCACCCTCGACCGGATCGAGGGGCGCCGGCTCATCTTCACGGTGTCGGCCCGCGACTCCCGCGGCCTCATCGGCGCGGGCAAGGTCACCCGCGTCGTGGTCGACACCCGCCGGTTCCTCGACCGTCTCGGCTGACGGGCCCGGCCCGGCGAGCCCCCGCGCTCAGGCCAGGTTCGACGAGCGCGGGTAGGCGTCGTCGGGATCGGTGAGGACGTTGACGAGGTACGGCACGCCGCTGGCCAGCGCCCGCCGCAGCGCCGGCCCGACGTCCTCGGGGCGCTCCACCACCTCGCCGGCGCCGCCCAGCGCCCGCACCACCTCGTCGTAGCGGCACCCGGGCTGGAGGTCGGCGGCCACGTCGTAGCCGTACACGGCCTGCATCGGGTGCTTCTCGAGGCCCCAGATGCCGTTGTTGCCCATGACCATGACGACGGGCAGCCGGTGCCGGACGAGGGTGTCGACGTCCATGAGGGAGAAGCCGGCCGCCCCGTCGCCGAGGAGCACGACGACCTGGCGGTCGGGGTGGGCCACCCGCGCCGCGATCGCGTAGCCGAGGCCCGTGCCCAGGCACCCGTAGGGCCCCGGGTCGAGCCAGCACCCCGGCTCGTAGGACTCGACGTACTTGCCCGCGTAGGACACGAAGTCGCCGCCGTCGTTCACGACGATCGCGTCGCGGTCGAGCACGGCCCGGAGCTCGCCGTACACGCGGGTGGGCAGGATCGGGAAGGCGTCGGCCGCGAGCCGCGGCTCGTCTGCGGCCCGGGCCGCGTCCTCGGCGTCGCGCAGCCGCCGGATCCACGGGCCGTGGTCGGCGCGGGGCCCGGCATGGTCGGCGAAGGCGGTGAGGATCGTGGTGAGGTCGCCGGCCGGCGCAGCTGCGGTGGCGGCGTGGCCCGACCGGACGCTCGGGTGGTCCACCACGTGCACGACGGCGGCGTCGCCGAACGAGCCGAACGAGAGCCGGAAGTCGAGCGGCGTGCCGACGATCACCACGACGTCGGCCTCGCTGCGCAGCAGCCCGCGCGTGCGGCTGAAGGCGAGCGGGTGGTCGGCGGGGAGGCAGCCCCGACCCAGCCCGTTCACGAACGTGGGCACCTGGAGCGCCTCCACCGCGGCACGCAGCGCCTCCCACGCCCCGTCCCACCACACGTCGCTGCCCGCGACCAGCGCAGGCCGCTCGGCTCCGGCGATCAGCGCCGCGGCTCGGGCGACCTCGTCGGGATCCGGCGCCGGACCGGCGGGCACGACCGCGGTGGGCAGGTCCACCTCGGCCGAGGCGAACACCACGTCGAGGGGCAGGTCGAGGAACACCGGGCCGCGGTGCGGGGTGAGGGCGACGGTCGCGGCGTGGTGCACGTCGGCGGCGATGTGCTCGGGGGCGGTGACCGTCGCGGCCAGCTTGGTGACCGGGGCGAGGATCGGCACGTGGTCGAGCTCCTGCAGCGATCCGGAGCCCCAGCGCCCCTGCGGAGCCCGACCGCCGAGCACGACGAGCGGTGACCCGTTGAACGACGCCGTGGTGACCGCGCTCACGCCGTTGGTCACACCGGGTCCGGCCGTGAGCACCGCCAGGCCCGGCCGCCGGGTGAGCTTGGCCGTGGCCTCGGCGGCGAAGGTCGCGGTCTGCTCGTGGCGGACGTCGACGATCCGCACCCCGGTGCGGACCGCGGCGTCGAAGAGCGGGAACACGTGGCCCCCCGACAGGGTGAACAGCTCACGCACGCCGAAGCCGGCGAGCGCGGCGAGGGCGAGCTCTCCTCCGTGGCCGCTGACCGTCCCGCCGGTCGTCGTGCGCTCGGTGTCGGTCATCGGTCCCCCTGGTGCCGGCTGGGCGGCCCGGGTCCGGGCCCGCCTCGCCCCGAACCTAATGGGTCCGCGTCAGTCGGCTCTTCGGGCGCCGGCTCCACCTGCGGCGGCTCGATGTCGGCGGTGGCGTCGAGCCCCCACCACTCGATCGTCGTGCGCATCACCGGACGTCCCCCCGGCGCACGGTCCACGTCGTCGACCACCAGCGCGATCTCGAGCCGGGATGCCCGGCCCGCGCCGTCGACGTCGAGCACCAGGTGCCCCACCGCGACCTCCGCGGGCACCGGCCCCGCGGCCGGCCCGGCGGTGGGCGCGACCACGGCCAGCATCTCGGACAGCGCAATCCGGGCCGACCACCGCCGGCCGCGATCGGGGCGCGGGCCCTCGTCGCGCCAGGCCGTCACCCGGTGGACGATCTCGAGCGGCGCCGCCGGGTGCAGCGCAGCGACGAGCTCGGCGGAGGGGACTCCGCCGAGGGGATGGCGCACCCACCGCGCCGACGGCTCGTCGACGCGGACGTGCACGGCATCGTCGACCAGCCGGACGGCCACCTCCCGGTCGAGCACCTCGGGGGCGACGCCGACCAGGTCGGCGAGGGCCGCGGGCCCGCGGACGCGGAGGTCGACCCGGTGGCCGTGGTGGGACCAGCTCGCGGTGAGCCGGGCGACGGCGGGCGGGCGGCCGTGGGAGAGATCGCCGATGGCGGTGATCTGACGGGCCCGCCCCGAGGCCGCACCCCGGGTGCGGCGGGCCGCCTCGGCCGGGTCGGCGGGCGACGCGGCGGCGACGTGGAACTCCTCGACCGCACCGGCGGACGGGGGACCACCCGGCGGGGTGCAGGCCGAGGTGGCGAGGAGCGCGGCGAGACAGCCGGCACGGGTGCGACGGAGGCGGACGGACATGGTGCTCCCGGTGCGGCGGGACCGCGTGACGAGGCGGCGGGGAGGCGCGCTCGGACCGGGAGCGGCGACGGCTCCCCCAGGGTGGCGCGCCGCACGGACGGGGGCAAGGGGCGAGCGCCGGGCATCGCCGCCCGACCGGGCCGTACACTCGGGTGACCGCCGGACCCCGGTCCGGGCCCGCGGGAGCAGCCATGGCCGTCACCACAGCCGACACGCGACGCACGCGCCTCCTCATCGCGCGCATCGTCGCGAGTGTGATCATGCTGGCGGTCCTCGTCTGGCGGGTGGAGGACTTCGATCCCTGGGCGGTCCTCCCCCCGCGGAGCGCATCGATGGTGGCGTGGCTGCTCGGGGCGCTCGGGCTCACCCTCGTCGCGATCGGCATCTCGGCGGTGCGGTGGAAGCAGGTCCTCCTCGCGCTCGGGCTCGAGGAGCGCTGGCGCCGCCTCACCTCGATCTACTTCGCCGGCCAGTTCGTCTCGAACGTGCTCCCCACCACGATCGGCGGCGACGTGCTCCGCGTGGCCCGGCTCTCGCGCGACAACGGGGAGACGGCCACCACCTTCGCCTCGGTGGTGCTCGAACGCCTCTCCGGGTGGTTCGTGCTGCCGGTCATCACCCTCACCGGCCTCGCCCTGAACCCCGGTCTGCGGGACCTCGGCCGGGCCACCACGCTGGCCGCCGCGGTGGCCATCGCCACCCTGGCCGCGCTCTCCCTGCTGCTGCTCGCGGTCTCGGACCGACGCGTCGGCGGACGCTTCACCGCCACCGAGGGCTGGCAGCGGTTCGCCGGGGCCGTCCACCTCGGGGTGACACGGTTCCGGGCCCGGCCGGCCGCGGCCGCCGCGGTGCTCGGCGTGGGCCTGCTCTACCAGCTCGTCCTGGTCGGGGCCGCGTCGATGGCGGCCCGGGCGCTCGGGATCGTCGACGTCGGGCCCACCGCGCTGCTCGCCTTCCTCCCCGCGGTGCTCATCGTGCAGGTGCTGCCCATCGGGATCGGCGGCCTCGGCCTCCGCGAGGGCGCGCTGGTGGTCTTCCTCGGGCCGCTGGGCGTGTCGGCCGAGCAGGCCGTCGCCCTCGGGCTGGTCCTCTACGCGTTGAACATGCTGTCGAGCGTGCCCGGCGCGCCGGCCTTCGCCTTCGGCGCCCGCGACGGCCGACCCGCCGACGTGCTCGCATGAGGCCACCCCTCTCCGCCCCCGACGCCGACGTGCTCGACGTCGAGGCCCGCCAGGCCGCCGCCGACCGCCTGCGCTGGTGGCGCGAGGTGATCTACGTCCTCGCCTTCTACGTGGTCTACAGCTACATCCGGAACCAGTTCGGCTCGGCCGCGGTCGACAGCGTCACCGCCTACCAGAACGCCCGGGTGATCATCGCCATCGAGCAGGCCCTGGGGCTGTTCCACGAGCAGACCATCCAGGGGTGGTTCGTCGACCACGTGTGGTTCCTGCGGTTCTGGAACGTCTTCTACGGCACCTTCCACTTCGTCGTCACCATCGGGGCGTTGGTGTGGCTCTACGTGCGGCATCGGCTCGACTACCCGGTCTGGCGCAACACCCTCGCGTTCACCACCGGGCTGGCCCTCGTCGGGTTCGCCATGTTCCCGCTCATGCCGCCGAGGCTGCTGTGCGCCGACTGCGAGTTCGGGGCCGGTCAGGACAACCCGGCCTTCGTC
>Ga0114946_10001193_pt1 | contig 17778 bp, 19 predicted proteins | sample WalLakDeSediment_FD_88676 | JGI IMG/M metagenome (GOLD analysis project Ga0114946, IMG submission 88676) | Lake sediment microbial communities from Walker lake, Nevada to study Microbial Dark Matter (Phase II) - Walker Lake 11/02/13 Deep Sediment | ecosystem: Environmental > Aquatic >...
GCTCCCACTGCGCCACAGCCCCCCGATCAGTTGCCCTCTTTCAACCGTTAACGCCGGTTCTACGGCAGCGGCTAATCTTTTTCACCGCCGCTTCTCCGGAACGAGTTCAGCAGTTCTGCCTGCCGGTTTTCACCTTTCGCCGGCTCTCTGAAAAAGCGCCCCTGCTTACTGCTTTCCATCATCAAGCACATTTATGGCACCTCGAGTACATCTAACATTATATGCAGGGTCAAATGCCTTGTCAATAGCATTAATGACAATCGCCTGTTCAGGCGGTCACTTCAACCTGGTATGATTCAGCACTCTGCATATCGATAATCAGCAACTTATTGTCGGCAAGAACGCCTTCAAGTCCTGCCAGGATCTTTACCGCCTCAGATGCCTGCCAGGATGCAAGCATGGCCGGAGTTGCAGCCGGATTGCCCAGCTGAACCTCGACCCCCTTGGTGATACCGCCTTCAGTTACAGGGCCGTAGATTGCTTCCAATAAAGGCCGGTCAGGGCGGATCACCGCAACTTGGCCTAAAAAACCGGCGATAGCGCCATGAATTAAAATTAACCCCAGTTGACTACACACTTTTTCCAAAGCAAAACGGGAAGGCAGATTGTCGAGGCAGTCTATGACCAGGTCACAGCCTTTAAGCAGGGCGGGTAGATTATCAGCATCGCCAAACAGATGGTGAGCCTCAACTTCTGTTGCCGAATTGACAGCAGCAATCCGCTTGGCCGCAGTCTCTGCTTTGGAACAGCCCAGTGTTTCTTCGCTGGAAAAGAGCTGCCGGTTTAAATTACTGTCCGTAAAACTGTCACCATCAACGACCACCAGTTTACCGATTCCCATGCGGGTCAGCAGTTCAAGGACAAAACCGCCGAGCCCTCCTGCTCCGACAATGCCAACAGAGCTCTCCAGCAGCTTAGCCTGGCCTTTAAGGCCAAGAGTGCCGATGCTCCGCTGGTAGCGATCGGGGATGATCCCCTGCTGAAGAGCAGCCAGCTCAACCTCACGGCTGGTGAGGTTGTGTTCGCCGGCAAGCTGACTGGTTTGGGCCAGGGTAAGAAAGCGGTAGTTATTGCCGGCAGGATCTTTACCGGTAGCTGCCGCCTCTTCTAACACACTTGTTAATTTTCTCAGTTCGCTCATCGTCTTGCCCCTTTTGTCAAATACTAATCGGTTAAGAGCGGCAGGCCTTCGCCACCACCGTTAAAAAAAACTTGCGGTGCTTCATACCACAGCCGTTCAAGATCATAGAAAGCCCTTGCATCAGGCTGAAATACGTGAACCACCAGGAAACCATAATCCAAAACTACCCACCAGGCCTCTTTCAGCCCCTCAACTCTCAGGGGGTAAAAGTTTTGCTGCTTTAAGCTTTCGAGCAGGTGCTCACAGATCGCCTTAACCTGGATTGCTGTATTGCCGGTACAGATCAGAAAGTAATCGGCAACAATCGATACCCTGCCCACTTCCATCAATTTCAACTCATGCCCCTTTTTTTCTGAAGCCAGTTGCGCGGCATATAGAGCCAGCTCTCTTGAGCCGGTGGCCGGTTCCTGTGCCAAATAAAACCACCTCCGCTATCTTAATATTTTGGGTTAAACTTACTTTATAGAATCAAGCAGGCTGTTGCGAAAAGCCACTGACCGGGGATGAAGCTTGAGTCCCCTGGCCACTACAGAACAGATCGTTCTATCCACTGCTGCCAGCAAAGCCTGCCCAAGATCGACCGCAGCAAGCTCACGGATTTTATCAACACCATCAAACTCGCGTCCGGGCTCAATACAGTCTGCCAGATAAAGCACCTTAGCCAGCAAAGTCATACCGCTATAACCAGTTGTATGATAAGAAACAGCACTAAGCAGTTCCCGGTCTTTAATCTTTAGCTCTTCGGTTAGTAAAACCGCTCCCACCGGGGCATGCAACAGTCTTGCTTCGCCTAAGGTTATGCTGTCCAGCTTCAAATTATAACTTTCGGCGACCTCCAGCAGCTGCTGCCTCTTTAAACACTTTCCGTAATCGTGAACCAAACCGGCTAAATATGCTTTTTCACGCTTTGATCCATAGCGCTCTGCCAGCTCCACTGCCGTTTCTGCCGTTGCGAGACTGTGCTCGTAGAGTTCTGCATCTAATCTTTTTTGCATTAACTCCCGGTACTGGTCTGCTGTCATCTGCCGACCTCGCTTACCCAAAAGACCTTTCTTTTTAAGCAGATCATCAAGGCCTTAACAGGTTTCACAAACCAAAAATGCCGGGCGCTATTGCTCGCGGGGTTTAGCTTCGTTAACAACAATTTTACGCCCTTCCAGTTCCTCACCGTTGGCCTTTTCCACAATTTCTGCAGCCTGTTCATCGTTTACTTCGACAAAACCATAACCGCGCGAACGCCCGGTTGAACGCTCGGTGATAATCCGGCATTCCTCAATTTCGCCAAACTGGCTGAAAAATTGTTGCAGATCTTCCTCCTTAGTGCTCCAGGGAATATTCCCCACGTATAAAGTTTTTGCCATTTAGTTTCCACCTCCGGATAATATAAACCCTGCTGCCAGGGTGACAAGCCCTCTATTAATTCTGAACGCTGTAAAGCTCCATTTTTTTGATATATTGTTCAACCGGCTCGGGAGTTAAGTACTTGATGGTTTTTCCAAGTGCAACCCGATCACGGATAAATGTAGAAGAAACGGCAAGCGCCGGAATTTCAAGCAGGTGCACTTTCTGTTTCATTTGAGGGCAATTCCGCTCAAGGGTTTCATGAAAATGATCCAGGGAATAACCCGGTCTTGTCACAGCAATAAAAAAGCTCAGTCGCAGCAGCTCTTCATAATCTTTCCAGGTAAATATCTCCAATATGGCATCGGCTCCGGTTATAAAATAGATATTTGGTTCCGGGCTCTGATCTTTCGCAAAATGCCTAACCGTATCAATTGTGTAAGTGGGTTCATGCTGATCTATCTCGAAACGCGACACAATAAAGGCCGGGTTGGACATAACAGCCAGAGTGGTCATCAGGTAGCGGTGCTCAGGAAGTGAAATTGTTTCGTGATCTTTATGCGGGGGGATGCCGGCGGGTACAAAAATTACATAGTTAAGATCAAATTGCTGCCTCGCTTCTTCAGCGGTTACCAAGTGGCCCACATGTATCGGGTCAAAAGTACCGCCCATCAAGCCGATATTGGGGCTGCCGTTTCTGTGGCCGGGTAAATGAGAAACCAAGGTATCCCTTACTCCTTCAGATAATTATTCGTAATAGGTAAACTCTTCTTTGCCAATTCTCACTGTATCGCCTTCCTTAATGCCAGCTTTTTTAAGCGCACGGTCGAGACCGCTGCGCCGGCAGTAGTTTTGAAACCGGAGCAATGCATCCTCATTGTCAAAATCGGTCCTGGCCGCAGCTCTTTCAATAGCGCTACCGCTGACCTGAAAAACATCATCAATCTTATTAATGGCCAGAGGTTCTTCTTCCACCTCCGGAGGCCTGATTACTTCTTCCTCATCAGATGCTGTTTTTCCTTTATTTAATTCAGTTATCCTCTGATACAGGTAGCGGACTAACTCCTGGGTGCCTTCACCTGTTGCTGCTGATATGCCAAAAACCGGAGTATTTTTGCCATCTAGCTGCAAAATACTGCCCCGTAAAGCACTTAGTTGCTCTTCCGCATCGCTTAAGTCCAGTTTATTGCCAACCACCACCCGCGGGTATTCAGATAATTTTGGGTTATGAGCTGCAAGCTCTTCCAACAGCTGTCGGTAGGCAATATCGGGAACCGGATGCGCTTCGGGAGAAAGATCAATCAGGAACAGCAAAAGCAAGTTACGCTCAACATGCCTTAAAAACTGGTGTCCCAAACCTGCCCCGCGGTGGGCCCCTTCGATCAAACCCGGCATATCAGCCATGATAAAACTGCCCTGATCACCAACCTTTACAACCCCTAAGTTCGGGGTAAGAGTGGTAAATGGATAGGACGCTGTTTTTGGCTTTGCTTCACTGATCCGCCCCAAAAGAGTCGATTTGCCGGCATTGGGAAACCCAACCAAACCAACCTGAGCCATTAATTTAAGCTCAAGATTAATTAACTGTTCTACTCCAGACAACCCTTTTTCGGCCAGGCGGGGAACGCGTCTTCGCGAGGACGCAAAACGGGCATTGCCCTTGCCACCTTTTCCGCCCTGCGCAACAAGCGCTTTCTGACCGGGCCTGATTAAATCGGCCACAAGACGTTTTCGCTCGTCATACACGATGGTGCCCAGAGGTACTGGTACATATAAATTAGCGCCGGTTGCTCCATGCCGGTTTTTTGTCTTACCTGCACCGCCATTTTGAGCTCGTAACCGACGCTTGTAGCGAAGATCAAGGAAGCTGTGTTTTGAAGGATCGGCCAGCAGGTATACACTGCCGCCGTCGGCACCGTCGCCGCCGTCCGGTCCTCCCTTAGGCACATACTTTTCGCGGCGAAAGGATACCATCCCATCACCGCCACGCCCTCCAACCACCTCTAGCTCTAATTCATCAACAAACATGACTTACGGATCACCTGCAAAAATCTAAAGTAGGATAAAAAACAAAAGTCCGGGCGTTGCCCGGACCCGTTAAGGACTATTTAATTTACTGCTGCAATCTCTTCGGGATAGACACTAACTTGTTTTTTTGCACGACCATTGAACTCAAACACTACCCGGCCATCAACAGTGGCAAAAAGTGTGTCGTCCCCACCTCTGCCAACATTTAAACCCGGGTGAAAACGAGTTCCACGCTGTTTGACCAGAATGCTGCCGGCCTTGACAAGTTGTCCTCCGAAACGCTTAACCCCAAGGCGCTTTGCCTTGCTGTCCCGGCCGTTCCTTGAACTTCCTACACCTTTTTTATGAGCCATTCACAAACACCTCTCTTTCTTACCGGATCCAGATCAGCTGACTGATCGAGATATTTTCCTTATATACTGATACTGTTAATTAAAACTTCGGTATAAGGCTGACGGTGACCCTGCTTGCGACTGTAATTCTTCTTCCGCTTAAACTTGAAAACTATGATTTTCTTTTCCCTGCCCTGGCTGACCACTTTGCCTTCAACATTGCAGCCTTCCAAATAAGGGTTGCCAATCTTCACTGCGGCATCATCGTTAAGCATTAATATCTTGTCAAACGTTACCGATTCACCCTTTTCCGCCGGAAGTTTTTCCACGCGGATTATCTTACCTTGCTCTGCGCGGTACTGTTTACCGCCTGTCTCAATGATTGCGTACATAAATATACCCCCGATAAGGACTCGCCGAAGCTGGTAGCCCTTTGTTTGCGGGGCATTTTGACCTTCTTCGTGCGGTTTTAAGTCTACACGCGATTCTATCACGCGCAGAAGACCTTTGTCAAACAGAAAATCCCGACAAATAGGTAATTATTTCAGAGATATTGGGTACCTTGTCACGGAAAGTGCTCATCCCCTGTGTAAATGATCCAGGGCATGATCACCAGTCCATGTTCCTTTGTCTTAATGAGTAATCTGTGCTAATTGCTGATTATGCCAACCGTTTGCGGCGGTAAGATCTTTCAAGCATAATGGCGATGACCAGAGGTACTGCCGTTAAAAGCAACCCTCCGGAGATTATCTCGAGCGCTTCCTGTCTGGTCCCTGCCTCATCGGCCATACCGATGAAGAGCAGAACCCAGAGAATCGCCGTAGCAATAAAAATAATACGAGCAACCACAGCCCTTAAGAAAAGCCAGGAAGGGTCTTCAGTTTTATTAAGATCAGCTTCCTGAGAAATTTGAGTGACAGGCGGTGGATTAACTCCAGTTTCCGGTACCGGCTGATAAACTCCTTCTGCCCAGCGGCGAGCCGACGCCGCACTGCCTTCTTTTAAGATTCTGGTTCCGATTACAAAATAAAAGATTACCAGCGGCACCATTAAAAGTGCTGCCGCTGTATCGGATAAAACCAGGGTATTGTAAAGAGCATGAAGACTGTAAGCAATCAGAAACCCTTTGATCAGGTTTTCGTTTCTGGCCGAGGCTGTTTTTGAAAATTTAGCTTTACCAACATAATAACCCATCAAGACCCCGGTAAACGTATGACCGGGAATAGCAGTTACCGCTCTTAGGATCCCCACGGTCAGTCCGAGGTCAAGGACATAAAAGAAATTCTCGGCCAGGGCAAAACCGATTGCGGCTGCACCGGTATAAACGATACCGTCAAATCTTTCATTAAAGTTGCGGTTGCTCCAGGCAAAAATCACAACCACTGCCAACTTAACCAGTTCTTCACTAGGCGCTACAACCAGGAACGATTCAAGAGCAGCCCCGACAATTCCTCCACCCTGAAAAAAGGGCTGGTCAAGTACGGCCAGCTGAATAATCGCCGCCGGGATAATCGACAGGGCACCAAGCAGCATGATTTTCAAAACCAACCGGATCGGCTCCGGTTCAGTCCGGTCATGACGGAGGATAAAGGTCAGAAAAGCAATCGGCGGAGCGATGGCCACCAGCACCAGGATTAATAGCATCTTGCGCTACCTGCCTTTATTGTTTCTTGCTTAAAACTGCCCGGGCATAGGTCCGGTTGACTTCGCTAATTTCCACTTTAACAGTCTGCCCTGCTTTATCCCCCGCACCTTCAACATTGATCACAAAACCCTGAAGACGGGCGATGCCATGCACGGGGTTGGTCGAGTGAGGCTCTTCAATGGTTAGCTCTAACTTATCTCCCGTTTTTACCGGCAGGGCAATTGCCTTAATCTCTTTTTGGCTACCCCGGGCAATAATCCGGTACTTCTCAAGATGGATATCTTCTGTTCCCCTGATAAATATGTGCCGATCAAGTTCATCTTCAAGTTTTTTAAGGTTACCGCCGCCGCTGCCGATGATGATCGCCGCCACTTCATGATGCATCTCAACCAAAACCGCTCTGCTGCGTTCTTCCTGCAACTCTCTCTTTAAGTTACTCTCAATGCGGGTACTGATTACCAGAGGGGTTAGAACCCGCCCGGAACCGCTGCAGTAGGGACAGGGCTGTTGCAGATACTCTGAGAGATCCTGCCGTACTTTTTTACGGGTCATTTCGACCAACCCGAGATTGGTTAGACCAAGCACATAGGTTTTGGTTCGATCATTTCTGATAGCGCTGTTCAGTTTTTCAACAACTTTACGACGGTGATCCTCAATGCTCATATCGATGAAGTCAATAATGATGATCCCGCCAATATCGCGCAATCTTACCTGGCGGGCTATTTCTTCGGCTGCTTCAAGGTTGGTTTTTAAGATCGTTTCGGCCAGGTTGCGACGGCCAATATAACGACCCGTATTGACATCAACAACCGTCAGTGCCTCTGTTTCATCAAAAACCAGATAACCGCCGCTTTTTAGCCATACCTGGCGAGCCAGCGCTTTTTCAATTTCTGTTTCGATGCCATAGCGCTCAAAAATCGGTTCATCTTCCTGGTAATATTTAACTTTGCTTTTCAGGTGAGGTGAAATATAATCCACAATTTCACGCACTTTGTCGTACTCGTGTTGATCATCAATCAGAAAGCTGCTGAATTCTTCAACAAAAAGATCCCGGGCAATCCGGCAGGTAAGTGATAGGTCCTGATAGAGAATGGCGGGGGCCGGCTTCTGTTTAAAACGAGTAGTAATCCGGCTCCAAAGTTGAACTAAAAACTGCAGATCCTGGGCCATCACGTCAGCTTCAACGCCCTCGGCTACGGTGCGGATAATCAATCCAATCTGCTCCGGCTTGAGCTTTTCTACTTCACGGCGCAGTCGGTCGCGCTCCGCCTGGCTTTCAATCCTTTTTGATACACCGATGTACTCGGCACCGGGCACCAACACCAGGTAGCGACCGGGTATCGTTATCTGGCCGGTAACGCGGGCGCCCTTGCTACCGTAAGGCTCCTTGATTACCTGGACCATAATCTCTTCTCCGACATGCAGCAGTTTCTCTATTGCATTGCGATTAGGCGGTGGCGTTTCTTCATCAACATCGGGTATAACATCATCGACATAAAGAAAAGCGTTCTTGTCCAGACCGATATCAATGAAAGCCGCCTGCATCCCCGGCAGCACATTGGCCACAGTTCCCTTGTATAAATTGCCGACGACCCTGTATTGCAGCGGTCTCTCAATATCAAGTTCAACCAGTTTGCCCTTTTCCAGCAGGGCAACCCGCGTTGCCCGATTATCGCAGTTAACTACGATTTTTTTATCCAATTTTCTTGTCACACTCCTTCAGTTAGCGGTACCAATGCACCGTTACTGATCAAATAAAGTGATTCCCGTTCAACTGACCATTGCCAAGTCTCGCCGCCACCGTCAGGCTCGCATGCGGCAAGCTGATGGAGTAAAAAAAAGGGGGATACTCCACCGTCACTTCCGGCCTTGAGCAGCATCACCAGTTCAGGCGCAACCAGCAGGTCGGGATCAAGCTGCAGTTCAAAGATATAAGGCCTGATATTGGTGTGGCTGATCTGTTTCTTTTTCTTAACATTTCGCGGCATCAATATTTCTTCTGCTGCCATCAATTTATTGACAGCTCTTTCGATTTGAACAACCTCTAAACCATTTCCTTTCGCATTTTTTAGTTTAGCCCTGTAACGGGCAGCAGCCACAAGAGCTGCAAGTGAAGGTGATTCTGCCGTAACTTCAAAAACCCCTAAAAGCTCGAGACCTGCCGGGAGCTGAGCTGACAAGCTGCTGATCAGTTGAGTGGGGTCAACTTGTTCTGTTAAATACAGCTCTCCATACTCCCGATCGGCGGTAACCCCAAGCGGCAAGGGCAGCGCCAGGTTGAGGCGTAGACGGGGATTGTAACCCTGGCTGTACGCAAAGGGTAATCCGCTACGGCGAAGCGCCCGCTGCAGCAGACGCATCAGATCAAGATGCGAAATGTAAGCCAGGGCTTTACCGCGGGCAAAGCTGAAACGGATTTTAATTACTCTTCACATCCTTGTTCGTCGGATTCGTTGAAAGCTAGGCGGTGTTCTTTAACCAGCGCCTCTTTCTCCACCCCACAGTTCAAATGATCCCAGGGCAGGGGATCACCGAAACTGTAGCTGCGGTTGGCGTAATCTTCCGGATTGATGCCCAGTGCTTCAAAAGCTTGTTGCCAGCGGCTGTAAGAGAAATACTCCGACCAAGCATCAAAACGGCAGCCCAGCTGCCAGGCTTTTTCAAGCAGCAGGGCGAGGCGGCGGTCTCCGCGGGCAAACACTGCTTCCAGGAAACTGGTCTCGGCATCGTGCCAGCTGAACTCAACCCAGGGCATCTTCCTGAAACCTTCAATCAGGATCTGCTGCCTCCGGATCACTGAGGGCATTGATAATTGCGGCTCCCACTGAAAAGGGCTGTGGGCTTTAGGAACAAAGTTAGCAACACTGATCGCAAACCTAATATTATGCCTGCCCTGGCGCCGAAAATGCTGGCGCAGCTCTCGGCATAGCTCGACAATAGCCTCAACATCTGCATCTTCCTCTGTCGGCAAACCGATCATGAAATAAAGCTTGAAGCCCTGCCAGCCCGCTGCCACGGCATCGGTTAAGGCCTGATAGATTTCATCCTCGCTGATCCTCTTGCCGATTACCTTTCTAAGCCTCTCTGTTGCCGCTTCGGGAGCAAAGGTAAGAGAGCTGCGACGCCCCTGGTGCAGCTTTTCAGCCAGGGTCACTGCATATGAGTCAAGGCGCAGTGAAGGTAGGCTACAGCGCACTCCTTTGCCGGCCAGCGCTTCGTCCAACCGGTTAATCAACTCATCCACACCCGGGTAATCACTGCTGCTGAGCGAAGAAAGTGAAAGTTCATCGTAACCGGTTGAGGCGATCAGATCCCGGGCCGTTTCGACAATTTTTTCCGAGCTGCGGCGGCGCACCGGTTTAAAAATATAACCGGCCTGGCAGAAACGGCAGCCCCTGGAGCAACCACGAAAGATTTCAACTACAGCCCGGTCGTGAGCCGTCTGAATGTAGGGAACAATCGGGGCAGTCGGATATGGTGCGCTGTCGAGGTCTTCTACAAAATTTTTTTCAATCGCATCCGGCGCCTGTTTAACCAGTTTCTCAAAACCACTGAACCGGCCGGCACTGTATAGCGGGTTATAGAGAGATGGCACATAAACCCCTTTCAGTCTGGATAGCTGAACTAAGAGTTCTTCTCTGGCAAGACCATTTTGTTTATTAACTATAATTTCTTTTAGCAAAAGGGGCAGAGCTTCTTCAGCTTCACCGAGCAGAAAGAGGTCAAAAAAAGGGGCTAGCGGTTCCGGATTAAAAGAGCAGGGGCCCCCGCCGATGATCAGCGGATGGTTGTGATCGCGTAATTTGCTGTAGAGAGGAATCCCGGCCAAATCAAGCATGTTTAGAACGTTGGTGTAGCTAAGCTCATATTGCAGAGAAAAGCCGACGATATCGAAAGCGTTGAGCGGCTTTCCACTTTCCAGGGCAAAAAGAGGATAGCCTTCCTGGCGCAACTCTTCTTCCATGTCGGCAGCCGGAGCAAATACTCTTTCTATGAGCAGATCACCATCTTTGTTGACGCTGTCGTAAAGTATTTTAATCCCCTGGTTTGACATACCCACTTCGTAGAGGTCGGGAAAAGCCAATACCATGCGCAGCTTGACCTGATCGTGTTCTTTCAGGCAACTGTTCCACTCGTTACCAATGTAGCGCCCGGGTTTCTGAACTTTATTCAAGATGGTCTCTAACTTTAAATCAACCATCGCGTTATAGCTCCCTGAAATATTTTTTACATAATACCATCTATTTCCTGCTCTGACAAGGCCTGCCTAAATAAGCCCTCTTTCCCGAAAGCTGAAGAAACTGCCATCACCGATAATGATGTGATCACGCACGGCAATCCCGAGAATAGTACCGGCATCAACGAGGCGTCTTGTTACCTCAAGATCTTCCTGGCTTGGCGACGGGTCCCCGCTGGGATGATTATGACAAAGGATCACCGAAGCAGCACTCTTGCGCAGCGGCAGGTTAAAAATCTCGCGGGGATGAACAATAGAAGCACTGAGGCTGCCTACCGATATTTCTTCCTTAGAAATTACCTGATTTTTAGTATTGAGTAACAGTATTTTAAAATACTCTTTCTTCTTATAGCGAAGCTCTTCCATGAAGAGATCCGCTGCCTGACGCGGGTTGGTAATGCTGCCTGACACCTCTTTAGGTGCAGTGGCCAGGCGGCAGCCAAGCTCCAGGGCAGCTTTGATCGTTACCGCCTTGTCCGGGCCGATGCCTTTGTTCTCCTGCAGATCTTCAAGCGAAAGATCAGGCAAGCTTCTTAATCCCCCACCGCCGGCCAAAATTCTGGTGGCAATCTGCACGGCCGATTCGCTGCGGTAGCCGGTGCGAATTAAGATCGCCAGCAGCTCAGCGTTTGAAAGCGATCCTGCACCCAATAGTTTTAGTTTTTCACGCGGTCTCTCCTCGAGCGGTAAATCTCTGATCATTACCGGTTCATTTTGCATTGTCAAAGTCATCTCCATTTAGCCATGTTGTATAGTGCATATTGTTCAGCAATTCCTGCAGCAAACTAAGAGGCAGACCAACTACATTATAATAGCAGCCTTCGATCCGGCTGATAAAGAGAGCTGCCCGACCCTGGATTCCGTAAGCTCCCGCTTTATCATATGGCTCATCGGTCGCCAGGTAAGCTGCTATTCCCAGCGGGGTTAGCTCTTTCATCCAGACCTTTGTTGTTGAGATACCGCTTTCGATCAGTCCGGTTGCCGCGTCAACCAGATAAAGCGCTGTAATTACCTCATGGCAATCTCCGCTGATCAGTTGCAACATGCGTCCTGCTTCCTCCGCATCAACCGGTTTCCCGAGGATCAGACCCCGGTAATAAACTAGTGTATCCGCTGCCAGAACCAGCCCCCGGTCAAAGGTTGCAACGACTGCTTCAGCTTTTTTACGAGCCAGCATACAGACCAGCTCCTCGGGGGCCAGCTGCTCTTTGACCTGCTCGCAAATTTCAGGAATGACAAGGTCAAAAGGAATGCCGACCTGCCTGAGCAATTCAGCTCTGCGCGGAGAAGCTGAGGCAAGGATCAGTTTCATCATAGCGGTGCTGACCCGGCCTGCTTGAGCATCCGCCCGGTCACTCCCTCCAGGTAATGCGCCGCCAGGCCGGTAAAGATTCCTGTCGGGACAGAAAGCAATAGTAAGAGCGGATAATAACCTTTAAAAAGGGAAAAATTCGCAATGATTACCGAGGCAACTGCCAACTGGGTCAGATTATGAACTGCGGCGCCGATGACGCTTACTGAAATCAGACTGATCACCTCTCTTTTTTTTAGGATCAGCAGCAGGGCCATAACCAGGCAGCTGGTGATCCCGGCTGAAAAGCTGAGCCAGAAACCAAAGCCGAATAGTCCTCCCACAAACAGACTGCCCAGGACAGTTCTTAAGATAGCAACCAGCAACCCGCTGCGCAGGCCAAACAAAATGAGGGTAAGCAGGGTTATGATGTTAGCCAGACCCAGCCTGACTCCGGGCACCGGCATCGGCACGGGCAGGGCGGCTTCAACAGTATGAATGACAATGGCAAAAGTAATCAGGACCGCCAGGTAAGTTAAATGATTGAGGCGACTCTTAAGCCTTAAAGTGTTTTGCTGCATCCTCCCGCTCCCATCTATTTGATTTCGATTATTCCTTCCAGGCCGCTCGAAACGATTAACTCCAGCTCCGGGGTTATTAGCACCCCTTCCACCCCCGGGATCTCTTCAATCAGGGTCAACCCGTCAAGCGGACCGAGCACAAAAACCGCAGTTGAAAGAGCATCCGCCTCGGCGGCCGTCGCAGCAAGAATCGTCACGCTGGCCAACTCACGGACAGGCTTTCCTGTTCCAGGATCAAGGATATGATGGTAAGCAACACCAGCCTGGTCAAAATCGCGTTCATAATCCCCAGAAGTTACTACGGCACCATCAGAAACATTTAAAACAGCCATAATCTTTTTTTGATCGCGGGGATGACGAATCCCCAGTTTCCAGGGCTCGCCATCCGGCCTGCTGCCCAGGAGGGCAATATCACCGCCGGCATTAATAAAAGCAGAGCTGACCCCGTAACTTTTTAAAAGCGCAACAGCCTGATCAAGAATGAACCCCTTGGCCAGACCACCTAGCTCCAAAACCATCCCCTGCACCGGTAAAAAAAGAGTTGTTTCCGTTTGATTAAAGCTTATGTTTTGATAATCGACCAGCGGCAGACGCTGCTTGATTTCAGTCTCTTCCGGAACTCGGAACTCCTGACCCAGAAAACCCCAGCTGTCGATCAACGGCCCGATCGTGGGATCAAAAGCGCCATTGCTGATGGCCGCGTATTGATACGCCAGTTCAACCAACCTATAAGTATCAGGACTGACCACCACTGGTTCGATACCGGCCAGGTTGTTGAGCCGATTTAGATCACTTACCGCTTCAGTGCGGCTGATTAACCGCTCAAGGCGTTCTATTTCGGCAAACACAGCGCTTTTTACAGCTTCAGCCTCGCTACTTTCCGGTACTGCGAAATTTAATTCGACCATCGTATCCATAGCGGACAGGTAGTAGGTTTTCTGTTCAACTGCAGGGCTTGAGCTGACCAGCAGAAACAACACGCAGGCAGCCAGCACGGTTATAATCAGGAGGCGATATTTTTCCAGGAATCTGATGACCGCTTTTCTGCCCGCAATCCGGGAATCTTGGTGGTTATCGATCAAAGAGCAGGCTCCTTAAGAACGACCAAAATAGAAGATGATCAGCAAAACAACTCCTAAAACCAGCATTATAAGGAGGTTGTCAAAACTAAGGTTTTTTGTTGTCCAGCGGGACTGATCTTTTCTGCGATCCTTATCTTTCCTGGCCTCAAGTCTCTTTTCCATCTCTTCTCTAGCCTTTTGACCAGCCTGGTCGTAGACGACATTTAAAGCCCGGTCGAGATCGCTGGATTGCTTGGCCAGTTTTTGCGCCGCCTGCCCGGTTTTAAGATACGCTTTGTCAAGTGCACTGTCCATATCGGCAGATTTATCGGCTAGCTTACGCGCTGCTGCTCCTGATTTTTCATAAAACTGATCAATCTTGGTATCCATGTCGCGGGAGCGATCAGCCAGTTTGCGGCCGATGACCCCCCACTTCAGATAAAACCGATCTAAGCCCTGGTCAAAATCACCGATAAAACTGCACCAGCTGCGGGCTATCCCGCCGGTGCGATCATAAGCTTTATCCACGGAGGAATCAACGATCACCCCGGTGCGACTGGTAAAAGCCATCAGGTAATGCGTGACCGGCTGATAGATTAGGGCATAAATACTTAGCCAGGAGGGTGGTTTCCAGTCAAACCAGCGACGATAGGCTCCGGGTATGTATATAATTAATGCCAGCACAGCAACGATAATCATCGCCTCAAGAGGGTGCCATTCGAAGAAGTTAAAATGGTAGAGATGATCCATGGCATATCCTTCATATTTAAGCATTTCAGCCGCCGGGACAATAATGCGCTCCAGGATCAGGTTTGGGAAGAGACCGATCGCGACAATGATCAAGGCGAAACTGCTTAAAACCGCAATCGTTGATGGCGTAAGCTTATAGTCACGATCGAGCTTCTCCGGCACCGGGCCTAAAAAGACCCCTCGGAAAAGTTTAATGAAATAACAGATCGTGAGAGCGCTGGTAAGGGTAAATATTTTTTCCGCTATTTCCAGGCTGATCAAATCGTTATATTTTATGGCAACCAGCAGCGCATCGTGAACCAAAGTTTTACTGGGATAACCGTTGAACCCAGGCACACCGGCGATGCCAAAGGCTGCCACCAAAAAAGTTATAGCAACCAGGGGCATTTTTTTCAGCATGCCGCCAAGTCGCGAGAGTTCCAGTTCATGTGTGTAAATGTAAATAGTACCCACCATCATAAAAAGACCGGCTTTGAAAAAAGCATGGTTAATAATATGGTACACCGCTCCGGCAAAACCCATTGCTCCGCCAACACCCATAAACATAGCAGCACCAATGCCGGTTGCTATATAACCGATCTGGCTGACACTGCTGTAGGCCAGGATCCGTTTCATGTTACCCTGCAGCAGGGCCATAACAGCTCCGGCAAGCATGGTAACGATACCAACCCACATCAGGGCGTTTCCCATCATAAAGAGGTAATTAAGATCGCCAGTGCCGCTTTCAGTTGGAGAAGAGAATAATATTAATGATACTCTCAAGATGCCGTAGGCCCCGGTGTTGATCAGAATACCGGAAAGCAAAGCACTGGCCGGTGAAGGAGCAACAGGGTGAGCCTGGGGCAACCAGATATGAAGGGGCACAAGACCGGCTTTGATGCCAAAGCCGATTAAAAAGAGGACATAAATTAAAGTTCGATTGGACGTCAGCTGATCTAAAACCGGAACGATATCAACTGATCCGGTAGCCGAGTAGAGCAGCATAATGGCAAAGAGCAGTGCCAATCCGCCGGCAATCCCCAGGTAGAGATAGAGAATACCGGCCTTCATTGATTCCAGATTCTGTTCGTGTATTACCAGAATAAATGAGCTTAGAGTCATCAACTCAAAAAATAAAAAGAGGGTGAAGAAATCCCCGGCCAGAACAACACCGAGGGTAGCACCAAGTGTGAAAATCAAAACGCTGTAGAAGCGGCGTCGGTTGTGTTCTAAATCCATGTAGGTAAATGAGAAGAGGGTTGCCAGAAACCAGACCAGGGTAATGAGAAAGCCAAATATCCAACCAATCAGATCGACTTTAAAGAAAAGTCCGAGCTGCATAAAATCGATCAGATCATAGCAGACAGTACCGCTTAAAACCAATGGCAGGAGGGCAGTAACCCCGGCAAGGGAGAACAGTGAAACGATCAGGGCTATCGCTTTTCGTGCATTTTCCCAGCTGTCCTTTAAAAAATAAAGGCCAACCCCGGCCAGCAAAGGTACCAGCGTCACCCAGAGAACAGTGGCGGAATAGTAAATCTGGTAAACCTTGGGCAGGTGTTCCGGAGCAGCGGCAAACAATTAGAATCCCCCTCCTCCCAGCAGAAAAACTGCAGTGAGGCGTGAGAGACTGAAGGCTATATTATTGGGGGTGAGTCCGAAAAAGATCGTACACAACGCCAGAATAACGATAGCCGATAACATCAGCGGGGTTGCCTCCTCTATCTTTACCGGAGGTTCATCATGTTCATCCGCGTGATGATCTGCTGCAAGCTCGTCGGGCAGTTCAAAGAAAGCCGGGATAATGATCGGCAGGTAATAAAGAGCATTAAGCAGGCTGCTGATCAAAAGGACCAACACAAAACCGGGCACTCCGGCATCGAGAGCTCCCAGGGCCAGAGTCCACTTGCTTAGAAAACCGTTTAAGGGTGGAATGCCGATCATCGCCAGGGCAGCCAATGCGAAACAGCCCATGGTTACCGGCATCTGGCGCCCGAGCCCTTTAAAATCAGCGATGTTGCGTTTGCCCGTTTTCCAGATAATGGCACCGGCAGCGAGGAAGAGGGCACTTTTCATGAATGCGTGGCTGAAAATATGAAATATCGCCCCGGTGATCGCATTGTTATTAAAAATGCTTAAACCTAAGAGAACATAACCTAGTTGGCTGATGCTGGAGTAAGCTAAACGCCTCTTGATGTCGGTCTGGGTCAGGGCTACGGCTGAACCGAGCAGGATGGTGATCACGGCCAAAACGGCAAGAATATCGTTCCAATTACTGGTTTGAAGCAGCTGATAAGAATAGACAAAAAATATAACCCTGACTAAACCATAAGCGCCAGTTTTCAGCATGATCCCCGAAAGTAGGGCACTGGCCGGAGAAGGAGCAACGGGGTGTGCATCAGGCAACCAGACATGCAGCGGAAACATACCGGCTTTCATACCAAAGCCAATCAGAAAACAGATAAAGGCGATCAGCCCCAGGGTTGATCTTTCCTGAATAATCGGCCCTACTCCAAGCGAAACGGTCCCACCGAGCTCAAAGACGATAATGATGCCAAAAAAGAGAGCCAGGCCGCCGATGATGGTCATCACCAGGTATTTATAACCGGCCTTGAGCGCTTCCTCTGTTTGTTCATGGATCACCAGGATATAGGCAATGATCGACATCAGTTCGAAGAACACAAAGAGACTGAATAAGTCTCCGGCAAAAAAGATCCCCAGGCAGCTGCCGAGAGTAAAAATCAACACCGGGTAATAACGCCCGCAGGCATGTTCTTTGGCCATATAATCAAGCGAATAGAGCGTTGCCAAAAGCCAGACAAAGGAAGCGAGGGCTGCCAGCGAAAAACTTAACAGATCAAGACGGAGCGAAATTTCTAAATTGGGAAGGATTTCAAAGAGAGAAAGTTGCACTATCCCCCCGTTTTTGATAAAAGGATAGAGCGTAAGAGATAAAATAAAAGTGATTGCCGCAGTCGCTACAGACAAACCGTTACGCAACTTATCAGATATGCGGCAGCTGTACATAATAACCGGAGTCATGATGATTGGAGCCAGGACGATAATGATCTGGATCGCTACCACGGTTTTTTCAGCCAATAAGTCCACCCCCGCCTTTTTACGTTATTGTTTATTATAGGTTTGTTACTTTAATAATTCAACCGCACCCCGATCAGGCCAAAATCAGAAGAAGACAGCCACAGCCTCTTCGAGCAGCAAGATTAGCGGCCGGGAAAGAATTCCCGTAAGCAATACAAAAATCATGCCGATCAGCAACGCTGACTGTAATAGTTTGGGCACCTCTTTCACCTTGTGGGTAAAATCATCCTGACTCATGAAGGCATTGATCACGATCGGCATATAATAGATAGCATTTAGTAGGCTGCTTAGCA
>Ga0114946_10001194_pt1 | contig 17774 bp, 15 predicted proteins | sample WalLakDeSediment_FD_88676 | JGI IMG/M metagenome (GOLD analysis project Ga0114946, IMG submission 88676) | Lake sediment microbial communities from Walker lake, Nevada to study Microbial Dark Matter (Phase II) - Walker Lake 11/02/13 Deep Sediment | ecosystem: Environmental > Aquatic >...
GCCGGATGATTGGGGTGCACTTGGCCTTGAACGCCATCCTGAATGAGGCGAAGGGGATTGTGCGCGCGCTGGCGGGCGCGCCGGCGGCGGTGATGGCGGCCGGCATCCCTCTGGCGCGTTCGGTGTGCCAGGCGCAGGTCAACGGCCGTTACGATCTCGTCATCGCCTCCCCCGGCGGCCACCCCAAAGATATCAACCTCTACCAGGCCCAAAAGGGGCTGGCCCACGCCGGCCTGATCGCCCGCGATGGGGGCGCCATGATTCTGGCCGCCGCCTGCCCGGAGGGGACGGGCAGCCAGGGCTACGAGGCGTGGGTGCAGGGGATGGCTTCGCACGCGGCGGTGCTGGCCCGCTTTGCCCAGGAGGGTTTCCGCGTCGGGCCGCACAAGGCGTTCCAGATTGCGCGTGACGCGGTGCGGGTGCGGCTGCTCTGGGTGTCCGAAATGGACCCGGCCTTCGCCCGCCGGCTGCTGTTGGAGCCGGCCCCCAGCTTGCAGGCGGCGGTGGATACGGCCGTGGCCTGGCTGCCGCCCAACCCGCGCATCGCCCTCATGCCCACAGCCAACGCGACGATTCCTTTGGTTGAGGAGGTTTGATTTTTTGTTGGACACGGATTTCACAGATTAACACAGATTTTTGCTGTTTTTGATAACGCTTGCCGGCGCCGCGCACGCGGATTGCCCGAATTTGGGGGTCGTTGCCATGGGTGTACTGGGCGGGATCGACCCGATTGTTGGGCAGAAAGAGAGAGAGAAGGTTACGCGGCCATCGCCGTCTACAGATGCGCCAAGATTTTCGCACATGCAATTCTCCGGCAACGGGTTTTGTAATTTGTAGCAGGAAGCAAAATGAGCAGAAAGATTTTTGATAACGCGTAAAATCTGGTGACGCTGGTGAAGGGTTTCAATACCCGGCTTGCCTGTTGGTGACCCAAGTCAACTCAGAAACAAGCGCTGCAGTACCTCCACCGCGCGGGCTACGCCATCCTCGGCGCGAATGCGGCGCCCCAAATCCGCCGCCCGCTGCTGCATCTCCGTATCGTTTACCGCCTGCTGAATCGCCGCCGCCAGGTTGGTGGCGCTTAGCTGCCGCTGCCGGATAGGCTGCGGCCCGACGCCCAGCTTGTGCACCTGCCGCCCCCAAAAGGGCTGATCGCCGAAGAAGGGGGTGATGATGCTGGGCACGCCCGCGCGCAGCCCTGCGGCGGTGGTGCCCGCGCCGCCGTGATGGACGACGGCCGCCATGCGCGGAAAAAGCCAGCTATGCGGCGCAGCGTCGAGTAAAAACACCTCTTCCGGCAGCGTCTCGCGGTGTAAGCCACCCCAACCGCTGGCCAGCACGCCCCGCTGGCCTGACCGCGCCAACGCTTGCAGCGCCAGTTCGGCCGTTTCTTGCGGGCGGCTGCTGACCATGCTGCCAAAGCCGATGTACACCGGCGGCGGACCGGCTTCCAAAAAGGCGGCCAGCTTCGCCGGTGGCGCCCACCCTGGCGTGGCGTCCAAGAACCAGTAGCTGGTCACGTGCACATTTGCACCCCAATCCGGCGGGGGCGGCAAAACAGAGGGGCTGTAGCCGTACAGCGTCGGTTGCTGCTGCAAGGCGGCCTGCGGACCCCAAAATGGCGCCGGCGCGATGTCCAACACGCCGGCTCGCGCCTTGTTGTCGGCCGTGCGGAACATTTGCCACAGCATCTGCTGCGTGAGGCGATGTGAGAGGCCGTTCGCCCAGCGCGTGAGCGGGGTTTGGGGCACAGGCAGCAGCACGCTGGGCTCGTGGCGGGTGGGCGTGAAGGGCAGTGAATAGGCCGGCACAAACGGAATGCCCAGCTTCTCTGCCAGCGCCAGGCCGATGTAGGCATTTCCCAGGCCGCCGATAATTAAATCCGCGCCGGCGCCCGCGGCCAGCCCGCTGGCGGCGGCCTGCTGCACCAACTGCTGCGCGCCGCGCCCGGTAGCGGCCAATATCTTCAGCGAATTCCCACGCTCAAGCATGCCTTGCATGTGGGTCTGCGCGGCCATTTGTGAGCTGGCGCCCACGTCGAAAAATTCGAGCCCGTGGCCGGTAACCAAATCCTGAAAATCTACGCTGCTGACGACGCGCACGTTGTGTCCGGCGGCCTGCAATCCTTTTCCTAAGGCCACGTATGGCTGTACGTCGCCGCGGCTGCCGGCGGCAATCATGGTGATGGTTTTCATAATCGAGGGTCCTATTTTAGGTTGGGTCGGCCGTTAAACCGGCGACGATGAGATTCACAAGGTACGCTCGCGCTTCCGCTATGGCGCTGTCGGAGGTAAGGTCGGCTTCCGGCGCCAGGCTTTGGTAGAAGGGCAGGGAGGTGAGGAAGGTCTGGCACATTTGCAGCGCTGTGGATAGCTGGATAGCCGGATGGTAGGCGTGCCGCAGCACCCCGGCCTGCTGCGCCCTCTGCAACACGGCTGCCAATTGGGCGTCCAGGGTGGCGTCCGGCTGGATGCGCAACTGGGTGTAGGTTTGCCACCCCTCCGCCATTTCCCACATCAAAATACGCAGCAGGCGCGGCCGGGAGAGGAGGTGGTCGAAAACGGCCGTAAACGCCACCGTCAAAAAACGCCGCAGCTGCTCTGCATCCGTCGCCAGGTCGGGCTCGGCCAGCAGGGGGGCAAAGACCCGCTGCTGCAATTCGCCCGCTTCCCGGTCGGCCTGCGCCAGCAAAATTTCGTATAGCGCTAACTTATTGCCAAAATATTGGTAAATCAGGCTTTTATTGCAGCCCGCAGCCGCCGCAATCGCGTCGATGCGCGCGCCGCTGAAGCCCTTTTCCGCAAAAACCGTCTCGGCCGCGTCCAGAATCGCGGCGCGTGTTCCACTTATTTCGGGGTGGTGCGTTGTTACCATATGCCTTCCTTTTGCTATCTAACTAACCGTTTAGTTAGATGCAAAGGAAAGTATAAACAACGCTTTTCAGGATGTCAAGCGACAATTGGGAACATAGTGGACCTTGCCGGGTAGGCGCCTACCCGGCAGCGGGCTGCCGCCCGGCTTGCGCCTTGAGGAAGCCCGCCTGGATTTTCTCGTAGCCGGCCAGGCTGAAGGGGCAAACGGCGATGCAGACCCCGCAGCCGTGGTTGGCGGCCATGTGGGGGCCACATTTGTCGGCGTCGATGGCGGCGATACGGCCGTCTTCATCCGCGTTCATCCGTGTCCTATTTCGCGCTTCTCGTGTATGATATTGTCATGGACACGGCGCCGCACACGCACAGAAACGAGCCCAACGGCCGTACCGTCCTGCACTCCGGCCCTCGCCTGCGGGCCGCGCAGGGCTTGTGGCTGCTGCTTTTCCTCCTGCCCACCGCCCTCTTCGCCACCGGGCTGGGCCCCTTTTTCCGCAGCCAGCAGGCCATCTCCACCCCGTACGCCCTGTACGTCGTCGCCCTGGACGGGCTGTTTATGGGCAGCTTTGCCCTGACGGCGCTGCTCATTTTCTGGCGCCGCGCCGACGACTGGTTCGCCCTCTTTGTCTCGATTGGGCTGATCATGACCGGGACCCGCTTCAGCAACTCGATTGCTTACCTGGGCGAGCTGGGGCCGGGCTGGGGTACGGCCGTTACCTTCGTCAACTTCGTGGGCGCCCTGGCCGCGCTGGTTTTCTTCTACCACTTTCCCGATGGCCGGCTGACGCCGCGCCGGCTACGGCCGCTGCTCGCCGTCTGGTTCGTCTGGGTCTGCGCCTGGCAATGGTTTCCGCCCGCCATCAACCCCGTCATCCAGCAGCCGCTGGCGGCGCGCCTCTTCGACCTGGCCCTCCTGGGCACCGGCTTCTATGCCCAGATTTACCGCTACCGGCGCGTCGCCGGCCCGCTGCAAAAGCAGCAGACCAAGTGGGTCGTCTACGGCGCCATCGTCGGCGTCAGCGGTTACTCCGGCTACCGGCTGCTGCTCCTCTTTTTTCCCATCCTGCAGGAAAACCTGGCCTACCGGCTGGCAACGCTGCCCATTTTCTACGCCTTCCTGCTGCTGATCCCCTTCTCCATCGGGATCTCCATTTTGCGCTTTCGCCTGTGGGACATCGACCCGATCATCTACCGCACCCTGGTTTACGGCGCCCTGACCGGTGTGCTGGCCCTGATCTACTTCGTCAGCGTCGTCGTGCTGCAGCGCCTCTTCCGCCTTGTCAGCGGGCAGGCCTCCGACCTGGCGCTGGTCGCCTCCACGCTGCTCATCGCCGCCCTCTTTCAGCCGCTGCGCCGCCGGGTGCAGCGGCGCATTGACCGCCTCTTTTACCGCGAGAAAATCAACGTGCACCAGGCGCTCACCGGTTTCTCCCAGGAGATTCGCACCATTATCGAGCTGCCGGAGCTGCTGGACGTTTTGACCCGGCGGGTGATGGAGCTGCTGCACGTGCGCCGCGCGGCCGTTTTCCTGCGGGAGCGGGGCGGGCGCTTTGAGCTGGCCGAACAGCGCGACGGTCCCGGCGCGGAATGGCGGCCGGCGCTCCTCGTGGCGCCGGACGATCTGCCGCTGGATCGGGTGTTGTCCCGCCCCCGCGACGACGAATTTATGCTGCTGGTACCCCTGATTGCCCCGCCCGCCGACGCCGCCCCGCGCGGGCAGGATGGGCAGCCGTACCTGGTGGGCGTGTTGGCGCTGGGTCCGCGCCTGGCCGGCCGGCCCTACACGGCCGACGACCAATCCTTGCTGATGATTTTGGGCGACCAGGCGGGCACGGCGATTTACGTGGCCCAACTGGCGGCGGAAAAGCAGCGGGTCGACCAGGAGCTGGCCCTGGCCTGGCGCATCCAGCAGAGCTTCCTGCCGCCGGCGCTGCCGGAAATCCCCGGCTGGGAGCTGACGGCCGTTCTCCGCCCGGCGCGCGAAACCTGCGGCGACTTCTACGACGTGATGGCCCTGCCGGACGGCCGTTTCGGTCTGCTGATTGCCGACGTGGCCGACAAGGGGATGGCGGCGGCGCTGTACATGGCCCTCAGCCGTACCCTGCTGCGCACCTACGCCGCGCAGTACCCCAGCCGCCCCGACCTGGCGCTGCGGGCGGCTAACGAGCGCATTTTGCTGGACACTCACAGCGACCAGTTCGTGACCGTTTTCTACGCTATCCTGGACCCCCAAAGCGGCCGGCTGGCCTACGCCAACGCCGGCCACAACCCGCCCTACCTGCTCGGCGCGGACGGCCGTTTGCAAAAGCTGGGTCGCACCGGCATTCCCCTCGGCATCTTCCCGGAGATGGGCTGGGAAACGGCCGTTGTCCAGGCCGCGCCCGGCGATCTGCTGCTGCTGTACACGGACGGCGTCACCGAAGCCGTGAACCGGCGGCTGGAGGCGTTCGGTGAGAGGCGGCTGTTGGCCCTTTTGGAGGGGCGGCGGGGGGCGCCGGCCGTGGCGATTCAAACGGCCGTGCTGGAGGCCATCGCCGATTTCACCGGCGCCGCCCCCCAGTTCGACGACGTGACGCTGCTGGTTTTGCGCCGGGAGGCGTAGCTGCGCATGTTACGGCCGGTCTCCCGACCGCGCCAGAAAAGGCCGGCGCTGATGGTTTTACGCCGAAGGACTTTTTTGTTACGGCCGTTAGCCCCCTGCAACTGTGAACATGCCGTGAGCCGGCATTTGTTCCCAGGTACGTCCTTCCAGCATACGGCCGTTTTTCTTCTTCTTTGCCCCACCCCATTGCTTAAAAAAGAAAGGCACGTCTGCCCGCAAGCATTGTTGCTGAATATCAACCACCCATTCACCAGACATAGGTCTGGCGCCCGGCCCTGACTCCCCGCCCACAATGACCCAATCAATACCCATTAAGTGTAGCGCCGGCAGCGGCCCCAGTAATGGTTCTAGCGACAGGAATTTGACTTGCGCCCCCGTTTGCCGCAGGTGATTAACGCGAAAGCGATACGCTTCATTTTCTACGCTGACACCCATCCAAACGTTGTCCGGCCATGCGAGCTGGTCATTGAGAGCCAATAGTCGTTCGGATCGTTTGGTCAGAACCTGGAAACGATGCCACTCTGCACGGCGCATAACGGCAAATACCTGCTGGATAAAATCCAACGGCACATCGGGATGGAACAGGTCGCTCATAGAGTTGACGAAGATGAGCATTGGTTGTTTCCAGGTCAACGGCCGTTCCAGCATATGTTCGTGCAGGGTCAGCTTGAAGCCGTTGACGTAGTTGGGTTGTCCCATTGCCTGTAACCGATGGGCCATACGTTCGGCATAACAATGTTTGCAGCCGGGGCTAACCTTGGTGCAGCCTGTTACCGGATTCCAGGTTGCATTGGTCCATTCAATTGTAGATTGCGCCATAAGCGTCTCACCTGCGTAAAATGTCTTGGGCAATTTTCACGGCTAAAGCTGCACCGCGCGGATTGCCGGCCGCAAAACAGAGCAAGTAGAGGGGGTTATTGCGGGAGTTGTACAGGGGTAATGGTTTTTCAGCTACACCGGCAAAAACACGCTTCAGCCTAGCTACGAAGTATTGCCCGATTTGCTCCAGATCCACAACCTTTCTCAGCCGTGCTTCCTCGCCAAAGAGGGTTGGTGTTGTTTCTGTTTGGTAGAAGGCATCAAACCAATCTGTCGTACCAAACAGCGTATCCAACTTTTTTCTGAGCGTCTCATCTATCTGGCCATCGCGGCGCAGAAGCCTGTTGACAGCAACTCCCAAGGGAAACAAAAGCCAGAGGTCAATTGCCTTTGTACCGGCGATAGCTTCAATCGTTTGCCACTCAACCTGCATGCCAAAGGGGTCCAGGAAAAGCACCGCCCGATTGCTTCGCCAGGTTCGGTTCAAGCAAAGATCTTGCAGGTAGGTGTTGCAATCGGCGTTAACCAGAATAATGTCCTTGGCAACTTCAGGGAATTTGTCTTTTAACCTCGGCAGTTCATTGAACCGGCTTTCCTCTTTCTCAATGAAAAAATATTTATTAAATCTCGGCCTTGTCTGTAATGCAATATGTGCGGATCCTTGCAGGAATGTCTGCGCATCCCGTTCCATAAGTTCAGGAAACATTAGCTCCGATGGTCTCTGTTCCTGTTTCAGTTGACGATAGCCAGTACCGGCAAAAGCGTCAATATAGGCGGTGCGGAACTGCTGTTTGCTCAAAGCAGTCGTATAGGCGCTCAGGTATTTTTGGATTCGCCTCAACTTTTCCTCTGTCCAATCTCCGCCAAATAACTGTTGCTGGGCCATATTTCCTCCGCAGCTAGTATGTCAAACTGGCAAAATCCAAGTACATTATAAGAAGATAGAACAAAAGTTTCAAGCGGCCGATAGTTTATGCTGCGCCAGGTCGTGTTCAGCCAGCAAGACGCTGGCGGGCGCTTTGGCGGAGCAGAGCAGGGCCAATGAATGAACTGACAAACCCGGCTACGCTAACGGTAGGTCGGTTTGCGGAAAATCATCCCCGACGCAGAGGAGAGGCATGGTTGCAATTTTGGCGGTGGCATAAGCCAGACAATCGCCAAAATTAAGGCCGGCCGGATGTCGCCCTTTGCCATATTTCAACCATGCGCCAACGGCCGTTCCATAATGGGCGTAGCTAAATGGGATAATCGTCACTTTGGCCTCTTCCAGAAAGCGAGACAACAACCCGCGGGCATCCTGGTTCAACCGCGCCGACAGGACAATGCCACATTCAACCAGTGTGGGGACGCCGATGCCAACTTCAACGGCCGTTGCCAATTTGTCCAGCGCCGTTTCATAACCCGGCTCCTGAAAAACAATCGCCACAATCGCCGAAGAATCCAGAATCATACGCCATGCTCCCCATACCCTAAAATTTCTTCCTCTTCATGCTTCGGCAAGCGCCGGCCGCGCTGTTCCGCGGGGATTTGCGGCCAGATTTCCTCCAGCAAAAAAGCGCGCAAATGCGTTCTCGGTTTGGCTATCCCGCGCGTCAAAACCAGGTTTTGACGCCGCTCAGTCAGCGCCTTGCGAACCGCCTCTGTTTTAGATTCGCCGGTCAGTTGTACCAGTTCATTCAGCAAACTTTCTACGTCTTGATTTTTGATATTTAGCGCCATGGTCTCTTTACTCCGCTCTGGTTGCCCTGCGTCAACGATTCTTTAATTATACCATTTTTCTTCAATTCATGATGGCAAGCCGGGGAATAAACAGCAATTCCAATTATGGAAACATGTGAATCTTTCGGATTTCGTGGGTTTTGCCGTGAAACGTCATGCGTGACGGGTCTGGCAGAGCATACGGCCGTTACCGGGCAAATTCGGCATGTTGCCTTAACGTGTTCGCAAGCAACGGCCGTTCCTCACTCATCCTCTCCTCCAACCCTGCTGCCGGCGCTGCAACGCCAGTTCCCGCGCCAGGTCGCTTTTCGTTTCGCCGGGCAAATCCTCGTGGTCTACCAGCACCTCAAAGGCAAGCTGGCGCAGTTCCGCCTTGTCGAAATGTTGTTGCAGCGCGTTTACCAGGGCGCGAATATCCCGCTCCTCCGGCGACTCGATGCCGTCCAGCAAGGCCCGCACGTCAATTTCCATGAGGATTTGCCCGGCGAGATGTGGTATAACTACCGGTGATCGGTCATCAGCCACAGGGAAGTTCCTGGTTCGTTACAAGAAGCTGAAAAACGACCGTTATCTACCGACGAGGCGTTCCTATGCATTTGCCCAATGTCAGCGGTTACAACCTGGAACGGGAAAAAACGAACTTCCCAGCCGACTTTAGCGGCGCGCTAAATTTAGTCTTCATTGCTTTTCAGCGCTGGCATCAAGACCTCATAGACGGCTGGGTTCCTTTTGTGGCAGAGTTAAGCCAGAAATATCCTGGCTTGAATTATTACGAATTCCCGACCCTCGCCCGGGGCAACCCACTTTACCGCACCCTGCTCAACGAAGGAATGCGCGCCGGTATCCCTAACTCCGCCACACGCGCCCGCACCATCACCCTGTATCTGGATAAGGCAAAATTCCGCCAGGCGCTGGATATTCCCACTGAGCAGGATGTGTGGGTATATCTTTTTGATCCGAAGGGCGCAGCGACATGGCGCGCTGCCGGGCCATTCACGCCAGAAATTGGGGACGCGCTGGCGACGGCGGTCAACAATTATTTCACAAATCTGTAGCTGTTTTATAGGAGAAAACAAAATGACGGCTAAACGCAGCCCAAAAAACAAGACAACAGATCTCTCATTTGCAAAACTGAGGCGATTCAACGGGATCATGGGATTCTTGCATCTTATACAGGGCGTCTTCATGATTCTGGTTAGCAATGATACGACCTATCCCATCTTTACCAACTACCTGAATTTTGACGTGGCAACCCTCTCGCTGTCGCCAAACGCAGAGCTTTTCTACGAGCTTCCTTTTGGTCCGGCGGTGGCGGGTTTCTTGCTTATTTCGGCCGTAGCCCATTTCTACCTGGCCACGATTGGGTATGATCGCTATGTGGCGAATCTCAAGAAGGGCATGAATCCCGTTCGCTTCTATGAATATGCCTTAAGTTCTTCGCTCATGATCGTGCTTATCGGCCTGCTCATTGGAATTTGGGACCTGGGCGCCATCATTTTGCTGTTTACACTCAATGCCACGATGAATCTGTTTGGCATTATGATGGAGCTGCATAATCAGCATACCGACAAAACGGACTGGAGCGCTTTTATCTATGGCTGTATTGCCGGGTTTGTGCCGTGGGTGGTGATTACGCTCTATTTTGTGGGCGCCGTGAATTCGGGCGACGCCAAACCGCCGAATTTTGTGTACGTTATCGTCCCCACGCTGTTTGTCTTCTTTAACATTTTCGCGATCAACATGGTGTTGCAATACAAAAAGGTTGGTCGCTGGCGTGATTACCTGTATGGGGAGTATGTCTATATCATCCTGAGCCTGACGGCAAAATCGGTTCTGTGCTGGCTGATTTGGACCGGCACACTGGCGCCTGTCTGATCACTGTTTCTGTTTTGGGATGGGCGGCAAGCTCTTTTGTCGCCTTGCCGCCCTCCCCAATCACGCTTCCGGTTTAGACGCTCAACTTCTGAACGCATTCGGCCGTTTCCCCCTCACCCTCTCCTCCAATTCCACCAGCCACCCCTGCCGCCGGCCAGAACCATAAGATAAGAAGTTCAACTTTTTCCGAAAAGTTGAACTTCTAAAAACTTTAAGCCCAGCCTAACGGCCGTGTTCCAAAAAAGACGCCCTCGTCGGTTAGCCTAATACCCCCACTCCTCATGCGCCAGCGGCGCGGCGTTCAGCATATCCCGGTACAGCGGCCAATGGGGGAGCAGCCGGTCCATATGGGCGCGAAAAGCGTCATTGTGCTGGCGCTCCAGCAGATGCACCATCTCATGCACCAGAATGTACTCCAGGCATTCCGGCGGCTTCTTGGCCAGTTCCAGATTCAGCCAGATGCGCCGCGCCTCAATGTGGCAGCTGCCCCACTTCGTCTTCATCTTCTTCACGCCCCACGCGGCGACTTCTACCCCAATAATCGGCTCCCACTTCGCCAGCAGGATTGGAATGCGCTGCTTCATTTGCGCCCGGTACCATTCGTTCAGGGCCAACTCTCGGTTGTTTCGCGTTGCGCCGGGATTGACATACAGCGTCATGCGCGTGTTGCTCTGGATAACCACTTCATGCTTACCGATGCGCTCCACCACGTCCAATAGATAGCGGCGGCCCCAGACATAGTGGCTTTCGCCCGTCACCATTTCCCGCTGCGATTGGCGCTGCTGCGCCTGAAACGCCGCTTGCTGCTTCTTGATCCAACTCAGCTTGTTGATCACGGCTAAGCGCACATTGTCGTCGGTTACGTGCAGGGGAACGGCCACGCGCACACGGCCGTTTGGCGGATAGACCCCCAAATGGATATTCTTGATCGCCTTGCGCACCACCTGCACCTGGATGCCGCTGACGGTGATGGTATTGGCTAGAAGTTCAACTTCTGCCAGAAGTTGAACTTCTTGGTCTGCTTTACCGGTACTCATCTTGCTTCTTGACGACTTCGATCAGCTCGTCGAAGTTGACGTTGTAATCGGCCACCTGCTCTCGAATAGCGCGCGCCACTTCTCGCTCCTTGAAGCGATTGCCGATCCAGCCATCCTTTTTGCTGTTTAGCACGGCCGTATCCACCCGCAGCGCCAGCGCCTCATTTCCCTCCAGCGTATCGTACAGGTTGCGCCTGGCCCGCGAACTCATGCTGGCCGGGTAGCGCTTGCCCCCCGCGCCGCCCGGCTGCGCCGCCTGCCGCGCCAGAACCAGCACCCGCTTCAGATATTCCTTGTACTCCAGCGCCTGCTGTCGCCGTTCCTCCGTCAGGGCAATCAACAGCTCCGACATTTCATCGTAATATTTGGGGTTCACCGGCCGCTCGTCGGTGATGATGCGCCGGATGTTGTTCTCAATCGCCTCGGCCACCGCCGTCTCGCTTTGGCGAATGCCCGCCGGCAGATGGTTGAGACCGTCCAGCCCTTTCTCAATCAGCAGGTCTACCAGACCGAGGTTGTCGAAGGTGGAGACGGTCACGCTGTCCTCGGCGCGGATGTAGGTGTCCAGCAGGTGGCGCATGGCCGGCTCGTACTGCTTCATGTCAAGCAGGTCGCCGCTGGCCAGCTTGACCTCCTGTTCTGCCTGGTCGTAATAGGTTACTTCCTGCTTGATGGCCGCGATTTCGCCTTCGCGATAACCGGCCGCCTTCATTTCATTGGCCAGATTGGCATAGGCTCGCAGCAGCGCCGCCACTCCCTTATACAGCGCTGCCCGTTTCGGTTCGTTGCTCCGCAGCGCCTCCGGATCGGTGGTGTCGGCGGCGCAGAAGTAATGGAGGTAATCGGCCGTGTCGCGGGGCAGCGCCACCGGTTCGCACAGCGCTTTCAGCGTCTCACGCGTCTCTTCCAGCCGCTCCCGCCCCTTTTGCAGCCGGTTGGTCAGCAGTTGGGCCACGTCGGCGCGGTCGTAGCCTTCAAAGGCGCCGCCGGTGTAGTCGCTGATCGCCCCTTCCAGGCTGTGGAACAAATCTTTGTAGTCCACAATGTAGCCGTACTCTTTGTCCTCGCCGTCCAGCCGGTTGACGCGGCAGATGGCCTGGAAGAGGCCGTGATCGCGCATCTGTTTGTCTATGTAGAGGTAGGTGGCGGAGGGGGCGTCGAAGCCGGTGAGCAGCTTGTCCACCACGATCAGCAGGCGCATTTGCCCCGGCTCTTTGATGAAGCGCTCTTTGACCTGGCGCTCAAACTCCTCTACTTTGTTCATGGCGCTGTCTTCCGGCTCCTCGAAGAAGTCGGCCAGCATATTGCGGTAGATTTCATACTGGCGCAGCTTCTCCGTCAGCCCCTCGCCGGACTCCTCCAGCTTGATGTCGGCCGGGGAGGGTTTGTAGCTGGTGATGATGGCGCACTTTCCGGCCAGATCGGTCTGGCTGAACAGTTCGTACACCTTGCACGCCTGGTAGATGCTGGCGCAAACGAGCATGGCGTTGCCCCGGCCGTCCATCAGGCGCGGGCGGGTCGCCATGTCCATCAGGATGTCGCTGACAATTTGCTCCAGGCGGGATTGGCTGGAGAGCACCTGCTTCATCGTGCCCCATTTCTGTTTCAGTTGCACCCTGGCCATTTCCGACAGGCCGCTGGTTTTGGCGGCAAACCATTGGTCCACCTTGTGGGGCGCAGCGACGAACTGGTCAATGTCCCGCGCCTCGTAGCGCAGATCGAGGACAACGCCGTCGCGCACGGCCTCGTCATACTTGTAGGTGTGGATGTAGCCGCCGAAGATTTCGATGCTTTTTTGCTTGTCCGCTTTGAGCAGGGGCGTGCCGGTGAAGCCGATGAACACGGTATTGGGCAGAATCGCCTTCATGGCCTGGTGCAGCTTGCCCGACTGGGTGCGGTGGCACTCGTCTACAAAAACGTACAGGTTGCCTTTGGCGCGGAAATCTGCGGGGAGGTTGCGGCGAATTTCGGCAATAAACTCGTCGGCGTCGCGCTCGTCGTCGTCGGCCGCGCCCCGGCCGAATTTATGCACCAGCGAGCAGATGAGCCAGGGATTGACCTGGTTTAGGGTGAGAATCAGGTCGGCGCCGCTTTGGGTACGGTAAATCTGCTCGTCTACGCCGATGAACACTTTTTCGATCTGATCGTCCAGCTCGGTGCGGTCGGTGATGATGAGAACGCGGGGATCGGCGACGTTTTCGCGGATCCATTTGGCCAGCCAGACCATGGTCAGGCTTTTGCCGGAGCCTTGCGTATGCCAGATGATGCCACCTTCCAGGTGGCCGCCACCCTCGCGCTGCTGGATGCGCTTTTGCGCGGCGCGGACGCCGAAATATTGGTTGTGGCGCGGGACCTTTTTGACGCCGCCGTCGAAGACGATGAAGTCGTGGATGATTTCCAGAAAGCGGCCTTTTTCCAGCAGGCGCAGCAGGGCACAGTCGAGCAGGTTGGGGTTGCTGTGGTTGTCTGGCGTGAGGCAGGGTGCGGCGGGGAGGTAGCGGGTAGCACGGGCGTCTGCCTGGGGGTTGTAGACCGGGTTCTCTTCTTTCCAGGCGAGGTAATACTTTTCTTGGGTATCTATCGCGCCATAACGCAGCCCTTCGGTGTCGTTGCCCGCCATGACAAGCTGCACGGGAGCGAAAAAGGTGCGGATGAAGCTCTTTTTCTGGTTGTCCAGATTCTGGCGGATGCCTTTGCCGACGGAGGCGCTGGACCGCTTGAGCTCCAGCACGCCGAGGGCGATGCCGTTGACGTAGAGGACGATGTCCGGCCGTTTGGTGTGTTGGCCGGCGATGGTGACTTCTTCGGCGAGGGCGAAGTCGTTGCGTAGGGGGTGTTTCCAATCAATGAGCCAGACGGTTTGTGTCTGTTCGCCGGCGGTGGGCTTCACCTTCACGCCGTAACGCAGCAGCCCATAGACCGCTTTGTTGGCGTCATAGAGATTTTTGCCTTCGCCCAGGGCGGCCGCCTGGCCTAGCTGGTGCAGGGCGCGGTTGATCAGGGTCTCACTGGCGCCCCGCTTTTGCAGCCAGGCGGTGAGCAAGCCTTCTTCAATGTTGCGGTTGTTGGGGCGGTCTTGCCAGTTGCCCAGGTAGGTGTAGCCGAGTTGCTTTTGGAAGAGTTGGATGATGCGGTTTTGCGTGGCGCGTTCGCGTTGACCGACGGTACTCATGGGGCGACCTCTCTGGTGATGGGCTGGTTAGATGGGCTGGTTCGTGGCGCAGCCAGTTTCTATCCGCTCCAGTTTGCTAAATCCTGGTCAATCTCGGCCAGATCAACCAACCTTATTTGCGAAACGCGCCAATTACGGCCGTTTCTTTCATCATCACGCATCAGCCTGCTGACCGTTGCCTGAGCGTCCTCTGTCCAGCCGCCACGCGCCATGCCCACGTAAACAATTTGCCAATTACCTTGCTTAGGGACAACTGCCTCCGTTTTGCGATGCAAGGTATCCAGAACAGCGCCCTCCATTGGCTTTGGCGACCATTTACACTCGCCCAAAACGAGCGTTTTTTCCATCTTATTGATGCCGACGACATCCACTTGCGCCGTTTTGTCCCAATAGCTGCCCACCTGATCCACCAAAAAAGGCAGCTTACCGGCCGCCCCAGCCCGCAGAACCCATTCGCGGCACAGTTCTTCCCACGTGTGTGTCCCAATAAAATTGTGCGTCCCAATAAAATCAAGCAGATGTCGTTTGATTTCCGCCAGGGCTGGCTCTTGGATTCCCAGAGCCAATTGCGTTTGGCGTGATGCCAGAAAACGATAATAAAAACGGAGGTAGGGGTCAGAAATATGATAACGGCTTTGCCGCGATTGGATGCCGGCCGTTACCGGAATGCGCCGCTCGACAAAACCGGCCGTTTCTAAGACGTTCAGGTAGCTGGAGACATGGCCTTGCGCTAAACCCGTAAACGTCTTTATCTCTTTTTGCGTCCGGTAGCCATTGGCAATGGCGTTGAAAATGGCGATGTAATTATCAGGTTCGCGCACAAAATCTTGCAGCAACAAACGGGGTTCAGCTTGCATCAGATTATTGGCGGTCAGGAGCTGTTGGCGTATGTTTTCCGACAGCGTGACCGTTTGATCCAGCCGTTCCCAATAAGCGGGAATGCCGCCAAACATGGCGTAGATGGCGACTCTTTCCGCCGCATCATAATCGGGGAAATAGAGCCGGCTTGTGCCAAAGGGCAGCGGCTGCACATGCAGTTGCGCGCTGGCGCGCCCATATAAAAGCGCCTGATAATCTAGAATCTGTTTTTGCATCATGCCCAGATGGGAGCTGCTTAAGATGAGCATGATATTTTTTTGTTTCAGGTGATGATCCCAGGTGTTCTGTAGCAGACCGGCTAACTCCGGCGCGCGCGCCAGGAGATAGGTGAATTCATCAATAATGAGGGTGAAGCGTTCCCCTTCCGCCAGGCGGGCGACCTGCTCAAACGCCTGTTCCCAGGACTGGTAAGTAAACTCGGTCAGCACGGTTCCTTCGGGATGTTCAAACCGATAGAGCGCTTGCGAGAATTGGCGCAGTTGGGCCGTGGCTGAATCGGGTTGCGCCACCCAATACAAGGCATGGGGGATTGGTGTAGTTTGCAGCCAATGGGTGAGCAGCCTTGTTTTGCCGACCCGCCGCCGCCCATACACGATGAGCAAAGCGGACTCGTTGCGCTGTTGGTAGGTATTGAGGGTCTGTATCTCTGAAGTGCGGCCTATGAATGTGCGCATCAAGATATTATACACACAAAACATTATAATTACTATGTATAAAATTCGATTACAATATACACAGTGTACAAAGATTCCATAGTTGTCAGACAAGCTGCGTCGCTAATGTCGGTAGATCAATGGCCAATCCGTGGTTGGCCTCAACCAATTCCGCTAACGCTGCCTCCGTAAAACCAGCCCGTGCAAAGAGGGCGTGATGGAATTTCCAACCCGCCCCCTCGTCGGGTAAGTCGCGGGCGACAAGGGGCATTTTGCGCTCAATTAGTTCGCGGACTATCTGACGACTCACAGCCTCATGCCCCCATTTGCATTCCCCCAACAAGATTTGCCGTTCTGCCCAATTCACCGCGACAACATCCACCTGAACGCGCCGACTCCAATGACTGCCAACAATATCGGGAACAAAGGGCAAGCCGCCCGCTTTACCCTGCTGCCAAACCCATTGCTGCGCCAACTCCTCAAAAGTGGTCTGCCCCACAAAAGCCCTTAACTCCTGCTTGATTTTGGCCAGCAGTTTGTCATTGTCAAAGGGAAGGTAATCATAAAATGGGGCGACAAAGCGAAAATAAAAGCGGAAAAATGGGTCTTGCAAATGATACCGCCCCTGGCGGGAATGACGCCGCTGCGCTGGCGGCGTCGTGGCGGGGAGGCGGCGCTCAACCATTTTTAAATCTTGCAGGCGGGCCAGATAGGTTGAAAGATGACTGGTGGCGATCATGGCCGCGTTACTAATGTCGCCCAGGGTATGATGACCGAGGCCAATCGCTTTGAGAACGGCGAGATAGGATTGCGGTTCGCGCACTTCGTCGTAAAGCAAGAAAGCGGGTTCGGCCAGAAACATCCCGCCTTCGTCCAACATCACCTGGCGGATATTCTCAGCCATGCTTATCTCTGGATTCAGCCAGTTGAGGTAGGCGGGCACGCCGCCCACAACGGCAAAGGCGGCGACCCGCTCTTCAGGCGACCAATCCGGTAAGAATTTGGACAGCGCAGCAAAAGGCAGCGGCTGTAAATGCCATTGTCCCGTCAACCGGCCAAATAAGGGGGATTGGTGAAATTGGAGCGCCTCCATGGCCTTAATTTGGGAGCCGCATAACACCAGAACAATGTTGCTATGTTGAAAGTAATGGTCCCAGGCGTGCTGCAACGCGGACAAAGTGGCTGGATCGCCTTCGGCGGCGTATGGTATTTCGTCCAGAATCAGGATGTGCCGCTTTTGACCGATGAGATTGGCGACGGCCTCCCATAATTCCGCCCAGCTATCAAAGATAGGCGCTTGCCGCACGGGTATGTTTTGCAGACGGGCGTACAGTTTGCGCCGCTGTAGGTTGGCTGGCTCCTTTTCGGCTGACCAGTAGGTGTATGGCGTATTGTTGCTTTCAACCCAATGCAGCAGCAAGGCGGTTTTCCCAACTCGTCGGCGACCGTACAGGAGGATCATTTGCGCGGGGCCCGGCCGTTGACGGGTAAGGATATTGTTGAAGAAGTTGAGTTCTTTTTGACGCTCAATAAACATTGGCGGTCTCCAGCTCGTCGCAGGTAAAATTAAGCTACATACTAACTATTATACACAGGATGTAGCTTATTCCAAGCTAAAGGGAAGAGATGAGCGTTGAGACCGACGGCCGTTGTCCAAAACAACCTTCGCTTTGTTGAACACGAGGAAAAGAGGGGCGAAATCATGCGGCCGTTTAGAACGCCATCACGCCGCTGGTATTACCGCAATGTTCGCAGGGGAGGGTTACGCCGTAGGTGCATTTGTTGCAGCGGGGGCAGTGCCATTCGCGCCAGTCGCGGCATTGGCCGCAGATGTTGCAGTGCCAGGTGTCGCCGCTTTGCACGGCCGTATCCCAACAAAAAGAGTACCAATATTCTTCGCCACATTCCGGGCAGTCGTAGCCGTCTAGCAGCGTTTGCAGGGGGACGCTTGCGTCGCCGCAGGGCAGTTCGTATTCTTCGGCCAGCTCTTCAAGGGTGAGGGCCTGGTAGATTTTGATGTTTTGCATGGCGCAGTCGGTCAGTTTGGACAGGTCAACGCCGTTGAGGGGGTTTTGGCAGTTGACGCAGCCGCATCTTTCGTCGCAGGCTTCGTTGTTTTTGAGGCAGGCGCAGCGGCGGCTGTCGCAA